>Ga0315296_10000964_pt1 | contig 25510 bp, 30 predicted proteins | sample YL17G14_18_MG_FD_203921 | JGI IMG/M metagenome (GOLD analysis project Ga0315296, IMG submission 203921) | Sediment microbial communities from Yellowstone Lake, YNP, Wyoming, USA - YL17G14_18 | ecosystem: Environmental > Aquatic > Freshwater > Lake > Sediment | place: USA: Wyoming | collected... | reverse complement strand
ACACGTTTTTTTGTGGTTCGCAAATTCCTTATTGTTGGAGAATGTTTTACCACATCTACATTTTCTAGGTTTAGCCACTGTTTGTCTCCTCTGTTTAATAATTCAACCCCATCTAAAAGGTTAATCTCAGACTCTCGCGCGCGAAACTGTTGATCTCGACTATTTCTTTCGGTAGACCCGCAGCACCAATGGTAATGTCAAAATGAGATAGGACAGGTGCACTATGACACGAGCCCACTCAGCACTAACCGTGTACCCGAACATCACCGCAAAGATCGAACCAACCAAGCCCTTATGATGCAATGGATTCTCTGACGGGATGTTCAAGTTGTATGCTCGTTGCCCCAGCCAGCCCCACGCGCCTGCACCTGTGTACTCGACTAATTCGTGCACTCCGTAGCCTGCCAGCCCGCCAGCCAACAACACTAGCAGAATACTCGTGAAATAAAAGAACCGCCGAACGCTAATCTTCATGCCTGCAAAGAAAATCGCGTAAGCCAAAGCCAGCGAAGTCACGGTTCCCAGCAGCAGACCCGCAACCGTGGCCACGGCGTCTTTTACCAAGAAGGGAGTCAAGAAAAGCACAGTTTCTAAGCCTTCTCGAAAAACTGCCACAAACGCAAACGAGACTAATCCAACAGCAGCACCGCGAGTCGCTATGGACTCAACCCGTCGCTCCACCTCAGCCTTCAGCTCTTTACCCTTGGTAGCCATCCAATAAATCATGAAAGATAAAACAGCAACAGCAATCAATGCGGCAACTCCCTCAAACAACGGCTTCATGGATTCCGGGAGACCGCCATAAACTGAAATGATAACGGCTCCCAGAACAACACTTGCCGCAGCGGCAGAAAAGACGCCGTACCAAACATAACGCGACAACCCATGTCTGCCAGATCGAGCCAAATAAGCTAAAACAATAGACGTTATCAAAGCAGCTTCCAAAACCTCTCTAAAAGTGATCAAGTATTGACCGAGCATTTCTAAGCCGTCTCCCTCAGACTCATCAAGTTCGCCTGACTCATCTAACGAACAAGAGTAGAAGTAGCACGAGGAACAGGAGAGCCAGATACATGTACCAAGCTATGCCACGCGAAGGCCGATTACAGCCGCTAGTGTTACAGTAACCACCGTAATGCGCAGCATGCCTATCCGATGCCGATTGCTGCAGATACAACCCATGATTCCTATTAAACTCAGATTGGCATTTTGCAGAGCAGAAATAGTAAACCTTGTTCTCATGAATCGCCTTGTACTCAGCAGTTTTCTCGTCTAACGTCTTGCCGCACACTGGATCCCTGAACTCAGCCATGCTTCTCACCTTTAGCCAGCTCTCTTTCTTCCTTGTACGAGCGAGCGCAATGCGTACAGCAGAATTTTGTCTCTTTGCCCTCTATGACCTCACGGTAGCCGCCCTCATACACTTTGCAGCCGCAGTGAGCGCAAACGTTGAGGCTGGGTTCAATGGCGATGCTAACCAAGTTAGCGAAACGCTTGAATAAGCCAGTGCTGAGCTTCTTTCCTTCTTTTGTGAGTTCAAAGACTTTTTTCTCTTTCTCGCCCACTGGCTTGTGCAAATGCCTTACCAAGCCTTTCTCTTCAAGCTGCTGCAAGAAGGGGTAAACAAGGCTCGGACTGACTTCCTTTCCAAGACGCTGCTTGAAACGACTAAGTATGCTGTAACCGTGGGCTGGGCCCTCATACAAGACCATGAGTATGTAGAAGCGTGAGAAATCCGAAAGCAAATCATGCAAGGGGTCAGTCTTTGTCTTAGAAGGCACGTGTGCTCACCAAAGATGCTATGGGACAGCCAACATATAAATATTATCTGTAGAGATATATCTAAAAAAGATACATTTATATTCGGGAACCCTACCAACACATAACAGTCAAACAACAATAAGGAGCTAAGCTAGTTGCCAAGAGACCCTGTCTGCGGCATGATCGTCGATGCAAATACAGCCATCAAACGCAAGATAGGCGACAGGACATACTATTTCTGCAGCGAATCTTGCGCACGCACCTACGAGCAACCAGAGCTTGAACTCAAAAACCTCAAGCGCAGAGCAACAGTAACCATACTAGGCGTACTGAGCGTAGCCACGCTGAGACTCATCGGTGTATTCGTCATCGCAATCTCCTTCGAAGCACTCATGGCCTTCCGATTAGCAGGAATCATAACCCCTTGGAACCTCGCGTTCTTCATAATCTCAACACCAATCGTCTGGATAGCCGGATGGGCCATCCACCAAGGAGCCTATTTGTCGCTTAGGAACAGAGCCATCAACATGGACGTACTCATTTCAACAGGCGTACTAGCAGGCTGGATATACGGAGCAATAAGCGCCTTCCTACCCGGACTAGAAACCATGCCTGGACAAGGCTCAGAATACATGCAAGTAGCTGTAGGCATACTCGCTTTCGTGTTATTCGGCAAATACATCGAAGAGACCATACGGAGACGCTCAGCCGCAGCCATACGCAAACTGCTTGAGCTTCAACCCACAATCGCCAGAGTCCTAAAAGACGGGAAGGAAACCGAAGTTCCCATAGACGACGTACAAGTCGGCGACATTTTCATCGTCAAACCGGGCGAGAAAATCCCCACAGACGGCGTCGTAGTCTCAGGCTATTCATCTGTAGACGAGAAGATCATCACCGGCGAAAGCATCCCAGTTGAAAAGAACGTTGGAAGCGAAGTCATCGGCGCAACAATAAACAAAACAGGGCTGCTGACAGTCGAGGCTGCGAAAGTAGGCGAAGACACCGCCCTAATGCAAATCGTTCACCTAGTAGAAGAAGCACAATCGTCCAGCGCACCGGTACAAAAGTTAGCTGACCGAGTAGTCGGCTACTTTGTACCCGCAGTCTTCACCGTGGCAGCCGTCGCGTTCACCTACTGGTTCGTAACCAGCGGATTCTCCACCGCCTTCCTAGTCTTGCTAGCCATCCTGCTTATAGCTTGCCCCTGCGCCTTGGGAATAGCCACACCAACAGCGATCTTAGCCGGCGTCGGCAAAGGAGCCGAATACGGCGTCCTACTTAGAGGCGGCGAATACGTCGAAAACGTCAGAAAACTCACAACAGTAATCTTCGACAAAACGGGCACCTTGACTAAAGGAGAACCCACAGTAACCGACGCAGTAGCATTTGAGGGCTTCAGAGAAAAGGATGTGCTTCAATACGCGGCAGTTGCAGAAAAAGGCTCAGAACACCCATTAGCAGAAGCAATCGTCAAAGCCGCAGAAAAAGCTGACATCAAAATCACAAACGCCGAATCCTTCGAAGCTGTGCCAGGACACGGAGTCAAAGCATCCTTCAAAGGTTACTCATTACTGCTCGGAAACCGCAGACTCATGGAACAAAACAAAATCAACCTGAAACGCCCAATCGAATCCCAATTGACAAAACTTGAGGAACAGGGCAAAACCGCAATGCTCCTTGCAGTAGACGGCAAAATAACCGGAATCGTAGCAGTCATGGATACGCCTAAAGAAAACGCAGCAGAAGCCATAAAACAACTCAAGGAAATGGGACTCGAAATCGCTATGCTCACAGGCGACAACGAACGGACAGCAAAAGCAGTAGCATCACAACTGGACATAGACACGGTTATCGCCAACGTGTTACCATGGGAAAAAGTCGACGTCATCAAGAAACTGCAGAAAGAAGGCAAAGTAGTTGCCATGGTCGGCGACGGAGTCAACGACGCCCCCGCACTTGCACAAGCTCAAGTAGGCATAGCCATTGGCAGCGGCACAGACATAGCCAAAGAAACAGGCGGCATAGTCCTGATCAAGGATGACCTGCGAGACGTAGCCCGCGGAATCAAACTGAGCAAGGCAACAATGAGGAAGATAAAGCAGAACCTATTCTGGGCATTCATATACAACTCCATCTCGATTCCAATAGCAGCAATTGGATTACTCAACCCGCTCATCGCAGCCGGCGCAATGGCATTCAGTTCCCTATTCGTGGTAAGCAACTCAGCGACTCTACGACTGCTCAAACTCTAGAATCAAATGAGGAGGTGAAAACGCATGGCAAAAGACCCAATTTGCGGCATGAACGTAGACGAAAAAACAGCCAAAATCAAATCAGACTTTAAAGGCAAGACGTACTATTTCTGCAGCCAAATGTGCAAGACAACCTTCGACAAGAACCCAGCGAAATTCGCTAAGTGAGAACAAACACGCACGGGCGAACTGGACGCCTCCAAGTCTGCCTCGTCTGCTTTTGAGCTGCCCATTTCTTAAGGAAATTTGCCGCTTTTGTCCTCAGGCTTTTTCTTGAACTATTTTGATTTCGTTTCACGAAGGAGATAACCTTATCCTTGGCTTCAATTCTGTCAAAGAACAGGTCGAATGATTCTATGGCTTTCTCAGTTATGACTTTCCTACACTCATCGGTCAGATGCGGAGTCGTGGAGATATTCTCAACCTTCAACAGCTCACTCGCTATCCTTTGCACAAGGTAGGGCTTAGCTAAAGCAATCTTCCCCGAGTTCCCAACAACGTTGACAACAGTAACCATGTACTCATCATTCAAGAAGCGATAGTACTTGTCGAAAGCCGCGTCAAACTTCCTATCCCGATCAACTCTAGCAAGATTGGCTATTATTGCCATGGCGTTCCAAACAAGAATCCTATACTTACTGTCCAAGAGCGCTAAGAAAGAATCCATGTGCGAATAGAGCCTCTCCGGCTGCTCCTGGCTCAAATCCATCAGAACCTTTGCACAACGATATCTGATCGCCGCCTTCGATGAAGAAACTCCACTGAGCACCTCAGGAAGCAAATCGGGATTCTCTCTAACCTCCTGAAGAAGCTCCTCCTTCGTCAACGACTTGCTGCCAAGTTTACGTAACAACTCAGATTCCACGTCAACCACACCCTTCTGCCAAATGCAATACGCAACTAGAATCTAATCACGAACTTGCATTCTGAAGCGCCGGAAATGGCTGACTGAACGATTTCAACCTGAACTGGTCTTTCCAGCACGCCTTCCCAGAACTTCTTGACAAATCCCTTCGAGCAGTGGCAGTATGTGCTAGACACTGTCTCATTATCTGGAAGCCCTCTGAATAGACTGCAATAGCATCTCATGGGTCTAGTGAACGCCTGCGGCGTGTAAAACTGAATAATCGTGTTTCCTTCTCTGACAAGTCGGGTTCCCGACATGGGCTTCTTCTGCTCTGCCGCAAGGAATACATCTACGCTCTTGAACTTGCTGCGTCTTGCCTTCGCCCTTTGAATCACTTTCTTGTTCACATTTGCGCAGTTGTAGCCGCAGTTCTCCATAATCTTGATCTTCGCACCCTCGTTGACTAAGGCGTCCAGCCTCTCAATGGCATTCTTGACCCATTCTGCAGTTTTTCTTTTGTCAGTTTTCTCAGTGATCTCTTCGCTTCCTTCCATCACTTTCTTGGCAACGGACTCTCCAGCCAAAACCTCAATGTTCTTTTCCAAGACTACAAGCGCTCCATGTTTGGTCTTGCCCATGAAACATGCCACCCAACCAGTTTTTCTTACGCTTTTGACGTGATAGGCTTTCTCTCTCGCCCATATGCGTTTCTATCCCGCGGGGCAGATCGGTGGTTCAGGGCAAAAGCTTGATAAACCTCAACAATGGATAACATGCGGCTTGACCTTTGAAGGTGGACGTTACAATGAGCGAGTTTATCCGCGTCTAAGCGGCTTCCGAATGTTTTAGCCGACGCTCTAAACCGTTAACGCATCCATCCAAGCAGTTCAGGAGGGTTTAACGTGCAATTGCGATCCAGAATAAAAGATGAATTTGCCTTTCTTCGCGGCAACATGCTGGTCCTGATGGCCAGTTGGTTACTCATGAACTTCGCTGGCGCAATCCCCTCCACCTACTATTCACTGTACATCCTTGGACTAGGCGGTACGCCCTTCATAATCGGCATCGTAGACTTCATTGCGTTCTTAGCTCTAGCACTGGTGCAGTTTCCAGGCGGCTATCTGGCTGACAAGCATGGAAGACGAGGAGTCATAGTAACCTTCACGTTCGGAGTGGCTCTGAGCAACCTCATTTTCGCCTTTGCTCCATCATGGCAATTCATTGTAGTAGCCGTAACGCTGTCAAACCTGTCACTCATATACCAACCAGCACTAGCAGCGATCCAATCCGACTCTATACCGCCCGAGAAACGTGGAATGGGGTTCTCTTTGGGCATGTTTGTAAGCAACGTCGCATCTATTCTTTCGCCCGCAGTGGCTGCCTTCCTATTCTTCTGTTGTGGGCTGATTCCGGGCATGCGAATCGCCTATCTCATAGTCACAGGCTTCTACCTTGCAGCAGCCTTTCTAAGAATAAAACTCACAGAGACACTGGAAGTCACCGACGGATCCAGCCTACTCGACGCCATAAGAAAATACCCCACAGCTGTTAGACAAGGCTTGAGCGTGTGGAAAACCTTGCCACGTTCAATGTTCTTCCTCTTCATCACTAACGCACTGTCAAGTTTCATTTTCGCAATGACGTTTTCATACTTGGTGGTCTATGCCAAAGAAATCCTGCACGTCAACGAGTTCGACTGGGCACTATTGATGATGTGGTTCACCGCCTCGATGATTCTACTAGCCTTGCCGTCGGGAAAACTCACTGACATGATAGGAAGAAAGAAACCCCTCTTGGTCTCATGGATCCTTCTCGGCGCCTATCCGCTACTATTCATGTGGGGAACTCAATTGCCCATACTATACGCCGCCTTCCTGTTCTTCGGAGCCAGCAACACACTGTTCATCGCCGCGTACCAAGCCCTAGAAGCTGACCTAGTTCCACGAGAACTGAGAGGAAAAGAAGTAGGCTGCAGCCAATTCATAATGTACATACTAATGGCCATCGGCGGCTTAGCCGGAGGCTTCTTCTACCAGTACGTTTCACCCATGCTGCCCTTCATACTCTCATTCCTAGTCACGATTCCCTGCACATTCATAACATGGCGGCTCATCAACGAATCTGAAACAAGACAGACATAGGCTCAAAAGAAACTATAATACTGCAGAAGCCTCATTACCAAAGCGAGGCCCGTCCACCATGGGACACAACCAAGTCTGGAAAATACTCGACTCCCTCATAGCTGAATTCAGAAAACGCGGCAAACCTGTCCCACCAAATATCATCGAGGATCTGCGTTCAGCAAAAACCATGATGCAAGTATTAAAAGCCGACCCAAAACACGCAGAGAACATTCCAACAATCGAAATGTACCTCGGCAACGTCGAATCCTACCTGATCTTTGAGGCTCACCAGAAATTCGGCGCCCAATTCGCCGAAGACTGGATGCAAAAGCTGCGCGATGCCAGAAAGACCAGCGATGCTGAAGGGGAGCCGCTTGAATCTTCGTCGAAGTTTGTGCCAGGCGTGCCCCGCGATCAAAAGTGGCTGAGAGTCCAAGTTTCAGACGAGATGCCTGAGAACGAAATCAAGAAACTAGCTGTAGAATGCGGTTTATCAACCAGAATCCAGCCAGACGGCTATGTGCTTGTTCTCGGTGATGATAGCAGTATCAAGTTGTTTATACAGAAAACCAGCGAAAAGCTTCAACGCAGAAAAGTTGGGTAAGCGCGAAATATTGCGCAACAGTTAAAACGCATATGGTAACATTTATTATAGAAAGTTTGTCTAGAACCGATCTCGAGTGGTTCCGACACGGCTGTGCGAGAAGAGAGGTGGAGGATGGCGCTTAACAAAACATGCCCAATCTGAAGAAAATTGAACTCAAAGGCTTCAAGACCTTTGGCAAACCCACTTCCATCTTGCTAGAGAAAGGCTTCACAGTCATAACAGGACCAAACGGAAGCGGCAAAACCAACGTCATGGATGCAGTCCTGTTTGCTCTCGGTGAACTCAGTTCTCGCAGGCTCAGAGCTGAGAATTTTGGCAAGCTGGTTTTTCACGGTTCGCCTGAGGCTGGGTTGGAGAAATCGAAAGGCGCCAAAGTGGTCATGCAGTTTGACAATTCTGACGGCAGAATGCCCGTTGACACAGCAACGGTTACTATTTCACGTGAAGTTTACCGCAATGGACAAAGCGTCTACCGCCTGAACGGCAGACGGATTTCAAGAGCCAACCTTGTAGACACATTGTCGATGGTTGGCATAAGCCCGTCAGGGCACAATGTTGTAGTGCAGGGAACAATCACAAAGATAGCGGAGATTGCGCCGTCTGAGCGACGCAAGATCATAGACGATATGGTGGGCATAGCTCAGTACGATGCTGAGAAGGCTGAGGCTGAGGACAAGCTACGCCAAGCTGATATTCAGATTAGGACTGCCACGGGCAGAATTGATGAAGTTCAGAAACGTGTAGACGATTTGGAGAGAGAGCGTAACCAGCTTTTGCGCTTCAATTTCATTGGCGGCGAGATCAGGCGCCTTGAAGCTATGAGAATCAGCTATGACATGAGTGAGATTCAGACAAAGATTGTTGATTTGTCGGTTAGGATTCAGGATGCTTCAAGCCGCGTTGAAAAGCTGAAGCAGCTTCGAGACGAGCAGCGTGGGCAGCGGCATCAAATCGAGAAAGAGTGGAGGAAACTCAGCTCTGAATCGGTTGAGGAAGGCGGCACCCGAGTTCTGGAAGTGCAAATCAAAATCGGCGATACCAAATCAAAACTGACCGAACTCACCACAAAAATCGGAGCTGGCTCAGCAAGTCTTGAAGGACTCGGGAAGGTCAAGGAGAACAGCTTGCAGCAGCTTCAAGCCATAAACAATGAGGTTGAAGAGAACCGCAAGAACGTAGGGCAGTTTAAACGGGAATACAATCGCCTGAGCAAGGAAGCCGCAGCCAAACAGGTGCAGCACGACGCCTTGGTGAAGGAAACAGGCGAACTCTGGGCTAGCTTGGGCGAGAACAGTAAACGGATAAGAGAAGTTGAACAACGCTTGGACAAGCTTGCCCAGAATCTTGTTTCACTTAGAAGCTCTTTTGCTGAAAGCCAGACAACAATACGTATGTTCACTCGCCGACTCGAAGACCTTACTTCTCGAAAACAGAGATTCGCTTCCAGCCTCAATGAACTCAACGAGTCCTTAAATGACTTGAATCAAGTTCAGAATGGGCAGAAAGCAAGGCTCAAGTCGTTGCAGCAGACGCTTGAACGCCGCATAGCGCAGAAGGATTCAGTTGAGCACGAGATTGCTGACGCAGGCAAAATTGCTGACTCAGCTCGAGAAGCTGTGGTTGAATTTGCCACCCAGCGTGGATTGGCTGAAACTGTTGCCAGCCAGGAAGTCGCCCTGAGAAGTATAGAGGAAATGGGCGAATTAGGCGTCATACCGGGCGTGCTCGGGCGATTAAGAACTCTCATAAAAACTGATAGAGGCGCTGAAACCCCGGTTGAAGCTGCAGCTGCCGGCTGGCTTGACTCGATCGTTGTTAAAGATATTGACGCGGCTTTCGCATGTTCGGAGACGTTGAGACGCCTCAAGCTGGGCAGAATAAAACTGATACCGTTACGAGAGCTGATGGATGTTAAACCTGTTCGTCAACCGCGAATTGACGGGCTTAGCGGCGCAGCCTCGCAGTTTGTCAAGTATTCCAAGCAGTATGAGCCTGCTGTGACCTATGTTCTGGGCGACACGTTGATTGCCAAAGATGACAGAGCCGCGTTGGCTGCGAGTAAGGAAGGCTTCAGAAGTGTGACTATGAGTGGCGACTTGTACGAGGCTGGTGGCGCTTTTGAAGGCGGCTACTATCGAGCGCCAATTGATTTTTCAGCGCTTATTCCACGTGAAAGCGCCATCAAAAGCTTGGAAGACGCTGTCACGACTCTGCGTGAGCACTTGACCAAAAGGGGCACGGATATCGCTGGGCTGCAAGAGGAGATGAATAAGACCAGAGAGGAGATCGCTCGTTTAACTGAAGCAACTGTCACGTTGGAAAGTGAGATCACTCGGCTGAAGCGCAACGCTAAAACCACGGCGCGTAACGTGCGCCGCATCGAGTGGAATATTCAGGCGGTTCAGAGTCGGCTTGAGAAGAAGAAGACTGAGATCGGTGTTCAAAAGGCTCAGCGCGATGCCATAAATAGGGAGATGTGGAAGCTTCGCGGCGAGTTAGCTGGGCTACGTCGCAGAGTTGACCCGTCGCACATACAGGAATTAGAGGTTCAGCGTGGCAAGCTCGGCGAAGAACTTGTCGCGAAGAGGCAGCAGTTAAGCGGGGTGGAGTCCTCTCTTAACACTGCTCAAGCTAAACTGGGCAACGTTCTCAAAATCGGATACACCAATGCGCAAATTCAACTTAAGAGAGTGGAGAAACAGCTCACCGTAATTGAGGAAGAAGTCAAAGTAGCAATCGAGGGAAAAATCGCCTTAGAAGGCGAATTGAAGCAGCTTGAAGTCAGTAAGGAAGAGTTGACACGCTCGGTCTTATCAGCTCGAAAGGAATCTCAGAAATTCACTGACAAAATCGATGACATTGACAAGCAGTTGCAGCGGTTGGACAGCGAATACGAGCATGCTGACCGATTGCTCAACCAGCTTCAGCTCAATCATCAGACGTTGCAGCTTCAGCTTGATCAGCACAGGGCGAGGTTGAAGGAGTTCGGTTACGAGGAACCTTTGACTATCACGCCTGAGCAGGTTGAGGCAACTCAGTCTTCGCTGAGGCTGATGCGGCTTGAACTGGAACGATTGGGCGCGGTTAACCAGTTGGCTTTGGCGCATTATAATGAGCAGATTGGTCGCTACAGGGAACTGTCCATTCGCATGAACGAGTTGGAGAAGGAGAAGCAGTCTATCATTGCTTTCATGGATGAGATTGAACGGAAGAAGCGCCGAGTGTTCATGGAAGCTTTTCATAAAATCAACGACAACTTCAGCAAGTACTTCCTCAAGTTGACTGACAGTGGCGAAGCCTCGTTGAAGTTGGAGAATCCTGAAGAGCCTTTATCAGGCGGCGTGGACATGGTGGTGCAGTTTCCAGGCAAGCCGCCTATACTTGTTAGTGGCGCCAGCAGTGGTGAAAGATCGGTTGCGGCTGTGGCGTTTCTCTTTGCTATTCAGGATTTTATGCCTGCGGCTTTCTACTTGTTCGATGAGGTTGATGCGCATCTGGACGCTTTTCATGTGGCTAAGCTGGGTGAGTTGTTGGTTGAGGAGTCGAAGCGGTCTCAGTTTATTGTGATCACGTTGAAGCCTGAGATGGCGAATAAGGCTGAGCGTGTCTACGGTATTTATGAGCATAAAGGCGTGTCTCATGTGGTTTCGCCCCAGTTTAAGAGAGAGGCAGCTTAGGATATGACTGAGACTCAGGTTAAGGAGAAGCCTTTCTTTTTCACGCCGCCTTGGAACATTCTCTTCGAATTGAATAGGCTCGCTAACTTGCGTCCGTGGGACATTAGCATCGCTTTTCTGCTTACAACTTTTCTTGAGGAGATGAATAAGAGGGGCGCGGTTGATTTCAGAGCATCTGGAGTGGCGCTTGACTCATCTGCTACGATTTATCTTATGAAGTCGAAGTTGTTGTTGAAGTTGGAGGAGCCGCCTCTGCCTCCGAGACCGCCTTTGGATAACATTCCTCCGCCGTTGTTTCTGCCTGCCCGATATGAATTGACTTCGACAACTGTTCAGGAACTCCTGAAAGTTCTGGATGAAGTGTTGAAAGGCGAAAGCTTGTTTGCGTTGAAGCCTAGAACCGGGCCTATTCTGCCAGCTCCGCCAGAGATCTTGCCGTCTGTTGACATGTATTTGATGGAAATTGAGAAGCAGATGGAAAGGCTGTTTCAGACGCTGGTCAAGCATGCAGTGAAAGGTAAGGTTGCGGTTTTCTCAAAGATCATTGAAGGATTAGGCAAGCTGGAGGCGATCAAGACCTTCATTGTTCTCCTGTTCCTAGCTCAGAAGGGCGAAGTTGCGCTGTGGCAGGATGAAAACCTGACGGAAATATACATAACGATTTCAAGTGGTGCATCATCAGAGAAACCGCCGATTGGAGTAGTCTGAGCGTATGTTGCTTGAGGAGAAAACTGAAGAGAAACCTAGGAAAGAAGCCGAGGACAAGGTTGAGACACGCGACTTAGCCTTACTGGAAGCCGCCTTGTACGTGGCTGGGCGTCCGCTTGATTTGAGAGAGTTGGCTTCGGTTCTGAAAACACGGTCTAAGAAGAGGGTTCAGAGGACTGCTCAGAAGCTTATCGAGTTGTATGTGACTAGAGAGACGGCTTTGGAGATTTTGCCCCTTGAGGAAGAGCGTTATGTGTTGCAGTTGAAGGCTGAGTACACTCCTGAAGTGCGTCGGTTGTCTTTGCGTCCTTTGTTGTCGGTTGGTCCGTTGAAGACGTTATCATATATAGCATATCGTCAGCCGCTTGCGCAGAAGCAGGTTATTAACGTTCGTGGTCAACACGCTTACGGTCATGTGAAGCAGTTGGAGGATTTGAACCTCATAAGCCGCGAGCGAGCGGGAAGAAGCAGACTCTTACGCACAACAGAGTTCTTCGCAGACTACTTCGGCTTAAGCCACGACCTCAAAACCATGAAACAACAACTCAAGACCATATTCGAGAAAGAAGATTTGGACGAACCAGAGCCAGAAAAACAGACTTAGAACGAGCCAAAAAAGATGCATCATACACGCAGAGGCTGGTTGAAAATGGGCATTCCACGTTTAAGATGTTCATGGAGTTGAATTCAATTGTCCGCAATATTAGGAACTCTTCAGAAGCTCATCAAACTGTTTGAAAGCAGAAATATTCCTTACATGATCATCGGAGGCTACGCTCTGCCATTCTATGGAAGAGTGCGAACCACACTTGACATTGACGTGGCAGTAGCGATCAAAACAGAGTAGGAACAGGAAAAGCTTCGTAAATGGCTACAGAGAATAGGCGTGGAAGTCACGGTCTATGCCCCAAACAACCCAGTGATTGTTATCGTAGACCACAAAGAGAAGGTGGAAGCCAAGCTATGGTTGAAACCTGACGGAATCACATTCGACAACGAAACCCTGAAACGAAGGAGAAAAGCCAAACTCAGCGAGAACATAAGCGCTTGGATCATCTCACCCGGAGACTTCATAGTCAACAAACTAGCCAAACACGACAGAGGCGCAGTTGACGAACAAGACGTAAAAAGCGTACTCGTCAGGCAAGCAAACAAACTAGACAATGAATACTTGACAAAAAGAGCCCGACAAGCAGACGTGCTTACAATACTACGGACCATACAAGCTTCCTGAGGCATCAGAGCTGCTTAAGGTATTTATTTAGGTAGCAGTCAATAATCAAACAGCAATCGTGATGAGTTCTCATGAAGAGACTTGAGGAAATAGACGAAGACTTCTTGTGGTATGTTGAGCATCCCGAAGCCTTCGAAGACTACAAGGGACAGCACGTAGCCATATGGAACAAGAAAGTCATAGGCCATGGCAACACGGCTAAACGAGCCTACGACATGGCTAGGAAAAGCTATCCCAAATCAAAACCAACGCTGGCTTTCATTCCGAAGGAAGAAGCACTCATCTTATGACCGAACTCTATTTTCCCTACAAACTCATCAACACAGAAACACTTGGCAAAGTCACAATACCGGTCGCCAAAATATTCCTGCAAGGGAGGAAAGAAGAAACTGCCATAGACGTCATCGTCGACACAGGAGCAGTTATATCAATCTTCCCAAAAAGCCTCTGCGACATCCTCGGCTCAGTCTTCGAAAAGGGTCAACAATCCTACGTAAAAACAGCCACAGGCGAATCCATACCAATCCGAATCCACGAACTCAAGATAAGAATAGGCAACCACAGATTCAAAGCAAGAGCCGCTTTCTCCACCATCGAAAACGTTCCATACATACTAGGCAGACTAGACATCCTCGACCAAATAGAATTGAAATTTGACAAACACGGAACCACATTCATAATAAAATAACCCAAAACACAAACAAGCTGGCAAAACCTGACAGAGGCGCAGTTGACGAACAAGACGTAAAAAGCGTACTCATCAGGCAAGCAGGCAAACTGGACAACAAATACTTGACAAAAAGAGCCCGACAAGCCCAAGTGCTCGCAATCCTGCAGGCCATGCAAGCTACGTGATCTTTTGACTGCTATCTTTTATTCTGTGTGCGGGCATTTTCCTGTAGGCTAAGGAGCACCTTTTCTTTTTTGAGCCTTGCCTCGTTGCCGCCCATTTGAGGATAGGCACAACCGCTTCTCTTAGCCCTTGCCCGTCTTCTGTCAATGAGTATTCAACACGAGGTGGGATTTCAGCGAATGACTCTCTTTTGAGCAACTGCTCATTTTGAAGTTGTTTCAGCGTGTCTGCAAGAGTCTTCGGGCTGATGCCACGCAGTTCTTGTACGAGTTTGTTGAACCTGAGGCTACCGTAATTTCCGATTGCGTTTATGATAAGAAGTGCCCATTTCTTGCTGATCACGTCTATGATTCCTTCAAGCGGACAATAACAAACCACTTCATTCTTGCTCGGCATACCCGTCACTTTCGCTGTCAATAGCGACTATCACGCTATAAACTTGATAGTTTAAATACTTTATTTTTTATAGTTAAGCAAAAGTGAGGTGAAACAAAAAAATGAACGAGGAATGTGGTTGTGCTACGCATCATGGGAGACAGGATAGCCATTGTGGGTGCGGCATGCATGGACATGAGCAAGGTTACAGAAGACGCTTTCTAACCAAAGCCGAGAAGACTGAAAAGCTGAAGAACTACGCAGAAGAACTGAAGAAGGAGCTTAAGGCAGTCGAAGAGAAAATCAAGGAATTGCAGAGCTAAACATCCACGCAAGTAATTCGTGTGGAAAAGAATATGTCAAAACAAAACAATCTCCATGTTTTTTCCGCTGGTGCAGTAGCACCCCCTATCAAGAAATGTGCTGAAGAGTTCAAAGCAAAATTTGGAACAAAATTTGAGTTTACTGTCGGAAAAGCTGAAAACCTCATAGAAGAAATCGCAGAAACCAAAGAAGGCGACTTGTTAACTTGCGGTTCAGAGTTCATACTTGACCATGCACAGTTGAAAGGATTAGTTCTCAAAGAAACAAGAAAAAGCCTTGGTTCAAGAACCTCTGCAATTCTTGTGCAAACTGGAAATCCCAAAAAGATAAAGTCAATATCCGATTTGGCAAAAGAAGGAATGCATGTTGGTGTCTCCGTAAGTGGTTGCTTGACGGGAGTCTGGGATGATTTAGCAACTAAGGCGGGATTTGCCGAACAAATCAGAAAGAACACCGTTGCTTATGCCGATGGATGCGGGGAACTGATGTCACTTATCAACAAGAAAAAAGCAGATGCAATTCTAGGATGGGATGCTTTCAAGAACTTGAACATGCAAACCATGGATATTATAGAACTACCGAAAGACCTTCAAGTGCATAGAAGCACGGCAATCGGCGTTATCACTTTCTCCAAGAACAAGAAACTTGCGAATGGATTTATCGACTTCCTAGTGTCCGAAAAAGGCAAGAGGATTTATGAAGAATACGGGTGGCATCACGCAGAATAGAAAAGACTTGTGTCAGTCCTTTCATCTATTAGCGGACTCGTCCTGACTCAAATCATCGTAGCAGTTGGTTGGTTGGACAGAAATTCTATGCACCCACAGTTGCATGTCAATGACCAATACAGATATCATAATGGAGTTTGAAGCCTACAATCCAAAGGCTGCTGCCATTTTATATAGGAATCCCTATATATAGAGACTCCTATATACCGTCCTCTTAGGCATCTGCTATGGCTGTAGGCAAACCTCCAAAAGAAATCGTTGACAGAGAAGATGAAATCACGAAGCTTGTAAGAAGCCTCTCGGATCCTTCCAAAGATGTAAACTACGCATTGATTGGTCCTCGAAGAATCGGCAAAACAACCATTCTCTTAGAAGTAAAAGAGGAACTCGAACGAAAACAAATCATGGTCGTTTACATCGACCTCTCGATCTACAGATTCTCACCGTACGATTTTGCGCAGAACATAATGTCTCAAATAACAAAAGCCTACGCTAGAGACTTGGGCAAGATAGAAAAAGCCTCAATTACTATAAGCAACCTCCTAAAAACAATGAAAAAACTGAAAAGACTCCGCCTAGCCATCGAACCCTCAATAGATGAAAAGGGACAAGTCACGGTACAGATCCGTCCTGAAGTAACAGAAACCGAAGACTACCGCAGCGTATTTCTCCTAGCCTTTGACTACGCAAACGAAGTCTCCAGAAAAAGCCGCCGAAGAATCGTCATAATCATCGACGAGTTTCCAAACTTAATCGAGTTCAAAAGATACCCCAAACTCGAAGCCATAAACGAACTACTAAGAAGCGTAGTTGAACACAGAGAAAACGTGGAATACGTAGTTAGTGGCTCACGAGTCCACTTCATGAAAAACATCTTAGGAAAGGGCGAAAGTCCACTGTTCGGGCATTTCGTCATCGAGGAAATCGGACAACTCCCTGAAAAATACGCGGTTGAGCTGTTCATGAAGACTGCCAGATGCAGCCAAAAAGAAGCACAAAAAGCATACGAGCTCGTAGGCGGCCACCCCTACTACCTCATAATGCTCGCTGAAAACCGAAACCCCAACGAACAACTCGAACAAACATACAACCGAATCCTCACCAGCTCAACCGGAGCACTCAACCTCTACGTGAACTACATCCTAAAAGAAGACCTAGGCTCTTCAACCAAAGAAGCAAGACTATTGCGAATCCTAAGAGCCATATCCCAAGAAAAAAACACCGCAAGCCAAATCGCAAAACACATAAAACTCAAACTCTCAAGCCTCCCCTACTACCTCCAAGAGCTTGAAAGATTCGATCTAATCCAAAAGAAGGACGGAAAATACAGACTCACAGACAAAGTCGTCAAAGACTATTTTACAACAATGCAAGTATAGAACCGCCTATATATAGAAAACCCTATACAAAACCGACCGCATGAACCGCAACACGAGACGCGTTTAAGATCGCTTATCTTCTTGCTATGAATAGCTGGTGTTCATCTTCTCTTTGTTTTGTGGCGTATGTTGCCAATGCCAGTGCCCACAGTTGGTCGTCGTGTGTTCCCCGTGGATGGTAGAATGTGAGTGTGCCTGCTTCCGTAGTTTTCTCCGTCGGCTTCACAGGTGATCTGCTGAACCGATATTGCTGCTCATTGATTTGTGTAAGCAGAGCTCGATCAAGCGGCAGTATTATGCGCCTTTGTTCCATGCGAGTCTGCAATAGAGTCAGGAGATCTTGCTTTGTTTTGGCAGTGAAGACCAAGCCTTCAATTTGTGGCGCGAACTGCCGCACGGCGCACGCCACTCATGCCGGTTATGCCCACAGAGGCTCGCCGGATTGCAGTACGACATTCTCTTGCGGCTGGACTCATAGAAGGCGACGTTTGCGACTGTGCTGGTATCTCCCTTTCCAGAGAGGACAGAAACGTGGCCAAATCACCGCCGGTTGCAGATTTGCTTCCTATATTGTTCAATGCTTCAGCGACCTTAACCAAAGCTTCTACCTGACGGGTGAGAGAGCGCATCCAACTCAGTTTAGTGTCCGGATCAACTCTTTTAGAACGTATCTGATGAACAGCGTATTCAATGCCCTTTTTCAGGTTAAACGTAGCCGTCAACAACAATTCATCTGAACTCAACTTCGACACTTCACATTCTCAGCGACGAGTTTCCTGCTAAAAAGGGTTATCGGATAAAATATACCGCTACAGTCATGGAATCAAGATGCAGCTTCTCAGGAAAGCATGATGTTTCTTCCCACTCAGGCACTTCACGACTTGCAATGCCAATCGTTGAACCATGCAACGCATAGTCATGAGTGTGTCCTAGTCTTCAAAGAAGCTTTGAACCGCTAAGTATTTAAATTATTACCACCACAGTAATATTCATGTCATACCACGAACTGTGGCACGTGTTGTGGAACTGGAAGAAAGAGTTCACGACAAGAGAGTTTTCCTCAGTCTTCGCTAGCCCTGACCCCAACAAAGTTTTGCATGACATGGCTAAAAAGGGCTTATTAGAAAGACATGAATGGGGAAAATACAGAGTCAACTCTCCTGAAGAATATTTGGCCAAGAGAACAAACATATCCCAAGCTTACGAGTTGCTGAATCAGCCGGGTATGGATTACGCATTGACAGGCCCAGACGCCGTTTTCTTCTGGACCAAAGGAGGATACCAAGTTGACAGGTTTTTCGGCTTCTACCCAATCCATTTGAAGGTCAAGAAAGATGATTTGAAAAAATGGGAAAAGTTCTTCCACTCAAGAAAAATGAGAGTCCACATTAAAGATCAACCAGTCAAAGAGACCCTGTTCGGCTTGTTCTATGTTCTGTACCCTGAAACTGGTTTCAAAGCAGAAAAAATCGAAGCCTTCACAGTTGATCCTCTGAAAGACACAGTGAAATTCTGCCAAGACAAGATCTATTCCTACGAACCAGCCCTAGAAATGCTGGACGAAATGTACGGCTTAGACTTGAAGGCAGAGTACAAAGAAACAAAGACTAACATTTAGTGGTCAACATGCAATTCCTAGACAGGGAGAACGAGATTCTCAAAACCATAAAAGGCATGACAGATGCAAAACTCGATTTCGTCGTAGTCGGAGGATACGCCGTCAGCGCATTAGCCAGGCACAGATTCTCCATCGACTGTGACATCGCAGTTCCAAAGAACAAACTGAAAGACTTCGAAAACTTTCTGGAAAAAGAAGGATTCAAGAAACACATCGAAAAAGCCGGCTTTGACGAAATCTACGCAGGAAAGTTCGTAAGCTACAAGAAAGAAGCTGGTGAACTCCCGGTCACTATTGACATTCTCGCTGGAAGCTTGGTCTGCAGAGCAACTCAAGCCACATGGAGTTTCGAGTACATCAAAAGACACTCCACCGAAGCAAGCATTTCCAGCACAAAGACTTCTGTCACTTCCAGAGTTCCAGAGAAAGAACTGCTCATCGCCTTCAAAATCCATTCAGCAAGAAGAGCAGATGTAAGGGACGTAATCATGCTAAGAGAGAACGCAGATCAGCAAAAAATCCTCAATCACCTAAGAAAAGGCAAGGTCGAAGCACTAAAGGAACAGATAAAGAAAATGATTGCGGCACTTGACGACAGAAACCTAGTGAATTCCCTGAAGGGAGTCTTCACCCTAAGCGTTGACGTTAACAAACAAATAGAAACCGCACGAAAAGACATCAAGACTATTCTGAAAAAACTAACCTAGACAACCCACGCGGGCCAGCCTGCCACCACAACACGTTCCAAATCAACGACAAAACAAGCATAGCAAACAGAAGCCAAGAAACTGCACTAATCCGGCAAAACCAGCCCAAAAAGCCAACCAAAAAAGAGTCACATTTAGCAACATTGAACGTCACGTTTAGCAACATTGAAAGTGCGCCAAACCAAAGCCAAACACAAAAAGAACACCATACAGAAACACAAACAAACGCTGAAACACAAACAATAAAGCACCACTTACAACAAAAATTTTTTCCTTGTACTCAGACTAGCCCCGTCTAAGCCTACAGCTTTACCAATGTAAACATATCCCATTTGAGAATACTTCTCGAAGCAAAATATAGAAGATATTTCAATAATGCCTAATTAAGCGCGTGTCAAAGAGTATAATTAGAGAGAGAAAGGAGGCCACACTCCACTTTGGAAAACGAAACGGACGAAACCCGTCGTATAGCCTACAAAGATGGTTATAACGAAGGCTACAAGAAAGGCTACGAGAAAGGTTTTGAAGAAGGCGAGGAAAAAGGCAAGCGCAAAGTGCATCGCACACAAGTGCAATTTTTGAGGATCAGCTGCGAATGCGGCACCACAAACTTTCATCCTGTCTTCGAAAACAAACTCATTATAAACGATGATGAAGAACGCCGATGCTACGGCTGCGGAAAAATAATCGCGCGAGACGACATACTCAACTACTACGGTCGACTGCAATCCAAAACATAAACAGAATTCACTCAGATCTTCTACATTTTTCGAGTCGACAATACCCAGCAGCTATTCGAATAGACTCAAGACCCCTAAGCCTCTTTTTATTAGCGGCAGACCTCAGAGAAAAGAATAATATACCACGGCACCATTGATAAACGCCACAAGACACGGAGAACCATAAATTGTCAGTCTGGCACGGCGACTTACACAAGAAGAAACCTTCAGGCGGAAGAAAAAAAGCCTACAGGACGAAACGCCGATACGAGAAGGGCTCATTCTCAACGGAGACTATACTGGGCGAACCCAGACAGAAAACAGTCCGCAGCCGAGGCGGCAACACTAAAACACGGCTGCCACGTACAAACCTGGTCAACGTTTCCGATCATTCAGGCAAAACTCAGAAGACAGAGATCATACGTGTCATACGCAACCCAGCCAACGTAGACTACAACCGAAGAGGCGTCATCACCAAAGGCACAATCATCGAAACATCGCTTGGATCAGCGCGAGTTACGTCGCGTCCAGGGCAAGACGGTTTAGTCAACGCAGTTCTAGCGTCTAAAGAAGAGTAAGAAAGAGCTAGCGAGCCCTAGAGACTCTTCGACATCTTGGTTATTATTCTCTCTAGTCTAACCATTTTTGCGTCGATTCTGGTTGACACTTTTTCCAGTTCCTTCATGCGCTGCTTGATGCTTCGCGAGGACACGTTCGATTTCAACGAGTTTTCCCCAGTTAAGATAGACCATGCAATGCTAATATATCTTAATTCGAACGACATAATATATCAGGTCTGGAAACCGAAAAATCGCCAATTGCTAGCGCGCTGGTCAATGTCTCATTTTCTTACTTCTGCGCCCTGCTATTGCCGCTAACGGGCAGATCCAATCGGTGGTTAGGTTTTTCGCGAACGAAGTCTTGTCTGTGCTGCTTCGCTTTTCAGCTCTTTGAGGGCGTCTGAGGCGATCCATCTTGCAGTTTTCGAATCGATGTTGTGAATAGCTTGGGCAGTCTCGATTGCAGCCTCGTTTAGTCGCGTGTTGCGTTTTCCGATTTGGCGTAGAGCCCAGTTTACGGCTTTTTTGACGAAGTTTCTGTCATCTGTGGATTCCCGTTTTATTATGGGCAGGAATTTAAGAAACAGGTCGTCTTTCGCCTTTTTTTCGTGGACGACCAGTGTTGCCATCATGACGAATCCGGCGCGTTTGACGTATTCTTCTTGTCTGCTGCTCCATTCAACGGCTTTCTGAAGGGCAAACGTGGTTTTGTCGAATAGGTTTCCGCAGCATCCGTCGCAAAGGTCCCATGAGTCAAAGTCTTTGACCCAGTTTTCCAGTTGCTCTTCGGTTACCGCTTTGTGGTCGTCGATCATGCAGACGATGAGTCGGGCTTCGTGTATGCCTGATGCCCACAGTTCTTGGGCTAGAGCATGGTTTTTGCCTGTTTCTTTTGCGATTTTTCGTAGGTTGGGTATGGATATCCCGTAGACCTTGTTTGCTTTGATGCCAGCCCATGCCATGCCTTTGGCTATTCTTGGATCAGATAACGTCTCCAATTTCTTTATGATGTTTGAGTAGTGCGCGTCTTCTTTCATCTCGGAGAGCCTCTCAGACTCTTCTTTTTTCTGTGGTTGCTTTGTCTGTATTCAATATTTCTTAGAAAGGTTTAAATAAAGCGCTCAGTTTGGGGATTCTGGCACGTTTTACCAAGGAGAGGGGATAGCTCCGGCTTGCAGAGAATCGGCTGTGTAGTACATATCAGTTCTAACGGTAACTTGATTCTCAAGGCCGATAATGTTCCTCGCATTGGCGATCAAGCCATGGATGAAAACCTCAAAGCTGTCGGTATGGTTTTCGACGTTTTTGGCCCAATTTCCAACGCTTATGTTGCGGTGCGACCTAGCGTAGATGAACCCAGCCGCTATGTTCAACGCGTCTTGTATGCTGCCCCCTCCAAGCCAAGGATGAAAGAGAGGAGAAGAAGATGAGTTTAGACGCTGAAGGTATACCGACTACAGCTACGAAGGTTCAGCAATGCCCAGAGTGTGGAAGTACAAGGCTGATGCGAGACCCGGACGCAGCTGAAATAGTCTGCATGAGCTGTGGGTTCGTTGTTGCTTCCAAGTTGGCTGATAGAGGACCTGAGTGGCGGGCTTTCGACGACGAGCAAAGGGCTAAGAGAGCTCGGGCTGGCGCACCCTTAACATACACTATTCATGATAAAGGCCTTTCAACAATGATTGATTGGCACGACCGAGACATTTACGGCAAAAGGCTGTCCCCTGGCCAGAAGGCTCAGATTTACCGGCTACGGAAGTGGCAGCGACGCATACGCGTTTCAGACGCTACTGAACGCAACTTGGCTTTTGCGCTCTCCGAGATCACTAAGATCGCTAACAGTTTGAATTTGCCCAAGAACATCTTGGAGACGGCTTCGGTTGTTTACCGGAAGGCTGTTAAGGAGCATTTGATTCGGGGCAGGTCTATTCAGGGAGTTACGTCTGCTGCGATTTATGTTGCTTGCCGCCAATGTGGATTAGCCCGGACGCTTGAGGAAATTGCGCAGGCTTCAAGCATTAACAAGAAGGAAGTGGGGCGCAGTTATCGCTTCCTGGTCAAGGAATTGGACTATTTCATTCCGCCATTAAAGCCCAGCCAGTACATCACCAAGTTTTCCAATCAGCTGACCATGCAGGGCAAAGTTGAAGAAATCGCCCAGAAGATCCTGTTGACTGCACGTGATTTGAAGCTCACGTCGGGTAGAGGCCCAACGGGCATAGCGGCTGCTGCGAGTTACATTGCTTCTGTTTTGACTGGTGAAAGAAAGACGCAGAGAGAAATCGCTGAAATCGCGCAGGTCACCGAGGTTACGATTAGGAATCGTTACAAGGAACTCGTTGAAAGACTGATGTTCGAAATAACCCTATAGTCATTCTTCTTTTTGTTTGAGCTCTTAGTTACCTGCTCGCTGTTTTATGGCGCGCTGCAGTATGGTGTTTGTTTGGCTAACTATCCCAAGGAATATGAGAAAACTGTAACACTGTCCGACGGCACCCGAGTGCTATCTCGACCAGAATTGCCTACGGACACTGAAATGCTTTGGCAGATGTTCTCAACGCTGTCAGAAAAGAGTCTACGCTTTCTTGTCAATCCTTTTCCACGTGAGAGAGTCGAACGCTGGACCAGCAGCATTAATTATGAGAAGGCGGTGCCCATTTTGGCGGTAGTTGAAGAAGCTGGGAATCAGCGGACAGTTGCAGTCGCCTCGCTTGAGTTCCATGGCACGTCAGCTGAGAGACACAAGGCTGAGTTTGGGATCACTGTGCACGACTCGTATCAAAATAAGGGTTTAGGCACGGCTTTGACAAGGCACATGCTCTCTATAGCACGGGCGAAGGAGTTGCGAAAAGTTACATTAATGGTGTTAACTGGCAACAAGAGAGCCATTCGCATGTATGAGAAGTGTGGGTTTGAGATTGAAGCGAAGCTTCGGAAAGAGAGCTTTATCAAGGGAAGATACTACGACGACTACGTCATGTCGGTTTTCTTGTGACTTGGCGGAGCTCTTCAGTAAAAAGTGTGTGCCTTAGGTTTTCTTGCTTGGTTTCTTTTTGGTTTGTTCTTCGTCTCTTAGTGTTCTTCTTAGTACTTTGCCTACTGGTGTCATTGGCAGTTCTTTGCGGATTTCGATTTCTCTTATGGCTTTGAAGGATGCGACTTTGGCGTTGACGAATTTCTTGATGTCGTCCTCTGTTGCTGACGTTCCCTCCTTGAGTACGATGTAGGCTTTGGGGATTTCTCCTGCTTTTTTGTCTGGTTTACCTATCACTGCGCACAGCTTGACGGCTGGATGCTCGTAGAGTACGTCTTCGATTTCTCGTGGGTATACGCTGTAGCCTTTGTATTTTATGAGGTCTTTTTTGCGGTCTGTTATGTAGAAGTAGCCGTCTTGGTCCATTTTTGCTATGTCGCCTGTGTATAGCCAGCCGTCTCTTAGGACTTCTTTGGTTTCGTCTGGTAGGTTCCAGTAGCCTTTCATTATTTGTGGTCCTTTGATTATCAACTCTCCGTCTTGGCCTATTTCGAGTTCTTTTGTGCCTATTTGTACGTCTACGATTTTTGCGTCTGTGTCGGGCCATGGTAGACCTATGCTGCCTATTTTGACCGTTTTGAGTGTTTTGTCTAGTGGGTTGCTGTGTGTTACTGGTGAGCTTTCGGTGAGTCCGTAGCCTTCGACCAGTACGCCGCCGCTGAGTTCCATGAATTGTTTTTGTACTTCGGGTGGTAGTGGTGCGGAGCCGCTTATGCAGAATTTTACTGTTTTTAGGCTGTATTTCTTGATGTCTGGGTGGTCTATCAGCGTGCTATACAAGGTTGGTACTCCGCAGTAAACGGTGACTTTTTGGTTTTGTATGGCTTTGAGGACTTCGAGTGGGTCTGGTCTGGGTAGCATGACCATTGTTCCTGCCATGTATATTGGTGCGTTCATGGCTGTGGTCATGCCGTATATGTGGAAAAGCGGTAATGCTGTGAGGAATACGTCTTTGGTTTCCATGTTTGGTGCGTCTTGGCCGTGGAGCCAGTAGGCGCAGCATGCGGCGTTGCTGACTAGGTTGTAGTGTGTTAGCATGGCTCCTTTTGGTGTTCCTGTTGTGCCGCCCGTGTATTGAAGTGCTACTAGGTCCTCTTTTGGATCTATTTTGACGTCTGGTGGGTCCGGTAGCACTGATTCGAGTAGTGGTTTGAATTGGTGGACTCCTGCGTCTGGTGGGATTTTGTGTTTGGGTACTTTTCCTAGTAGGCTTCCGATTATGCGTTTAGCTGAGGGCAGGTATTCGCCTATGCTGGCTGCGATGTGGTTTTTGAGTTTTACTTTGTCTCGTATTTTTGTGACGACGGGGTGGAGTAGGTCTAGGTAGATGAGTGTTTGTGCGCCTGAGTCGTTGATTTGGTGTTCGAGTTCTCTTTCTCTGTATAGTGGGCTGACGGCTGTGTTGATGGCGCCTATTTTTGAGACCGCGTAGAAGCTTATGATGTATTGGGGTATGTTGGGTAGGTATATGGCTACTCTGTCGCCCTGTTTTACTCCTAGCTTAGCCAGTGCTGCTGCGAAGTGGTCTACGGTTTCGCCCAGTTCCTGATACGTGATTGTTTTGCCCATGAAGTAAATGGCTGGGTGCGTTGGATGCTTTTCAGCGGACATTTCCAGCAGTTCATGTAAGGGTGTTAATGGGTACCGTATGGTTTTAGGCATGTTTTCTGGCCAGTTCTTATGCCAGGGTTTAGCTTCAATTTCGGTCAAAAGGACAAACCCAAAGCTATAGGTTTGTGCAGAAGGGATATATTAGATTTTTAAGGGTGCACTCGTGCGCGCGTGCGTGGCTATTCTGGCTAGTTTAGAGCCCTTTCCATCCCATCGCTGGGGGGTCAATGTCCATTCGCCATAAGAGTGCTATCAGTTCGCCTCTGTGTATAGTTGGGTATTAAGGGTGCCTCATATCGCGCGCTTCTCCAGACGGGGCGCTTATAGTGTGCGTGCGCGCTAGAACGTAAGAGCGCATGCTTAAGGCTTTTCATCCTGAGCTTGCAAGCA
>Ga0315296_10000963_pt1 | contig 25540 bp, 18 predicted proteins | sample YL17G14_18_MG_FD_203921 | JGI IMG/M metagenome (GOLD analysis project Ga0315296, IMG submission 203921) | Sediment microbial communities from Yellowstone Lake, YNP, Wyoming, USA - YL17G14_18 | ecosystem: Environmental > Aquatic > Freshwater > Lake > Sediment | place: USA: Wyoming | collected... | reverse complement strand
TTATGGGTTACGGGATGAAGACTACTTACGACTGAAAGTACTGACAATGACATTGCCGTTGATCTAAACCGTCAGAGAGCTATTTCCATGCCCAAATCACCCACTCAAATGCGCGATGACCCATAAATTAGTATCTCCTAAGAGGGATAAGGTTTTGACCGATGATGGAAAATTGGGTCAATAAAAATATTTGCGTTATTCGTTGCCATTCGACTCATTTGTTGATTCGAGAAGCAATGTTAAGGTTTGAAAATTTCTCTTCCGGTTCTATAACGAATAATGTTTTTTTCTTGTTGGCGGACAGAACTGGTCTTATACCTCTCTTCCTCCCCATAGCGGGAGGGATTAAGGGAGGGAAGGGTTTCAGCTTAAGTTACTTAAAAGTGCTGGTCTGAAACCTTTCAGATATTTATTTACCAGCTCAATTTAGAGCAAGGTTTAAAACCTTGACAATCCCCGCAAGGGGAATAAGATAAGGAGGATGTAATGAAAAGGTTTCAATTACCACTCCTACTGCTGGTACTCCCACTAACATTCTTATATGCAACCTGGCATGAGCTTGCGTCAGTTCCCGAAGAAATTTATGAAGGAGAAGGCATTGTCTATGGTGGCGGTTATGTCTGGGCAATTGCCGGTGAAGCTGGAGGAGATGGATTCTACGCTTATGACATCAGTCAATCATCTCAGGGCGATGAATGGATTACACTTGATAACTTCCCTGACGAAATTGACGAGATTGGTGCGATCACTTACGAAACCGGTTATGAACGAAGAATCTTTGTTGTAGATGACGACGAACTCTATTTTTACACTAAGTTATATAAAACGGGCTATGAAGGTAGCTGGGACAAACCAATTTTGCTTCCAGAAGACTACGAATTTGGACCAGGAACCTGTATTGCATTTCAATATGCCCCCGCTGGGGCATACACAGGTTATTTATACCTTCTCCGAGGAGGTGGTGGAACGATTCATAATTTCTTCCGCCGTGCAATCGACGTTCCGGTCGAGAATCCAGGAGGTTCACCGCAGCGTCAATTCGATTGGGAGGAATTACCACCCCTTCAATCGGGGATTGTTGCGGGTGGCGCTATGTGCTATAATAAGCACGAAGAAAGCGAAATGATTTACGCCTTTCCAGGTGAAGGTTCCTATTACTTTTACGGCTACGATATGAATTCAGATGCGTGGCGTCAACTGGAAGCAACACCTCTACCGCAAAATAATGGTTCCTCAATTACAGATGGTCATCCCCATGGAAGTTATCTTTCCGCAATATTCGGTGAGAACAACTCGACTTGGTGGTACTACGACGTAGTAGATGACGATTGGGACGACTGGTATGATGATTTACCTGCCGATTTAGGGGCAGGTGCAACCATTACCCGCAGCGCCTCTAACGGAAACTTTTGGTTAGTAATTGGTGGAGAAAGTGATAGGTTCTTTACCCATAGTGGAGATGACGACGAAGCTAAAGAAGGTTCTGAATCACAGCAAACGATGGCAATTTCTCAAAAGGCAAGAATCTCATCTTACTCTGACCGGCTCGTTATTCATTATTCAACCGATATCGCCACTTCGGTAAGAATCCAAGTCTATGACCTTTCCGGTAAACTTGTTAAAACTTTATTTAACGGAAAAACGGAGAAAGGTGAACATCAGGTTTCCTGGAACAAGACAGACAGATTCGGACAAAATGTTGCTTCTGGTGTCTACTTCATTGCGATTGATAAAGGGAAAAACATAGAAAGGTTTAAAACGGTAATAAGTAAATAAGAAACAAGGGGGCGGGTTTAAAGCCCGTCCCCTCAATTGTTATAAATGAAAAAGTTACTTTTCTTACTCATACCTCTAATCACTCTTTATGCTCAAGTTATTGATACGGTCATTCCCTTGTTTGATGAACCTCGCGACCATTTACTCTATATTCCGCAAGGAAATAAATTATATATTTATTTTGACAATACCTGCCGATTCTTGGTTTTAGACTGTTCTACTTATACTGTAAGGAAGATTATCCAAATACCCATCGGTTACCCAAGCTCGGTTAATGGTGTCTGGAATAGACGAAGGGATAAAATATATATCGCATTTAGTATTGTACCAGAGAGTATCGCGGTAATTGATAATCGGACCGACTCAATAATCAAGTGGATTAATTTTCATTCCCCCGGACTTCCCTGTTACAATTCAAAAGATGATAAAGTTTATGTTTTTGGGGGTAACGCTGTTGCCGTGATAGATTGTGCAACGGATTCAATAATTAAAACAATTACTCAGCCCTATGCTTTGAGTGGATTTGTGTTATGGGACTCCATTGGCAACAAAGTCTATTGCGGCAGCGGTTTGTTCCATGACGAGGTCACGGTGATAAATTGTGTTAACGACTCAATTATTGCGGTAATAAATACCAACGTAGTCTACCCTGACAAAGCAGCGTTAAATTCACAACGTAGAAAGTTATATGTCGGGAGTGATATTGGCAACATTGGTGCAGTAATTGATGTGATTGCTGACACTTTGATAAAGAATTTTCAACCTGTATTTTGTGATATTAAGCAATCTTTGATTTGGAATAGCCTTGAAGATAAAATTTATTGGCCTCATTGGCCTAATGATATTGATACTATACACGTTATTAACTGTCAAAATGATTCGATAATTAAAAATGTGGAACTAAGTGGAGCTATTGATTTTATGTGCCTCGCAACCTGGAGTAACCGATTGTTTGTCTCGACGGATGCAGGAGATTTTAATATCCTTAATGTTCTTGACTGCCGCAATGATTCAGTCATTTCCCAGTGCAGATTTGGCAAAAATGCTGAAGCAATGACCTGTAATCCAATTGACCAGCGGATTTATATCATTGACCAATGGGATTCAGCCCTTTATGTATTTAGAGATGAGATAGCGGAAATTGAGGAGATTGCTTCCCCGAATCGGGTCGCAATGACAAACCGTTTTGAAATTTATCCGAATCCGGCAAGGTCCGTGATTCGTGTCCGTGTTCCGTTTGTCGGAGCGACTTCCCAGTCGCGACCGTCGGGGTTGGGAAACCCCTCCTACAACAAAGAAGAAATGAATCTTAAAATCTTTGATGTGTCGGGAAAGTTGATAAAAGAGATTCCCGCGTTCCCTTCGGTCATCCGCAATGACGATAGAGATGAGATGAAAATATCCCTTAAAGGAATAAACCCAGGCATATATTTCTTACAAGTTGGAAAGGAAATTAAAAAATTTCTTGTCGTGCGACAGGAGCTAAAATCAATAGTTAACTACCAATGAAAAAGCTACTTTTTTTACTTCTACCCGTTATTACTCTTTCCGCTCAAGTTGTTGATACGGTGATTCGTTTCTCCGATCAACCTTTTGAATTGCTTTATATTCCTGAGGGGAATGAACTCTATGTCAACTTCCCTGGAAACAACTACTTTTTTGTTTTGGACTGTTCGACCTTCACCATAAAAAAGATTATTTCAAGACCCACTGGTTATCCGAGCGCTGCTTATGGTGTTTGGAATTGGCGTAGAAATAAAATATATTATGCATTCAACAACAGTCCCGATAGCATTGCAGTAATTGATAATCGAACCGACTCAATTATAAAGTGGATTAATTTTCACTCCTCTAGGTCCCCTTGCTACAATTCAAAAGATGACAAGGTTTACGCATTCGGTGGTTCCCGGGGTGTAGCAGTGATAGACTGTGCAACTGATTCGATAATTAAAATAATTACGCAACCCCATCCTTTAAGTGGGTTTGTGCTTTGGGACTCGATTGGTAACAAAGTCTATTGCGGCAGCGGAGTTTTTTATGATAAGGTTACAGTGATAAACTGCGTCAATGATTCAGTTGTTGCGGTAATAAGTACAAACGTATTTGGGTCAATAGGTGCGGTATCCAACTTCTATAGGAGAAAATTATATTTTGGAAGTCTTGAAACCAACGTCGGCGCAGTGATTGATGAGGTGGCTGACACTTTGATAAAGAATTATCAGTCTATTTTTTATGATTTCGAAATACCTTTGATTTGGAATAGCCTTGAAGATAAGGTTTATTGGCCAAACTACGATACCATCTACGTTATTAACTGTCAAAACGATTCGATTATTAAAAACGTAGAATTGCCCCGATTTGGTTTTAATTGTATGTGTCTTACAACCTGGAGTAACCGATTGTACGTCTCGACGGACGCTGGAGATTTTAATACCCTATATGCTCTTGACTGTCGTAACGATTCGGTCATTTCTCATATGAGATTTGGCAAAAATGCAATATCAATTGAACGTAATCCTCAAAATCATCGAATCTATATTTCAGACGAGTATGATTCGGCACTTTATGTATTTAAAGATGAGATACAAGGCATTGAGGAACGCAAAACGCTTGACACTATACGCTCAACGCTAGAAGTCTATCCTAATCCGGCGGGGTCCGTGATTCGTGTCCGCGTTCCATTATCTATTGTAGGAGGGGTTTCCCAACTCCGACTTAAAATCTTTGATGTCTCAGGAGAATTGATAAGAGAGATTGCCACGTCCGCCGATGGGCAGACTCGCAATGACAATGGAAGAGAAATAAAAATGTCTCTGAAGGGAATAAGTCCCGGAATCTATTTCTTGCAACTTGGAACAGAAATCAAAAAGTTTCTTGTTATAAAATGATGAAATTTAGAGGCGGACCCTTTACTTTAATCGTTTTGATATGCTTGTCATTTGCCCTGGGTTTGGCTCAGATATCAGCCAATGGTTATGAACCCAATGAATTCCTGATTGATACCAGTATCGTTTATGTCGCTGCAACGCATGACCAAAATTCACCTTCGATAGTATTCGACGGCTTTAACTACTTTATCGTATGGCAGGATGAACGCAACGGCTCAAATTATGACATTTACGGCGCCCGCTTGACCCAAGACGGCACTTTGCTTGACTCAGCCGGTATAGCAATCACTGCCTCACCTTACAATCAACAATCCCCGGCGATTTCCTTTGATGGAATAAACTACTTAGTTGTCTGGTCGGATGACCGCAATGGCTCTTTTGATATTTATGGTTCTCGTATCAATCAAGCCGGCATAGTCCTTGATACAAATGGAATTGCTATATCAACGGCAAACAGCGACCAGCTATTTCCTTCGATTTCTTTTGACGGAACTAATTATCTGATTGTATGGCAGGATAATCGCAATGGGTCAAATTATGACATTTATGGGACACGGCTGAATCAATACGGCACAGTTCTCGACCCAGCCGGTATCGCCATATCAACGGCAACCGATGACCAAGAATATCCGGTAATTGCTTTTGATAATTTCAGCTATCTTGTCGTCTGGCAGGACAAACGCAACGGCTATCCAAATATTGATATCTATGGTGCAAGGATTAATCAAGCCGGAACTGTTTTAGACCCAAATGGAATAGCTATCACCACTGCTCCGCTTTATCAGGAGTTGCCAGCAATCGCCTTTGACGGAACTAATTATCTGGTGGTCTGGCAGGATGGGCGTGGTGCCAGTTATGATATTTATGGTGCAAGGGTAAATCAAGCCGGTGTTGTCCTTGACACAATGGGTGTTGGTATCTCAAGTTCAATATGTGGACAATATTTTCCTTCGGCAGCCTTTGATGGGACGAATTATTTTGTGACTTGGCATGATAATCGTGGGGATGGTTACGATATTTATGGTGCAAGAGTCAATCAAGCCTGCATCGCCTTAGACCCAAACGGAATCCCAATATTTCTTGGAGCTAATGAACAGAAATATTCTTCAGTCACTTTCGGCGGAACAAACTACCTGGTCGCCTGGCAAAGTGAATTCTCGTCTTATCTTAATAACAGTGATATTTACTGCTCAAGGGTAAACCAATCCGGGATTGTTCTTGATTCAACCACAATTGTCCTATCTGCCGAAGTCTCTAATCAACTATTTTCATCGGCTGCTTTTGATGGCACTGACTATCTTGCGGTTTGGCAGGATAGTCGTGGTAACGGTTATGATATTTATGGGGCAAGAATTGACCAGTATGGAACAGTTCTTGACCAGACCCCGATTGAAATATCAAACCCAGCATTGCAACAACTAAATCCTTCGGTTGCTTTTGGTGAGACGAGTTATTTTGTGGTCTGGCAGGATGAACGCAACGGCAACTATGATATTTACGGGACTCGAGTTACTCAAACCGGAATCGTTTTAGACCCAAATGGTATTCCCCTATCTACCGCTGCCGGTGACCAATGTTCTCCAGCCATAGCTTTTGATGGTGTTAATTATTTCGTAGTCTGGGAAGATTATCGAAGTGGTTATACTGATGATATTTATGGCGCTAGGATATCCCAAGACGGCACGGTGCTTGAACCATCCGGGATTAGAATTGCCTGGCGTGCCGCGGATGAAACCTCGCCCGCGGTCGCTTTTGATGGAGCAAATTATTTAGTAGTCTGGGATTTTTTCTGTGATAGCAATACGTTCTATGATGTATCCGGTGCCAGGATAAGCCCTTCCGGCACAATTCTCGACCCGGTCTGCTTTAGAATATCATATTCGGTTAATAATCAAAAAAATCCGTCAGTTAGCTTTGACGGAACAAATTATTTGGTGGTATGGGATGACTATCGCAGTGGGTCAAATGCCGATATTTACGGGGCAAGGGTTACACCTTCCCGTGTTGTCCTTGACCCAAATGGTATTGCCATAACAACGACTACAAATGAACAGATTTTACCGTCAGTTGCCTTTGACGGTACTGACTATCTAATTGACTGGCAGGAGAATAGAACCGACCACGAATGGGATATTTATGGTGCCCGGTTGAGTCCAGCCGGTATTTTAGTTGATTCGTTCCCGGTTTTCAACCAAGCTGGCAACCAATTTTCTGCTGCATTAACTCACGGTAGCGGAAATCAGATTTTAATCACTTGCTCAGGATTTACCAGTCAAGGACAGGGAAAAACCTACAACACAATGCGCATCTGGGGCAAGTTTTATCCGTTTGAGGGAATGGAGGAAGAAAACTCAAAAGTCAAAATGCAAAGTGCAAAATTGCTTGAGATTTATCCGAATCCGGCGAAAACCGTGATGCGTGTCCGTTATGCGTCGTCCGTTAATGGACCAAAAGAACTAAAAATATTTGATATTTCAGGAAAATTGATAAATATAATTTCGCTTCCAACCGGAAAACAAGAAAGCGTCTGGAATCTCAAGACCAACGATGGTAAAACGGTTTCGTCTGGAGTTTACTTCTATATGCTAAAAATTGAAAATAAAACTGCCTTTGGCAAGTTTATAGTCCAGAGGTAAAAAGGTAACAAAACAATGCCGACACCCAGCTCTATTTAAGGAGCAACGATGAAAAAATCGCTCTTTGTCTTGTTTTTATTAGCAACTGCTCATTTGAGCGGTCAATGGTTTGAGCAGATGATGTATATCCCGGACAGCCTTAGCGGATGTATTTATTCCGGCGCATATGTCTGGAATCAAGTCGATGACCAGCTTTGCTTTCCATGTGGTCCTAATATTGTGGTAATTGATTGTGCAACCGATGAAAAAACTACTCCAATAAGATTAAGAAACTCATTGGAGTCTTACTGTTTTACCTACCATTCGACAAATAACTGCCTCTACTCCCCGACCACTTTAGCAGCTTCGGTATGCACACTCTATGCAATTAATTGTCAAAATCGGCAGGTTGTTGCCCAAATCCCGATTCATTTTCAACCGTCACATGGATACGCTGATTATTTTCTCTCGACTAATCCAATCTCAAACAAGGTATATCTGAATGTTTGTGACCTTTTCCACCCCAATGACTCAATATTTATCATTGATGCCGGAACTAACCAAATTATAAGAAGTATTGGATTTAATGGTGTGTGGTCAATATTTTTCAATCCCCGGCATAATAATTCTTACGCCTTATCCCCGAATGCAATCTACGTGCTTGATGGGGTGACCGATAGTATTATTGACACGATTGCAACTCCCCGCCTGGACCTTTATCATAATTCAACTGTTCTTGATACAATTAATGATCGGTTTTATGTTCTGGAACAAGACAGCCTGACTAAACTCATTGGAATAGACTGTTCGACCAATCAAATAATAATGGAGGCTATTATTCTTGATACAATTGCGATGGAGGGTACGGAGTTGGCAATTGACCTAATCCACCACGAGCTTTTTGTTTCGCCGGCATTTGGATCAAGTGGAAAAACGATTTGGGTAATAGACCCGATACAAGGAATCGTCAAGGATTCAATTTGTACTGAGTTTTATCTTACCGGGGTGAAATACTGTTCCATAAATAATCGGCTTTATGCCTCAACTCGTGGACACAATTTAGGCAGCATGGACACAATCTTGATAATCAATCCGGTTAACCATCAAGTCGCTGGTTTTATTGACCTGGGAGGATTTGAACCGAACCTGCATGGAGATAATATTGTCTGGTTTTTAAATCCCTTACGCAACAAGCTTTATGTTTCGCTTTGGTCATCCTACCTGGCTGTGATTGATTGTGCAGCCAACCGGTTAACTAAAGAATTGGTGTTGGGTGTGCTACAGTCAGATGGTTCCTTTTGGAATCCGATTACCGACCGGCTTTATTGCTCGGATACTCAAGGTCCATTTGTTTATTGCTTTGATGGCTCCACCAACCAAGCTTTATATACCAGAGAGCTCCCAATACCGGGCTATGGACTTTACGAATTTGCCCTTGCGCCATCGCATAACAAAATCTATGTCGGTTTTCCCGGTGGGGTGGTAGTACTGGACGGGGCTATGGATACAGTAATTCGGGTAATTTGGATTCCTACCGGCGTCCGACACCTCTGCTACAATTTCATCAATGACAAGATTTACGGTACCGGATACCCTTATACCTATGCTATCAATTGTGCCAATGATGAAATTGTTGGGGAAATTTATACCTTATACGCCTCACAGCCGTATTATAACCCCCGAACCAATAAGGTCTATGTGGCTGGTATTCGTGGTATGAACCCAATGACTTGCATTATTGATTGTGCGGGAGATACCTTACTCGCAACTCTGAACCGGATTGCCGGCTCGGTTGCTTTTCGGGAAATTGGCGAATTGGTTTACATATCCAGTGCCGATTCTCTAAATAGCTTGGTAATTCTTGATGGCAGAACCAATCAGGTGATTCAATATTTGCCCGACCTGGCTTCGAGTGGATTAGTTTATAATTCATTCAGTGATAGACTATACTGCACTAATCGAAATAGCCTTGTCCTTGATTGCGCAACGAACATAATAATTGATACCCTTCCGGCAGGTGTAATATTTCATAATCCAATAAACAATAAACTCTACTGTAGCGATTCGAATTCGATTGTAGTAATTGACGGTGCAACCAATGAAATTATTGCCCGTTTCAATGAAATCGGCTCACCCAGTTCTCTTATCTGGAATAGCCTTCAAAATCGTCATTATATCCCAGGAGCGAGCCAATTCGGAGTAATAAGGGATGTATTTCCGGGAGTCGAAGAAAATCACAATTCACTGTCGGCTCAAGGTCGATTAATAGAAATCTATCCGAATCCGGCAAGGTCGTATTTCGTTGTCCGCTTACCGCACACCGTTGACCGCCAAAATCTAAAAATCTTTGATGTTTCAGGAAAGTTGGTTAGAAGTTTAGAGTTAAATAACTCTAAAAGTCTAAAAGAATCAGAGGTAAGAATATCCTTGAAAGGGATAAACCCGGGAATCTACTTCTTGCAACTTGGAACCGTCGAATCGACCCTTCACCCGAATCGGGTTCGGGAGGTCAAGAAGTTTCTCGTCGTTAAATAAGAAGCTCCCCTACCAGCCTGCTCCTTAACCTACTCCCCAGGCTAACCCTTAGGCTACTAACTAAGCTACTCCTTAGCCCATCCCCTATGCTACCTTCTATCCTATCCCATAGGCTACCTATCAGCCTACCCCGAGCCCTAATCCTTGAGCTATCCGGGATGCTACTATACAGGCTAGCTGTATAGTTTCACAAGGTTGTTGGTGGAGTATCAGAGCCCTCTATACGTCAAGAATGCATTTGGTAGGATATAAAAACAGTAATAATGAAAGGTGCTGCCAATATGCATTACCATAAGAACGCTAGGACTAATATCGCTCAAAGATTAGCAATTAATGAGAATAATCGTAAAAATAATAAAGAGTTAGCTGCACACTGCCTTGTTTCGCCCAATACATTTAGCAAGTTGAAGAATTCAGACCGTATCCAAGTTCATCCGAGTAGTCCTGATACCATCCATTATGCTCTATCTAAAGATGAAGAAAGACTTATTATTATAGTTAGAGACCTCGGTCTTCTCCTGGATGAGCGGTTAGAAGCTTTAGCCCCCTATATTGTGCGCCTTAATAAATCCAACTGCTATCGTACTCTGCTCCGGTACAATAGTAATCGGTTAACTCAACCAGAGATAATAGTAAGTAAGAAATTTGCTCAATATGAACCAGGATTTTTACATATTTGTGTCTTCTATCTACCCAAGATAGGACCCAAGGGCAAAAAGAAGTATTATTATTGTTTTCTAGCGATTGATCGAGCTACCCGGTTACTTCTTTTAGAGGTTTACTCGCGAAAAGGGGATCGAGAAGCCGGTGACTTCTTGGTGAAATGCTTACAATACTTTCCTTTTAGAATCCAGTATGTACTTACTGACAACGGTTCAGAGTTTACACTTCAAGGATGCAAGTACCGGTATGGCAAGATTTCTAAGAAAGGTTTATTTGAGATAATCGGTCAGATTGCTGGATTTAATCACAGATAAACCAAGGTTTAGCATCCGTGGACTAACGGCTTGGCTGAAAGAATGGTCAGAACGGTCAAAGAACAGTCAATAAGAGTCACTAGATATCAAAACATTTCTGAGTTGATAGCTGATATTAAGAAGTTTCAGAATTACCATAATACTTAACGTAAACTGAAGGTCTTGAAAAACATGACCGGTTGCGATAGGATTATTTCATGGTATCAACTGAAACCAGAGTTATTCATGATTGAACCAGATGCATTCTTAACAACAATGTGGTGAAACCTAACAGCTAGCCGGTAGGCTACCCCCTAAGCCGCTCCCGAGGCGGTATAGGAGGTAGCCCTCCCCTAGACCCGGGCTAGCCCCCACTAATTGTATCTTGACAATTCTTAGATACTATAGGTAGTAGTTAACCAAAATAATAACTTCTAAGCCGTATCATAATTAAATCGATAACTTTATTATTATTAATTGTTTAAGGTGAAATTATATCTTTGTCCCCGTTTTGACTAATTTTGAGTCTAATATATATGAAGTGTGATTATTATTGATACAACATCGAGATTCTAAAAGATTTTTGACCCTTGTTGAGAGAGTATTGCGTCTATTATATATAGAGATTGTAAAAAATAATCTCAATGATGATAGCGATAGAAGAAACGATTAAAACGATTAAGGTTAATCAGCAAAAAATATCACCGTAATCAGTCTAACAATCGTCGTAATCAAATTTAGAATAAAGGGAGGTGTAATATGGTTAGAAATGCATTAAGAAGAATCCCGAAATGGGATAAGAAACTGGTGGGCGATGTCTTAAGTAAACGAGTGGAAGAACTGAAACCGATGATGTTCTCAAAGGACAGCCTATAATTTAAATTATTAATTATCGGAAGATTGTAAAACACCTATCCTGTAATATTTCTCCGAAGAGTAACTTTTACTTTTATTTCTTATTGATGGAATTCCAATGTCGAACGGATTAATTTTGGGGGTTCCGAATTTCCCCATTTTATGGTGAATCATATTATACACTTTATTGTAACCCCTTATTGAAACCTCCCAGGAAAAATCTTCTTGCATCACATTTCTTATCAATCTTTCCCAAATATCTTTGTCATGGAATACATAGCTGACTTTTCTTAAAGCATCTATTAAATCGCGTCCCGAGTAATTTTTGAATAGAAAGCCGTTACCCTGTTCGTTAAAAATATCAAATTCTTTGACCGTATCAACCAGCCCGCCGGTTTTTCGGACGACCGGAATGGTACCGTAACGCATACCGATGAGTTGGGCAATTCCGCAGGGTTCAAATTTTGAGGGCATTAATAATATATCACTGCCGGCATAAATTCTTTTTGCCGTCGCAATATCGAAACCGATGTGAATATTTGTTGATTTCGGAAAGCGGTTTTGCAACTGGCTCAATATATTTTGATAGTAAGAGTCGCCCTGCCCAATCAGGATGAACTGAATCGGTAATTTTACCATTTCGTTAAATGCCTCAACGACTAAATCGAGCCCTTTTTGGTCAATCAGCCGGCTAACCATACCGACTAAAGGAACATCTTTTACCGGCAAATTATTCTCGCGTTGCAGGGCGATTTTATCTTCATTTTTTCCATCAAGCGAGGTGACCGAGAAGTGTTTTATTAATTCGATATCATTTTGGGGATTCCAAAAATCGCAATCAATGCCATTAATTATTCCGTAGAGGTCAACTTTCCGCTTACGCAACAAACCATCCAGACCGCAACCGTACTCCTTGGTCTGAATTTGCCGGGCGTAATTGGGACTTACCGTATTCAATAAATCGGCATAGATGATTCCGGCTTTCATCATATTAATGTTTCCGTAAAACTCCAACCGTTCCAGATTAAAAAACTCTTCCCCCAATCCAAGCGCTTTCAGTTTCGCTTTGGGAAAGACACCCTGATAGGCTAAGTTATGAATGGTAAAAAGAGTCCCGGTGTTTTGGTAAAAGCTATCCTGACCATAAAAGATTTTCTTATAAAGCGGAATTAAGGCGGTCTGCCAGTCATTACAGTGAATAATATCCGGTCGCCAATTGATTTGTTGTAAACCGCTGAGAATACCGCGGCAAAAGAAAGCAAAACGTTCCGGATTATCTGGATAGTCTCCGTTACCGTTACCGTAAAGGTATTCTCGGTCAAAATAATCGTTTTGTTCAATCAGCCAAACCGGGATTGTTTCTTCAAGCCAGCTTTTATAAAGAAAACCATTTTTGATTTCGTCGCCGATCGGTACTTTTAGCGGCGCGATTTCTTTTAAGGCGTGGTACGGGGGAAAAACTTTTCGGTAAAGCGGCTGAGCAATGGCAACCTCATAACCGGCTTTATCCAACGCCTTGGCAAAAGAAAAAGTCATATCCGCCAAACCGCCGGTTCGAGCAAAAGGATGAACTTCGGAAGCGACCAATAGAATTCGTTGTCCTTTATTTCTTATCATTTCTTAACTCTTGATTTGCGTAGAATTATTCACAATATTATTTTTTAATGTTAACGTCATCAGTTTCTATCATGATTTTATTTTCATCTTTTCCAACAGCTCGTCGAGGCGTTCATTTGAATCATTAACGCCCTCTTCCATACCCGACTGCAACATGCCATCGCGGTCAGCGACCGATTGAAAAACGGTTTTAGAAGTAACCCTTGTTCTGTCGCCGGGCAAAGCTTCAAATTTTGCGGTTTGGAGGCTGACATGCCCTTTTTCCGGCAGACCTTCAAATTCAAATGTCATGATAATTCTCTCAGGTTTTTTGATCTCGTGAAATACTCCATGAAAAGCAAACTCTTTACCTTCTTGATCTTTGTGAATATATCGCCAGCTGCCCCCGTTTTTCAATTCAAATTTCTTAAAAGTCATTTTGAGGCGGCGAGGACCAATCCACTGAATTTGAAGTTTGGGGTCGGTGTGTGCTTTAAAAACTAACTCGCGGGGCGCATCAAACTCTCGGGTAATTATAATTTCTTGTTTTCCTGGTTCGGCGGTAATCTGTGCTTTATTGTTTAACATACATTATCCTCTTAGTTTTTTTAATCTTCATATTTCGACTAATTCAAGAAACTTTTGGTTTAATTTTGGTTTTTCTATGTAATTCATAAATCTATTGGTCTATCTACAGGTTCTTGCCTCTTTTGGGCAAAAATACTCTTAGATTTGTTGGCTTCTAAGTATTCAGAACCTGTAGATAGACCGTCTCCGCTTGGCTCTTCTTCGGAGCTTGAATAGCACAATGATGAGGCAAGAGCTAACATACCTGGTTGAAGTTAAAGTTTAAAGCAAATACTCGCAAAGGATAATTCAACCGATAAAAATTGTCAGGCGCTTCTGATTTCATAACCGTTAAGTTCAAATTATCCATCCCAATATAACGAAAAGTCTTATCGGCTTATTAATTTTAAGCTGTGCATATCTTTGAATTCGAAACTGTATCAGCAAGTTCAAGAAATTTCAATATCCGATAATTACCCAACCTTCAATTCCTGTGAATTTGACCATAGACCGTGGATGTTGCAATAAGAATAGGCATAAATCATACCGGGTTTTTCGGTCATAAAAGTGCCAGTTATTTCCGGATGGGTATAAATCGAACTGGTATTCGGTCCCTGAACCGATGAACCATGGGCTAAAAACTCGAACCGACCCAGATGATAAGGAAACTTTTCATCCTGCGGTAAAAAGAAAACTTCAATCCAAACAATATGGTGTTCGGTTGTATTGTGATGAGCAACCTGCTTGCCAATGCTGACGGTCACTTTGACCGGTTCTCCCTTTTTGGCTTTGCCGGGTGCATCAATCACCGGAACGTGCTTTTCAACTTTCCAATCCGCGGTCTGAAATAACTCTTCGATTTTTTTCATATTCGCTTCTCTTGATAAATTATCGAAAGATCAGGTCTTAATTCGGTAACTCGTGAAAGTTACCGCTTGGTCTTTTTCCTCTTTTTCCGTAGCGCCATCGGTTTATCGCAACAAATATACTCGTGTGTCTCCAGGCAGCCGCATGGCTCGCTGACGATTAAAGTCATACCGCAATTAGTACAAACAAAGCGGTCACCATTTTTGGCAGATCTTTTTCTTTTAGTTGGCATCTTGGACTCCTTTCTTTTGGACTTTTTTATTAATATTAATTTTCATCATTGTCTCGAATATTTTTCATAATTTTATCAGCCTATCTACAGGTTCTTAAATTTAAGGGTGGATAGTTTTCTCCTAGTGGTAGGAAGGAGTCTATATTAAATTTAGCAACCTGTAGATAGGCCATTTTCCCCTTTATCCTCCATAACCGGACTGGGATTTACCCTGAAGGGTATTTTGAGAGACCCATTATTGGTGGCGGAAAATTGAAAAATTCCTTCATTACAAAATGAATGTAAAGAAAATCTATCTTTTAAAGGTATCTTATCGATGGACAGCCAGGGTGAAAGAAAGTTAATTCTAACTCGCCTGCCTGGAACGGATAAATATTTATCGTATTTCGTTATTACCAATCTCATTATAATATTTTTGATTTTATGATAAATCGAGAATTTTGTTTCATTCTTTAATTGAGCGATTGAAGATGAATCGCATTTCTCGTACGGGCGACTCGATTTTTTGATTCATTAGACCAGGTTACCCATCTTATGTATTCGCCGACTCCACGCTGGGTGTCGAATAGCTTAGGATGGACTCCGATCACATCGCTGATATTTTCATAAATATTGTAATCTGAGTCTTCCTTATCATAATTAAAAGCAACCACGCCATTTTCGATTTTAAAGGTTGCTAAATTGGAGTCGTAAATTTTTCCAATCGATTCAAGGAGATATTTAAATTGTTGGACTTCCGGATGCTGGAGTGAATTAATTTTTGGGGGAAACATTTTTAAAGCAAAGAACCGCATCGCCATCTCCTTTCCAAAATCATCCGGACTAACAAGTTAACAGCGAATTTTTGAAAATTTCTTTTTCTTGTGCGGTTAATCCGACATAGGTTTTCGCACCTTTCGTCAGGTAGCTGATTTTATCCTCTCGCGCCAGCCAGCCCAAACCCTGATATACGACATCTGACTTTTGATTTAACATTCTTGGTAAATCGGATACGTTAATTTCTCCATTTTTACCTAAAGTTTGCCAGATGTTACCGGCAATTTCGCCAATTTTGTCTTTCATGATGCCTCCTTAGAAAACTTTAAATTGCTATTTTTTATGTTTTTTTTTTATTGAAAAAGGAATTATCACTTGCTTTGACCCAATTCTTTTTCTTTCAGCTGTTTCACGATAATACCGATAAATGGGTCTTCCAAAATTTCCTCACGTACTGCGGGTAAACCGATTTTAACTTGCGGGTCATTAACCCAGTTTACTTTCTCAATTGTGAAGTATCGATTGTTTGAATTCCCTTTAATTACGGCTCGAAAGGAATTCCACCGTCTTGATAAATTAACTGCCATAATGCCTCCTTCTTTTCATTTCAACTAATCTAATATGCAAAATATATGCCAGTAAATTAGCCTCATTTTTAACAACCATAAAACAATTTTTGTCAAATTTTGTCATTAATTTTAATAATTCGCAAAAGTAATAAGCCTAACTCTCAATTTATTGGAATCTTACCGATGACATTAAATGTCAGAGGTTTTGACATAAAATGTCGATATAAAGAGTGCTTGAAACAAGATGCCCTTGAATATCAATTGCTTGATTGAGTACTCTTGGAATTCAAGTTACCCCGGATAAACCCTTCGAAATTTCATTTTGAACTAACCACTAAAATTCACTACAGTAAACTTAGCTTTCCTTCAAACAAGGAGACAAAGAGAGTTACCCATTATTATACTTCCAGAAAGTAACCGGTTTCTGGATCAATCCACGGCTTAATCAGTTTCAGTTCAATCGTAATTGTACCTTCATCGGTGTACTCACAAGCACTGTTGCATGGAGTCACGTGGATATAATTCCAGAACTTCAAAGAGATACCGGCATGCAGATCGCCCGAATCGGCGTAATGCATTACCGTGTTATTCAACTCGGCGGCTGGGATCCATCTCGGATCGGTTCTGGGTGGCGGAACGTTAAATTCGCCCAATGCATACCAAACCTCGATCCATTTGTCAATCGATGTCGGGTTATACAGATCACCAAAACCACTGAAGGTTATATTGACGTCGTAGTTGCTCTTAAACCACCAAGTAACACAATCGGTCGCATAGTAACCATCAGTCTGGCAAATATTGGGACCAACCTTTCGAATCTTCCACTTCCACTCAGTGCCGCTGATTGACCATTCGATCCATTGCGCCATTGACGCACTGGTTGAAAAGTTGAATGAATAATATCTCTTATTGCACATACCACCGGTCGGAAACTGATTCCAAGCTCTTGCTAACGCCTGCGGATTACCTGCTGCTTGATATACCCAGGCACTTGCATCTTCGTACCAAGTATCTACTTCAACCGCAAGCACGACCGCTGCTAATACTGCAATTAAAAGTCCGATTTTCTTCATCATGTTTCACCTCCTTTACCATTTAATCTCCCTTCTCTTATCCAGCTAAGATTTTCCAACCTTTGCGCTTGGTAAGAAAAGAGGCAATGAAGAATAAATATGGGGCAGCTCTCTTCTGTCCCCTTGTTCAAAAGGCTAATTCTATCGATTGTTCCTAATTTTAATAATAATCTTATTTGGTTTATCATCTCAATGGTTTTCGGTTTGTAATTCGTTACTCATACCGGTTCTTTCATTTGAAATAAGAGTAGGGTCAACCCACCTTTCAACCCCCTGCACAACAAATGTAATAGTAGGATTATTTGAATATTCGCCTGCTGTTATATCTTTATTCACTTCTATCTTACACCATAAATTCCAGTTTACTCCGTTAATCGGAGCCGATATTATAAAGTCACTGAAATTAAGTGAGTTAGCTGTAATCCAATCAGCACTATTGGGTGGTGGCGGTACGGTTTGAGAAATTGCATACCAGGTATTTATTTGGATATTAGAATTGGCATCGAGAAGATTGGCAAAACCTTCAAAATCGACTAAAATATCAAAGGCCGAACGGACTCTGCTATTTAACACCTGACAGGCAAAAGTACCGCATTTCCTTATTCGCCAATCCCATTCGGTCGCACTCAATTGGACTTCTAAAATACTATCAACAATATTATCAACTTGTAATTGTGGTAACAAAGGATTTACTGGTTCATTCAACCTGACATTATTAATAGACTTCCCCTGAGATTTAGCCAAAGAAGAATAAACCCCGGTTCTGTGGGAACTGAAATTATTAAAAGTTACCATTAATTCATTCCCCAAACCAATATTCATAACTGAAGAGATTAGTAATATTTCCGAAACCAGCGAGTGCCTCCTGTTTATATGTTCTTAATATGCAGAATTTGTGCCAGTAAATTAGCTTTAAATTTGATTAAATTTGAACTCATTTTTGACAAATTTTGTCAATTATTTATATCTTATCTAGAGGAAATCAAATAAGCTCTAATTTATTAATATGTTATCGAAGACATTAAATGTCATCTTTTTGACAAAAGATGTCACTATTATAAAATAACAAATTAAGTGTTTTAGAAAATTAAGTATAGCCCAAAATCGCAAGTGGCTGAATCGTAATCAAATTATGGCAATCAAAAAAAGATATAAGTAAATTTCCTTCAGCTCGGGAATTCGTTATACAACCTTGGTAATAGAAAGGGGCTGATTTTAAAATCAGCCCCTTCTTGGCGTTATAACTACTTGGTCACGACGAATTTTTCGTACGATTTAAAATCTTCCGCTTTCATCTTCAATATGTAAACACCGCTGCTAAGTTCTCGACAGTCGGTATTAACTCGATAGAATCCAGCTGCTCTATTTTCCGAAATCAGATTCTTCACAACTCGTCCGTTTATGTCATAAACCGCAATTTCAACTCTACTCGGCTTCGGCAGCGCAAATTTAATCGAAAGGTTATTTGCCGTTGGATTAGGATTTGGTCGGAACAACTCGTAACTGAGTGGGACATTCTCACCATGACTATTCGAACCATTGGTAACAGTCAGGTTACATTGCATCGAATTATTGCTTCGTAATTGGTCATTATCAATATAAATCGAAACCTCTTCATTGTAGCGACCAGCAATGGCAACCCAAGGTCTGAAAACCACGGTAGCAGTTTGACCAGCCTCGACCCGAACCCACTTACAATCAGAATAGCGACAACCGATATTAAAGAAAACAGCGATGTATTCATCATACCCGCCAAAATTCTGAACCACTGCGGTCGGGTATACCGTGGTTCCCGCAGGTATCGTTTCACACGGTCCAACAATCGAAACTACTCCTGCGTCATGAACGCCGTTGGTAATCACCTCAAACGGTCTCATCATCTCGTTCTCTTCATGCGCCAGGATGTGGCAGTGATACACGTACTTGCCGAGGCGGTTGAAACGGGCAATAGTTCGGCTGATATAACCGGGCGGAACAAGATGGGTATCTTTCCAGCCCACCTCGTTAGGTGCGGGCGGCTCAGGTGGACCGGTTAAGACGATTTCACCGGTCATCATGTAATGGTCAACATCGAATGGAGTCCGGTCGAGAACCTGGAACTGAACTAAGTGCTGGTGCATCGGGTGAACGTCGCCAGTCGTATTTACCCAGCGCCATATCTCGATGGTATTGATTATTGGAAACTCGGAGATTGGGTCATCGAACATCTTTCCATTGAGCATCAGCCCAATTGGGTTACCCTGTGGATCCATCATTTCTTCCATGATGATATCTCGAGTCAGGACTGATTGCGCCGGATTCAGGAACTGTTGTGGACGGGGATGCATCGGTATTGTGCTCGGGTCGTTGACCAAGGTGTCCTTGACGTGAATCAGAAATAGCTCGGGGAGCGGCACCTCGTCGGGGCCTGGTGAGTTGACTCCGGAAAACGGCGTTTTGGCATTGTTGTGAACGAGAAAATATTTGCCCTGTTGACCGCCAAAGTCAATGACGACATCAAACCGTTCACCTGGTCCCATGAGCAACCGTGGCGAAGTCGGGTCAAGCGGGTCGTTAAAAATAGCCGTATTGGGCAATAACCCCTGCTCGGCACCAATCTGGTAAATTGCCGGACCTGGGACTGATTCAACTGGAACCACGCCATTGGCATCGCTCTCAAACAGCTTAATGTTCCAGAAACGGTCATTACCGCCGGCGAGGAGATGGACTCGATATTTCACCGGGTCAACTTCAAGTTTAGGCCATATTACTCCGTTAATCACCGCAACATCACCGAAGAACTCAGGCACCCAATCCGCCGGATAGAAAAGCCTGCCGTCGGCATAGAACGACCTGTCTTGCAATGCGATCCCGATTTCATAAGGACCGGACGGTAGGTTAAGATTCCGTTCATACGGGTCAATGATGATATAGAATGCAGCGATTCCGGCATAGGCGTTCAGACGAGTAATTCCCATAGCATGGTCATGATACCAGAGGGTCGCCGCTTGTTGGCTGTTGGGATATAAGTACTGTTGCATCTGACCCGGGGTCTTGGTAGCCAGAGGCCAGCCGTCATATTTAGCCGGCACGTCACCACCGTGGAGATGAGTAACGGTACGTGATGATGCGCCCCAACCCATACCTGCCATCGGGTGAATGGTTGTATCTACCGGCAGAAGGTGGTTAGCTGGAAGGTCATTATAATATCTAACGTAATTCGGTTGCCCGCTCCACACCAGAAAGGTCGGGCCCGGTGTTACACCGTCATAGGTCCAGACTGGGGTTGAATCGAGCTGGCTATGCATCTTCTGTTTTACCTGACGCTCGTGCACGTTATAATAAGGATAACCGCTAACCATCCCAGCCGGGGTTCTTACCGGCGGCTGCGGCAGCGGGTCGATGTACTTGGTCAGTGTTGTAGGGTCAAGTAGCTGGCTAAATACTGGTTTTGGGGTCAAGACAAAAAAGAGCAGAATAATTATAAATACTCCTACTTTTTTGTTAAACATGATTTCCTCCTTTACGTTTGACTAATGTTTCTATTATTTTACGGACATTTGTGTTCGGTTTACCTCCTTTCGGTTTTAATGGTTGCAGTTTTTTTATCACATTTACCCCAATCCCATACTCTTTTCGAATCGGATATGTTTTTCTGCTATCAGCAAAATAATAATAGGTAATTCCGGGGTCGGTTTCTCCCGCGTAAGAATTTGTATCAAATAATTTTTGTTAGACAATTGCTCCTTCTTTGTTTTAAGCAATATGCAAGACTTGTGCCAAAAAATTAGCCTTGAGTTTTTTTACGATTGAAGAATTATGACAATTTTTGTCACCTATTTTTGATTTTAAACATTATATATATAACTTAACCCAATGATTTTCTTGGCTTTTCGCCTCTGACATCAAATGTCATTTGGTTTGACAAAAAATGTCACATCAAAAAATTTTCTTGCAAATAAAATAAATATAGAAAAGAATAATGTAAAAATATTTTTAGGACTATCAGTTATTGGTTCAGGTCTTGAGACGAAATTTAAATCACTTTAAACCGGCATTCTGGATCTGTATTAAGATACTATCCTTTGAGAAAAAACCGGTATGCCGAAATGTCTCATTGCCTTGGTTATCAAAAAATATCAGAGTGGGAACAAGCTTGATTTGATAATTTTGGGTAAGAGTTTTATATTGTTCGTAGTCAAGGATTAAGATATTCGCCTTATCTTTATATTCGCTTTGCAATCCGGCAATGACTGGTTTCATCCGTTCACAGACTGCGCTGTAACAGCCGCCAAATTCAACCATAGTCGGCAGCTTATTCTTCAAAGCTGATTTTATCGGGTCGGTCTTATTCGATTTACTAATCAACAAATTTTCATTATAAAAAATGTCTGCTTTGGTTCTCAAGTCGGCGATATACCGTTTAATCGCTTCCGATTCTTTTTGCATGTGCAGGGTCTGAAAAATTTGGGGCTTTGCCTCTGGATAGGTCAACCCTTTCATCGTTTTTGGATTCTCTTTAAAATAAGCAACCATCTCGTCTTCGCCGACCTTAATCCCGGCGCGGACTGCTTTATTCAATAGCTCATTAATCAGAATTTCACGGCGCATACTACTATCATTTTGTTCAATTCTCGTTTTGACCTCTCCAATGGTATCGATTTTTTGACGAATCGCCTCGTCCATTAGTAATTCTTGATTGATTAACTCTTCGAGAAATCCTGAATAATCAGTTTCGTAATTTTTCTGTTCGGCTAAGGGCAATTTTGCCAGCTCCTGTTTCAACAATTCCAAAGTAATAAATTTTCCATTCACCACTGCCAGTACCTGACCGAAAGCGATGTGGGAAAATATTACTAATGATAGACAAAAGAAAATCTTTTTCACTTGGTCTCCTTTTTGATTATTAAATATTTAATGCAAAGTCTATGCCAGTAAATTAGCCTTAAATTCGATGATATTTTGCAATTATTTGACATAATATGTCACTTAATTATCATCATTCAGCCATCAATCATATAACCAAATGATTTAAGGATACGTTAGCAAAGACAAACAATGTCAATACTTTGACAAAAAATGTCATAAGATAATATCATTTGCTCTGAATTTGCTGTCATTGTACAGTTTAGATATACTTCGAATTCAAATAAAAATGCTTGGGTAGGATTTTTCCAACCCGAGATATTTTTGTGTTAAAATAAATTTTATATATATTAAGGTAAAAACGACGTGATTTTTCGTTCATCATCTTGTTCTTCCAGCGGTTATGATAATTTTCGCTAATGGAGGGGGTATCACCTAGGGGGTGACCCCCTAAGTGGCTTCGGAAGTTGCCTCGGGGGTCGCTACCGGAGTAGCTTCCTAAATTGGTTCGGGGGTTAGTTGGGGAACGGGTTGGGGGACAGCTTCGGGGACAACTTGGTGAGCGGATTCGGGAGTAAGCTGGGGAGCGGGTTCGGGGGTAGATTCGGGGGTAGTCCCCTGAGCAACCTAGGGAGTTGGTTCGTAGGTTGGTTCCTTATGTAGAATTTTTCAACTGGACATTTTTCACCTTTTTTCTTTATTCACCAGCCGCATGCTCCTATTTACTAAGAACTACCTTTTCGGAAGTCAGTTAGTGGGCAAATTAATTTAGTAAAATCTACCGTTCAATTCAAAAAGCCCAAATTTTAAAACACGTATCAGTTTATGATATTATTTTATTTGTCATTTTTCGTCAAAATAGCTGACATCTAATGTCAACGCCAACATCTTGGTGAATCAAGGGTTAGAATCATCATCTGGCAGTCAGCGAAAAATGACTGACATAATCTGTCAATAATTTGTTAATTTGTTTAACATTCAAGGCTATTTTTTTGGCACAATTTTTGCATTTTTACACCATTGGAACTAAGCATGAAGAGTTTGCTGATAAGCATTATAATCATCTTTCTGAACCTGCTTCAGGCGGATGAAGAGTCTTTAAGTTTCGTATTTTTGAACCTTGAGATTCTCCGTACCGCTCAGAATTAAAGAGAGATGATTTTTTCAGCAAACTCTTAGGTAATTTATGATGAACTGATGGAAGTGTCGTAGATAGTCGGTTCAATAATAAAGAAAGGAGGCGAATCAATATCTTTAACAGAAAAAAGTTTAGCCGTTCGTTTTTATTCTTCCCGAAGGTAGGGCAATATTCGTTTTTGAAAAATTGCGGAATTCGGGATATCTTGACGTCCCCCTCTCGTATCTTATAGAGGGAAGTATGGATAAAACAAGTAGTTCTTAACGGACGTCATTTTTAAAAAGTAACAGATAAATATTTTTAAAGGAGGCAATAATGAAGTATCAAATAAAACTAGTATTAATAATCCTGATGTTATCGGTCAGTCTGGCAGTAGCTGGTAACGCTCTAAGCAGCAGTAATAATCAAGGTGTCAGTGTCACTGCCATATTAGCGCCGGTTGGCGATATAGCCCAAGGAACCGTAGTAACTCCAAGCGCAACGGTCCAGAATTTCGGAACCAAGACCGAAACGTTCAACCTAACATTTTGGATTAGACATGAATGCATTGACTTATCCAATTGCTGGTATAAAAGCACGAAAAAAGTGGTGAATCTCGAACCCGGGACAAGTATGACGGTTAATTTCGATGAATGGACTGCTGAACGGACTGGCGATTATCAGACCACCGTTTCTTCTCAAGAAAGAGGTAACCGCAATCGCTCAAACATTAGGATGGACGGTTCGTTTCAAGTTATCGACCAAGGGTGTGATGTCGGTGTAACCGCAATCTTAGCCCCGGTCGGCGAAATTGTCGAAGGATCAACCTTAACACCCTTTGCAACCGCCCATAATTTCTGTGATCATCAAGAAACTTTCCCGGTCGTATTCAGTATCGTCCTTAACGAAGTGCGCGACCAAATCGAAGTCTACAGCGATACTCAGGAAGTAACCCTTCCGGCTGGTGACAGTCTGGACGTAAATTTCACCGATTGGACTGCCGATGAGCCAGGTGCTTATACTACCATCGCCTATACTCAATCTGTAGATGACACTAATCCGGCGAATGACACAATGCATGGTGAGTTTGTAGTTATCGAAGAAGTGAATGATGTCGGTGTAACCGCAATCTTAGCCCCGGTCGGTTCGATTGTCGAAGGGTCAACCGTGACACCCAGTGCAACGGTCGAGAATTTCGGCAATGAAGAAGAAACCTTCCCGGTCGTATTCAGTATCGTCCTAAACGAAGAAGGTGCCAAGTTCAGCGCTAAATCAGATTTGACCCGGAAAGGTTCGTCACTCGACCAGACCGAAGTCTACAGCGATACTCAGGAAGTGACCGTTCCGGCTGGTGACAGTCTGGACGTAAATTTCACCGATTGGACTGCCGATGAGCCAGGTGCTTATACTACCATCGCCTATACTCAATCTGTAGATGACACTAATCCGGCGAATGATACGATGCATGGTGAGTTCGAAGTTATCGAAGAAGTACATGATGCAGGTGTAAACGCAATCTTAGCCCCAGTCGGTTCGATTGTCGAAGGGTCAACCGTGACACCCAGTGCAACGGTCGAAAACTTTGGTAATGAAGCTGAAACTTTCAACGTGACGTTTGAATTTGAAGGTTATACCAGCACCAAAGAAGTCGCCGACCTCGAACCGGGTGCAACCACAACCGTCCTGTTCGATGACTGGACTGCGGATGAACCTGGTGTCTTTACTACCACCGCCTACACTCAATTAGAAGAAGATGCAAATCCGGCGAATGACACGATGCATGGTGATTTTGAGGTTATCGAAGAAGTGAATGATGTCGGTGTAACCGCAATCTTAGCCCCGGTTGGCGAAATTGTCGAAGGGACAATCGTAACGCCCAGTGTAACCGTCCAGAATTTCGGCGATGAAGAAGAAACTTTCCCGGTCGTATTCAGTATCGTCTTTAACGAAGAAGGCGTCAAGCACAGCGTTAAATCCGAGTTAACCCGTCAGGGTTCTTTACGAGACCAGACTGAAGTTTACAGCGATACTCAGGAAGTGACCGTTCCGGCTGGTGACAGTCTGACCGTCAATTTCACCGATTGGACTGCTGATGAACCGGGTGCCTATACTACAACCGCCTACACTCTATTAGAAGAGGACGAGAATCCAGCCAACGACACCATGTATGGTTCGTTCGAAGTTATCGAAGAAGTACATGATGCAGGTGTAAACGCAATCTTAGCCCCAGTCGGTTCGATTGTCGAAGGGTCAACCGTGACACCCAGTGCAACGGTCGAAAACTTTGGTAATG
>Ga0315296_10000962_pt1 | contig 25542 bp, 28 predicted proteins | sample YL17G14_18_MG_FD_203921 | JGI IMG/M metagenome (GOLD analysis project Ga0315296, IMG submission 203921) | Sediment microbial communities from Yellowstone Lake, YNP, Wyoming, USA - YL17G14_18 | ecosystem: Environmental > Aquatic > Freshwater > Lake > Sediment | place: USA: Wyoming | collected... | reverse complement strand
GACGAAGAGGGCTCGCCAAGTCCCTAGTCGACCGGGCGGGATTTGACCGCGTGACCTCTCCGTCAACCTGTTGTCTAGGGCAGAAGAGGGGACTCGGATAATGTTTGTGGCGGGCCCGGTGGGATTCGAACCCACGATCCCCTTCGTTGTCCGAACAGGAGACACTTCCAGGTTTCCTCCCTTGCATGTCCTCTCTTCCCTCATGCTCACTAAGCAGATTGCACTCAGAGAGCTATTGCGCGTATGATGCCACAATTCAAGATGTGGCAATTGATTGCCCTCGGTTTGAATCCGCCCTGAGTATCGTTTGATGGCTGAACATCAATGAGTGTCTGTTTTGGCAGAGGCGCCATTTACCGAAACATTTCAGTATTGTGCCCGTCCTGTGGCAAGTAGTCCCCCTGTCGTGCTGAGAAGTTGCAGAAACGGCTGCCTTGACGGTCGAGTATCAGGGCGGTACGTCTGGAGTTGTGTTAGTCCGTTCTACTTCGGCTTCCTGCCCTCCGAGAAGTCTGACTGTACGGCAATGGTGCCGGACAATGAACCCACGCGATAAGACGGGATCACTTCCCGGCGGGCCGGCCATATGTTCTCTCGTTCCGTAGTGGGAGTATATGCATGCAAATAGTAGTCAATGGATCAGTCTATCCTGTATGCAGAAGCTGTGAAGTACCTCTCAACGATCCCGCAAGATAGATTAGTGCCGCGGGTGGTCAGCGAAGGGCACGAGAGAAATGGTGGGACCGTCCTTACAAGTCGGAGAAAGAGTAGTTCTGGATCGTCAACATCTCCAGCAACTTTTCGATGCTCTGAGCAAAAGGGGATACCGGATCCTCGGGCCCACTGTCAATGACCGCGCCATCGTGTATGACGAGTTGAGCTCGGTCGACGATCTGCCGACAGGGTGGACGGATGAACAGAACGCAGGAACCTATTGTCTCAAGAAGCGTGCAGACGGAGCGGTCTTCGGCTACGTCGTAGGCCCTCACTCGTGGAAGAAGTTCCTCCTTCAGCCAGAGATGCAACTGTGGCAGGCAAAGAGCGCCGAGTCTGGTCTCAAAGTACTTGAAGGCAAAGAGGTAACCCCGAAGGCCGCATTTCTTGGCGTCAGATCATGCGAATTGCACGCAATAGCGATTCAAGACAGGATATTCGCGGATGGAGAATATGTTGATCCATCCTACAAATCCCGACGCGAGAATCTCTTCATTGTCGCAGTCAATTGCACCCAGGCAGGTGGAACTTGTTTCTGCACATCGATGGAGACTGGGCCCAAAGCGACTTCCGGATTCGATTTAGCTCTAACGGAAGTCTTGGACGATAAGAGACACTGCTTCCTAGTGGAAGCCGGCACTGAACTGGGCACGAAGGTCCTTGGCGAACTCTCATACAGAGAAGCAAGCGAAGAGGAGATAGCCGTTGCTGAAAGCTCTGTGGAGAAGTGCTCCAGGCAAATGGGCAGAACCATGAACACGAGCGAGATCAAAGAACTGCTCTACCGCAACTACGAGAATCCACGTTGGGACGATGTGGCTTCCAGATGTCTCACCTGCGGGAATTGCACTATGGTATGCCCAACCTGCTTCTGCACGACTGTGGAGGACTACACTGACCTTTCCGGTCAGCTGGCAGAGCGTCGGCGAAGAATGGATGTATGTTTCACGATGGACTTCTCCTACATTCACGGCGGAAGTATCCGCTACTCACCAAAAGCCCGCTATCGCCAGTGGATGACCCACAAATTGGCGACCTGGATCGACCAGTTCGGAGTCTCAGGCTGTGTTGGATGCGGACGCTGTATCACTTGGTGTCCAGTTGCGATCGATATTACTGAGGAAGCACGTGCAATTCGGGAAAGTGAATTAAGTCACAGAACGATCACTTGAGTTTGGAGGAATTGGAATGGAAACACTCGAACCTATTTTGGCGCAACACCCATTCTTGAAAGAGCTTGAGCCGCGTCACCTCAAGATCTTGGTCGGATGCGCGTCCAACGTACGCTTCAACGCCGGCCAGATCCTGTTCCACGAGGGTGAAGAAGCGAACCAGTTCTACATGATTAGGCAAGGCAAGGTAGCGATAGAGATACTTGCCCCCGAACTTGGGCCCATCACCGTTCAGACGGTTGGAGAAGGAGACGTGCTCGGTTGGTCATGGCTCATTCCACCTTACCGATGGCGATTCGGCGCTCGCGCTGTGGAGCTCACACGCGCCATTGCACTTGACGGAAAGTGTCTTCGCCAGAAATCTGAAGAGGATCATGACCTCGGCTACGAGCTGCTGAAACGCTTCTCCGGCATCATAGTAGAGCGCCTTGAGGCTACGAGGCTACAGCTTCTGGATGTCTACAAGGCTCGCCCATAGAATGAGAGATAGTGCACCTATGACTGCGAATCCGATGCTCACGTATCCGTACAGTATCAAGCGAATTCAGCAAGAAACGTATGATACGTTCACTCTTGAACTGAAACCCAAGGGTAACATTCAGACAAAGCCATTCGCTCCGGGACAGTTCAATATGCTGTACGTTTTTGGCGTGGGCGAGGTCCCGATTTCTATTAGCGGCGATCCAGACAAGCACGACGTGCTTGTTCACACCACGCGTGCGGTTGGGGCGGTTACGAATGCTATGCGGAAACTGCGTCGGGGTGACCTGATTGGAGTCCGCGGCCCCTTTGGAACCAGTTGGCCGATGGAGGAAGCAAAAGGATGCGACGTCGTCATCGTCGCGGGAGGGATCGGACTGCCGCCCTTGCGCCCCTCAGTGTACCAACTGCTCTCGCAGAGGCGAGAGTATGGCAAGGTGTTTGTGCTCTACGGCGCTCGCACTCCTGCAGACCTGCTCTATCTACAAGAAATGGAACAATGGCGAGCGCGCTCCGATGTCCATGTGGATATCACAGTTGATCGGGCCCTGAGATGGTGGCGCGGAAATGTTGGTGTTGTGACGACACTGATCCCAAGGGCGGACTTTGACCCAACCAGCACGATAGCAATGATGGTAGGACCGGAGATAATGATGCGATTCACTATCGCGGAACTCCAGAAACGCGGCCTGTCCGACGAAAGCATCTACATCTCGATGGAACGGAACATGAAATGCGGATTCGGATTCTGCGGACACTGCCAGTTTGGCCCCTTCTTCGTCTGTAAAGACGGCCCAGTGTTTCGATATGACCGTGTCAAACCCTTCGTAGGAAAAGGAGAAATCTGAGCATGGCTGGAAAACGCAAGCCCAAACTCGCCGTCTGGAAATTCGCCTCATGCGATGGCTGCCAATTGAGCATCCTCGACTGCGAGGATGAACTTCTCAACATCGCGAACGCGGTAGACATCGCGTACTTCCCCGAAGCCTCAAGAGCCATGGCGAAGGGCCCGTACGATGTTTCGCTTGTCGAAGGCTCCGTGACCACGCCCCACGACGATGCACGAGTCCAGGAAGTCCGTCGCATGTCGAAGTTGCTTGTCACCATTGGTGCATGCGCGACCGCTGGAGGAATCCAAGCATTGCGCAACTTCAAAGACGTGAAGGAGTACGCTTCGATCGTATATGCGTCGCCTCAATACATTGATACGCTCAGCAAGTCGACACCGATCTCCGATCACGTACAAGTAGACTACCAGCTCTGGGGTTGCCCAGTCAACAAGCGGCAGCTCGTTGAGGTCCTCAGCGCATTCCTGAATGGGCGAAAACCCAACGTTCCCGCCCATAGTGTGTGCATGACGTGCAAGATGCGTGGAACTGTCTGCGTTATGGTCGCCCACGGCACACCATGCCTCGGTCCAGTAACTCACGACGGCTGCGGCGCACTTTGTCCAGCCTACAACCGAGGATGCTACGGATGTTTCGGTCCAAAGGAGACACCTAACACTCGATCACTGAGCAACTGGTGGAGCCGGCTTGGCGTCAAGGACCAGGATATCATGCGCGCGTTTCGCACATTCAACGCATACACGGAAGCGTTTCGCAGGGAGAGCGAGATCCATGAAAAGTAGAACAATAGATGTAGACTACCTAGCCCGTGTCGAAGGAGAAGGCGCCATTCATGTGAAGGTCAAGGGCAACAAGGTCACAGATGTCAAACTGAAGATCTTCGAGCCTCCACGTTTCTTCGAGGCCTTCCTGCGCGGACGCAACTTCACCGAAGCTCCGGACATCACTGCTCGTATTTGCGGTATCTGTCCGATTGCCTACCAGATGAGCGCTGTCCACGCAATGGAAGATGCGCTGGGCGTCAAGGTCGACGGCCAACTACGTGCGCTTCGTCGACTGATCTACTGCGGTGAGTGGATCGAAAGCCACGCTCTGCATGTCTACATGCTCCATGCACCCGACTTCCTTGGATACCAGGACGCGATCCAGATGGCTAAAGACTATCCAAAGGAAGTACAACGTGCGCTTGAACTGAAGAAGATAGGCAACGAACTCGTCACGCTACTTGGAGGCAGGGAGATTCATCCCATCAACGTGCGAGTCGGAGGATTCTACAAGGTACCGACCAAACGACAACTTGTTCCACTGGTCGAGCGCCTTAAGTGGGCGCGGGACGCGGCTGTCGAGACTACGCGACTAGTAGGGACGTTCCGGTTCCCGAAGTTCGAGCAGGACTACGAATTCGTGGCCCTCCGCCATCCGGATGAGTACCCATTCAACGAGGGACGCCTCGTCTCGAACAGGGGCTTGGACATTCCAGTACGCGACTATGAGAATCATTTCTTCGAGGAACACATGGAATACTCAAGCACACTCCATTCCGTTCACAAGGAACGCGGCCCGTACTTCGTCGGTCCCCTTGCCCGCTACAACCTCAACTTCGACCGTCTCTCTCCGTTGGCGCAAAAAGCGGCACGTTCCGCCGGACTTGCACCCGAATGCCGCAACCCATTCAAGAGCATCATTGCACGCAGCGTCGAGTTGGTGCATGCCTGCGACGAAGCCCTACGCATCATCGACAAGTACGAGATGCCAGACAAACCAGCCGTGGAAGTGAAACCGCGTGCTTCAAGAGGCTGCGGGTGCACCGAAGCGCCGCGCGGCATCCTCTACCACCGCTACCGCATTGACGACAATGGCGTGATTGTCGACGCCAAGATCGTTCCGCCGACGTCGCAGAATCAGAGAATCATCGAGAGCGATCTCCGTGAGTTCGTTTCGAAGAACCTCAGGCTATCGCAGGAGAAGCTAACTTGGCAGTGCGAGCAAGCAGTGCGCAACTATGATCCATGCATTTCCTGCTCGACACACTCGTTGAAGCTGACTATCGAACGCGAGTGAAGGCCTGGCAGGAATCTTGCCGGCAAGTCCTCGCATTCTTGTCATTGGAGTAGGCAACGAGTATCGTAGCGACGACGCTGTCGGACTTGTTGTTGCGCGACGTTTGAAGGCACTTTCGCTCGACAACGTCACGGTGACTGAAGAGAGTGGAGAAGGCGCGGAGTTGATGGAGTCATGGAAAGGGGCTAATGCTGTTATCGTGATCGATGCGGCCTCATCGGATGGAGGGCCAGGCACTATCCATTGCATTGACGCGCGGACGCAACACATCCCAAAGGATCTGTTCCGTTATTCGACGCATAGATTCAGCGTCGGCGAGGCAGTGGAGCTTGCGCGAGTGATGAACCAGCTTCCGGGACACATGGTCCTCTATGGTATTGAGGGAGGAAGTTTTGAGGCGGGGACGGCGCTGTCGCGATCAGTTGAGGAGGCAGTCCCCAAGGTGATTGAGCTTGTGCTCAAGCAGATCCGACGAGTGGGCTCGTCTTGAGTTGTTCCGACAGACCGCGAACACGTTAATGTACCATCAACGGAACATTCATATACCTTTCCCGTTGCATCATGAATGGACGGTGACATGGGCGCCCTCCAATCAGCCCCACGGGCTGGAGGCAGACCATGTCGCCGACCTACAGCATGGTGAAAGAACGTGACCAGATGTGCAAGGTGCGGAATCGACATCGAGCAGCCAATGAAAGAATGGAACATGCAGCCAAGAGATGGCAGAGGACCAGCTCTACACGTGAAACACTACGCCTGTCCACAATGCGGGAAGACGTTCAGGGTCGCGGACAAGCTCGTCGTAGCCTAACGTGACTCTGAAATTCTACCCTTTTTTCTTCTTGTTCCTTCGAGCGGCGGCTTGACGAGGCGCTGTTTCTCCTTATTCATCTTGGTCCATTTGATGAACTGCCGGGATGGCGGTCTCTCTTGGTAGAGGCCTCTGCGGTTTGCCTCGAGCAATCTTGGCTGTTCACCGATATACTCAGCCGCGGTCATGATTGAGCCACCAAAAGGCCTGGCTTCTTCAGAAATCGCAGACAGTTCTTGCAGAGAATCTTGGGCTCTCAGCAAATGGTGATCGACAACTACCAGCGGGATTTGCTTGGCTACAGTAGCGAGGTTGCTCATGCCTCTCTTTATCGAATCCTCGGAGGCCTTCACGCCAGAGAGGTAGGTGGGTGGACCTCCCACGATGATCGCTGATGGTCGTTCGCTGAGAATGAATGCGAGTGTCGTCTCTGAGATTGGGCCTTGAATGTCAGATGCATGAATGAATTTCTCGGAGCGTGACTCGATCACCGTGGCCAGCACCGAGCCCAGTTCCGTTGCGTCCTCACCATGGGGAAGTGCGGCAGAGAATCTGACTCTCGTGTCACCGTAGTCAAAGCTCCTCCCGTCAGCAACGACTATATTGGCGCCAATCTTCCGGCAGAAGCTTTGGAAAATCCATCCTCGCCTTCTTTGGCTGACATTGGTTGACGATCTCGCATCCTTCACCAACATGGTCTTCTCTTGGTAGATGTCGCGGGCCTCACGGACGCCACTGGCCAACCACGTGGTGTCGGTGAAGTTCGGCGTAAAGTGGTCATGATGATAATGAGACACGACCAGAATATCCGCCATCTGGGCGTACTTGCGGATTCTCTGGCGCGAGTCGTTCAAGGCCTCGTACTCTTGGGGATGCGGGAGAAGACGAAAACGAGGTCCCAAAGCTACCCCAGGATCGATGAGAATCTTGGCGTCTGCCGTCTCGACACAAGTGCACATCGACCTAACGCCCAAACTCTCGAACGCGAGAGGAGTGAAACGTATGTGATTCAGATTCTCTCAGTCCCTGTTTGCTGCATAGGATGCGACGATGTCTCGCAATCATCATGGCGAGCGTTGTTCGCGGAGAAGGCGTTCGGGGCGAATCCCTCGTCTCAGGTAGTAGGCGTTGTTCTGAAGTTTCTTCTTTGTCGCGAGTTTGATCAGCGGCTCAAAACTTGACCCGGTCATGTCCACCGGCTTTACCTCGATAGCGTTTGCTTTCATGGCGCTTTCAAAGAGGCTCTCGCCGAGCGCAGTTCGGACGATCACGGTGTTCCATCCATCGGGGGATCCGATCGCACCGACGGAGATGTCGGCAAACTCGGCTGTGTAATCAATGCAGTACTTGCATGGGCCGCTCATGCATTGATCCAGCTCTTTCAACGGAACATTGACAACCATCTCAGTGCCAACGTAGACCTTGAACTTGCCGTGCTTTATGGCGGTCTTGGTAACCTTTGATGGGTCGATCGCATTCTTCTCTTGAATGAACTCCTTCACAAGCTTGTCATAATAGTAGATCTTTGAGCAGAACAGCCCAATGGTGAGAGCTGGCCTACCGCCCGTTATGCCTGAACCCCCGAACTTGTAGGTTGACAGAAGCGACGTACCCATGCGCCAGAGCCCCTGGAGTTCGCAAGGCAGCGCCACCAAGCCGATTCTCCCGTTCTGGAACGACGCGGCGGCGTCCGACAGTGCTCCCAAAACGCCACCATGAGTATACTTCGAACCCGCTGTATCGACTATATCCTGAATTGTGGAGCCGATCTTAGGCATGGTCTTCAACGGTGCTCCGCTGCCAAGCACAAAAGCGGAATTCGCCTCCTTGAAGTCCATCGTGACAAAGGAATTGATCAGCCCAATGTCCAGTGCGTGCGCAAGAAGTGCCATCGACGTGCCTCCATCCTGGCCTGATTCTCGGAACTTGGCGTCAACTGCGTGGGCCGAATGGACCGATCTGTAGATCCCGAGCGTCTCTTCTTCAACCGACCTAGTCCTACCATGAATCTGATGCTCGATCTCGTCTATCGGCAGTTCGAGACGGGGGCAACTGTAGTAGCACACTTGACATCCGGCACACGGGCCCACGATCACTGGCTCCTCATTCTGGCCGACGTACAATACGTTCACTGGGCATGATGCCACACAGGCGCCGCACATCATACAGTGGCCCGCACGCACGACTTCCTGGGAAAGGTGACCCCAGATCCTGCCCCCCTTGATTGGTGACCAGCCCGTCTCCTTCTCACCTAGTCGGAAAGTGAGTTCAACGAAGTCGACATATCAAGTTGACCCTAATAGCATTCCGTGGATCGGTACTAGCACAACATCCACGTGAAACGCAAAACGGAAATCCTACTTCTTCGATTCACATGTTCGCGGGCGATGACGACTCTGGCCCATTTGATTGAATGAAATCGATCTTGAGTGCGCGAGCCCGCGTTCCAGCCTCTGAAAGGCATAAAGATCCTGATAGTAACTGTGATATTGGCTGATGTCTTCACGTCCGGCAGGCTGCACGGAGCGTGGCGGAGAGAAGGGCAATGGTCGACGAGGCTTTCTTGACCGGGAAAGTCCCTCCAGATGTCCTGTCTAAGATAGTCTTTCGGCGCACCGGTGTAGCTAATCGTAGACTGTTGCTCGGCCCCGCGTTGGGGGAGGATGCGGCGATAGTTCGTACGCGAGGGAAGCTTCTGGTACTTACCACCGACCCGATAACGAGCGCACAGGAAAACGCCGGCTGGCTCTCAGTTCACGTGAGCGCTAATGACATCGCCACACGCGGAGCTAAGCCGGTCTGGTTTCTATGTTGTCTGCTCCTTCCCGAGCAGTCACGTACTGATGTTCTCGAGCGGATTATGAGTCAAGTGGACGAAGCAGCACGCGAAATATCGGTCACAGTCGCAGGCGGGCACTCAGAGATTACGCCAGGCTTGCACCGACCGATAATAGTAGGCTCGATGATCGGCGAGATCACGTCCGGCAGGTACATTTCAACAGCAGACGCCAAGCCCGGCGACAAAGTCATACTGACTAAGACGGTTGGCCTGGAAGGCACCGCAGTTCTCTCACATGACCTTCACGAGAAGCTAACGCGCTCACTTGGAGATGATGTCATTCAGCGTGCGAAAGCTTTCTCAAGACAAATCAGCGTGGTTAGGGATGCCATGATCGCCATGAAAGCGGGTGGTGTTCATGCCATGCATGATCCGACAGAAGGCGGGGTCATCTGTGGCTTATGGGAACTCGGGGAAGCCTCAAAGACCGGAATGGTGGTCGAGGAATCCAGGATTGCCGTGGCTCCTGAAACAGAATCTGTTTGCGGTGCCTTGGGGCTCGACCCCTTAAGGATGCTGAGCTCGGGATCACTTCTGATTGCAGCGAGAGCAGCCAACGCGGATCGGATCACCAAATCGTTGCAGCGAAGCGGCATCGCTGCGGCCATAATCGGAGAGATTACGAAACCTGAGAAGGGGCGAATCTTCATCAAGCGTGATGGGACCCGGGTGAAGCTTGAGCCGCCGGCTCGCGACGAACTTTACAAAGTTCTCGACGAATCAAACGCGCCGTTCAGATAGTTTCCATCATTCTCAGTTTCACTTGTCTCTCACGTTTTTATCGAATCCGTATGCACAACAGATAAGATCGAGCAGGTCACGTTAAGTCATGAAGAGTGTAGGGGTTCTTGAACAGTTGCCTTCAGACATCGTGAAGGAGGTCCTATCGAGACCGACGGTTTTCCGCGACGAAGGGCCCCTCTCACTCGAGTATGTGCCCGCTCGCCTTCCTCATCGAGAAGACAAACTGAGTTTCCTTGTACAACTCTTCAGATTCGCCCTCGAAAGACCCGGTTCAATGAGTCAACGTGTGCTGATAACAGGTGATGTGGGAACCGGCAAGACCGTCCTAAGCCAGCGTTTCGGCCTCGATATCACAAAGGCCGCAAAGAATCGCAAAGTCAACCTGCACTACGTTCACGTGAATTGCAGAGAAAACAGAGGCAGCCTCTTCCTGATAATGAAACGCGCCGTCGAGAAGCTGTCGCCTGACTTTCCGAAGCGTGGCTTCGCACCGGAGGAGCTTCTTCAAGTTCTAATGGATATGCTCGATGATCAGAACGCTCACCTGATCTTGGCCCTTGACGAGCTTGAAAGCCTGATTCAGACGGAAGGATCCACGCCAATCTACACTCTGACGAGAATACAGGAAGAGCGTCCAGGTGCACCCATGCGACTCTCCCTTATCTGCATTCTCAGAGAACCCGAATACCTCAATAGACTAGACCCGAGCACCATGAGTACTCTGCAACGCAACTTCGTGAGGCTCGATAAGTACTCCACAGACCAACTCCAAGCCATCATCGCTGAGCGTGTCGGGCTTGCTTTCAAAGAAGGCGCTATGCCCGAAGCAACCATTGATTTCTTGGCGGATGTGGCCGGCTCATCCGGTGATGCCCGTTACGCGATTGAATTACTCTGGAGATCCGGAAAGTACGCGGATTCAGAGACTTCCCGCGTAGTCTCCGCCGAGTATGTCAGGAAGGCGATTGCAAGCGTCTATCCAACCATGAGGACCGATTACATAGCTGCTCTCTCAATTCATGAGAAGCTCATGCTGCTCGCTCTCTCTCGACTACTCATTGAAAGAGACGCTGCATACGTCAGCATGGGAGACGTTGAACGTCAATACCAAGCTGCCTGCGATGAGTTCAATGAGGAACCACGGCAGCACACACAACTGTGGAAGTACGTCCGCGCACTCAGTTCCATCGGAGTCGTCTCTGCCCAGATGTCTGGTGAAGGCATGCGTGGCAGGACAACCCTTCTTGGATTCGCCCAAGTTCCTGCGTCCGCAATGCAGCAAAGCCTAGAAGCAGCCCTCGAAACCGCCCGTAAGCCACCGAGAAAATACCCCTGAGCAATACTTCGCCTGCGAAGAGCACAGAAACAAAGGCTTTGTCCAAACACTCGACTCCCTCCGGCGGCGCTTGACGTTTTCCCACAAATCAGATGTGTGCCCGGGAGCACACAATTGATATCGCAAAAATCTACCTGGCGTGGGTCCATTCGGGTCTCGGCGCTTCTTCTCGAGCACTGCAGAAAGCGAGCGCTAGAGGAAGGTTGGCAGCTTTCGGAACTGGTGCGAATGCTGACCTGCCTGGGAGCGGCCAGCTACTTTCTCCGTCTCCGGAATCCTGAAGCCGCGGAACAGTTCAAGCGATTGGCCACGATGAATGACGTGAGCAAGGTTTTCGATATGGCTGTCGGAAGACGACGAGGACGCAGAAACGAGCCCAAACGAATAGGAGAAACGACACTGCTGCCGGTGCATCTGCATCGAGGCTTCTACGACATCATATCAACCTATTCCGTCACAACCGGCACGTCGAGAAATGGCATCCTAAGTCGCTTCCTCGAGATGGGCTTCCTCATCTATCTGCGAGGTCAGAACACGCTACTTGAAACAATCCGCTCGCTATACATCGAAGAGCAAGTGGCAAAGGAAGACCGGCACGCAGACTGAATCAGACAGCCGCAAAAAGCGTCTGGAACGGGTTGTCTTGGAAGCGCTTGCTCGACATGAATACACGACCACCGATGAAATTGCAGAGGAGACAGGGTTGGATCTCCGCACGACAGCCCAGGTACTGCATCAGAATCGTTACGAAAAAGAGGTGTCAACGAGGATGTCTAGTGAGCGAGTCTCTTCATGAGGTTCACTGCTTCGATCGCCGCTGTCACTTTTGCTGGCCTTCACGCCATCGGAGGTCTAAGATCTGGTGCTGTTGCTAGCGTCGTCTTCGACCGGACCGGTTCTTGGGAACGCGGTCTTTCTGAAGGACTCGGGTTTCGATGAACTCCTTGACTTTCTGCTCGCTGTATCTTCTCGCTTCCTCCTGCTTTTTCAAGTGTTCTCGGATTGTGTTGATGAAGATGACCATGTCCACTACTGGCTTGATTATGTAGCCGTCTGTGCCCTTGTTGACGACCTCTGTTGCGTTTCGGTGATCAAACAGAATTAAGGGTACTGCATACGCTCTTAACTCTAGAGGATTCCTCCGCCAACCCGTCCGCGTATGTCCAATTCTCTGCATCGGCCGACTCGGTCAACAGTGAGTTTGAGTGCGTCTGCGATGCGTGCACTGTGATTCGAACCTCCATTCGATTCGAGCGAGGCGGAAGATTGAGGCTTTGGAAGGCATTTGAGAAAGGAAAGCCGATCCTCCGCTCCGACGACAGACCCTGAGCTACTAACAATACATGCTCGTTATCCCCCCGGGCCATAATGAGGGCACATCATAGCGGCAACGCAGAAACGGAAGCAAAGCCTTTATCTAAACAGTCTCGGTCTGAGTGCGTCGAATTGGAAGAGTGGACGTTCGCAGATCACGCTGTCAGAGGACCAACAAATGGCGACTCGAAAGAGAAAAATCAGGAAACTGAGAGGAAGCAGGACTCATGGTTGGGGTACCTCTGGACAGCACAGAGAGAGTGGGATGCTCGGCGGGCACGGTAATGCCGGACTGTTTAGAGGCAAGAAGAGCGCAGTGATCCGTTACGGGATCAACCTCAAGAAGAAGACTCTGCTGCCCAAGCTGGAGGACAAACGAAGGTCGGTCATGAGCGTCGGTCAGCTTGAAGACTTGCTGGTACGTGGAGACTGTGCACATGCAGTCACCGAGCATGAGGGCAAGAAACGCCTAGACTTACGCGCTCTCGGGTTCACTAAGCTCTTGGGGTCCGGGAAGATTCAAGTTCCGATCGTTGTGAAGATCGATACCTTCTCAAAATCCGCGGCCGCCAAGATTGAAGCGGCCGGAGGCCGAATCGAGAAGAACACGGCATAGGAGTACGGCCTCATGGTACGATTCATAGAATTGTTCAAACCGCTGGCGCGGTTCTTCCCCAACATTTCGGCGCCTGACCGTAAAGTGAACTTCAACGAGAAGATTTTCTGGACTGCGATGGCGCTGATAGTCTACTTCGTCATGTCACATGTGCCGTTGTACGGGACTCAGGGGATGTCGCAGCAGGATCCTCTGGGAGCGCTCAGAGTGATCTTTGCCTCGAACCGTGGCACATTGATGGAGCTGGGCATAGGCCCAATCGTTACAGCAGGCCTAATACTTCAGGTTCTTGCCGGCTCGCGAATGGTCAACATTGACATGACGAACCCGGAAGATCGATCCATGTTCACGAGTGCGAGCAAGATCCTATCTGTCGTCATGACGATCTTTGAAGCGTCAGCCTACCTCCTTGGAGGCACGTATGGTATCATTACACTCCAGACCCAGCTCGTGATACTCGTTCAGCTAGTGGTAGCCGGCATGATTGTGATGCTGCTTGATGAGCTGCTTCAGAAGGGATGGGGACTCGGCAGCGGCATAAGCCTCTTCATCGCTGCTGGAGTCGCTCAGTCGATCTGGTGGGACTCGATATCTCCGATGGGGCCGATGGGCGACGGAAAACTCTACGGAGCCATAATTGCCTTCGTACAAGGAATAGGCAGGGGCGATGCGTTGCTGAATGTCTTCTACCGTTCGGAAGGCCTTCCCGACATGATCGCGTTCTTCACGACTCTTGTTGTCTTTGCGATCATAATCTACTGCAACGGTCTGAGGGTAGAGGTTCCCGTCTCCTACGCGAAGTACCGCGGATTCAAGGGAAAGTTTCCGCTCAAGCTACTCTACGTATCAAACATCCCGGTCATATTCGCCGCAGCTCTCTTTGGAAACATCTACTTCATCTCACAGATAATATGGTCGAGATATAACCAAGGGAATACGAACTTTTGGCTTAATCTCATTGGACAGTTCACGACTGCAGGTCAACAGTATCAGCCCACTGGAGGACTCGTGTATTACGTGGTCCCTCCTCACAATCTGTCTGGTGTCTTGGCCGATCCGGTTCGGGCAGGCGTCTATGCTTTCCTTCTGATAATATTCTGCGTCTTCTTCGCGGTAACATGGGTCGAAGTCGGTGGTATGGATGCAAACACCGTTGCGAAACAGCTCCTAGACTCGGGCATGCAGATTGAAGGATTCAGGCGATCACAGATACCGATCCGTCAACTCCTTCTGAGATACATCCCAGTGGTCACTATACTTGGAGGGATAATTGTCGGCGTGATCGCAGCTTCAGCGGATTTCCTCGGAGCCTTCGGTTCAGGAACAGGAATCCTCCTGACAGTCGGCATTATCGAGCAATACTACCAGATCCTTGTTCGGGAGAGAATCACAGAGCTCTACCCCGCAGCAAGAGCCTTCCTAGGAGAATAGACGATGGAGCCCATCGACACAATCTGGAAGTTGTTCATGGATGCGCTCCTGCCGTACCATGCGATCCCAGCATCCACCTTGCTTACCCTCACGATTGCAGGAGCATTAGCCCTGATAACTACGGCAGCGAACAGGTTTCTCGTTGACGTGAAACGCGCTGCAGCCGTCACGAAGGAGGTTAATGCCTGGAGGAAGGAATTTGACAAAGCCCGCAAGAGTAACGACAAGAAACTCTTGGCGCAACTGACAAAGAAGCAACAGGCAATGATGAAGCTGCAGAGCCAAGTTGCATTCGGCCGAATGAAGGTGAGCTTCATCTTCCTCGTGCCTTTCTGGTTGGTCTGGATCGTGCTGAGCGGCTCCTTTGGTGATATCGTTGTCGTGCATTCACCGATCGAGATTCCGTTTGCTGGCGCGAACCTGTCTTTCTTCTACTGGTACCTGATATGCTCGTTCGCGGTCAGCCTTCCGCTCTCAAGGGTGTTCGGTGTCAATCCGGAGGATGTTTGAGTTGCCAACTCGATCGAGGAGATCAAGATCCGCTAAGAGAACCCGCGTCCGCCTTCCCGGCGGAAGAAGGACGTATAGCTATCGCAGACGACCGAAAGGGAAGGCGCGATGCAGAGTATGCGGTGAAGTCCTACATGGAACCGCTTTCACGAAGCTGCATCGTGTTCCGGGAAGCGGTAGAGCGCCTTCGAGGCCGTACGGCGGAAGCATATGTGCTTCATGTCTTAGGAGCCTGCTTAGGGCAAAGGCTCGGGGCCCCGCGTAGATGGGCTTAGTTGTCACGATTGCAGGCCCCCATGGAACCGGAAAATCCACGTACGCAAAGATGATTGCAAAGCAATTCAAGCTTAGATACGTTTCAGCGGGCCAATTGTTCAGAGATCTGGCGAAGGAAAAAGGCCTTGGCTTGGAAGATCTGAGCAAGCAGGCGGCCAACTCTCCTGAGATCGACCATAGGATTGACGAGCGGAGTGCGGCAGAAGCAGCAAAGGGAGACGCCGTCATCGAGGGCCAACTTGCCGCGTGGATGGCCAAAGATCTCGCACAGATCCGCATCTACCTGAAAGCCCCGGATGGGGAAAGGATAGCGAGGATTGCAAACAGGGATCACCTGAATTATGAATCAGCGCGCAAACAGACGTTGGAACGCGAGCGGATACAACGTGAGAGGTACAAGCGGTACTATGGAATCGACATAGACGACCTGTCACCGTACAACATCATAATTGATACGGGTAACCGTTCCGTGGAAAGCACCAGCACAGAGTTGATGTCCAAGATCCAAGAGTTACTGCGCCGACACAAGCGCACATGAATGCGGAACGGTGGTCACATAACCTGTGCCCGTTGTGGTAAGCTTATTAGTAGATCGAGTGATCTAAGCAGACCCGCCAATAAGGTGGCGCTGACATGACAGGATTCGATGTTGGCAGAATATGCGTCAAACTCTCGGGAAGAGAGGCCGGAAAGAAATGCGTAGTACTCGATGTTGTCGACAAGAACTTCGCCTTGGTTACCGGCCCGCCCAAGTTGACCGAAGTCAAGCGACGCCGAGTCAACATTCAACATATCGAGGCAACTCCAGAGCATGTCGAGATAAAGAAGGGCGCGACTGACGAGGAAGTCATGAAGGCGCTGGAGAAGGCGAAGAAAAGCGCCTTCATGAAGTCGGAAGTCAAGCCGTAACCATCAGCGAAGATTCACTCCGATTCGTCAGGTTCTGCCGCCCCGCGTGAATGTCAGAACAGCGGGACTGTCGGACAGACTTCTCTTAATACGCAGAAGTGCACTGTCTAATCGGTGCTACATGTGAAAATCTCGCCTCCATGGGAGGTCAAGCGAACGGTCGTCAGAAAGTGCGAGGAATCAACTGATCCAAAGCACGGCCACAAACCTACTGACCGACCAATCCAAGATCTCATCCGATTTGGCATAATCAACCTTGACAAACCGGCTGGGCCATCCAGTCACGAAGTCACAGCGTGGACGAAGAAGATACTTGAAGTGGAGCACGCTGGTCACGGTGGGACCCTAGAAGCAGCCCCTGCTGGGAAGATCCCATAGTAACCGGCGTACTTCCAATTGCTCTCGAGGATGCCACGAAGGTAGTCCAGGCCTTCCTGCACTCAGGCAAGGAATACGTATGCCTCATGATCCTCCATGGCGAAGTCCCCGACCAAGACCTGAACCGAGTCTTGGGAGAATTCACTGGGGAGATACACCAGAAGCCGCCACTGAGATCATCCGTCAAACGCGAGTCACGGAAGCGGACAATATACTACCTCGACCTGCTTGAGAGAGACGGAAACCGCGTCCTGTACAAAGTGGGCTGTCAGGCTGGAACGTACATCCGTAAGTTATGCTCTGACGTTGGCGAGGTATTGGGCGTGGGAGCTCACATGCAGGAGCTCAGGAGGATAAGATCCGGGCCTTTCACAGATTCAACTGGCCTTCACACGCTCCATGAAGTGGTCGACGCTCATGCAAGGTTCATTGAAGGAGACGAGAGTATGATCAGAAACTTGGTAAGACCGGTAGAGGATGCGCTAGAGTACATCCCGAAGATCCACATTCGAGATTCCGCTGTCGACGCAGTCTGCCATGGGGCTAGCCTCGCACTCCCAGGCCTTGTCAGCGTCGAAAGTCCATTCCCGAAGGACTCAACGGTCGCCATAATGACTCTGAAGGATGAAGCAGTCGCACTGGCCAAGAGCACGATCTCAAGCGAGTCAATCATCCAGCAAGAGAAGGGAATCGCCGCCAACGTCATGAGGGTCATCATGCCTCGCGGAACATACCCCAAGATGTGGCGCAACTAGAGATCCGCGGCTCGGGATTGGCATTCATGAGAATCTTTATGACGGCTCAAAAACAACTGGTGAACAATCAACCAATGTACGGTTGATCGACGCCGGGATTCCCGAGCCTGGTACGGGGCAGATCCCAACTTAGGGAGCCCATGCCTGGAATCAAGGACACAAAGCCTGTGGTCCTTTGGGGCCGCGAGGGTTCAAATCCCTCTCCCGGCGCCAAAGTCCTGTTAATTGCGCCTCTCTTGGATTGCGGCTATACAAAACCCTGTTATTGTCCGTTGATGCCGCTTTGCTCAGTGCTTCGGATGAAAGAATACGACGTTGTCGCCATCGGCTCGGGTTCTGCGATGAATATCGTTAGCGCGATGATGCAAAGCAATCCCAGTCTAAGCGTTGCCGTGATCGATAAGTACGAGCCGGGCGGAATCTGCCTGACAAGGGGATGCATCCCTTCGAAGATTCTGCTTTATCCGGCAGAGCTTGTGCGAACGATGGAGAGAGCTCCCGCATTCGGCATTGACGTGGAAATCAAAGGCGTGAACTTCACGAGCGTAATGAAGCGCATGAGAGGTCTGATCGACGACGAGATCGAGTCAATCCGGCAGGGACTAACGCAGTCACCGAACATAGACTACTACCGTTCAGTGGCCGAGTTTGTTGGAGCGTACAAGCTGAAGGTGGGCCCAGAAACAATCACATCGAAGATGATTCTCTTGTGTACTGGATCGAAGCCGATAATCCCTCCGATCAGCGGCCTGCAGGACGTGGGCTATCACACGAGCGACACGATCCTTCATGAGACGAGATTGCCGCAAAGCATTGTCATCGTGGGCGGAGGATACATCGCTGCAGAATACGGGCACTTTCTCTCCGCCATGGGTTCCAGAGTCACCGTAGTCGGTCGCAATCCTCAGTTCCTTCCACAGGAGGAGCCTGAGGTCTCAGCTCTGGCCAAACAAGAGCTGGGAAAGCACATGACAATCCTGACGAACTACGAGGTACTCGAAGCTGGCATGATATCTGAAGGCAAGAAGAGCCTGACCGCCGTGCACAGAGGAACCGGAGAGAGGAAAACGATTCCGGCAGACGAGATTCTGATCGCATCTGGACGGGGGCCAAATAGTGATATTCTGCATCCTGAGCGCGGAGGAATCAATACCGATGAGAAAGGATGGATCGCTGTCGATGATTACCTTGAGAGCTCTCAGCCGAACGTGTGGGCTCTTGGAGACGCAAACGGCAAGCATCTGTTCAAACACGCAGCTAACTACGAGTCCACGATCGTCTATTACAACGCCGTGCTGAAGAGGAGAGTCAAGGCAGACTACCACGCGGTACCTCACGCAGTCTTCACAGATCCAGAGATCGCGAGCGTGGGCCTGAAACAGAAGGAGGCAGCAGAGAAGTACGGTAACGACGGCATTCTGATCGGTTTCGAACGGTTCGAGGACACGGCCAAAGGAGAAGCCATGGCTCTGAAGGACCATTTCGTCAAGGTCGTCTTGGCGAAGGAAAGTCTCAGGATCCTCGGGGCACACATCATAGGCCCACACGCTTCAGTTCTCATCCAAGAGATCATCAATCTCATGTACACGCCTGATCAGACCGCTCAGCCGATGCTCGCGACCATGCATATCCACCCTGCGTTGAGCGAAGTCGTTCAACGTGCCTTCCAGTCAGTCATGACAGTAGAGGAATACCGCCATCTGCTTGAGCACCACTACCATCTTTCCGTAGAGTAGGTCACCGCTCGCCACGCACGAGGTCCGCCCAGATCAATGTTGATTCGAGTGATGAACTACTCGTTTCGATCCTCGACGAGTCTGAATTTGTCTTCGTCGAGACGGGTGATACGCCCATTCCGAAGTGTATCAGATCCTCTCAAGAACAGGTGGGAGGGAGTCCCCTACTCTCAGCATACCAAAGGACCCCGCAAAGACATTCCTGTATCCAGTTCATCTGGCAATGATTGCGACGTGGAAACCGGAGTTTCAGATGGGACCCAAAGACAGTGGACGGCGTGACATCTGACAGGGCGTACAGCATCGATAGGGCAAGTAGAGAACTCGGATATAGCCCGACGTATTCGCTTGAAGACGGTCTGCGGGAAACGGTCGACTGGTACGGGCAGAATGGATTGATTGAATGGGCCAGCAGTAGGTCATTCCGGTCCTGCCCTCTGTGGAGAGTGATGAGTCAGATGTGGAGCACCTCTGAACCTAGGCGAAACCGATCCGGCCTCGTCTGATCTCATTAATTAGCAGTTCAGAAGTTGTTATGTAGCCAAAGGATTAGAACAAAGGGCGACGGAAAATGAAACCGAGAGCGGTGGCAATGGCCTTCGTGTTAGCTGCCCTCGTGTTCATCATCGCTGTCACAGTTCCTGTCATGGCACAGACTCGTCCCTCTCTTGTAACAGACCAAGCTTTGTACACGTTGCGGGACAAGCAAGTCCTGCTTCAAGGTGACGGTTACGCGCAAAAGAAACAGTATGTGGTTTGGCTTCAGACGCCGCTCGACAACTCGACTCGCGAGATCGGCCTCTCCTTTGCGGCAACGGACAAGGGGCAGATCCCGACACCCCTCTCGCTACCGATTGAACCCACCTCTCCCCTAGGGACATACTTGGTCAGCATTTCGAATTCCTCCAAATCGGACGCTGCGATTACTCGAGCACACTACGGGATCTGGGGCACTGACAAGTTCGTCTACCAGCGAACGGAGCTTATTCAAGCCAAAGGAGGCGGCATATTGCCCAAAGCAGCCCTGAAGGTTACCGTACGGGATCCCACAGGCAACGAGGCATACAAGACGACGGTGGCGGCAAACGAGACCGGGGCTTTCCTTGCGACTTGGAGGATACCTCCCAACGCACCGACAGAGGAGTATACGGTTTTCATTGACGGCACGGGATCATACGATTTGCCTTCGGCAGAGTTCGTGTCCAAGTCAAAGTTCTCTGCAACTCCTGCCTTCCTGAATGTGACAGTTTATGCAATGCCGGATCCCTCGTATGAAAGAATGCAGACTGCCTCCGCGGAGTTCGCGATACGGTATCCTGACTCATCACCAGTCATCAGCATCAAAGACAACATCAAACCGGTTGCGCTCTATGCAGGGCAGTTCAAAGTGGCAGACCTCGGCTTGGCAGCCGCCGGGAACGCGACTGGGATCTGGAATGCTCAATTGAAGATCCCGAAAAACGCTACGCTCAATGTAGAGTACAGGTTTGGGTTATCCGCCAAGGCTTTCGACGACGGGAACGGGAACGTTGGGCCTCAAACGGATGTAGAAACCGGTACCTTCAGCGTGACCCCCGCGACGCTTCAAGTTGACATCACGTCTAATTCGACTCACTATCAAGTTCCCTTCGACTCGCTCGCTGCGTATGCCCGAGTCAGCTATCCCGATGGCACCGCGGTCGCTAATGCCACCGTTAGAGCGTGGTTGAATGCTGGAAACTCGAAGGTCAACGTAACAGTCAGTCAAGACAAAACGAGGTCAGCCTGGGCCGTCAGTTATTCTCTCTCTTGGGGTGACCTGCTCAGACTAGGAGGTTGGAGGCTAATAGTTGAGGCCAGGGATATCTACGGAAATGCTGGATCAGAATCTCTGGAAGTATTCGCTGAACCCTACAGCTTGCTCGAGATGATTATCCTAGCTGCAATCGTCCTTCTTGTCGCGAGATGGTTACTTTCGAGATTTTGGCGCCGTATATATCTTGAAACGAAGCGTGCCATATCAGCGATTAGAGGTCGTGTTAGGCCGCCGTCTTTCGGACGCTATTTCACAAGCTCGCCGGTCACTCCGTGAATGCGGAGTTCCTTTTCTCTCCCGAGATACCTATACCTAAACACGTAAACCGGCAGTTCCAGGAGACTGAGTTCAGTGATTTCGAACCTGTTCGTCAGTATCTTGTTGAAGACAGCCGGCGGCTTCACGACTCTTGCGTGGAGAAGGCGCACGGCGTCCTCCGCTTTCAAACTCAATGGAGCGAATCTGGCGGCGGGTACTTGGTCACTTGGTTCATCGTGCTTTTCCAGTCGACGCATCTGCGGCTTCTTCTCAAGAAGGTACTCCATCGAGACGTCTTCTCTTCCGTCCCCGTTCACGAGTATCGATGATTCTCCGAATTGGTAGGCGAGTTCTGTGGCACCGTCCACTGTAAAGTACCTGGACTCTGGTCGAGCCAACAGTGTCCGTCTGATCATGGCTGCAATCCGGTGGATCGCGGAACGTTTGGTTTTGACTTGCGAGGTTAATGGCCGAATTCGTCCGCCCACTTGAATAGCCATGACATCGCCTGGAACGGTTGCCGTGTACGTCTTCCCTCTGAAGTAGAAACATTCGTGGTAACCTCTCACGCGCCAAAACGGAAAGAAGACCAGTGTCGGGCTTTCCGCAACCTGTATTCGACTAGAGCGCAATCGGAACCAGCCCACGGGTCCGAAAGCTCGAGCCTTTCGTGACTCAGCAATCTTCGCGGCCTGATCAAGCGGCATGGCTTCGATCGCATACGTTTGAACGGGAATGCTCGAAGGCGTCCAGCCATTTCCCACTCTAGACTGGTCGAAGGTCCCTGCTGACTTGAACACGGACTCGAATTCCGCAAGTGTCGAATCGAGGAGATCCTTGATCTTGGTCAGTCTGTCCTCTTCGCTCATCTCGGGGATATCCCTCGTAGGCTACTCCGCCATCTGCGGAGCGGTGGATAGGGGTCGCGAAAGTTGTATTTTGTTACTGTTGCTTCGGGATGAGGCGTCCGTATCTCCCTACGTTGAGTTGTGCCTCGCCTCTGAAGCTGGTGACGTAGCCATTCTCAACGCGTATCTCATCGTTCACATTGAAGCTGTCTATCTGATCGTTCCACAAAGACATCTTGATCGATCCAGAATCGTCTGTCAAGACCGCGTCGGCGACCCTGCTAGTTTCGCCGAACCGGGTTTGCACCTGTCGAGCTTCGCCTTTCTCGACAATTCTGCCTTCGACATCGACTCGTCTCATCCCCGGCTTCAGTTCGATTACCTTCATGGTAAACCGCTGCCCTAACAAAACGAGATTGCGTATTAAAGACTTCGCGCTTAGAATTCTGCCGAGAGCTCAAAGTCCATGTCTTTCTGCAGAAATACTCCGCTCGTTCCTCGTTTGACTGGCACGATCTCAATCTGCTCTACAACGGCGATCTGACGAATGGCGTCCACATGATCCCGTAGTACGCTCGCCGCGTCTTCTTCTAACTCGACCTTCAATCTCTTGATGGGGGCTTTCATCGACAGGCGCTTCTCTGATTTGACGCGACGTATCTCCGAGATAACCCGGACAACAATCGCCCCTTTCTTCTCGGATTCCTGGTCGATTAGCGCCTCATTTGGCACTGGCCAAGCGTCTGAGTGGATGCTCTTGCTTTTGGGGCGACTGGACCAGAGTTCGCGATAGAGGGCATCTGTGATGTGAGGACAGATCGGAGCAAGCAATCTGAGAATAACGTCCAGGGTGTGAAACAGCGTGAACTGTGCAGATCTTCGGTTCTCACCATCCTGAGGATGGCCAGCGTACAGTCTGTACTTCACAGCTTCAAGATATTGGTCGCAGAGGTCGTGCCAGGTGAAGTTTCTCGTAGCTTCTGTGGCGACGCTGAATTGGAAACTCTCAAACGCGTTCGTAGAGGTCTTGACGAGGTTGTTGAGTTTGCTCAGCAACCATCTGTCCAGCAAATCGAGCTTTGGGGTCGGAAGAGCCGGGTCATAGTCTTGGAGTGATGACAGTATCAGCCGGGCGGCATTCCAGAGTTTGGTTAGGAACTTGCGGCCGTGCTCCACGTCCGCCCATCTGTAGGGGATGTCGTAGCCTGTGGATCCGCCGGCCGCTGCCCACTGCCTTACGGAGTCTGCGCCGTACTTCGTGATTGCTTCTGTGACTTCTACGTAGTTGCCGTACGACTTGTGCATCATTCTGCCGTCAGCGCCTCGGACCATGCCATTCACGAGAACAGTCTTGTACGGTGCTTTTCCAAACAGGGCAAGATGCCTTGCCATCAGATAGTAATCCCATGTTCGTATAATGTCAAGGCCATTGGGCTGTAGGTCCGCTGGAAACAGTCTCTTGAACTCCTCGAGTCTATTGGGCCAGCCAGCGTGCACGGCACAAGTGATTGATGAGTCCATCCAAGTGTCCATCACGTCTTGATCACCGACGAACTCGGTCGAACCACAGCTCTCGCAAGCTCCGGCCCGTGGAGGTTGTGAACGTGGATCCACAGGTAACCACTCATCCTTCGCGGGAAGCATCTCACCGCAGCGCCGACAGCACCAAACCGGAATTGGCGTTCCGAACAGTCTCTGCCTGGAGATCACCCAATCCCAATCCAGTGACTTTGCCCACTCTATCATCCTATTTTTGGAGAAGTCTGGGACCCAATTCACTCGGTTAGTCCACTCGACTATCTGATCCGTCATCTCTTTGGTCTTCATGAACCATTGTGGGGTCGACAGGATCTCGACGGGAGTATGACATCTCCAGCAGGTGCCTATCTCGCGACTGATCGTTCTTGATCCGCCGACTTTCGAGGCGCTTCTTAGGTCGTCAACGATCGCTTTTCGTGCTTGATGGATCGAGAGTCCAGCATATTTCCCTGCTTCTTGCGTGAGTTTGCCCTGAGCGTCAAGAAGTTTCACAACGGGGAGGTCATACTTGTGCTGCCAGCGAACGTCGGTCTTGTCGCCAAATGTGCATATCATCACGACGCCACTTCCGAAGCCAGCGTCAACGAGCTCGTCCTTCAGGATGGGAATCCTGCGATTCACAAGAGGTACCATCGCCTCCTTCCCGACATACTCTGCATAGCGCCCATCGGTCGGATTCACTGCCAAAGCTACGCAGGCTGGTACGAACTCCGGGCGCGAGGTCGCGACAATCAGGTCGCCCTTTTCCGTTGAGAAATGGATGTCGATGAGTGTACCTTCACTCTGGACATATTCAACCTCCGCTTCAGCGATGGCGGTCTCACATCTGGGGCACCAGTTGACTGGATGCTCTCCTCTGTAAAGGAGCCCTCGTTTGAGGAGCTGCAGGAACGAAAGCTGAGTCAACTTGTAGTACTCAGGATCCATCGTGCGATATTCAAGATCCCAGTCGATGGAGTATCCCATCGACTGCATCGCGGCCTTCATTTTCTCGATGTACTCGGTGGTCAGTTTCACGCAGATCTCACGGAACTTCTCAACCGATACGTCTCGCTTTCTGATGTTGAAAGTGCGTTCTGCTCTAACTTCCGTCGGGAGGCCGTGGCAGTCCCACCCTTGAGGGAAATGGACATTGTGTCCACGCATTCGTTTGTAACGGGCGACGAAGTCAAAGTAGCACCAGTTGAGGGCGTTTCCCATGTGAAACTCGCCGCTTGGGTAAGGGGGAGGAGTGTCGATGGAGTAGGTCGGCCTTGAGCGGTCTTCGGGGTCGTAGCGGTAAATGTGCGCTTGTTCCCAGCTCTTCTGCCAAGATGCTTCGAGCGTAGACTGTTCGTACCTTGGAGGAAGCCGCATGTCGCTTTGTCCAGCCTTTTTGTCGGTGCCGAGCGTCGACATTTTCGTATCAGTCTTCATACCAAGGGCCCTCTTCCTCAAGAGTTCTCTCTGCAATCGTGGTGCCTGTTACAGGATCTATGAGTGCATATGGACTTGGCGGTGAGACACATTCCGACACCTGGGACAGTGGAGTTTCATGATTTGATTCCTTATGAAACATTCGGATAATTGCCGACACGCTCTCGCAAGAGTTGCACTCTGTGACGCCTCGCTGACCAGAGCCCAGCGAGGTAAGTCACAATCAAGGCGCCAGCAAGCAGAGTCCCGGCGCCTAGATTGAGAATCTGTATTCCAGCCACCAACACTTCAGCGCCTGGCACGTTCAGCTGTGAAGCAAGATCAAAAGCTCCAAAGTAGTAGTTGAAGAACCAATGTAGCAAGATCGGAGCGTATGCACCGTACCGCAGGTACACGAAACCCAGCGCAAGTCCTGAGACCATGGCAGTTGAGATCTTGCCGATCTCCCACCCGCCCCCGTACAGAAAGTGAGCTGCCCCAAACGCGCCTGAGGTAACGGTCAAGGTCGCCCACTCGAACCATGAGATCCCTCTCACACCGCTGTCACGGATCGTGCTGAAACCCAACAGTTCCTTCGTTTTCTCCGGTTTCCACATCGTTATCGCTAGAATGTGAGCCGCACCCTTGGTCCCTCGGTACTGTGGGTGTCCCCGAGTCTTCCACACGAGACGTAGCCCATCGAGAAGTCCTATGGTTGTTATCCTGTAGCTGAGCTCTTCAACAAATGGCGCATAGGAAACCGAAAGGAAACCTAGC
>Ga0315296_10000961_pt1 | contig 25560 bp, 32 predicted proteins | sample YL17G14_18_MG_FD_203921 | JGI IMG/M metagenome (GOLD analysis project Ga0315296, IMG submission 203921) | Sediment microbial communities from Yellowstone Lake, YNP, Wyoming, USA - YL17G14_18 | ecosystem: Environmental > Aquatic > Freshwater > Lake > Sediment | place: USA: Wyoming | collected... | reverse complement strand
GCCGCTGGCATACGATCCCAGTCCACGGTTCTTTCGATGTCCAGCTTTCCTGCTAGTGCCCTGAAGATAGCTCTGGTATGGTGGGGGAGTTTCCAGGTCTCCGGGTCCTCAGGGTCGCCAACAAAGGCGAAGGCTGCTAATGGCAATCCCTGCTTCAGTTTGCCGAGCCCGGCTCGAATTTTCTCCTTAGCGGTGGTCATGTTTCACCTCCTAGGGTCCCCAATCGGTTGTTTGGCTTGCCCCCGGCTCGTAGGCACGGTAAAGGCGACGGGCGCGCACTCTATTTTTTCGGCTCTGCTTGGCTAGGGCGCGGAGGAAGGAGGCCAGCCGATCCTGTCCCCAGGTAAGGTAGCTTTTCCAGGCGGAGCTGCCTCCAAGGTTCACCCGGTTGGTGGCAAAGCTGGCCCACTCCACTGCGGCGTAGCCCGCGGCCCCGGTGGCCACCACATCCTCCAGAGGCGTTGGGATGGTAGACGAGCTTTCACCTAGAGTATGGAGCTTGCCATAGTAGACATAGACCTCTTCCCCCTGGCCCGGCGTGCTATCGGTAAGCAGGGTCAGGGTATCGCCCCAAAGGCTGAAGCGAACATACTGCGGCGGGCACTTTGCCACCGGGTACTCCACGGCCTCGATAGCGATCAGGTCAGTGAGGCTGGAGATGGAAAGCTCGCGGCTGCCGGCGGTGGTATTTAGGATGGCTTTGGCCTCAAGGGGGACGGCAACGCTCAACTCCCTTACCGCGTGCTGGATGTGGCCGTTCAGCTCGTTATCCGTCCAGCGATAATTGTTGGCATCCTCATCATGCAGGTCCCGGCGCAATCGCGCCCTCATCTCCACCAGGTTCATACTTCCTCCTTTGCCGCTAACAACCGAAGTTCCCCTTCCTGGCACGACGGGCACTCCCCCGCCTTCAGGTCACGGATTTCAGGGAAATGTAGCCTTGCCATCTCCTCGGTCATCTCGAAATCCTGGACATAACCGCAGTTCGCACATCGCCACGTGGTCATGGCACCTCCTTTAGAGCTCGCATTATGTCAATTCCCCTCTCTTTCAGCACCAGCTTCCATCCCTTGCCAGATGTTTTACTTGGTGAGTTTGTATCGCATCACCGTTCCCTTTCGTAGGCGACTCTGCCTATCCGCATGTATTTATTGGCCGCTTCGTTGGTCGTTACCCCCATGTTCAGACGATATTGCCCTGCCGGGGGCAGATTCTCGGTATGAGTAACTTTAAGCACACCGTTGACATAGAACTTAGCATTGACTCCCTGGGCCACCTCCACCCTAAGCGGGGTGTGTTGGCTCCCCGCTGCTAGGTCTACGAGGGTGTCAGTTATCTTCTGGGTAGTCCCATCGGCATTAGACGCAAAGATGTCACCATTGAGTATCTTAAACCCAAAATGATTAGCCGTTTCTGAAGGCGGAGCGGTGAGGCTTTGGGACTCGTGGAGGTATGCCACCGCATTGGCAACGGTGATGGTGAAGCTATAAATCACCCACTCAACGATGGTCTTTTTCCCCGTCTCGACTAACCTGTAAATATCACAGTTTGCATACAGGTATGCTTTGTTCCCCGACACATTGCCGGTCTTGAAGTAAAGAGGATGGCCATCAGCAGTCAAGGAACCCCCAGTATCTACCGTGGTGGTAAACCCATCCAAGCTTACCCAGCACACGATGTCCCTAAACTTGTCGAAGAAGTCAAATCCACCGCCAGCAACGTCAGCCCAAACCGGGTTTGCTCCCGCACCCTGCGTCTTAAGGAATTGTCCCGAAGTTCCAGGGCCAAGCCTCTCAATAGCTGAGGCACCCCGGGAAAAGAGGTCGCCGTGCGTAGTGAGGATATTTCTGAGGACATATTGAGTATGGTCATCATCACCCAAGCCAGAAAGCAGCCCATGGTCATCATGGGGCACTACTGTGCCAAGAGTGTGCCGCCCAGTGACATCATGGCGGGCTGTGTTTAGATACTGGGTGTGGTCATCATCCCCAAGTCCAGTTAGCCCTCCATGATCGGTAACGCCGCCAAAAGCTCCCCAAGCTCCCGCCTGATACCGCTCAAACTGCCCGGTAGTGGTATTGTAAATCAGCATGCCATTAACAGCCGTTAGCCCATCGCGCTCAGCAGTGGTCAACTTCGGAACTTGCAGATAATGGCCTGCACTATCGGTGATGATGACCTTAGCTGCGTTCCGAGTGCCGTTGGCCAGGAGATATTGAGCATGATCGTCATCGCCAAGGCCATCAAGCTGGCCGTGATCGCTGATGCCGCCTTCAGCGTATCCCTCGCCGGCAAGTCTTAGTGCCATTGCTACCTCCTTTAACAGAGCACATAGTCAGCGCTTAGGCTGAAGGATGTGCCCGAAAATTGGGTCACTTTGAGGAAGATGATGGAGCCCCGGGCATCGGGCACCGCCAAAGCATAGCGAGCGGTCTGGGTGAACTGCCGCGAAGCCCCGCCGAACCATTTGGATTGGCGAGAGTTCCAGAAGATCACCTGCACCGTGAGACTGGTGAAACCTACGCCGTCAATGGTTAAGTCCAAGCGGCAGTATTCATAGCCACTGCAATCGATGGCGCCGCTAGTATCCTCTGGGTCGGCGGCATCGACAGCGGTGACCCCGCTCCGATGCAATCTGGGCTCCGTTGTCTCATATACCGGACCCTTGGGGATCCCGTTTTGATCGATGCGCACATTTGCCATAGCTCACCCCCTGATCAGGTGGAGGGAGATAGAGCCTTGCTCTATCTCCCTCCACCTAGTCGCGAACTCCAATGAGTTTCGCGAGCTTTATGGCGTTGAACACGGCGATGGAGACGTACCACTTGACTCTAGTCCTGGAGGCGTCCCTGGTCTCTAAGCTGCCCACCCTCTCTACCTGGAGCCCACCGGGGCTGGTGAGTCCGGCTACCGCCCCCTCGCCGAACTTAAGGGCGTAGATGGTGGAGCAATCGGTGGAGCTGCCCACTGTCTTGTTGTCTGCGATCCAATCGCAAACCCCGACCGGGATGGCGTCGTAAAACTCCACCATCTGCCCAAACTGGTTGCGATCGGTGACCAGAACCCCACCCGCGGCTCGGCTCAAGGCGGTGAGCTTGCGCCTCGAGCGCCGGCTCATGAGAAGCATGTCCGGCTTGCCCCCCTTGAGCTTGTCGATGAGCTCATCCAGCTTATCCAGGGTGAGGGTGCCGCCGTTTACGCCCATGCTTACCGTCTGCCCTGATACGCAGAGCTTATCGATGCCATCGAAGGCCTTGGTATCGGATGTGGTATCGCCGTTGACAAAGGTGTCGTCGAATTTCTGCTGCACCGCCTTGGCCTTGAGCTGGACGATGGCCGCCTCCAGGTCCTGGATGTTGCTCCTTGTTGCCTTGAGGAAGTTGTCGACATCGGCATCGCCGCCCAGGATCTTGAGCGTGGCCGTCTTCTGGGTGAAGGTCGGCGTGGACTCGACCCAGGTATCGCCAACATCATAGAAGGCTGCGGTAGCTGCTTGGTTCTCCTGGTTATAGGTCAGCCCATTCCCCACGATCTCGATGAAGGGAAGAAGCTGAAGGACGGGGCTATCGTAGATGATGGTCTCGATAACCCCCACCAGCAAAATGTCGTTGGAAAGCTTTGCTGCTTCGGCTAAGGTAATTGCCATTTTTAACCTCCTTTGATTGTTTTTGTTTTCTGGTCACTTTTTGAAGCTGTTAAGGGGTTCTTTTTTGATTGTTTGGCGAGGCGGAGGAGAAGGGCCCGCGCTTTGGGCGATGCGATAAGAGCCAGGATCAGGGCGCGGAGCTGGATGGAATGGCGACCCGATTTGAGGGCGTTTAGGTTGTGGCGCGGCGCGCCGGCACCTGGTCTTCTGCCGCCTCTAGGCATGGGAACCTCCTTTTTCGTTCTAGTTGCTGTGCCCGGTCGAAAAGCTTTATGGCTTTCTCAACCCTTCTCCCTGCTGTGCTTAACTGTGACGGCTTAGGGCGTAGGCGATCTTTTCCTGTGGGGAGAGCGCCCCGAGATCGGGAGGCGTCCTTGCCGGAGCGCCGGTGGGCACCCTCTCCGCTTCAGCCTGAGCCTCAAGCTGCCTCCTCACCTTCACCACCACCTCCCGAGCGGCAGCAAAGGAGGCCTCCACCTCCTCCGGGGTCTCTCCCCTGACCAGCTCTTCAGGCACTTCAGGGGCGGTAGCCAGGATGAGGGCTTGATATTTGGCTGTGGCGCCGGATAGCTTCTCCTTGAGAGCCGTCAGCTCGCTCTGAGCCTGCTGCTCCCGCTCCGCCATCTGCTGCTGAAGCTGAGCCAGCGCCGCCTCCAGTTCCCCGATTCGCCTCTCCTGGTCGCTTTCCATGCCCTCGCCCTCAGCGGTCATCTCCTCGACCTCTTTGGTTTCCTCAGTCATGTCCACCTCCTTTTTCCGGGCTAAAAGGGTGCAGGTGTGTTAATCTCTTTATAGAACATGTGTTCTTATTGTGTCAAGGGAAAGATGGCACACGCAACCGAGCACTGCATGCGAGAAGTTCTTGAGCAATTGAAGGTGACGTGATATAATGATACAAATGTTCTAGGTGCAAATAATGGCGAAGCCCAAGAAAACATCGTTCGGCGAAGAATTTGAACCGATCTTGTTGAGCGCTTGGGGTTCCATAAAGGAGCATATGGACGAAGCGCTCATCGATAAGACCCGAAGAGCCGTAAGCGAAATTCGGCGTTATTACCGCTTTAAGAACGTATATCCATCAAAGATAAGGTATAGCATCCCCAGAAACCGTGCGGGTTATCTAGCGGCGTTCGGACAATGCCACGCATATCTTAGTTATATTCACCTGAAGCGGCTACAGAACGTAGCACCTTCGGAAATTCCCCGCCCAAATTCACGCGAACTCGTGGTTACCATTCTTGGCGCGGGTGCGGCACTTGAAGCATACGGTTTGTGCCTTTTCTATTGCGAGGAGTCCTTCAAGATAAGGAAACTCAATCTTAATGTCGTTGAAAAGGTTAAGGAGTGGCAATCCACCAGGAATACAGTTTTGAATCGGTGGATTAAAGTAAAATTTCCGAAGTTGGATATATCGACAGTGGACATTGATGCGGATTTGGCAAAAGATGACTGCATACAGAAGTTGTCTTATCACTATGATCAGGTGGTAATGACGGACATCCTGATTATCTATAATGTCCTCAATGAAATAGAGGTCCGGAATGCCACAAAGGTGTGGAGAAATTTGGACTTTATCTTGAAGATATGCGACAAGAGACTTCTTGTTCTGCTCATGGAGCCGTGCGCGCCAAAGGCGCGGGCAAGGGTGGATTGGCTAATTAAAGCGCTTGCACAACATTCAAGAGTTATCGATGTAAGGTATGATGAGGAAATTCGTTTAGATTCGCCCCCCACAGAAGTAGCTTTCGAGGGCACCGGAATTGGACTGAACGACAGACTATTTTCGCGTGTAGTTGGCGGTAGTAACCCTGCTCTCCAGACATCAATTAGGCGAACAAATTTGGCTTGCATCATGGATCCCCGGTCTCCAATCAGCCAAGAGGAAATGCAGAAGCAACTTAAGCAGGTGGACATAAAGCGAGGCAAAAAAGGGCGCTTTGCGCCCTCGGCAAAGCGCAGCGAGGGCGAGCAGTTAAGCATGCCTCTCGATACTCCCTTTATCGCCTGAAGTCGCGTCCCTTTTTGCATCTTCCTCGCGCACCCGCTGCAACTCACCCTCCGGGTCATCCACGCCCAGCTCCTCCATGGCGCGGCGGCGGCTGTGAATCCCGGCAGAAACCAGTATCTGCTCCTCCCTCACCAGCCGACCGCGGTCCTGGGGCAAGACCGGACCCCAGATTATCCTGGAGCGATAGGGGCTGTAGCTGATGCCGGTCTTCTGCTCCAGGATGTGGAGGATCATCTCGTTGCGCTTCTTATGGACCGCAGTGCGGATCAGCCGCTTTCGCCTCACCTTCTGTAGCAGGGGGTGAAGCTCCATCTCCAATGCCACCCCCGATAGCCCTCTCTGGTTATCGCCAAAGCTGGTGCGCGGCGACTCCGAGAGGTCGTGGAGGGTGCGATAGATGAGGTCGATGTAGTCCACGTGGAGTTTTACCCCTCCCCCCTGGAGCAGGTCGAGCAGATATGCCTTTGCCTTCTCCGGGAGCTCCCACACCGCCCCCGGTTGGACTGCGATGTCCGAAGCCTCCTCCACATTTTCCAGGACAGCAATGGGATTGCCTGAGAGCTCGAGGATGGTGGAGAGCTGGGACATGGCTCGGTTGAGCTCCTGCGCCGGCTCCTTTATCGCCGTGATGTCGGAGATGCCCCAGAACTTCTTCGGCTCGCGAAGGTTGGGGTAGATGACAAAGGGGATGAAGCCATAGGGATTGGGCTTTTGCCTGAGGAGGTCGTTATCGATCCAGAGCTCAAAATCGCGGGCGGTCCACACCTCCACCACCGTCGATTCCTTCTTCCCATTCCTAACCCCGTAGAGGAACTCGACCTCATCGGCGGAGAGCTGGTAGCGGCTGGCAACACGCCACACCCGACTTACATCGTCGCCCACCCACCAGGCAAAAAGCCCCTGGACATCGGGCGCTGATACCCTGATTTGCTGCTCCTCGGTGTCCCAGGTTACCTTGAAACAGCCATCGCCGAGGATGGCGGTATCAAGCTCGGTGTCGAAGTCCAGTTGCTCCAGATTATTGCTCTGGTAAACCTCATATAGTGCCTCCTCCGCCCTCCTCGCCCTCTCCTTTGCCTCGAGGGAGTCATCCACGGGGTCAACAGCGAAATTGAGCCCGCCCATTAGATAGGAGGTTACCTTTTCCACGAACGCCTTGGCGTAGTTGAAGGTGATGCGCCGCTCCCCCCTTCTTCGATTCCCCAGCCACTGGATTCCGTTATAGAAGTCTAGGTTCTCGCGATAGGCCCTGAGGCGCTGAAAGTCCTTTCGTCCGAGCTGCTGTGGAAGAGAAAGATTATTGGCCATGGTTCCTCCCAATAATGCGATAGACTGTCCTCTTGCTCACGCCAAAGCGCTGCGCCAACTCTGTGGCCCCCTTCCCTTCGCTGTGGAGCCGGAGCATTTTCTCATTTCTTAGCTCCTTCCCCATCTGCTTTCTTCCCGGTTCGTCGTAGCGACACTGGGGAAGGGGACAGTTGAGGCAGGAGGGAAATAGATCGCAGCCGTCGTCCTGATACCTTAGGTGCTCAGGAAGCAAGTCTCGCTCCAATTTCATTTGTCCCCTCCCAAGCGACCTTTGGCGCTCCTCGGCCGGTATTCTGCCGCCGCGATGAGTAGCGCCAGGCTCATCAGGAAGTCATCGTGCCCCTGATGAGGCTCGACATAGAAGTTCATCGTCTGACTGGGGCGAAAGAGGCTCTTCGCCCTTTCCAGCTCAAACCAAAACTCCCGGTATTCCTCCGAGCCATCGGCGGCATACATCTTCACCCTTCCCGAATTTATCGCCGCCAGCAGCTCAAAGCCCAGCTTGGATTTGCTTTGCTGGGTGAAGGGGAAGGGGGTAATCACCGCTTTCCCCAGAGCCTTGGTCAGGAAGCTTGCCACCCCGGCGCCGACCCCGGTGCTATCCACCACAACCCGCCGGCAGCGCCAAACGTTCTTCAAAGCGTCCACCAGCTGTGGGTAGAGGGAGGTGTGGGGTTTGCCTGTCCACCAGTAGTGCTCTACGATGTTTACCCGTGGCGACGTGATGACCTCATCGCAGATAGAGAAGTCCAGCTCGCCGATGGTCACCACTGTGGAATCCTGCCTCGGTTTCAGGGCGCGAAGCATGGCATCCTCCCCCTCCTCTGCCTCCCCGGCGAGGTCAATCCCGGCGACGTAGATGTTTCCCTCCTCGGGAAGGTGGCGACGGCCATGGGTCCCCTCTAGCTGCGCTCTCTGCTGCGAGCTGAGGAAACCACCACCGCCATGAATCGGCTCCAAGCAGTATTGCGTCTGAAACAGAGGATGGCTCTCCCCCAGCCTCTCTTTTTCGCCCGCTACGTAGCGAAGATAATGGGGGTTATATTTGGCCACCTCCTGCCAGTCATAGCGAAAATGCCTCTTTACGCCATCCTTTCGCTCCAATTCTAGGTTGGTCTGTTTCACCTCCTCGAGGAGCGTGGAGTCGTCCCAGGTGGTTCCGTAGTGCACCGTGGTCACGTTGGTTGCTGCCCCCATCGGCTTGAACTCCTTGGAATACTTCTCCTTAGACACATCCTGGCTTTCATCGACCTCGAGCAGGATATGAGCGGTGGCGCCAACCACATGGCTTGACTGGTCGGCGCTGAAGAAGATCTCCCTTGCCCTGCCCAATCTCACCACATAGCCCAGCTCAGGAACCCAGAAGTGGGCGTAACCGGCATCGTTCAGCCGCTCCTTTAGCCTCATCATGCTCACCACCGTCTGGGGCTTGAAGGTGGGCGAGCACTTTACCAGGTTGCCCCCAATCCCCACAAATAGGGTGAGCAGCAGCACCTCAAGCTGTGCCGAAAGCTCGTTCTTACCCCCCTGCCTTGCTATCTCCACGGAGAAGGTAAGCCCCTTTCGATTGAGCACGCTATCGAGGATGGCTCTGCCCACTTCGATCTGATACGGTCTAAGCTTGTGATTGATAGCCATTTTCTAACCCACGAAACGCATAATCACTTCGACAAGTACCACCCCGATGAGGAGGAAGATGAGTCCATTTATTCGCTCTTTAAGCTCTTGGATGCTGCCTTCCATGTTCTTCAGCCGCTCCTCGACCAAGGCGCCAAAGGCACACCCGGGTGAGGTATCGACAACGCTCTCCTCTCCGAGGTGGCTGGTTCTAGTCCGATTTGGCCCCCGAACCTTGAGCCAAAGCCCCCTCATCGTTTTTTTGAGCTTTTTTGAGCTTTCGCTCTCCATTTCATTTCACCCTTTTTCATCACGACGGGCAATCGAAAGCAGTTGACCTCTAATGGAAACCAGCCCTCAGTTCGAGAAGGCGCCTGGGTCGAAAAGGGCGCCCCCGATCTCCTTCAGCACCTCATTGATGGCATCTGCCAGATCCTCCCGCGACTTCTTGGACAGGCGGTACTTAGCGGCTACCGCTTTTACCAGAAGGTCAACGGCACGCAGCATTAGCGGCATGTTATCGGGTTGCTCTTCCAGGGCTGTGGTTAGCTTCACCCTGAGGAGGGCGATCTCCTCATCCAGCCCCTCAATCCCCCTGGCCTCGGGTAGGAGCACCCGCTCCGCCTCGCTCAAGGCTTGGGCATAAAATCCCTTTTTCGCTCTAGTGGCCCTGACCTTGGAGCGCTGGGGACGAGTCTTATTCCCCTTTGCCATCTTCACCCTCAAGGACATCGAGAAGCCCCTCCACGGAGTCGGCAGGAAGCCGGGAAAGTGCTTCGAGGAGACCTAGAAGAAGGCATAACGCTGCCAACTGCCACTGCCTAGTGCTAATCGCCGTTGCCAGAGTGGACATTGCCCCCTCCTCTTTTCGTTCATTTCGTGTTTTCCTGAAGAAAAGCCTTCTTGACATCGCAGCCTCTAGGTTCTATGTGCGGTTAGAGACCAGACGGCGCAGAATAAGAGCGCTGATAAGCAGGGAGCCAAGGCAGAGCAGGAGCCTTGCCCCCAGCCAGTAGCTGGGGTTGAGGAAGAAGGAAGTGGCCCATTCACGCCCTTGATAGAAAGAAAAGGTGCCGAAATAAAGGCTTTCAATGAAAATTGCCACGCCCACCACGCCGAGAACTATGGCTCCGATGCGCCTTCTCGTCTTCGGCGAGCGGTAGCCCAAGAAGTAGCAGGCATTGAAGGCGCTGCTTACCGCGGTGGCGAAGTATTGGGCGAAAACAAGGTTATGCAAGGCGTCCTCCTGGGGCAAAATAGCACATGTGTTCTAATACTGTCAAGGGGATTGTGTCACTATTTGAGGGGAAATGGCCGTTAGCAATACGAGGAAAAAGGCGGTCTGTTTGGGTTATTAAGATAGCCGCTTTCAGTGCCGCCTATGCCGTAATCAGGATGTTTTATGGACGATTAGCCCAGCTTTCCCAGCGCCCTGCCGCCGAGGAGGTGAAGGTGGAGGTGGGGGACCTCCTGACCGGCCTCAGCGCCTGAGTTTATCACCAGGCGGTAGCCCTTGCCGGAAATTTTCTCCCTTCTCGCCAGCTCACTGGCGACATGTATCAGGTGTCCCAAAAGTGGCTTGTGGCTTGCGCCAACCTGAGTCAGGGAGGCAATGTGGGATCTGGGCAGCACCAGGATGTGGGTTGGTGCCTGAGGGTTGATATCGCGGATGGCGATGACCTTCTCATCCTGGTAAAGGATGTCGCTCTGGATCTCACCGCTTATGATACGACAAAAGACGCAATCCATTTTTCAACCTCCTCCCAGAATAAAAAGGGAGAGCCACCCACTTTGTGATAGCTCTCCCCCTTTCTTATACCTAAACTCTTCCTCCCCTCCTCCGCCACAGGCGACGCCGATGACCAGCGCCAGACTCAAGTAGAATTAGCTATGGTCTAGATTCCGTCAGATAGCAAGATGAGTGTAGAATGCAAAAACCTACCATCTCAATTAAGACGGATACAAACTGGCATTTCTCGTAGTAATGTTACTGGCTCTGATGAACATACTCCTAGATCTCGCTTTAGCGCAAAGACTTACGTGAAGGCTGGAATGGCTATAAGATCTTCTTTCCCCGTAGCAGCCTGACAATTATGATGGCAAGTCCAACAACAAGTAATAGATAAATCAGCCCGCCGCCCCAGGAAAGCACTAGACCCAGCACCCACAAAGCCAAGATAACAAGCGCAATAACTACGAGCACATTCCAGAGCATATTGACCTCCTTTCATTAGCCGGTGGCTAACTTAGTACCACCAGAGTCATCTTTACCTTAAGTACCCTATGATAGCCATTATACCGATGATGATAAGATAAATACCAACCAAATAGTTAAGTATCTTGGGGAAAATCATAACAATAACACCGAATATAAGGCTTGCTATTCCCATCCATAGACTTAAAGCTTCCCATTCAACAACTGGCATTAGAATCTTACCTCCTTCCTGCAATATCTACGCCGCGATTTCCCATTTCAACTCCCGATTAGGCGATATTCATCCCTCTTCGGTCTTGGCACCAATGATATAACCACTCGCATCCGATTGTCAAGCCCGCTCGTTATCCCTAATTGCTAGAGCCCCAGCTCCTTTGCCACCATCTCGCGGTGGAAGTCAGCGTCGCCGAAAGTAGGCTCTGCTGCCTTGGCTCGTTTGAAGTACAGCGGCATATCATGGTCCATGCAGAAGCCGATGGCACCGTGAATCTGGTGCCCGAGGAGCGTAACCCGGCGGTAGGCCTCGCTGACCCAGGCCTTTGCCATGGAGACCTCCGTAGTAGCGGGGAGTCCTTCCGATAACTTCCACGCCGCCTCGTAGGTGATATATTTGGAGCCATCGACATCGGTGACCATGTTGGCGCAATGATGCTGAATCGCCTGGAAGCTGCCGATGGGCCGGCCAAACTGCACCCTCTCCTTGGCATAATTGACGCTCATCTCCAGTACCTTTTGAGCACCGCCCACCATCTGAGCGCAAAGCCCCACCGTGGCTTTTTGCAATATCTTATCCACCACCGGCCAGCCTTTGTCCAACTCGCCGATGATATTCCCTTTGGGCACCCTCACGTTGTTAAAGATGACCTCGCATTGCTTATCGCCGGCGATGGTTTTCAGCAGCGTGATGCTGATCCCCGGGCCCTTGGCATCGACGAGGAAGAGGGTGATTCCCTTCTCAGGGGAAGCCCCATCCTTGGTCCTGGCGACGCAAATCATATAATCGGCTACATTGGCATCAGGAACGAAAAGTTTGGTGCCATTGATTACATAATCATCCTTGTCCCGGCTGGCTTCAATTGTGATCGCATCCGGCTCATACCTGGCGCTGGGTTCGGTGAGGGCCAGGGTGAGGATCAGATCGCCGTTCGCTATCTTTGGCAGTAATTCCTTTTTCTGCTCCTCACTCGCTGCCTCCAGAATGGTATAACCAGCGAGAACCACGGTGGAGAAGTAGGGGCCGGGGAGGCAGGCTCGCCCCATCTCCTCGAGGAGGATCACTAGGTCGAGGAAGGTCATCCCCATGCCATCATATTCCTCAGGGAATGCCAGCCCCATCCACCCCAGCTCGGCCATCTTTTTCCACAGCTCTGGGGAATAGCCCTTCTCATCCTCAGCCAATTTCTTTACCAGCTCCGAAGGACATTCTTTGGTCAGGAAATCGCGAGCTGTTGTCCGCAGCATTTCCTGCTCTTCGCTAAAACCTAAATCCATACTATGCTCCTTTCCTTAATGTATAATAACTAAGCTCGGGGCAGCTCCAGCCCCCTCAAGGCGATGATATTTCTCATTATCTCCGAAGTGCCCATAGCCATGGTCTGGCCCAGGGCGTGGAGGTAAGCCCGCAGAACCCTTCCCTTCAGTGGTGCCCATTTAGCTCCGGTCTCCAGGGGCCCGTAGAGCCCCAGAATCTGCATCCCGATGTCGCCCAGGCGCTTTCTCAGCTCGGTGCCCACAAGCTTGGACATGGATGCCTCATAGCTGGGGATTTGCCCTTTACTCTGCAACCAGGCAACCCGATAAGCAATCATCCGTGCCACCTCAATCTGCACTGCCATCTCTGCCAGCTTATGCCTCACTATAAGGTCGTTGGCCAGTAGCTTCCCATTTCGCTTGGTCTCCTTGCAATAGTCAACCAATTCCTCTAAGGTTTTGCTGGCCATCCCCACTTCCTCGATCCCGGAGCGCTCAAAGTTTAGGGCTGTCTGGCTAACATACCACCCCTGGTTCTTCTCGCCCAACATGTTTTCCTTAGGCACCCTCACATTGTCAAAGAAGACCTCGTTGAAATCGTGGGCGGCAAGCATATTTATCAGGGGGCGGACGGTGATTCCCGGGCTCCTCATTTCCACCAGGAAGTAGCTGATGCCGCGATGCTTTGGCGCCTCAGGATCGGTCCTGGTCAACAAGTGGCACCGGTCGGCGCGATGGGCATTAGTGGTCCACACCTTCTGCCCGGTGATGACATAGTCATCACCATCCGCTATGGCACAGCACTGAAGGGAAGCCAGGTCGGAACCAGCATTGGGCTCGGAAAATCCTTGGCACCACACTACCTCGGCGGCGGTGATCGGGGGCAGGTACTTCCTCTTCTGCTCCTCGGTCCCGTGAACCATAAGACAGGGACCGAGGATTTTTATCCCTTGCCGATGAGCCCCTGTAGGTGCATGATGGTAACCTATCTCTTCGTTGAAGATGAGCTGTTGTACGATGGAGGCACCACCGCCGCCATATTCCTTGGGCCAGGCTATGGCTAACCAGCCCTTCTGCGCCAATTTCTTGGTGAACTCCCTGGAGAAGTCCACCTCACCCCGCTCCTCCAGGTCGCTCAGAAACTCGTCGCTCACCTCCCGGTCGAGAAAGGTACGAACCTGGACTCCAAATTCTTTCTCCTCTGGGCTAAAACTAAAATCCATCCTAAAAAGGTTCCACTCCGTAGACCTAAAGGCCTATTTGTTGGGCAACTACCTCCCTTTGGAAATCGGTATCGCCGAAGGCAAGTTCTGCCGCCTTGGCCCTTCTGTAATAGAGTCCGATATCATGGTCTCTGGTAGTGCCAATAGCGCCGTGGCATTGAACTCCTCTTTCGGTAACAAACTTGCAGGCCTCGTTGATCCATCCCTTGGCCACTGCAACCTCGGCGGCAGCAGGAAGCCCCTCACCTACCTTCCACGCTGCCTCATAAAGGATGCTTCTCCCGGTGTCAACATTGATCCACATGTTGGCGCAATAATGCTGAATCACCTGAAAGCTGCCAATTGGCCGGCCATATTGCACCCTCTCCTTAACATAGCTCACAGTCATGTCCAGGGCTGCTTGAGCCCCGCCGATCATCTCGGCACATTTGGCTACCGCGCCCTGCTCCAGAGTCCGGGCCACGATGGGCCACCCTTGGTTCAGCTTGCCGAGCATGTTCTTCTTCGGGACAATGACGTTCTCAAAAACAACCTCGCAGAGCTTGTCTAAAGCGATGGTGGGTACAACCTCGCATTTGATGCCCGGGCTCTTGGCGTCGACGATGAAAAGGGTGATTCCCTCCTCCGGGGTTGCGCCCTTCTTAGTCCTGGTAACGCATATCATGTAGTCGGCGATATGGGCGTTCTCCACGAAGAGCTTGGTGCCATTGATGACGAAGCTATCACCCTGAGCCACAGCCTTTGTCGCCACCCCGGCAGCGTCATATCTAGCGCTGGGTTCGGTCAAGGCTAGGGTGAGGATCAAATCGCCGCTGGCTACCTTGGGCAGGAATTCCGCTTTTTGCTCCTCGGTTCCGGCAGCAAGGATGGGCAGGCTTCCGAGAACCACGGTGCTGAAGAAGGGACCGGGCAGGATGTTGCGCCCTATCTCCTCGAGGAGAATGATGAGGTCCATGAATTCCATTCCCATGCCGCCATATTCCTCAGGGATCACCAGCCCCATCCATCCCAGCTCTGCCATCTTGCGCCATAGCTCAGGGGAATAGCCCTTCTCGTCTTCCTCAAGCTGCCGAACCAATGTCTTGGGGCATTCCTTGGTCAGAAAGTCACGAGCTGCCGTTCTTAGCATTCCCTGCTCTTCAGTGAAATCGAGGTTCATAATCCGCTCCTTTTCAGTGGCACCGTGCGACGTTATGGTGCGCCCCCATTATATCTATTTCAGGACGAAAGTCAACCGTAATAAAACCCCGCCTCGCAATTTGCGGTGTAAGCCCCGGGTTTTTGGCGCTTTTGGTGAAAGTCCTCAACCAGCTTAGCTGAGCTTCACGGTAAGGCAGGTCACTGTTCTGGCAATGCCGCTGATCGAGTGAACGTTTCTGGTCACCAGGTCACCAATGGCATTTACATCTGGCCTTTCCATCACGGCGATGATGTCGTAGGGTCCGGTCACCGCTTCTACTGACTTTATCCCCTCCACCTTCTGCAGTGCACTTACCACCTCTTTGGTCTTGCCCACCGCAACCTCAATGAGCACAAAAGCCTTCACTGCCATCAGACTACCTCCTTTCCCCTAACCTTCTCTTTTCATCCCGCTATCTTAAACTTGGGCTGAGAATTTATCCCAGGCTGTTACCAAAGATCGCCACGCAGGCAACCTGGGGCGGACCGCCTAAGGTATGAGATAGCCCTAGTTGCACATTCTCGATCTGACGGGGTCCCGCCTTCCCTTGGAGCTGCTTATAGACCTCGTAGGTCATTCTTATTCCACTGGCTCCAATGGGGTGGCCGAAAGCCTTCAAACCACCATCGCTATTGACCGGTAGTTCCCCCTCTAAGGTGAAGGTGCCAGCATCGATATCTTCCTTTGCCCTCCCCTTAGGGCTGAAACCCAAATCCTCGTAGTCAATCATCTCGGTGATGGTGAAGCAATCGTGGACGCTGGCCACGTTTATCTCCCTTCGCGGGTCTCTTATCCCTGCCTGCTCATAGGCTTGACTGGCAGCAGCTCGATTCATCTCAAACCCGGTCCAATCAAAGCCGGGTTCAAAGTGGGGCAGCATCGGGTTGACGGCAAGGCCGATGCCCTTTAGGTAAACGGGGTCTGGTCTGAACTTCTTTGCCAAATCGGCGCGGGTGATAATGGCTGCTGCCGCACCGTCGGTGGTGGGGCAACAATCGAAGAGCCCTAGCGGCCAGGCGATGAAGGGGGCATTTATCACCTGCTCCAAGGTTACCTCTCGCTGGAAGTGAGCCTTGGGGCTAAGGCTGCCATTGTGGTGATTCTTCACCGCGATCTTGGCGATGGTCCTTTTACCCTCCTCAGGGCTTAGCCCATAGGTGTGGAAGTATCTGGTGGCGATGAAGGCGAAGGTTCCCGGAGCAGTTCTTCGTCCCTCCAGGACGGGGTGAACGCCACGCCCTATTCCCAGACCCCCGGCGCCGGTATCCTTTAGCTTCTCAAAGCCACAGGCAAGGACGATGTCGTACATCCCGCAAGCCACGGCAAAGGCAGCGTTTCTCATCGCTTCGTGGCCGGTAGCACAGAAGTTCTCTACCCTGGTTACTGGGATGCGGGGCAGCTTCAAAGGCTCGGCAAGGCATACCCCAGCCGTTCCCGAATAAAGGGTACCTACCCAAGCTGCCTCAATATCCTTGGGTTCGATGCCGGCATCTTCATAGGCCTCATAGGCGGCCTCGATAATCATATCCTCGGCACCCTGATCCCAGTTCTCTCCAAACTTACAGCAGCCCATGCCGATTATGGCCACTTTATCTTTGATGCTTTCCATGTCACTCTCCCCTTAGTGGTCGGCATTTCCAGAAATAGTTATGGAAATTTGCCCCCTCATGAATTCGTCTCAGGGTCATCTCCAAGGTCATCTCCACCTTCACTTGCTCCGGGTTGCAGTCGGTCATCATGCAGTAGAATCGAGCCCCTCCCTCAAAGCTCACCACCGATTGGACGATGGGGGGATTGATTCCGGCGGCAGCCAGGTTATCTAGGGAATAGGTGAACAGGGTGCCCTGCTCTCGGGAGAGGTTTACCTCCTTGAAGTCATCCTTAGACTGGCAGCCATAACACACCCGCTGCACCGGATAGGTAATCAGCCCGCATCTGTTGCACTTGCTGGCGTGGCAGCTGAGAACCCAGTTTTTTGTCCGCCACATCGCTGTTGCCGAGCCAGCTTCTCGCAAGCCAGCTTGGGGAGGCAGTTCTACTAGGTGGCGGAAGGATAGGTACTTCCCGTAGCCGGGAAGCATAGCCTTTGAGGCCAGATGCCCCTTCACCCCCCGCCTATCCCCGAGCTTCTCGACCTTTTCTGTTGCCTTGAGGATGAAGGCATCAGCCCCATCGCCATAACTGGCGAGCAGCATCCTATCCCCGGGCTTGGCCTCCTCTAAAGCCGCCACCAGCATCATCAATGCCATGGGGGCACCGGTATTGCCCACTGTGGTGAAGAGGGTGTCTTGGACTTGGGTTTGTTCAAACCCCAACCTCCGCACCAAAGCGCCGTGGCTCCTGGGGTCGGGACCGTAGATTACCGCCTTGGCAAAATCCTTGGCGCTGAGCCGGTTTCGGTTCATGATGGCGGTGGCTGCCCGCACCACATTCTTGGAGTAGCCATGCGTGATCACCCACCGATCTTCCCATTCCCGAACGAATCTATCCTCATCTGTTCTCCAGACATCGGTGAGTTCATCGGAGATGGAATAGCAATCCTCAATGTCAACGGCAACATCGGAATCGCTGATAAGGAGGGAGGCGGCGCCATCGCCCAAGGCCTGCTCTTGGGTGGAATAGGGGAAACCGAGGCGGCAGTCGGCAGCGGTGACCACAACGTTCTTGGCTGAGCCGGCCTTTACCGCATCCATAGCTGCTCTCAGGGCGGTGGTCCCTGCCCGCAGACAATGGGCAAAGTCGGCGGTGCGGATCTCCGGGTCCAGGTCCAAGACGGTGGCTATCAATGTGGAGCACTGCTTCTCTTTGTAGGGTGAGGTGGTTGAGGCAAAGAACAGACCGTCGATCTCAGCACTATCTATACCCTTGGTGCAGTCGAAGGCTGCCTCCTCGGCCATGGTTATGCTGTCTTCATCTTCATTGGCCACTGCCCGCTCCCCGGGGAGGGCTGGTCCGGCCCAGGTTCTGGCCATCTCACTCCGGCTCAGTCGGTAATAGGGAATATAAGCGCCACAGGATCTGATACCTACCATTCCATCCCTCCTGCCGATTACTTGGATGCTGGCTAGCCTCGAGGCAGCCCCAGCCCTCTAATAGCGATGATGTTCCTCATTATCTCCGAGCTGCCGGCAGCGATGTTCAGCCCTGGGCACGTCTGATAGGTAGCTTCAAACGCACCGCCAAACGGGGCCCATTTGGAGCCCGTTTTTACCTGACCGTAGAGCCCCAGGATCTGGCACGCGGTATAGGTGAGGCGCTGTGTCAGCTCGCTGCCATACACCTTTGCCGCTGAGGCTTCGGCAGCTGCCATCTCCCCCTTGTGCTGGAGCCAGGCTACCCGGCGAGACATAGCGTGCCCCACCTCGTTTTCGATGAATAACTGGGCTAGCCGGTGGCGGATGAAGGGGTCTTTGGCTAGGGGCTGGCCATCGCGCTTGGTCTGGTGGCAAAATTGCACCAACTCCTCTAGAGTGCGCCTCAGGGTGGCAAATGTCGTCACCCCAGAGCGCTCGAAGTTCATGGTCACCAGGGTGACATACCAGCCCCGGTTTTCCTCGCCGACTATATTCCTCTTGGGAACGCGTACATCGTCGAAGAAAATCTCATTAAACATTTGCATGCTGGCCATGTTTGGAATGGGGCGGATAGTGATCCCTGGGGTCTTCATATCCACTAGGAAGAAAGATAGCCCTCGATGCCTGGGCTGCTCCGGGTCTGTTCTGGCGAGCATGAAGCACCAGTCGGCATTGTGGGCGCCAGTGGACCAGATCTTCTGTCCATTGATCACATAGTCATCGCCGTCTCTCACCGCCCTGGTGGTGAGGGATGCCAGGTCGGAGCCGGCGTTGGGTTCGCTCCACCCTTGGCACCAGAGTATTTCTCCTTTGGCAATGGGGGGCAGGTGTTGTCGTTTCTGCTCCTCGGTTCCCCACATCAGCAGCGTGGGCGCCACCATGCCCACACCGAAGAGATCGACCCCCGGCGCTCGATAATATCCCCTCACCTCATTGAAGATGAACTGTTCGATGATGGTGTGAGCCTGCCCGCCGTATTCCTTAGGCCAGGGCAGTGAAAGCCATCCCTTCTCCCCCAGCTTGCGGCCCATTGCGCGGTGGAAAGCCAAGCCCTCGCCGCTGCCATACATGCTCTCAAGGTCTGATGCCCAGCCCGGGGGTGCTTGCTTGATTGCCTCCTCGAAAAAGTCTTCGAACTCCTTTCTCAGTGCCTCTTGCTCCGGCGTAAATTTGAAATCCATATTCGCCCTCCCTTGGGTGCTGGCGCCTGTATTTTATTTTCTTTGGCAAGCAAAGTCAACTGCCAAGCCAGTGCTCGTGGTGCCTTGGCATCGGCAGATTGTGGTGCTATAATTCAATAGTTCTGACTCCTGAAAGGTCTATGATATTGGCATGCAGCGTCTTATCGCTGGCAGTGAAAGGTTAGGGCTTCATCTTACCCTGGAGCAGGTGGGGCAGTTTGAGACCTACTATCGAGAGCTTATCCTTTGGAACAGGAAGGTGAACCTCACTGCCATTGTTAATTATGATGAGGTGCAGGTGAAGCACTTCCTCGATTCCCTCACCATAGTCCTCGCGGTGAAGGATATGCCCGGCAATTTCCGCCTCCTTGACTTGGGCGCGGGTGCCGGGTTTCCTGGCGTTCCTCTGAAAATCCTCTCCCCCGATATTCACCTGGCATTACTCGATTCTGTGGGCAAAAAAGCAAACTTCCTGCGCCACCTGGTGGTGAGGCTTGGTCTGGAACAGGTGGAGGTTTTGACCGCTAGGGCTGAGAACCTGGCTCGAGACGGGAGGTATCGGGAGCAATTTGACCTCGTGCTTTCAAGAGGGGTGGCGAAACTACCAACCCTTGTCGAACTTGCCCTGCCATTCTGCGCCCTGGGGGGCTCCTTTATCGCCCAGAAGAAGGGGGAAATTGATGCCGAGATTGAGCAAGCGACAAGGGCTATCGATGTTCTGGGGGGTAGGCTGAGGGAGGTGATGAGGTTCGGGCTGGAGGAGCTGGGGGAGGAACGTGTCTTGGTCATCATTGATAAGCTTAGTGCCACACCCCAAGGCTATCCACGGCGTGCTGGTGTCCCAACCAGGCGCCCGTTAAAGGGTTAATGAGGTAGAGGAAGGTCAGTGGCAGATAAGTGCACTGGAAACGCCGCACCTGAAGCAGAGGAGAAGGTCGAGAAGATCTCCCTGAGGAGGCGATTCCTCAATGTGCGCACCCTTCTCTCGTTCGTGGTCGCCTTTGGGCTTCTTGTCTTCGTCTTCGAAAGGCTGGACATAGACTTCAGTTCCGTTTGGAATTCGATCGCAGGTTGCAACGTTCTCTACTATGTTTTGGCCTTTGCCTGCTATTATATAACCTTCCCCTTGCGCGCCTGGCGCTGGCGAGTGCTGCTGCACAACGTAGGCTTCCGCCGGGAGCAGGGGGTGGACTTGCCCTCCCTTGGCGGCCTAACCCAGATCATGCTCATTAATTTCTTTGCCAACTGCATCCTCTATGCCAGGTTGGGCGATGTCTACCGCGGTTATCTGCTTAAGGAGAATGCTGACGTTAGCCTCTCCAAGACCATTGGCACCGTCTTTGCCGAGCGGGTTTTGGACGTCATCACCATATTTCTTCTCCTCGGGGTGGCTGTCTTTGGTCTTCTGGGGAGTAAGGGTATGGTACTGGTATCGGTGGTTCTGGGTGCTGGGGTTGCTATGCTTGTTGTTCTCGCCATCCTTCTTGGGGTGGTGGGACGGTTTGGCAGTGCGGTGGAGCGGCGCTTGCCGGTAAGGATAAAACAGGGTTTCGCCCTCTTCCGCGAGGGGACCTTGGGCAGCTTTGAGCATCTTCCTCTCCTTGTTTCCTTGAGCATCGTGATCTGGCTGCTGGAGGCAGGTCGCCTGCTTCTAGTCACTCAGTCCCTGGACTTTTCCATCGGACTTTCTCTCATCCTTTTTGTTGCCCTTGCCAATGCGTTGCTCGTCGCCATACCCTTTACCCCGGGAGGGCTGGGCGTGGTGGAGACCGGGATCGCCGGGCTCTTGACCATCTCCGTTGCCCGAAACGATGCCTGGTCGATTGCACTAGTCGACCGCACTATTTCCTTCTTGAGTTTGATCGCTATCGGGCTGGTCATTTTCACCGTGTGGCATTTTATGCAAGCTAAGAGAAGAAAAGGGCAATGAGGATACTGTCACGGGGTTTTATCCCTTGACAATGGAGGGTATTATGTTGTTGGCCTTGCTAAAAATCACCAAGAGGAGGAAAAGCCTTGACTGCGCCACTTGAGGGAATAAAGATTTTGGACTTATCCCGGTTGGCTCCAGGACCCTTCTGTACCATGATCCTGGGCGACCTGGGGGCTGACATTCTCAAGGTTGAGGGACCGCGGGAGGGTCGCCTTGCCATGGTGATGGCTATTGAAGAAAGGGCCATTGCCTACAATGCCTTGGAGCGCAACAAGAGGAGCATCGTCCTCAATCTAAAGCTGGAGCCGGCGCGCCAGATCTTCTATCAGCTTGCCAAAAAGGCAGACGTCATTGTCGAGGGGTTTAGACCAGGGGTGGTGAAACGCCTCGGCGTGGACTATGACACTATCAAAGAGATAAACCCCAGGCTCATTTACTGTTCCCTCACCGGCTACGGGCAGGATGGCCCCTATAGCAACCTGGTGGGACATGACGTAAACTACATATCCATCGGTGGTGCTTTGGGCATCATGGGCATTCCTGGCGGTGCCCCCATAATACCGAGCAATCTGGTCGCTGACTACGCCGCCGGGGGTATGAACGCCGCCATTGGCATCCTTGCCGCCCTTATAGCTAGGGAGAAGACGGGGAAAGGGCAATACGTGGATATAGGTATGGCTGATGGGGTAGTATCGCTCATGGCCTCGTCGTTGAGCCGTTATTTTGAAACCGATGAGGTGCCAAAGAGAGGAAACGAGCTGCTCACTGGGGGGGTGCCCTTTTACAGCGTCTATGAAACCAAGGATGGTAAATACGTCAGCATCGGATGTTTGGAGCCCTGGTTCTATGAAAACCTCTGCCGAGCCCTGGGCAGGGAGGACTTTATTCCTTATCAAGGGGCTATCGGTGAAAAGAGGGAGGAGATATTCTCTGCCTTCAGGGAAATCTTCCGCACCAAAACCAGGGATGAGTGGTTCGACTACCTGAGCCAATGGGATATATGTGTGGGCAAGGTGTATCTACTTGATGAGCTTGCCACTGACCCCCAGCTTATTCATCGCAACATGATCCTGGAGCTAGATCACCCTGAATTGGGCAAAGTAAAGCAACCTGGTATTTCAGTAAAGCTCTCCCAGACCCCAGGCTCGATCAGGAGTTTTGGGCCTATCCTTGGTCAGCATACCGAGGAGGTTCTGCTGGAGCTAGGATATAGCAAAAAACGCATTGAGGAGCTGAGGGAACAGGGTGCCATAGGGTAGATTTTAATAGGGACAAAGAGATCTAAGGCAGCAGTTTTGGCACCTGGGGACCTTGCGGCAGACCTCCTTACCGTGGCGGACGAGGAGGGCGTGATACTCATTGAAAAGCCCTTCCTCTGCGGGCAGGTTTTCGGTGAAAAGCGCTTGAAAGGCGCGGTAGCTATCGCTCGCCGGGGCAAGACCAAGGCGGCGGATGATGCGCCTGGTATAGGCATCGATGACGAAGACGGGCTTCCTGGCGGCATAGAGGATTATGGAATCGGCAGTCTCTTCCCCGACCCCATGAATGGAGAGAAGCTCCTGGCGTAGGTCATCAATTTCGAGGGCAAAAAGCTGGCTCAGGTCATCGCCATAGCGTGCCCCCAGTCGCTCGACGAAGGCCTTAAGCTTTACCGCCTTAGCGTTATAATAGCCGCAGGGGCGAATCAAGGTGGTGAGCCGACTAAGGGGAATATCGCGGAGTGCCACTGGTGTCAGCGCGGTTGCCGCCTTGAGGTTGGAAAGAGCCTGCTCCACATTGCCCCACGCCGCGGCTTGGGTGAGGATGGCGCCTACGATTACCTCGAAGGGATCCTCAGCCGGCCACCAATGCTGAGGACCGTAGCGGGCGAGGAGACGGTGGTAAATCTCAAGTAGCCTTTGCCCTATGGATTCTTCCTTTGTAGCCGTTGTCAGGGATGAGTCAATCCTTGACTTCATCTTAGTTTTTTCACCCAATCAGGCACCTTGACTGGGGAGGGTGAATCCAGAGGGGGGATATAGGGCTTAATGTCGATAACGGGCGTGCCATCGATAACATCCAACCCTAGCACCTTGAGCACGTTCCCTTTACGCTCCACAAGCCTGACTGTACTCACCCCCAAAGGGTTTGGCCTATAGGGCGTGCGGGTGGCGAAGATGCCCACCAGGGGCAGGTCAGCTCTGCCCTGGGGATGGATTTTGCCCGCGGGGTGCTTCATTGCCGGCACCCGGTGCATCCAGAAGACCACGATGATATGGGAGAATTCCTCCACGCCATCTAGAGAGGGAGCCAGGCTCTCCTCAAATACGATCTCTGAGGTCACATCCTCCCACCCTCCCCGCATTGGCTCCCTAACCTCGTTTCTGACTATCCCGATAGGTTTCAAAACTAACTCTGGCATTGAGTTCACCACTGTTCTAGAGGAGCCCCTTTTCCCTTGGTTTCACGGGGTTACGGTAAAGACCTTCCTTGCTTGCTCCGGATATGTGGCGATGAAGCGCAGCTCATCATCGGTAAGGGGCTTCTGGGTATGGGCATTGGCCAGTTGCACCAGCTCTAGGATGCGTTGCGCCTCGGTGTTATCAGCGAAGGTGATGCCTATCTTGTCATAAACATACTTGAAACCGGCAAGCCCGCCGAATTCACCGGTGGTGATCACCCGGCGGGGAGGAACACGCTCTTCCTCGTCCAGCCCCAGGATCTCGTAGTCGAAGAGCTCATAATTTCTTCGGTCTTTAAGGGCGCCATCGGCGTGAATCCCGGCCTCATGGGCAAAGACGTTTGCTCCCACTCCCGGCTGGTTGATGGGAATGGGGATGTCGAAGGCATAGGAGACATACCTGGCCAGCTTGGCTGACACCTTGAGGTTGATGGGGTCGGCAATCTCATAGGATTCCATACCCCGCCCGAATTGGAGGGAGAGAATGCAACTCAAGAGGTCTGCCTGCCCCGCCCGCTCGCCCACCCCGTTGACCGAGGTATTGATATAGGCATCAACGCCGCCATCGATAGCCCCCTTGGCGCCGGCAATAGAGTTGGCTACTGCCATACCGAGGTCATTATGGCAGTGAAGTTCCACAGGAATCCTCACCCTTTCCGCCAGGGTCTTCACCCTCTCATAGATGCTCACCGGGGTGTCGTAACCCAGGGTATCGCAATACCTGATCCGATCTGCTCCTGCCTCTTTGGCTGCCTGGGCAAACTCAATTAGATAGCCCATGTCAGTGCGCGAGGCATCCTCAGCGTTAACCCCCAGGGTCTTCACTCCCCCTCTCTTGGCGTAGCTCGTCGCCTCCACCATCTCCTCAATCACCTTTTCCTTATCTAGCTTGCCCCGGAACTTGTGGGTGATCATCTGGTCCGAGGTGGAGATGGAGATATTGAGGTCTCGCACCCCGGTGGGAAGCGACTCTGCCACATCGCCAACGATGGCGCGGCACCAGCCCTCGAGGATCATATTCCCCATAGTCCCGAGTTGCTTGAGCTCCAGATTGGCTTGAATATAATTTCGCTCGTGTTTTACGTAGGGGAAGCCGAATTCCGATTGATGGATGCCCATCTGAGCCAAATAGAGATTGACCATTGTCTTTTGTAGCTTAGCCATTATGATTCGCGATGCTTGGACCGCATCCCGGTTGGTGACATCGATAAAGTAGATCTTAGCCATGTTTACTTCTCCTTGATGACCTTGTCTTGCCAAAACTTAGATAAATATGCTAGCATGTCTGAATTCGGTTTGCAACTGGGTTTTTTGCCCATGGGCATTGCTGGTGGCTTGGACTTGACAAGGGGCAGGGGTATATCTATAATGAATAATCTTTACGATGCTTTTCTATATTTGGTAGCTACTTTTTGTGGTTTAACTATTGCTACATATTGACAAATAGATTAAGTAGTACTGTCGGAATATTTCATAGCATGATAATTGATGTCTCTCAGCAGCTTAAGGAACCAATAGGTTCGACACACCGCTACAGCTTCAGCCAGAGTGGCGATTCCGCTGATAAGGCAGAATTCCCTGTTGAGGGGGAGCTGAGTTTGCTTCGCACCGATCGGGGCATCTTTGTTACTGGCATCCTGAACACCAGGGTTGAGGCGGTGTGCAGCCGTTGCCTTGACACCTTCGCCCAGGGCTTGACTCTTAAGATAGAGGAGGAGTTTTTACCCACGGTAGACCCCTTAACCGGGGTCCCCTTGGATTGGCAGGGGGAAGAGGGCAATTTCACCATTAATGAGAAACAGGAGTTCGACCTCGGCGAGGCAGTGCGCCAATATGTGCTGCTGGCCCTGCCGCTGAAGCCCCTTTGCCGTGAGGACTGCGCTGGGCTGTGCCCCAACTGTGGGCACGACCTCAATTTAGGCCTGTGCAGTTGCCCCGCTCCTATCGATCCCAGATTTGCTCCGCTGGCAAAGCTAGTTTCCGCTGAGGAAAGGACGGGCTAGGCGATGCCAGTACCTAAGAGAAAGACGTCCAAAGCGCGCAAGGGGGAGAGGCGTAGTCACATGGCTTTGACCCTGCCCGCTCTCGATTATTGCCCCCAATGCCACAGCCCTAAACTTGCTCATCATGTCTGTCCTACCTGCGGAACCTATGGGGGAAGGGAAGTGTTGGAAGTAAAGACGCCAAAGAAGAAAGGTTAAGGGGCTCAGATGCGAACCGTGATCTGCGACCTTTTTGGCATTCAGTATCCCGTGATTCAGGGGG
>Ga0315296_10000960_pt1 | contig 25570 bp, 20 predicted proteins | sample YL17G14_18_MG_FD_203921 | JGI IMG/M metagenome (GOLD analysis project Ga0315296, IMG submission 203921) | Sediment microbial communities from Yellowstone Lake, YNP, Wyoming, USA - YL17G14_18 | ecosystem: Environmental > Aquatic > Freshwater > Lake > Sediment | place: USA: Wyoming | collected... | reverse complement strand
ACGACCAGATGGCCGAACTGTGAGAATTGAGTCAATTCCATTTGAGTTCACGATGACAAGAAAAGCCGTGGAGAACATAGCAGCTAACGCCAAGATACCTAAGAGCCTAATAAGAGAACGCCCAGTCGCAAGCAGACCTAATCCCGACAGAAGCCCCTTCAAAGCATATTTCGCTGCCTGCTGAGATTTGAAGCAGCTCCAACTGAACTTCTTGGCCATAAGGTCCTCTAGAGAGCGATCCCTTCCTCTCTATCTTGTATGTCTCGTCCAAAGCCTTTAAGCCAACAGACGATTGGTAACCATAGGGTTCAAAATGTCAGCTGACTTAGGGAAGAAAGCGATAGAACTCTCTTCAAGGTTAGGAGCCAGCTACTCTGACATCCGAATCGGCGAGGTATCTGACAGGAATATTCTTGTTAGAAATGGCGCAGCAACTGCGCCACAGATCACCAGGTCGAGGGGATTCGGTGTAAGAGTGCTCGTTGACAATGCGTGGGGTTTCGCAGGATCGGTAGACCTCACTGCTGATGAGGTAAAGGAAGTCACTGAGAAAGCCATCAAGATAGCCAGAGCAAGTGCAATGGTCAAGAAACGCGATGTGAGACTGACTCCCTCGAAACCAGTCAAGGACAGGTACAGAACTCCGATGAAGACTGACCCATTCAACGTTGACATAACCGAAATAATCGAGGATCTCATGAAGGCAGAGAGAACCATGGCCGACCAATCAACTCTGATCAAATCCTCCTCAGCTCTTTTCCATGCATACAAAGACAAGAAGCTTCTACTAACTTCAGAAGGAGCTGAGATAGACCAAGAGATGACTTGGTGCGGAGGCTTGATGGAATGCATCGCCCTAAGATCCGGGGAAACTCAGATAAGGCGTTATCCACATCGCAGAGGCCGATATCGTACCTCCGGCTACGAGCACTTTAGATCTCTCAACTTCCCAAGTGAGGCAGAGAGGTGTGGAAAAGAAGCCGTTGCCTTGCTGGATGCCGAGAAGATGAATGAGCAGAAGACAGATCTCATCATACGACACGACCAAATCGTGATTCAAGTCCATGAATCGGCTGGACATCCAACCGAGCTTGACAGAGTGTTTGGAACAGAGGCCGATTCGGCAGGAACGAGCTTCCTTACCCCGGAGAAGCTCGGAAAATTCATGTATGGCTCCAAAGTCGTCAACATTGTCGCCGATGCTACTGCTCCGATGGGGCTAGGAACCTTCGGCTATGACGATGATGGTACTCCAGCGAAGAAAACCTATCTGATCAAAGAAGGCAAACTGATCAACTATCAGTCGTCAAGAGAGACAGCCGCTGAACTAGGAATTGGAGAGAGTAGCGGTGCCTCTCGTGCTCAGTTCTCCTATAGTCTTCCTATTGTAAGGATGACAAATATCAATTTGCTTCCAGGTGATTGGAAATGGGAAGAGATTGTTGAAGACACAAAGAAAGGTGTACTTATGACATGCAACAAGTCTCATAGTATTGACGATAGACGACTAAACTTCCAGTTTGGAACAGAGATTGGTTGGGAGATCAAGAATGGAAGCTTAGGTAGAATGCTGAAGAACTGTGTCTACACAGGTATCACACCAGAGTTCTGGGGGAGCTGCGACGCCATAAGTAAAGATGATTGGCTGATGGATGGTACAACCGGCTGTGGAAAAGGGTCGCCTGGACAGTCGACGTACGTTGGACACGGTGTGAGCACGGCGCGGTTCCGGAACACACGTCTCTGGAGCGAGTGAGCGAGGTGAACAAATGATGAGTTCCGGGAGACTGTTAGAGATCGCTGAGAGACTTGTGAATGAAAGCGTCAAGAAAGGGGTTGACCAGGCTCAAGTGGTCGCCTTCATGTCGGACAATGCTCTCACACGTTTCGCGAATTCACAGATTCATCAGAATGTGGCTTCAAAGGTTGGAGGAGTAGTAGTCAAGGCTGTTGTTGCAAACCGCATAGGCGTGGCACGATACAATTCACTGGACCCTAAACTTGGGATAGAGGCTGTGGAACAGGCAGTTGGAACGGCCAAGCTGGTTCCTGCAAACAAGTTCTTCAAAAGCCTTCCTGCTCCAAAGGAGTGGAGTCCTATTAGAGGTGCTCTCGATCCAAAGATTGCAGCATGCTCTCCTGAAGCAAGAGCTGAAGCTGTCGCTGAACTTATTACCGAGGCGCATGCTGTGTCACCGCTGGTCAAAGCTGTGGCAGGGTCGTTCTCGACAGGAATGAACGCCTTTGCGGTCGCCAACTCCTTAGGAGTCTCTTCTCAAGGAGCTTTCTCTGTGGCCAATCTTAGCGCAACAATCATATCTGGAGAAGAGGGGAAACTCAGCTTTGGAGTCGGAGAAGAAGTCTCTAGACGACTGAAAGACATAGACGCCAAGTCAATAGGCAGGGAAGCGGCGGAGGACTCAGTGAAAGGTTTGAATCCTTCGAAACTATCGCCAGGTGTCTACGAAGCCATTCTTCTGCCACTTGCTGCCAATGTTGCTCTTTCGTCAGTTGGAGGCGGCTTCTCAGCAACAAACTGGCAGAGTGGGGCATCCTTCGTGAAGCACCACTTAGGCGAGAAGGTCTTTGATGAGAAACTAACAGCCATAGACGACCCAAGGCATACCTCGACCATTATGGCACTGCCAGTAGACGGAGAAGGGGTCCCCAAGAAGAGGAAGAAGCTCATAACGAAAGGCATTGTGAACGAAGAAAGTATCTGCTATGACTCTTTCACAGCTGGAAAGGATGGCAAAGAAAGTACAGGGCACTCCTCAGTACCGGTTGGAGTGGGATACGGAGAAGGAGGACCGTCGCCCTCTAACGTGGTTATAAGTCCAGGTGATTCGACCCTAGAAGAAATGATAGCGGAGACAAAGAATGGTGTTCTCGTCACCATGTTTCACTACAACGCGATTGTCAGCGAGACCGATGTCATAATAAGTGGTCTAACCAGAAACGGGACTTTCCTGATCAAGGATGGCGAAATGAAAGGACCTGTTATGAATCTACGATACACTGATAGCATGTTGTCGGCCTTGCGAGATATACCTTTGGTCTCGAAGAACCTGAAGAGAACGCCGAGGATGGCTCTGCCTATTCTCAAGCTCTCAAGGCTAAGATTCACAGGCGTAACCGAATACTGATATTCTCTCTTTTTTTACAGTCTCAAGGTCGTTGATATCCTCTTTGTTTGATCTATTGTTCGCTATGTGATTAGGGTGAGCATACAGGACGACCTTCTGAATGGCCAATTCTTAAATAGCGAGGAACACTCCCTTGCTCACTGGGAAAAATGGTTCACAATAGGATAAAGATTGATGATCTACGTCGATTCGAATTCGTATCTGATCCTCAAGTGTCTCCTGATGGTGAGTATGTTGCTTTCGTGCTTTCACGTATAGACCATGATCAGGACGCCTACGAGCGCCATATTTGGATGGCCGATACGTCGTCTAACGAGGTAAGACAGTTCACCTATGGAGCCAGCCGTGACACCTATCCAAGATGGTCTCCGGATGATCAGAATCTTCTCTTTCTCTCTATAGGAAGGGATGAGAAGAAAAAGGCACAGGCATGGACGATACCGCGTTCAGGTGGAGAGTCTCAGCTTGCGTTCGAAGCCGATGAGGGAGTGGCCAGACCCTTCTGGGCTCCAGACTCCAAGCAGGTTCTATTTCTGTCGAATGTTTGGACGGAGAAGAAGCCCGAATCCGATGTCAAAGTGATCAAACGGATAAAGTATAAGCTGAATGGCGTTGGCACATTCGAGGGAAGGCGGACACATCTGTTCAAAACCCGAATAGGAGGCAAGCCGAAGCAACTCACTAAGGGCGAGTTCGACGTGGACGCTGCGAAATGGTCTCCTGACGGAAGGAACATCGCATTTGTGGCGAACATGGAGGAAGATGCAGACACAAATCGAATGCGAGACATATTCATTATTCCGTCTAGCGGAAGCGAGCCCCAGAAAGTCACGCAGGGAAAACACGTGATCACAGACCTTTCATGGTCACCGAATGAAGATCAGATCGCGTTCATCGGTCACGATAGGCCGAAGGGGCAGGCAGTGAATCTAAACGTCTGGGTGATGCCCTCAAAAGGAGGGGACATGCATAACATTACGAAGGGATTCGACCGCACGCTCAGCAAAGAAATAGGCTCAGACCTAAGGGTCTCAACTCCAGATCCTGGGGTCGTCTGGAGCCACGATGGTAAGAGCATCTACTTTGTAACTGCAAGCATACCTTACTCTGAGATTTACAATGTGGATATCCATGGACATCAAGTCAAAAGGGTAGTTGGCGGTAGAACCATTGATGGTTTCAGCATCACACATGATGATTCACTTATCGCCTTCAATGCCATGGATGCCACTCATCCCGCTGAACTCTGGACGAAAGATAAGAAAGGAGAGCGCCGAATCACCAAGTTCAACGACAAGCTGCTCAAAGAGTTGGATCTGAGTGTTCCTGAACACTTCACTTTCAGGAACAGCGCCAAAGAAGAAATAGACGGCTGGGTCATAAGACCCATTGATTATCGCGACGGTGAAAAATATCCCGCCGTCCTAGAAATTCATGGCGGTCCAGGGTCAGTCTATGGTGATGCAATCTTCCAAGAGTTCCAGCTGCTGGCTGCAGAAGGATACGCAGTACTCTACACGAATCCAAGAGGAAGCGGAGGTTATGGTGAGGACTATGCTGATGCGGTTATGGGCCATTATGGCGAGATGGACTATGAGGATCTCATGACGTTCATGGATGAAGCCTTGACTAGATTCCCATTCCTCGACAGCAGCAAACTCGGAGTCACAGGGGGTAGCTACGGTGGATATATGACCAACTGGATCGTGTCGCACACGACCCGGTTCAAGGTTGCTGTCACAGATCGAAGCGTCTGCAATTGGGTCAGCAAGTTTGGATGCAGCGACATCGGCTATACTCAACCCGAGAACATTGCTGGCGACACCGACTATTGGGAGAATATGAAAAAGCACTTGGACAAGTCTCCAATAAAATATGCAAAGAACGTAAAGACTCCGACGCTTATCACACAAAGCGAGAATGACCTGCGATGCCCCATAGGGCAAGCTGAGGAGTGGTTTGTCGCTTTAAAGCTTCAAGGCGTACCAACAGAACTTGTCAGGTTCCCCGAGGAAAACCACGAGCTCAGCAGAAGTGGCAAGCCGAAGCACAGGGAAGAGAGATTCGAACACATTCTCAGATGGTTCGGCAAGTATCTGAAGCAGCCCTAGTCGGCTGATTCGTCTTGTGGCTGTTGTCTGCTCTTCGGTTTCTTTATATGAAAAGGATGGACGAGCAAACAGGAAGAGGCACTACTGCGATCCCGTGGTAAGAACGCACGATTCAGGGCTATGATAGTTACGTCTGGCTATTCTGTATCTTGGAAACGCACCGATTTGATGAGTGAAAAAAAAGAGGAGCACGATTACTTGATGGATGCTTGTACCGTTACTGTCTTCTTTCTCCTGCTGTACAGTATTGAAGCAGCTGCAACAATGAGGGCTGCTATAACTACGTACTTCTGTGGATCAGCAGTCAGAATATTGATGTTCCATATCATGACTGAGAACCTGCCCATGCTGATGCTTCCGAAGGATATTCCAAAGAAGACCATGATGAAGTATCGGCCGATCTTCGTCACATTGGCGTACATTCCCTTTTGCTCCTTCGAGAGGAAGAAGTACAAGGAACAGACCACAGTTCCCAGGAGAATGATCAAGTTGTTTATGTTGGTAAGGTTCAAAAATGTGGCTACGGTCTGCCTGAACCATACTGATTCGAATTGGCCGGCCATTCCCAGACCTGTGGCTATTCCAATGATGACTGCATAGGGATATCTGGACAGCCAGAGATACTTTCTGTGAAACCTAGTGTATATCAGTAAGCCCAGTGCTATGGGCACTACGTAGTAGAAGTTGCCAGTCATAATCTTAGTGAAAGCTAAGGACTGCACGTTTCTGATACCCATAACCAATGCATGGCCTGCTGTGAGACCTATGAATATGTGTTCAAAAAGCCTATAGAAGGGGTTCTCGGAGTATACATAACTGAGAATGGCACAGGTGCACATGGCACCTATCAGTTTGCCGAGAGTATCATAATCAATCATTGCCTGGCCTCCTCCTTTTGCTCATGTAGAAAAGTACATTTCCAATGATGATCACTATGACTGCCCAGACGTGTGCGAAGGATTGACTTGACATTCCGCCCTGTCCAAAGCCGTAGGTTCCAGTCAGCATTTCGAATTCTGCTGAACCACGAAGCCCATTGTTAACGCCGACGATTTGCCCAGACTTGAAGTAGGGAATTGCCTGTGTTGCCATTGAAGCGACAGCCGCCGAATACATAGGTGTTCCATAGACACCTTGAACGAAATATAGCCAGTCTGTGAAGCCGCCGCCTGTGGTGATGTGGAAAATGAGGTTTATGTCCTTTGCGCTGGTGATGGTCTTCATCATGGGTAGATCCTTGAGATTATTGCCGTAGTAATCGACTTTTATGAAGGCATGGATGTCTTTTGCGAAGGCCGCCACGCCGGCTGAAGCACCCGGTATGTAACCTATGTTGACAAAGTCTTCGCCATATTTCATTTTCTGATAAGCATTAACATCTTGAAGGGACCATTCAATGAGCTGAGGACCCGCATCCCATGTGCTTATCATGATGAACTTGAAGCCTCTTCTCATTCCGTACTGGACCATCGCATCAGCTGAAGGGTGAATTTCTGCCATACCTGAGGTGGAATAATCGTAACACATCAGTATGACGCTGCCCTTGGGAAGGCTTTCTAAGAACTCAAACCCTTTCTGTGTCTCAGGGCTTATCTCTAGGGGGAGTTTCATTGGAAATAGAAGCGGTATGGCTATCAGAGTCACCAATAGGAACTGCAAGTACCTGCGGTCTAAGTTTAGAACTTTCTCTACCATCGACATTCTCTATTCCCCCTTCAGCTCTGACAACCAAGTTCTTTCGATGCCTATGAGGAGTCGAAGTGCATAAGCAAAAAGACCTATTCCTATTCCAAGTTGTACTCCTCGGTACCCTCCGGTATTCAGCACGTCCAAGAACCAGTTTACTACGGGTTTCAGCACTCCTCCGACGGGGACCTGTCCTATCAGTAGAATTATAGCGGTAACTAGAAGCAGAAGCGAATCTATGTTTCGCACCCGGAATGCTCGGTATAACCCAGATATGATAGAAAAGGCTACGAGGCTATACATTGAGGGATCTAGTCTCCCAACCCAAGTTTGGTATACCCAGTTGTACTGGAAGCTAACGGTTGAACCAGTGATCAAGTAGAGGATGGGTAGAAGACCCATTGAACCCACGAGGGCGATGCTATAGATGTTTCCCTTCAGGCTTCTTGGAACATGCTGACGTAGTAGGATGAAAGCAGCGAAGCCTAGAGCTATTGCTGATATGATCGATGACCAGTTCTGGAGTTCTCTGGAGAAATATCCGAGAATTTCTATTGTTGAGAAGTAGCTTGCGACCATGAGGAACCCTAGGAAACCCAGTAAGGCCATCGGTGCATATTTCCTAAGTACCACAGACATGCATATCACCTACAGATTCATCAAGTTAGAAAGCCACTTGGATCCAAGTGTTACCAGAATAGAGCCAAATATGACCAAAGATATGGTAATGAGCCTAAAATGGTCCTGTCCTACGATGCACCCTAGTTGAACCGGGTTTTGAGAGATCATTGCTGCACCAGCATAGAACTCCTCTCCCATAATAACATAATCACATCCTGCGACTAGGAATGGTATGTTGAGAAGTGAGGTCGAACAGGCAATCTGCATTGCACCTACCCACTGCCCCGCTTCAGCTATGAGCATCACCTCTGCACCCATAGAACCAGGTATGAAGATCAAGCCTGGCTTCTCACGTGCTACAAGACCGAGCCACCCCCCCGTGTAGCCCCATTGTGCTGGAGAGATGAACCTGATCATGCTAGTTGCATTGAACATCTCTTCTTTGTCGGCCAATATATAAGCGGATCTGACAATATCCGTAGCAACAGGAGTAACTTCGGCAGCACCTAGGCCGACTACAAAGTTAGCGCCAACCTCAGCTGCTTTTCTAGCTGCATAATCAAGGTATGTTAAAGCTAAGACACCGTCCACAGTGCTAAGGGTTCCTGTGTGGAGATCTACTGCCACTGGTCTTCTAAGCTCGACAGCACGCCCCACCCCTTCATCAATGGCATCCAGCCCTGCTATGCGCCTCAGCTTCGCTCGTCTACCCTTCAATGCGAGATACATGTTGATGGAGAGGATGGCCAAGCACACAACAAACATCACTAGAACAGAAAGCTTTCCAGCTTTGACTGACGTGCGTCAACACCCAGATTCCTCTTACCAGCTTACATTATATTACGCTTTCGATCGGGCACTGCTTCGTCTTCAGTGAGCTTGTTCTATCTCTTGACCTCACTATACAAATACTCCTGCGACTCCAAGTGCGCGCGATGCTCTTTGATTGAAGGTTCCGGTCACATGTGTTACACGTTTTCCGAGGGAATCGATCAACAATCGATTCCGTAGGGAATAGCGCTAACAACCATAACCCTGAGCCTCCTAGCTCTTCCCTGATCCCCTTAATAGCCGAGCTTATTCGAAAAGACATTGAGAGAACCGAACAACAGAATAGACGCCCTGCAGTCATCGCAAATTTCAAGCGGTCATACTGTTCAAGACACTTCCGCAAGACCATTGATGCCCATCAATCGACTTGGAAGAGGAACTAGGAACGCCTCTCGACATGTCATGATCCTGATATCATCAGGATCTTTCTATCTGAACCAGAATGCAATCTTGTTTTCTCCTATGTGTGTTCTGCATTTTCTAGCAGTGTAGGATAGCCAGAAGATGCTTTCTAGCAAATTTATCAGGGTCTGCGCGGTGATTTCCTTTGCTTGTCCGAGCACGATTTCCAAGTCTGGTTTGGGTTCTCTCCAATCAGGGAAAGCGTCTTCGGGCGCTATTTTAACGTCGGTGATGTCTACGCAGCTGTCAAGACGTTTGAAGAAGTCTTCTGGAAATATGAGTTCAAGAGGTCCGCGCTGCTGAAGTCTATGCACTTTTTCCCTGATTCTCTCTTCCATACCTTTAATCCATCTTCAGATGGTGACTTGTCGTTTGTGGATTCCAGATACTTGTTACCGATTCTATTGAGGGGTCATCGCCTGGACCCCTTTGACCAATCAGATCTCGAGGGCTATTTTGTACATAAGAAATGAATGTAGCTGATGGGCTTACTATCTCTGGGCGTAACTACTCTTGAGAAATATTCAACTCTGAAAATACTAAGCAGCATCTCGCGCATCTCATCCTCCGCATATTCCGAGGTCCATCTACGGGTTCTAGGATAGAGCGCGTCCTCCATCATTCCCTCATAGGTACCCTCGATGGTTCCGAAATAGGCTATTCCACTGGATTTGAGAACCTGTCTTATCTCCCTCAAAACCGGTACAGTCCTGTTCTTGGGTATCAGGCGTAAGACTGAGAGATAGGCCCAGACTCCATCGAAGCTCTCAGGTTTAAACCCCATGCATTCGAAGTCCATCTTCGCAGCATCTAAGCCGCGCCTTCGACATATCTTCAGCATGTTATCCGCCAAGTCTATCCCTATGGTCTGGAACCCCTTCCCCTTGAAATAGGACATGTCTCTGCCCGGGCCACAGCCAAGATCAAGTATCCTGTTTCCTCTAAGCCTGCTGAGAAAAATCTCCACATCATCTTTCAAGAAGCTTTCAATGTAGTCTTCATTCCTCTCACAGTAGAGCTCGGCATGGGCATTGTAGTTGGCGATGGTTTCATCCTTGTAACTCAACTCTTCTCCGCGGTGCTTAGTCACCCGAGCTTGCTTTAAGACTTATGTAAGCACTTCCTTCATCGATTGGCAGTTCAGAAGAAATCAGTTCGAGTTGGAGTGGGCTAGATTCCTAGTCTATCCGCAGGGTTATCCCGTATAGTGTGTATACTCCGCTGCTCGGAACTAGGCTTCTCAGATATACGTAGAGATAAGAAGTTCCAGACGCGTTTGATTGAAGGTTGCTTATGCTGATGTATATCGTGCCGGAACCTGCAAGGTCGTACTGCAAGCCTTCTGACTGAGTAATGACTCCACTGTTGATGATAACTTGATCGCTCGTTGAACCATCATGAAAACTGATCTTGGCCGCCACTAGGCGACCAAGATTTAGGCTGTCATAGACTTTCAAGTTCACTTTCCAAGCATCTGAGACTTGGTTGACCACTCTGAGGACATAGTCGAAGGCAGAAGGCTCTTCACTTCCGAAGTGTAGTAGATGATCTCTTCCACTTTCGTAGCTTGCTTTGATCCAAGCAGCACTTCTTGTCGTGTTGGAGGCACGAACCTCATCAATGATACCATCCGACAGGTCTGTGCCCGACCTTCCTCCAATGTATATGGCTCGAGTATCCGGAACTATGCTTCCGGTCTTGGGACCAGAGCCATTTTGCGAACCGTCAAGATAGACTTCTCTTGTATACCCGTTCCAGGTTCCAGCCACGTAATACCATGTTGTTGCAGATAGAATGGCAGAGCTGTTGAGCCCTCCACCATCACTCTCTTCAATCATTAATGCAAGCGTCCGATCATTTACTGCAAGCTGATAATTGTTTGGATTTCCTTCACCTTTTCGCAATATGATGTCTACATCGCTACTAGACCCAAATGAATCTAGATTGATCCACGCTTCAATAGTCAAAGAGCTAGTAAATTGTAGGCTTCCAGAGTTGGGTATACTGACGAAGTCATCAATACCGTCAAAACTGATGGCACTATTTATCCGTCCAACTGCATTAAAAGTCGGACTACCGTAATTGGTTCCAACATTATTATTTGAAGTTGAATCTCTTATTGCGCCAGTTCCACCACTTGTTTCACCCAAGTGCCACACCCCTTTGAAGCTAGAATCCCAAACATTCCGGGCAGCGGTTGAACTCGTGTCACCAACATAGTCCGTGTTGTCAGCATGATCCCTGTCATAGTACAAGTAGAGAATCGTGTCTGCTGTGCTGCTTACGCTCGTAACTTTAGCCCATAACCAAGCCTGCTCGTTAGCTGTGTCCCATTTCTCTATCTCAACATAACACTGACTTGTGCCGCTACTTGTTGTTACAGCTATCTTCTTTCTGTTGGCGTCGCTCTGGAGTTCATCGAAGACGAAGGAGACATCGTTCTGACCAGATACGGTGTACGTGACATCGAGCTTAGCTGCTGAGCTCGGATTACTGCTATAGTCCTTAATCGCCTCCGAACAACCACCAGCCCCAGTCTGACCCCATATCGCGATACACAAGTAGTTGCCAGATGACCAACCTGGTCTGCTGACGATGTGCTGGACTAAGTCCTTTACGTTGGGTGAATTGCTCCAGGTCCCGGTAGGCAATCCCCCTGCAGGAATAGTCCAATTGACTCTCGTCCCCCAATAAGTCCTTCCACGAATATTATTCGCTGCGCCTGTAAAGGCCGCTGCGTTGTCAACATCTTGAACACGAATACCCGCCGTATAAGACCCACTTCCGCCGTCATGCCCCGCAGAATAAACATTAAGCGCGGCCGACAATATCGTAGCATTCTGAGGAATAGTAACCGCAAACTGATAACCACCCGCATCCTGCCAACTAGCATCACCAAAAAAACACGAACCTATGCTACCACCGGTACCGTCATCCCAAGCGTCCCTGTTGTTTGTTGGAACTTGCCATGTACCTGATGAGGTGGAGGTTCCATTGCCAAGATGCACTAGAACAGGAAAGTTGGTTAGATCACTCTGAATATCATTGTGGTCGATCGTGATCTTGACACGCTTATCCCAACCGCTGAGCCAAGCACCAGGAGCTGTAACACTTACATTGGCGTTGACTCCATTATCGTATATCGAGCTGCTTCCCGCGCTCCCATTTTGCAGTTTGACGGAAGGAGAAGTGAGAGAGGCTGTCTTCTGAGAGCTTGGGTAGGTAAGACGGACTGAAGAATGTGCCAACACAAAGGTGGAAGACATTAGAGTCAAGATAAGGAGACCTGCACCTATCGACGGCGTTTTGCGCCCATACTCCTTTGGCGATTTGTCAGAATGTAAGACCGTACCATGTACATCCATCGCGCCAGCAATTCGAAATGATAGAAACACATATGTGCCTACAAGTGCAAGCGTTGCAATTAAGGCAACTTCTCTAGGTATCAAGAAGTAGAAACCCATCGACGGAAGAACCCAGGAGAGCTCACCTACAGTATTTCTAGCCGGTATCAGAAAGGAATCCGTCTGGTTATTCGCATCACCCCTCGTTACGTAATAGACGCCTCTTTCAGTTGACACATGGCTAGATATCCTGTGAACCTGAAAACCCCCCAGGGGACTCTTAAAAACGATGACCGTTCCATCTGCTATTTCACCGTCCACGGAACGCGTCACCACAATGTCACCCAGCTTCAGTGTGGGGAGCATGCTGTCGCTAATGATGACAAAGGTTTTATGAAGCGAAAAAAAAGAGAAAAGAAGGGGGAGAATCATTGAGAGGAGGGTTATAGCTACAAGTAATCGAAGACGTCTTCTTACATAATGTCTTCCCTCTTGCATCCTAGCACCAGCTGGGATCGTCCATCGCCAACCTCTCAATATGCGTTCACCGCTAAACCGCTAGGTCTATGACAACGTGATGCTGCTGGGCTGTATCGACACAGTTGCGGTACCACTGGAACTCGAAGCAAGCTGGTAGACTAACTGCACATATACAGTACTGCCACCAGATATCGTCGTTGACGTCTCAGTATCCAAAGCTGCTTTTAGATCAAGAACAGCTAGCACTCCTGAACTCCCATCGCCCGTAGGAGCTGTAGCTCCAGTCCAAAACCTCATCTTCAAAGTAGATATGCTTGACGTAAGTGCCCCTGTCAAAGCTGAGCTTATCTTCACCTTGTATGTTGTCACACCGGAAGTCGCAGTCAGATTCAGCAGTTTGTCAACGGTCACTTGTCCGCCTGAAAGCCCACTCACCGTCAGAGTGAAGGCAGCAGCGGAATCCGAGGCAGAGAAAGAACCCGCGAAACTGTGAGTTACAGCTCTAGAATAGTCATCTCCTTGAGCCCAAGTTATAGGGGGACTAGTGTTCACGTTAGACGTTAAAGTCGAGTTCGGATAGATCAATGAGACCCCAGCATAGGAAACCAAAGGTGCCAAGAACGAGATAGCGATGACTATGGCGTAGAAAATGGCGTCATTAGAGACTCCGTTTCTCACTCCCTTATCACCTCTTCTGTATTCGCAATACATATTTCACCATAATAAGCAAAATGGAGGCCTAACATGAATGAAAAATCCGTTTATTCACGAAATAGAGCGGATCGTTCATGAAAGCCCAGCAAGCTGAACATATTCTAACAACATCGATCCCATTGGCGCCATGTGAGATGCAGTCCGTTCACTTGGCAACTACCCGCTCCTTATGAATAGCTCTTTAAAGCAGATGGGGGAACTAATATGCCAAGCATGGCTATTGGTCCGCTGCATCTTGCCATTGTCTTTCAGCAACTGCTGGACTGGATGGACAGGTTCGCATATCATTATGGTTATCTCGGATTATTCTTAGTCAGTCTGCTAGGCGCTGGCTCCATCATTATTCCAATACCCTATACGCTTGTAATATACTTCGCAGGTCATTTCCTAGATCCATTCCTCATTGCCCTAGTAAGTGGACTGGGATCAGCGGTAGGTGAAATGTCGGGCTATGCGCTGGGCTATTATGGCAGAGCAATCATCAGCGAGGAAAGAAAGAAGAAAATGGACTTCGTCTTGAGAATCTTAAATCACTATGGGCCTGTGATAGTCTTCCTCTTCGCCCTCACTCCGCTTGCTGATGATCTGCTCTTTATACCCTTGGGAATCATACGGTACCATTTCGTGAAGGCCTTTGTGCCGTGTGTCTTGGGCAAAGTCCTCATGTCCTTCGTCATAGCAATGAGTGGCAAGCTCTCCATACACCTCATCAAAGACCTCTTCGGAGATAGTGGATGGCTGGGGGCTGCAGCCTCCGCGGTGGCTCTGATTGCCATCATAGTCATTCTGCTGAGGATCGATTGGGAGTCTGTTGTCACCAAGCACATTGAAAAGAAAAAGAAATCCTAATGCAAGATTGATCGATCTTTCATTGAGAATCTGAGTTCTACATATTCCCGCAGATTCGGATTTCATGGGTGGAAACATCTAGATCAGCGCCATTTCTTACCGAGGAAGTCTCGAAATGGTTGTGCATAGACGCAGAAGGGCTCAGCAAGACCCATGGGTGCTACAAGTGATTGACGACTTGAAACTGGAGGTAGATGCTAGTGACGTTTTTAGAATACTTGGCCCTTATTGGGCTGGCAAGATCATGACCCTATAGCATCCTAGCTTACGCGATCAGGACCTCAGTGGGATCACTCAGCCTCTGAGGAAAGGACACTACGGAGGAGCCGATGAGGGTTAGACAGATGATCGTAATACTGACTGAGAACCCATGTCTATGTGAAAGATTGACTGCCAGTGAGAACATAGATTTCTTCGCCTCCGCTGATCGATCGGGAGATTGCTGCTTCCAAATCCGATCTGGGGCTCTGATGATATCTGTGCTTGCACCGACCTTTGCCCTAGCAAGCATCAGTCTGACCGTCATAATCTCGCTGACAGTTAAGGGATCTTGAGAGGCGGAGCAGGTCAGCATTACCCTAGTGTTTTTCATTATCGGGCCGGTATTCTCTTAGTAGCTGGACTCACCTTCTTCGAACCCTTGACAATCTTGATTCTGGCACTGATGCTTGCGGTGGCGACCCCGCGATATTCTGATTCGGTATGAGGGTTTTCGGAGAGAAAGCATCCTTGAGAGGCTTGTCTGAGCTGTCTCAGGCAAATTCTTTTAGGTTCGTCGGCATAGAGATGCTCTGATCGCAATGGACTTGCACATAGCCATTGTTGGCAACGGGAGGATAGGGCGTCCCACTGCTTATACGCTCTTGAACGAGCGTCTTGCAGATGAGATATCGCTCGTCGACACCAAGCCGGGCCTAGCATGGGCCTTCGGAGAGGAGTTAAAGCATGCGGCTGCTAGCCTCAGGTACGATGTGAAGATCAACGCGTATGAGGAGGATGAAGGTGTATCAAACGCAGACCTGATCATTGTCTGCCCAGGCAAGGCTAGAATCCCGGGGGTCGAGATGAGTCGAAGGGATCTCGTGGCCGACAACGCCAAGATCATAGACTACATCGCCCGGGTCATGCCTCCGAGAAATACGAAGGCAAGGTTCGTTGTGGTAACAAACCCTGTTGACGCCATGGCGACACTGTTCAAAAAGGTGTCCAAGGTCGACTTTGTCATCGGCACAGGCGACCATGCTGATACTCTTAGATTCAGGACCAAGCTGGCAGAGGATCTAAAGGTCCATGTCTCGGCCGTAGATGGCTTCATAGGCGGTGAGCATGGATCAGCAGCCTACGGGCTGTGGTCAACTGTGAAGATCGGTGGAATGCCTCTAGATGACTATTTGAAAAGTGCAAAAAAAGCTCTCGACAGGTCTGCTGTAGTTGACTATGTTCGATCGGTTTCGAAGAAGCTGGTGGATACCATAGGCGCCACTGAGTTCGGACCGGCCGCCGGATTCAGAGACATAGTGAGGTCGATCCTACAGGATCGACATGAGATCTACAGCGTAGCGGTCTCAACTGTGATTCAGGGACTACCAGAGCCGGTTAATGTGAACATACCGACGCGCGTTGGCAAACAGCTGGGCCCAAACCTCTGGAAGGACTTAACGCAGGAGGAACGAAACAATATAGTTGAAGCTGCCAGGGCGATATACGATAACTATCTGACTGGAATGGCTGCAGTCAAGACAGCTGGAAGCTAGATCCCTGAAAGAATGGCATGTAGTTGGGGGTCAGAGAACCCTTCCCATCTGCAGTTACACATGCTTATTTAGTTCAGGAAAGAGGTTTAGCATCCGGGGTTTCCTGTTCGGATGTATCTCACTGTAATGACTCTCTCTTCTTCCCTCGATCTAGCTAGTTAGAATATGAGAAAAATGCAGGGGGGTTGAGTTCGAAGGTCATCTTCGGGCTCTGAGAAGGATGATTATCACAACTATTCCAACTACCGCTGCGAGGAGCAGGACCTGCCACAAAGGTATTCCTTGTGGAGGCGCAGCTACAGCTTCATAGTACACAGTTAGGCTTGTGTCCTTCGATAAGGTCACGGTTTTCGTGGTGCCTGTTGTTCCGTCATCCCATCTTGCGAACCTGTAGCTTGTTCCTGCTGAGGTGTACTCGGTCGGAGCGATGACTGTATGGTTTCCCGTTTTGAGCGATGACGAGTAAGGCGTTTTCTGGTTCTGTCCATCAATAGTCAGCGGGATGTCTGCAACGGGTGATGAGTCCACGCGCAAGCTGCAGTTTGCAGGGGCAGGTACGCCTATGCTGTAACTGGCTTGGTAGGTTTCAGAGTTGTTGGCAAAGTCAATTGCTTTAACGTTTACAAGCATCTTTGTTCCATCCGCTTGGGCGGGTATGGTTATGTTGTATTCCGCCGTTGGATATTCTGTCACGTATTCTTCTTTATTCACCTTAAGGACGTTCTGCAGGTCCGCAGAGGTCCAGGTTGCTCCATCATTTGTTGAGTACGTGAACTGGACATTTCTTATCCCCCAGCCTTCGTCGGTAGCCTGTACTTTCATGTTGACGGGCTTTCCTGGTCTGACATCTTCTGTTGGCTGGATCCTGACTGTCGGCTTCACATTATCTTGGACTGCTGCAAGGGTTATGTAGACGCTGCTTTCCGATGGTACGTCAAGATGAACTATGAAGTGGTGTCCGTCGTAGGCTGTGAAGTTCTCATATCGGATGGGTTGCGTTGAGTAGAACTTGTAGTCCTCGATTCCATAGTTGGTACTAGCTCGGAACTCAAGCTCCGCGTTTTCCAGCTTCTGCTTCTCTTGGTTGATTATGACTGCAGATACGGCCGCTTTGGATCCGTTGTTGGGTGTCCTGTAGTACCAGCTAATGTGTCCTATTGGGATCGAGTTGGGCGGAGTGAAGATGTTCTGCCCCGCATAGGCGTCGAGCTTGACGTTCTGTTTCGTGTCGATTTCAACAAGTCTTGAAGAGTGATAGGATCCTGTTGGCAAGCTTCCTCCAAGGGTACTTGTTGTGATGAAGTAGTGTTTGTTGTTCAGTACATAGATCACATCTCTGTGTATGTGGCCTGACAGGATCAATCGTACGTCGTAGGTCTCGACTAGTCTGAGGAGTTCCCTTGCCTCGGGTCTAAGCTCGTGTGTTGGGCTTGTCTGCTCTAGCCAGCTATAGTATGTACAGTCTCTAAGCTTCTCCATGTTTTCCCAGTGGCCTGTGATGTTTCCCCCATCCCCTGAGCCGAATAGCGGGTGATGGAAGGCGATTATCTTGACTTTTTCTGGATAATTCTGCAGGACTTTTTCCGCCCATTGAAGCTGGTCCGTCGAAATGAACCCTGCGTCTGCAGTGTCCATCGTCAACAGAAGGAAGTTGCCAATGGTCAGTGAGTAGTTTAGAGGTCCACAGTATCTCCGGTAGAAGGCTCCGCCCTCCCCCGAGTGGTCATGGTTTCCGGGAAGGAAGTAGCTCGGCACTGTGAGCCGATCCATTATCGTCTGGAGGTATACCCAAGCTGAGCTGATGGTCTCCGTGTCAACAATGTCACCCGTTGCGAGGACCAAGTCGGGCTGGACTAGGTTGACCTCATAAGCATATGTGGCAAAGAGGTCCGCCCCATAGGGTAGATGTATATCTGTTAGCTGGCTGATCTTAAGTGTCTCCGGCCACTTGTCCATGATCCAGACGCTTCTAGGCTGAGTGTAGTTGACTATACTGGCTCCATCGTTGTAGACTACGTTGAGACCGTATAATCTCGGAGAGAGATCTAGGGGAGCTTGGAAGAACACTGTCCAACCTGCATTTGTAGCGTAGCTGCTGTTCAGTGCACTCAGCACGGATGTGCCATATTCTGTCACAAGTCTTGCAGCCCATGCCGTTGCGTTTTGTCCAGCGCTAACCTCAACCCTAATGGATGTACCTTTTAGAATCGGCTCCGGGACTGTAGGGAGAGGGAATCTGACAGGCGAGTTAAGGGTCTTCGGTGTCTGTATTTCTCCTAGTGTCAGTGGAAGTGGAGTCGCGAGGGATGTTGTGACGAGCAGAAGCATTAGTAAAGCGAGGACATGTTGCGGGTTCATTCTACTCATGAGAGTCTCGTGCATTTCGATCTATCTGCGCCGTGCCTGCCTGTTTATGTAAGACCTAGGGCAAGGATTGTAATAAGTGTAGAACCAAAACCATGCACTTTGTTGTACCCTGAAGTAGTAAGCATGATATATGCATCTTCAGATCGATATCCACGGTCACTACAGAAGACTGATTCAGCTGGAGAATAGAGTCATGGACCAGATCAATCTGCGATCTAATCATCTGATAGAGGAAGCCCTCAGAGGATTCCTTTTGGAGGACATCGGCTCAGGTGACATAACCTCTGAAGCCCTGATACCACCTGATAAACGAGCCCATGCCCAGCTCTTTTTCAGAGAACCTGGCGTAGCAGCAGGCTTAAGAGAAGCCTCTGCGATTCTGGCTCTCTTGGGTTGCGAGGCAAGTCTTCTTGAGAAAGATGGAAACCGAGTAGCTGCTGAGAAGGTCCTCGTTGAGGCAGAGGGTCCAGCCAGATCTCTACTGGCTGGAGAAAGGGTTGTCTTGAACCTTGTTGGACATATGGCGGGGATCGCGACAGCCACGGCTGACATCGTCAGTAAAGCAAAGAAAGCGAATTCTAATATAAGGGTCGCAGCCACGAGGAAAACCTTACCCGGCTTGAGGGACATAGAAAAGAGAGCTGTTGAACTAGGCGGAGGCGACACTCACCGTCTTAGGCTTGACGACTGTGTCCTGATAAAGGACAGCCACCTAGAGCTTCTTCCAAGCATCACCTATGCCGTGCAACTGGCAAGACAGCGAGTCAGTTTTACCAAGAAGATCGAAATCGAGGTCCGCAACCATGAAGAAGCAGAGGAGGCGGCGAGAGCGGGTGCAGACATCATTATGTACGACAACATGACACCAGCATCGATCAAAGAGAGTTTGAAAAGGCTTGAGGAAGCTAATCTCAGGAAGGGCTGTATATTCGAAGCCTCAGGAGGGATCACAGCTATGAACGCAGCTGGATACGCGGAGACAGGTATTGATGTCATCTCTCTTGGAAGCCTCACTCATTCTGTTCGAGCTTTAGACGTTAAGCTGGAGATAACGATTGGTGACACGCCCCGGCCCATGAATAGATGAGCGGCTCCTGCTTCAGCGTTGGTGCTTCTATACCGATCAAAGCCTCACAGTTAAGTTCTCGGCGCTTTAACCTGAGGCTTTTTCAGCGCTTCAGAGTCAGTACAAGTAAGATGCTGTCCACAGTGCACGTCTACGTCGGATTCCTTCACTGTCTGCAGAGTCGATCTGTAGAAGTATCGCGGTTTTCTTGCAGCATTCCTCAATAAGCTGGTCGATCTCGGTTTCTAATCGATCAAGTCATCTAGTAAGAACCAACACTATCACGCGCCAGTGGGGTCTGAAGCCCTGGTGGGCAGCTAGTGAAGCGTGGTTGGAGCCCTTGATGCGTGCTCCATCGCCCGCCCAGTCTTCACCGCAGCCTCAACGAATTGCTCTAGATCTGCCCGGGTCGTCCTATGGTTTGTAATGCAGACTCTAAGGGCAAATCTCTCCCTAATCTTGGTTTCACTCGCCATACCGGCACCGCTGAACATCAATTGCATCATCAGCGCCCGGTTAAGCTCCTCGAGAGCCTTCTCCGATGCTTCTCCGTGGTACCTGAAACACACCGTGTTGAAGGGCACTGGGGCCATTAGCTCTAGTTCCGGCTTCGCCTTGATCAGCTCGGCGAGGTAGCTGGCCTGGTCGACGTTTTGCTGGATCAGCATACTGTACTTGGCCACACCGTGCTCCTTGATGCCCATCCAGGCCTTCAATGCTCGGAAGCTTCGGCTAAGCTCCAGGCCATAGTCGGCGAACTGAGGAGGAGTGTCCTTGCTCATCCCGAAGTAGTCAGGCCTGTGGCTGAAGCTCTTGAGTTGGTCAAGCTCTCTGCGGTAAAGGACGCAGCCGATGTCGTAGGGCATGTATATCCACTTGTGGAGGTCGAAGGCGACGCTGTCTGCCATCTCCAACCCCTTGACAAGATGCTTGAGCTTTGGGGAGATGGCCGCCCAGGCTCCGAAGGCCCCATCGACGTGGAACCATAGTTTCAGATTTGCGCAGAGCTGGGCGATGGCTGTGAGATCGTCAAAGCTTCCTGTGTTGACTGTACCTGCGCTACCGACAACACAGAACGGCTGGTTGCCCTCCTCTATGTCCTTCTTGATGGCCGCTTCAAGTTTGTCTATCTTCATCCGGTATTCAGCGTCGACGGGTATTCGTCGGAGGTTCTCGTTGCCAATGCCGAGGACCTCCACCGACTTTTGAATGCAGACATGCATCTCTTCGGAGCCGTACACGATCATCCTCCTTGGCAGCGACTGCACTCCCTTCTCCCTCGCCATGTCACTGCTCATCGAGTTCCTAGCCACAGTGAGGCCAAGAAGGTTTGCCATTGTGCCGCCGCTGACGAGGATCCCGCTGCCTTCCATCGGATAGCCGAGCATTCCTTTTAGCCAAGCGAGGACCTGCATCTCCACCATCGTTGACGCGAGAGGCCCACCGACCATGTTGACGTTGAGTCCTGACGCCAGCATGTCTGCGAGCATCCCGGAAGCGCTTCCAGTACCAACGACGAATCCCCAGAATCTAGGATGCTTGTTGAAGTTCGACTGGTTCCTAAGTAGGAACTGAAAGTCCTCATAGGCGCCTTCGGGGCCGACGCCCTGCGTTGGCGGAGGTTCCATGAAAAACTTCTTCGCCTCGTCAGGAACCGCCTGCATGATAGGCCGATCACGCACGTGTTCGAGATGATTCATCATGTCGTCGAGCATCCTATGGCCAAGGGCACGCAGACTCTTCCAATCCTCTGGGTCGAGCGTGATCTCTCCGTTATCCAAGCTACGCACCTGAGAAGTCCTCAATGTGGAGCTATTTAACCGCATCGCGAGCGCCACATCCCCTAGTTAACAACATTATCCAAGCAGCATACATTTTTACCATGAATGTCGACAGCTTGGAACTCGTCAGCTTCTCACACTCTTTCGCGATGGATCGAAATAGTGGATTAGTAGGATGAAGGGAATAAGAAACAGCAATTATATGAATTGAAAAGAAACAATCTTGGTTGAAACCAACGAGTAAAGCCTAAATAGCTTTGCCAGTGTTTTAAGGATGAAGGCGATGAAGCTCGCCTTTAACCGCCCGAGCTTTCTGCCCAGGCTGATAGCTTCTACAGTCAATAACTAACTAAGAGGCAAAAAGCTTGGAAAATAAGAAAGGGGTAAGACGTTGGCTATCGGGTAACGTATTCTACATAGGATTATCCAGCCTCTTCAGCGACGTAGGACACGAGATGGTTACCGCCATCCTCCCATTCTTCCTCGCCTTTGAACTCGGAACTGGGCCCGAGATACTGGGCCTGATAGAAGGGTTATCAGATGGTGCATCGAGCTTTGCTAAATCCTTTTCAGGGTACTTGAGCGACAAAAGGGGCAAGGTGCAAAATCCATTGACTACCATGTCTAACGTTCTGAAGTCACTAATCCAGGAAGGAGGTTCAGTGGGTCTTGGAAATGACCGCTGGTAAGGGTGGAGGACTCTCTGAGGCGGAAGCCCAGAAACGTCTCGCACAGTACGGTTACAACGAAATCAAGGAAGAGAAACACAATCCTATTCGAGGCACGCTGAAACGCCTCTGGGGCCCTATTCCTTGGACGCTCGAAGCGGCGATCCTGCTTGAGGTGCTTCTAGGTAAAATAGTTGAGGCATCAATCATTGCAGTCTTACTAGCCTTCAGCGCACTCGTCGGCGAAAGCAATGAGCTCCGAGCCAAGACCGCGCTGGGCTACCTCCGCAGCCATCTCCAAGTAACCGCGCAGGTGCGCCGCGATGCGGATTGGCGGGTCATCTCCGCGCGAGAGCTCGTCCTAGGCGATCAGGTTCATGTCAGATTGGGCGATATCGTACCCGCCGATTGCACAATCAACGAGGGAACGGTGGAGATTGATCAGACCGTGCTCACGGGCGAGTCTGCAGTCGTAACACGATCCAAGGACGAGACGATTTATTCGGGATCGACTGTCCGTCGCGGCGAAGCCATTGGAACGGTAACGGCGACTGGAGCTCGCAGTTACTACGGTCGGACTGCTGAGCTGGTGAGGACTGCCCGATCACCTGGGCACCTCGAACAGCTTCTCTTCGCAGTTGTGCGCTATCTGGCAATGATAGACGCGGTGCTCGCCGTGGTGCTTATCGGATCGGCCCTTTGGAATCGGTCCGACTTGCTCCAGCTCATACCGTTTGTTGTGGTGTTGGTGATTGCTACAATTCCAGTTTCTATGCCCGCGAGTTTTGTTGTCGCCAACGCGGTCGAAGCCAGGACACTCGCGAAAGAAGGTGCTCTCGTTACCGGACTGTCAGCTATTCAGGAAGCTGCGACGATGGAGGTCATATGCGTGGACAAGACCGGCACGCTCACGCAGAACCGGCAGACGATCGCTGCCCTCGTCCCCTTCTTAGGGGAGCCTGAGGACGAAGTCTTGATCTGGGCGGCCGCAGCTTGCGACGAGTCGACGCAGAACCCCCTCGACCTAGCAATCCTTCACGAATTGGAGCGTCGGTCGGTGCAGCCGCTGAGCCGAAAGAAGTTCATTCCCTTTGACCCAGCGACAAAGCGTTCCGAGGCATATGTTAACCGGAACGGACAAACCTTCAGAGTGGTGATGGGCTCTCCGATGGTCTTGGAAAAGCTCGCTGACCCTATGCCCAAACTCATGGATTACGTGGAAGAGTTATCAGCTAGCGGGGCTCGTGTACTGGCGGTTGCAGCGGGTTCTGAGGAACATCTTACACTCCGGGGACTGGTGGCACTCGCCGATGCGCCCCGAGAGGATGCTGCGGCGCTCGTGAAGGCTCTACGAGGGCTCAGCATCCGGGTGCTGATGGTCACCGGAGACACCCCAGCGACCGCGCAGGCGATATGCCGCGAAGTAGGTCTAGGCGATCGTATAGGCGATTTGGATGTTATCCTGAAGGATCCACTCCAGTACGACTGCGCCGCCAACATTTATCCAGAAGACAAATTCCGCATCGTGCAGGCTCTCCAACGCTCCGGCGTGGTCACTGGCATGACTGGGGACGGTATAAACGACGCCCCGGCGCTCAAGCAGGCGGAAGTCGGGATCGCGGTCAGCTCTGCTTCGGACGTTGCCAAGGCCTCGGCGAAGGTTGTCATGACCCGCCCTGGACTTCAGGACATCATCAATGTAGTCTCTGGTGGTCGCCGTGTTTACCGCCGGATGCTAACATGGACCATCACCAAGATCGCGAGGACTGTCGAGCTTGCTGTTCTGCTGACCGTGGGTTACATCGCGACTGGTATCTTCGTAGTGCCACTTTTCTTGATTGTCCTGATAGTCGTCTTGAATGACCTCGTGACGCTAACGCTCGGGACCGACCGGGCGTGGGTCTCGCCAGTACCGGAGCGGTGGAATGTTAAAGAGATTGCTAAGATCGCGGGCATACTTGCGGCCGGCTGGCTAGTCTTGGCGTTCTCCATCCTTTGGGCATGTCTGAACGTACTGCAACTTCTGATCCCTCAGATTCAAACGCTCATGTTCGTCTACCTCATTTTCTCGGCTCAGGCGACGATTTACATGACTCGCGTACGAGACCATTTCTGGTCGTTCCTACCCAGTCGATATGTCGTCGCAGTCACGATGGGCGATGTAGTCGCGGTATCCGCACTTGCCATCTGGGGCATTATGATGACTGCCGTTCCCCCTGTCCTTTTGTTAGGCGTTCTCGGAGCTGTAGTCGCAGTAGCTTTTCTACTCGACGAGGTAAAGATTTGGTTCTTCAAATACACAGGAATTCTGGGAAGGCAGAGTCAGAGCCCAATCAGGAGGGACGTCAGCAACTGAAAGTTACTTACTGCACGCGCATTCTTGGCACCCAGCTTGGGCGCATTTCAGGCATCAACCATTGCGGTAGGATTATACACTTTAATGAACCTGGTCTACGCAGCCTCTTTTCTTCCTGTTGGTGCCTTGAGCGATAAGGTAGCTAAAGGGGGGATCCTATCGTTTGGATACTTCATCTCTGCAATAACCTGCCTGGGAACCGCCTTCCTCACATTAGACTTCCTTGTATTGATACCTATCTTTGTATTGGCGGGTTTCTTCACGGCTATTACCGATACCGTGGAGGGAGCCGCCGCGGCGGATTTCCTGCCACAACAGGCCAGAGGAACAGGCTACGGCCTGTTGCAAACCGTTAATGGTATCGGAGACCTCATCTCAAGTGCGGTGGTTGGTGCCTTGTGGATTGTTGTCTCCCCCACGGTTGCTTCGGATACGCTGCAATTCTATCTGCTGCTGGAGGTGTCTTACTTCTCTACCTCACGCGCGCATATTAAGACACTTAACGGATCGATCGTCTGGGGACCTGACGAGCAGGTTGACCAACGACGATGATGCATCGATCGAAGCATGTTGAAGAGATGTTTGGTCAAATGTTGAAAAGGAGCTAGATTGATGTGATTGAGAAGAACCTGCTCACAATCAGAATTTTCGAAGGTATTGAAAAATCAGAGGGATGCCCATTATGCTACCTTTGGTTCAAGTGTGAGGAACGCCACATGGATTTTCTGCTTAGAAACGAGGCTACCATGAGTTCCGAGGTCAGGAAGGAGGTTCTGGCTGCAAAGGGTTTCTGCAACCGCCACGCGCATCTTCTGTACAAGACTGCTTATGAAGGCCATACTGAAGATGGTTTAGGGTACGCCATCTACATGCAAGGGATTGTCGAAAGCATCAGTGAACAGCTTAAACCCCTAACTAAACGATCGCGTAGCCTTGAAGACATAAAGAAGGGTTTTCTCCACTGGAGAAAACGGAAACAAGGCTTTTCGCTGTTAGCTGACACAGTTGAGCACGCCGTGCAAGGACAACAACAATGTCCACTTTGCAAATACCTTCAGTCAATGGACGAGATATACCTGCACACACTTGTTCAGATGCTGGAGGATAAGGATTTCCAGAAGGAGTACGAATCCTCAAAAGGACTCTGTCTTCCCCACTTCGCATCCGCCATCCGAATTGTTGGTCGAAATAAATCCGAGAATCCTGCCAGCATATCCAGGATAATCATCGAGACAGAGATAGAACGGCTTCAACTAGTAGAGCATTATCTTTCGGAATTCGTGAGGAAGCAAAGCTGGGACTTTAGAGACATACTTCTAGAACCTGAAGCCCATGCGAATCATATTGTTTTGAACCTGCTAGTCGGTGTGGAAGGACTCTGCTTGAATGGCAAA
>Ga0315296_10000958_pt1 | contig 25598 bp, 25 predicted proteins | sample YL17G14_18_MG_FD_203921 | JGI IMG/M metagenome (GOLD analysis project Ga0315296, IMG submission 203921) | Sediment microbial communities from Yellowstone Lake, YNP, Wyoming, USA - YL17G14_18 | ecosystem: Environmental > Aquatic > Freshwater > Lake > Sediment | place: USA: Wyoming | collected... | reverse complement strand
ATACCCGACGGTCTTTACCAGCTCATCCGCGGTGTATTTCTGGCCATATGACCAGAGCTCCTTCAAGAACGGTCCCGTCCTCTCGTTGACGAACCAGTCCTCCCCGAACTCCTCCTCGACCGCCGCCCTGATCTGGCCCTCCAGTATCCATGCCCTGAGGTAGTCGGCGCAGTAGAATCCGTCATCGAGGTCCTCCAGATAGTGCTTCTCTGTGTGCCTAATCTTCAGGGACTTCTGGAGACAGTTCCTGTAGATATCCTGGAACTCGCCCGTTACCTTCGCCTGGTGGAGTTTCAGCTCGTAGATCAGCTTCGCGGCGTACCTTCGGATGAACATCAGCTTGTGCGTTAACGAGAACCTCATGAACTCCTCGGTGTCATTCATCCCCAGGACGCCCTTCAACCAGCTCCTGTTCGTTGGGAGATAGCCCAGGAGGAAAGCGAATGATTCCGTCACTGAGTTGTCCCCGAGGTATCTGTACTCGGCAGGATGCTTCTTCCAGGTGTTTCCGAAGTGCCAGGCATGGCCGCCTTCGTGGAAGTACGCCTCGTAGTCCCTCCATCCTCCGCCTGGTCGGATTACGAGTCTCACATCGTCAGGCACTTTGACAGCGGCGCAGAAAGCCCTCGGGTTCTTCTTCGGCCGGTCCTCGCTGTCTATGTGAATGTTGGAGTACTTGGTCGGGTCGATCCCCATCCCTTTGAGGCTTGAGTTGAATGCGTCTTGGAGCGTCCCCTTGGCGAAGTACTCGTCGAACTCACGACCCCGGAAGGCGTATGGTATGTCGTAGCTCCAGGCCTCCGATATCGTCAGCTCCGTCCTGTTCCTCAGAAGCTGGTCCATCGACTCGACATAAATCTTCTCGGTCCGCCGCAACAACTCCTCCATCTGTTCCTCGAGCGCTTTGTAATTGATGCCTTTGAGGGAGGAGCAGAGGTCGCTGTAGTTCTTGAACCCGAGAACGGCCGCTAGGTCGTGGGCGGTCGCGAGCCTCTCCAGGAGTATTCCATTCAGGATCTCCGTCTGCCCCAGCTTCGCCTCGAAGAGCTTCCTCCTCTTCGCAATACTCTCCTCGTTCCTCAGCCTGACCGGGACCTGCCTGTACGGAATGGCCTTGCCATCGAAATCCACCGTGGCCTTTATCTCGAAAGTGTTCGCCTTGTCTGAGAGGACCTTCGTCGCGCTGTCCAAGAACCCCATCGTGCAGAATGCCCTGATGTATCGAAGCCCCCTGGTCTCTTCCGCGGAGCTTTGCTTGGAGTCCCGTTCAGGATCTTCCGGTCTCAGCGAAACGACTGTCTCCATCGAGAATAGGTGAGCGTACTTGTTGTAGATCTCCACCGTGCTGGCCTCCTCTTTGAGACCAGCGTTGTTCTGATAGAACTCCTCCATGCGCTCCCCCTGGAACGATTCGATATCATCCCTGAGGGTGCGCAGATCGGGTGGAACCATGGTCTGCGAATGCCCCACGTACCAGATATTCGTTTTCCTCCTGGCACTGGCTTCGCCTACTGGAAACACGCTAGCTTTAAGTGCGGTACATACAATTGCGGAGACCGTTCATCATGGCTACAATCCTTGTCTGTTGCGCATGGCCTTATGCGAACGGTCCGATTCATGTCGGGCATGTCACAGGTTCGCTCCTGCCAGCTGACATCTTCGTGAGATTCAACCGTATGGTCGGGAACGAGACGATCCTCGTTTCCGGATCGGACATGCACGGCGCCCCCATCACGGTGAGCGCGGACAAGGAGAAGGTCTCTCCGGAGGTGGTCGCAAATCGGTTCCATGCGATCAACTCGAAAGCGATCGCGGACCTCGGGATAAGCTTCGACCTGTTCACGAGCACCCATACTCGCAATCACGAGGTGGTCAGCCAGGAGATCTTCACCACGCTGATCGAGAAGGGTCACCTGGAGAAGAGGTCGACCCCACAGTTCTATTGCGAGAGCTGCAAGCGGTTCCTGCCTGACAGATACGTGGAAGGCAAGTGCCCGAACTGCGGATACGAGCGGGCCAGAGGCGACCAGTGCGATTCATGCGGAAAGGACCTGAATGCAGAGCAGCTCTTGAACGCGAGTTGTCAACTGTGCGGCGGAGAGCCTATCCTCAGAGAGACTGAGCACTACTTCTTGAAGCTCTCGAACTTCACGGATCAGCTCATCAAGTACGTTGAGGCGAACGACCACTGGCGACCTCATGTGAAGGCTTTCTCCTTGAACGTCCTCAAGGAGGGCTTGGCTGACAGACCGATCACGAGGGACATATCATGGGGAATCCCTGTCCCCGTGCAAGGGTTCGAGAACAAGCGTATCTATGTCTGGTTCGAGGCCGTAATCGGCTACCTGTCCGCCACAAAGGAATGGGCCAACCTCGAGGGAAGACCAGATGACTGGATGAAGTTCTGGACCGACCCATCGTGCAGAAGCTACTATTTCCTGGGCAAGGACAACATAGTCTTCCACACCATAATCTGGCCAGCTATCCTGGTTGGTCACGGAGGCCTGAATCTTCCGTATGATGTGCCAGCTAACCAGTTCATGACACTCGAGGGGCAGAAGTTCTCGAAGAGCATGGGAGTCAGCATCGATATTCCTGACATGCTGACCAGGTTCAAGCCGGACGTGATCAGGTACTACCTCGCGGCCAACATGCCAGAGACGAAGGACAGCGAGTTCTCTTGGGATGACATGGCCTCGAGAGTTAACAACGAACTCGTCGCCACTTACGGCAACTTCCTGCACCGGGCTCTCTCGTTCACCTTCAAGAACTGTGGGAAGATCCCTGTCCGAGGAGGTCTGGACGACAGGGACAGGGCAGCTCTGGCGCGCATCTCGGAGGCAGAGAATGAGGCGAAGGCGGCCCTGGGGGCTTGCGAGTTCAGGAGGGCGCTCAAGGCCATCATGGACCTCGCCCAGTTCGGCAACCAGTACTTCGACTCCGTGGCCCCGTGGTCTCTGGTCGGGACGGATAAGGAGAAGTGCGCGACGGTTCTCAATGTCAGCCTCTCGATCTCGAAAGCGTTGGCCGTGATGGCGTTCCCGTTCTTGCCGTTCACGTCGGAGAGCATCTGGAAGCAGGTGAGGATGGATGGCACGATCGAGGAGCTGGGCTGGAAAGGCATCGAGCTCCCTCTGAAGGAAGGCGCGGAGATGGAGAAACCGGTCCCGCAGTTTGCGAAGGTTGAGATCGCGAAGTCGGGAGAGTTCCAGCAGTTCGCAATCCTCGATCTCAAGGTCGGGAAGGTCCTTGATGTGCAGCCGCATCCGAACGCTGACAAGCTCTATCTCATGAAGGTCGACATAGGAAAGACGATCACGATGGTGAGCGGGCTGAAGGAGTTCTACACAGCGGATCAACTGAAGACCAAGACACTGATAGTCGTCACGAACCTGGAGCCAGCAACCATAAGGGGGATGAAGTCCGAGGGGATGCTGCTGGCCGCGGAGGAGGGCAACCGGCTCGCCCTGCTCACTCCGGAATCACCGCTTCCGGCTGGAACGCCAATCACGAGCAGCATGGACGCCGGGCAGAAACAGGTCAGCTTCAAGGAGTTCCAGAAACTGGAGATCCGCGCAGCTACTGCTCTCCCTGGGGAGCCGCAGATGCTGGACATCGGCTCCCGGAAAGTTCAGATTAAGACTGGCAAGGCGGAGCCAGGCAGGAGGTATGCTGCCTTCATCCTGGCTGACAAGTGCCTCGTGATGCACGGGCCAAACAACGTAAAGATCACATTCGACTCGGACATACCGGCTGGTGCCAAGATCAGATGAAGCTCGACATGCACATACATTCGATATATTCCAGGGACGGCACGGCGGCCCCAAAGGACATACTCAAGTTCTCAAAGAAGGTTGGAATGGACGGGCTCGCCATAGCCGACCACAACGCCATCGACGGTTCTCGAGAGGCGTTTTCGATGGGAGTCTCCGAGGGACTTCTGGTGGTCCGCGCTGTTGAGGTCTCGGCTGCCGAAGGACACGTGGTGGCGTATGGCGTCAAGGATCTTGTCCCGAAGGGACTCCCGGTCACAGAGACGATCGAGAAGATACACGAGCTGGGTGGTGTAGCGGTCGCCGCTCACCCCAAGAGATTCCCCTCCGGAGTCGGCCTCGATGTGGCGAGGGACGCGAAGTTCGATGCGATAGAGGCACTGAACGGAGGCTCCTCCAGACGCAACAATTCTGCGGCCGAGAAGCTCGCGAAGCTCATGAAGATGCCCGTGGTCGGCGGCAGCGACGCCCATGAGCTCGAACAGGTCGGGAAATGCTACACCGTGGTCGACGGTGCGTCGAGCGAGGACGATGTCCTGGAGGCTATTCTGAAGGGCAGGACCAGCCTGGGCGGCCGGAGCCCGTCGGCCTCCGAAGGCGTGCGCTACTCTATAGAGACATTCATAGAATGGCTGAAGGGCGATCTTCGGCGACTCTGACTAATCAGATCTTCTCTTCTATCTTCTTCGCGAACTCGGCTGCCTTCGCGGAAAGCTCCTTCAGCTCTATCTCTTTGGATGCCGTCAGGACCAGCAGTGCCCTCGGGCCGGCGCTAACCAGGATCATCCTATCCCTGGACAGTTCGACGGTCACATACAGGAGCTTGTCCTTGAGCTCGGCAGTCGCGGTCTCCGCTGCCCCCAGAAGTATCGCGGACATCGCAACAAAGGTCTCGAGATGTACGCCCTTCGGAGAGTCTCCCGCTATGTGCATTCCGCTCCTCGAGACGATGGTCGCCTCATAGACCGAAGGCACGGACCGTACCTCATCCAGGACTTCCTCGAGCGCCAAGTACTCGACCATGGTATTAGTAACTCCTCTAGCCAGGTGTATCAGCATCGGTTGAGGAGAATATAAACTTCTCGGCACGTTTCGATGCTTTGATATCCGGCCAGGGGCATGTGTGCGGAGGACTCCATGAAGTTACTCCACCAGGATGCCAAGAACAACGAGATTAAGTTGTTGCTTGAGACCCTGGACGACCTATGGCATCTGTACAACCTCGTCGACGAGAGGGACCTCGTTTTCGCGACAACCTTCAGGAGGGGCGAGGAGAAGACAGACAAACTGCGCACAGAGCGTGCGGACAAGCTCCGCATGCGCCTGGGCGTCAGGGTCCAGAAGGTCGAGTTCCAGGAGTCGGCCGATGTCCTGAGAATCCTCGGAACCATCGAGTCGGGCCCACAGGATATCGGTCAGCACCACACCCTCATGCTGGGTCCTGGCGATGCGGTTTCGATCATCAAGCCTCAGTGGGGCCCGAAGCATTTCGAGAGGATCAAGCGCGCGATCGCGGCTTCCGAGAAGCCATCCTTGGTGCTTGTCGGAATCGAGGACACGGAGGCCGTTATTGCCGTCACCCGTGAGTACGGACTGAAGGAATATGCCACGATAACCAGGAGCTCCACGGGGAAGATGTATGAATCGAAACCCAACGAGGCGGAGTACGTCGACGAGGTGGTCACCAAGTTGTCGCAAATCATGCACGGGGAACCTCTGATAATTCTCGGCCCAGGGTTCGTCAAAGAATCGCTGGCAAGGCGTGTCCGGGAGAAACTCGTGGACGTTGCTGGGCCGATTGCCTTGCACCACACAGGTCAGGCGGGCATGGCTGGCATCAACGAACTCATGAAGTCCGGCCTCGGAGGCAAGATATTGGAAGAGACCAGAGTTGCCAAGGAAACAAGGTTGATGGAACAGCTGCTTTCCGAGATTGGCAAGGGAGGCATGTTCGCTTACGGAGATGCGGAGGTCGAGCTGGCCGTGCAGGCTGGTGCGGTGAATACGTTGCTCGTGCTCGATACCAAGATCAGGTCAGCATCTGTCGACAGACTTCTCAGGATGGTAGAAGATGCCAAGGGCGAGTTCATCATCGTAAGTTCCCTGCACGAGGCCGGGAGGAGACTCGAATCTTTGGGCGGGATCGCCGCTCTGCTCAGATACAAGATGGAGTAGGCTAGTGTCGTTTCTTCTTCGCTTCCACGATGTCCAACATAGCGTTGACCAGAAGTCCAACTGGAAACGGTTTCGCCCAGAAAGACACCGCGCCCGCTTCCAGCGCCTTCTCCCTGACCGACTCGTCCGCGCTTGAGAATATGATGGGCACTGTTGGATCGAGCTTCAGTATCTCCTTCGTGGTCTCGATGCCGTCCTTGCCAGGCATCCGATGGTCCATTATTATGGCATCGGGTTTGCATCTCATCTCCTGGAACAGCTTGACGGCCTCATCCCCGGTCCGCGCCGAATACACCGTCACTCCTCTTGACTCGAAGAAGTCCCTGTACAGTTCGCGGATGAAGTCCTCGTCGTCGACGACGAAGATTCTCGTGTTTCCCTTGTCGTTCCTTGCCTGGATATCAGTCGCATAGCCTCCTGACAAGGCTGTTAAGGTCTTACTCCCGTGTCCGTACAGACTCATTTCGGCACCGATGGCAGGAACTGTGCCAAGCTCGGGGTCCCGGCATCCCTCCAGCATTCCCCGTAGCATCGCATCCCAATTCTTCTGACGGACTGGGATTATCAATTGTGGTAATAATCCTTTCGTGTTCTTTCTTCAAATGCACCATCCGAATGCATATGCACCATGAGAAATCGTTCGCGAGGGCATTGTCCTCCATTGTTGATCGCATCTTGAGCAACAGAAGTGATCGAAGCTTCCTCGTTGGTCCATTCCTCCAATCTCAACATTGATGATTGAGAGTCAAAACCATCGATAGAGACGTGATTGCAGAATTGTGAAGGTTATGATAGGTAGGAGGAGCAAGCTGTCCTACCTATCTGGGATGGTTGTTAATAGTCAGCCGCCGACTCGATCTCTGCCTCGCATCCTAGGAGGCAGTACACTTCTTCCCAGCTGTAGTGGTCCGCATCCACCATTCATGCACCTTCCTTTCAGAGAACTCTAGTGGAAACGGAGGTCAATAACCTAACACCAGGAGGTGTGCGAAAGTAGTCTGGCCTTCGTGAGAGCACATCATACCGCGTGTCTGATGTGCACCGCCTCTCCTCTGTCCGCCAATTCCATCTCCTGGGGTGTCATCTGAGCGACACCGACCGCTCTGACATCCCCGGAGTGGACGACTGCCACGTCGTCCCCGATGCGTATCTCGGGGCTTGCCCTCTCCACGCCAACAGCGAACAGGTTGCCCTTCGGCTTGAAATCGTCTATCTCGACCGAATAGGCTCCGTTCGACGCAAGGGCTTTTCCTCCTTCGATCGTGAGCGAGATCATTCCTCTGTCTCCGGTCAGCATCCCGAGTTGTAGGTCGTCTTTGAATATCTTGAGGTTGGGCCATCTGCCGATGATTCTGGTGCCCTCGCACAGGGCCTCTCCAGCAAGTCCGAACTGGAATCTGCAGAGGGCTCTCATGTCGTCAAGCTCGCGGGCTTTCCTGGAGACATCCTTGACCGTCGGATGAGATTTCAGCGCCTCATCAAGCCTGCGGAGGCTGTCCTTCGATCCAGGGCTCCCCGAGGAGGTGTCGACGAAATCCTTGAGGACGGAGTTGACTGGCTCCCTTTCATCGCCGAGATGCGATATCACCAGGTCATACTTCTGGCTCGTTACAAGCCACGAGACCATCTCCTCCGCCATCATCTTCTCGTCCCTGTCCCAGTGGCCGGTGACTGGAATGTCGTAGTCTTGTGCAGGGTAGAACAGCTCGAGTTCTCGTGGCACCAGACCGAGCGGGGAGGTGACTATCACCTCGTGGACAAGATTGGCCCTCCCGCTCGACCATATGGCCTGCCTGAAGCGCATGTGCGATTGCGACATAGAATAGGGTTTCCTGGCGGAGCAGGGAATCAGCAGAAGGATGCTGGCTCGTTCCGGTTTTCTGTACCTCTGCTCCAGCCTCCTCCTCCACCTGACAATGTCGGGTCTGGTGAGCGATTCCTTGGACCCTGCGTGAAACGGCGACCCTCTGACAGATGCGTGCATCTCCTGAAGGTCGTGATGTTCAAGGTCCAAGAGCCTAAGGTCTTGGACCAGCCACGGGTCCGATCGGACTCTCGCCTCAACCATTTCTCTCAGAGCGCCCGTTGAGATCGCGTGTCTCACGAGCTTGATCTCGTTCTCCGCGACGATGTAATTGTGTCTCAACAGCTCCTTTCGTCCTCTCGATCCTGACGAACACGCTGGGCAAGAACAGGGGAGATCCTTGATTTTCGAGTACTCGAGCTTGCTCGAATTCGTTAGATATGTGTCGTTCTCGGATGCCATCGCCAGGGGGATGGAGTCGAAGACATCGAAGCCACAATACGTTAGCAGCGCTAGTCTGTTCGGAAGCCCCATGACGGAGCAATAGAGCGGCCTCAGCAGGCCCGTACCTTTCTTGAGTTCTGTGAGCGAATCCACAAATCTCTTCGAGTCCAGCAGCAATGCAGATGTCTCATCCAGGATCGCGAATTCAGATTCTGGCTTGTCCTTCGCGTAGGGAGAACCTCTGTAACCCGGTTCCAATAGACCTTCTGCGGCCTCCCCTGCGAACGAAGATTCGGCGATTGAGAGCACTCCTTTCCGTGCCTTATCATTGAAGCGCAGCTTCAGCGCGCCTTCCGGGGCTGGGAACCTCTCTGAATCCACGAAGGCTATGCATGGCGTGTCGTACTTGACGTCATCAATTTCGAGCCGCCCATTTCTGGCCAGTCCATCGCGTTCCAATATCTCGAATCGCACATGCAGTGATTGATGACGCAGGTATAAAAGTAATTGACTGGGGTTTTCGCTGCTGAGTCGTCTCAGAAGGTCGTGACCACGTCGTGTTCCTTGACGAGGTCTCTGACTTTCGCGGATGTGATGATCTTCAGTCCCTCGAACAGCGCGGACTCCTTGATGCCGCGCTTCGCGAGATCTTCGCTTGCGACATAAACAGGGATATCGAAGTCATAGAGCTCCTTCGTGGCGTCGATATTCGAGGGCATCCCCACTACCTCTGGCTTCTGGGTCGCGAGAGCGTTATACACGCCATCCTCCACCATCACCACTGAGGTCCTCATTCCGTTGACTCCCATTGCGAGGGCGAGTCTGAGACCAGCGAACGCCTCCTCGAGTCCGTACGGAGACCTTGTGATCAGCACCAGTGTCGAGTTAGCCATCTCATCTCACCTCGCGATCGTGACGAATCTATCCGACTCGGATACGAATTTGAAGAGGTCGTTTGTGAGGCTGCCGACCTTCGCTCCCTTGATCTCCTCGCCTCGCTCGAAACCGCGCGCGGCGAAGCATGTCTCGCAGACTGCCGCGGACACACCGCTGGAGATTGTCTCCTCCAGTTCTCTGCCGACGTTCGGGAACCTTTTCGGGTTCTGGCCTTTCTTGACCGCGGTGACGCCCTCTCCGTAACCGAACATATTTACCTTGTATCCCTTCTTCAAGGCTGCCTGCGCGAGCTTGACGGCCACGTTGGCGTCCATGGCCATCATGGACCCGGTTCTCCAAAGTATCGTGATTGTCTTGACCATGACATCGCCTCAGATCGTCACCGTTCGCTCGGTCCTCTCCATTATGCAGTCGACGATTTCGCCGTACTCCACTGCCTTCCCGGCCTTCAGGTCGGATGAGGAAAAGCCCCTGGCCTCCATGTCCTCCTTGCTGACCAGGATCTCATGAGCGGCTCCCATCAGGTTCTTTGCGGGTTCGCCCTGCAGAGCCTGGTAGACACCGTCTTCAATCAGGATCGCGCTCGCGTCCCGAACCTCAGAGAGACGCCGGATCGTGTGCGTAGGGTCCTGCTCCTGGGGCGATTTCAGGACGAGGAAAGCAATGCGAGTCATGCTCGATCAACTCAGCCGATGAAGAGAGTGGTCTTTGCCTCGCTGGCCAACTTTAGGAACGCCGCGGCCCCGAGCACCTTCACGCCCTTCTTGAGGTCCTCTTGCTTGACTCCCATGAGGTCCATCGTGGTGCTGCACGCGTAGAAGTTGACTCCCATGTCCATTGCCTGCTGCATAAACTCGTCATGGCCAGGGATGCCTACGGCCATCATCTTCTTCTGGAACATGCCCGTGAAAAGTCTGAACATGCCGGGCAGCTTTGGCTTCGCGACCTTCTTAAGAAGGCCCGTTCCGAAGAACGTGTAGAACACGTGCACTTCGGAACCCATCGATGCGGCCGTTGTTCCCATTATCAGTGGCATGTACGCCTTGTCGAAGGTCCCCTCGCTGACGACCATACAAAACTTGTCTGTCATTTCAATCACTTCTCCAATGATCTATCACTTCATCTTGATGTAGAATTTCAAAATCTTGCCCTCTTCCTCGGTGCCGACAAGCTGGTGGCCCGTCCTGCTGCACCAAGATGGCACGTCTTCCTTGGCTCCCACGTCATCGGCCAGCAATTCGAGGATCTGGCCGGACTTCATCTCCTTGACTTTCTTTGCGAGATGCACTATTGGCATCGGGCACATGAGCCCCTTCGTATCGAGTGTTGCGTCTTTTTGCAAACCTACCCTCTCCACGGTATTGACACTACCGTGCAACGCCGATTATCACAGAGCTAGATAAACCTTTTCCCATCGACCTTGCCAGCGTCACTCGGGGAGACCATTCGTCAAAACGGTTAAGTAGAGAAATGGCAATAGCGCGCGACATGGTTGAACCCCAGAAGATACTGAGTGGGCAAGCGACCTGCAGGGACATCGTCAAGTGCATGTTCAGACTCACGGACTTCGAATTGACCATCTACAAGAAGCTCGTCAAGCAGGGTCCCTTGAAGGCTGACGATTTGGCCCCCGTCTTGAAGAGGGACAGGAGCACGATCTACCGTGCCCTGCAGAAATTGGTGGCTTCGGGCCTAGCCTTCAGGGAGACGAAGACCATCGAGCGCGGAGGCTACTTTCACGTATACACGGCGGTCGCTCCCGAGCAGCTCAAGCAGAAGCTGCACAAATGTGCCGACGATTGGTTCGAGAACATGAGCGGAGCGATTGACGATTTTGACCTCGCGTAAATTCGCAAACGTTTTGTTACGATAGCCGCAATTTCATGAGCCCTCATTTCGCTGACTTCGAAATGGCGAGTCAGACATTCGTGAAATACTTATATGCCGACAGAGGATTAGGTGCCTGATGTCAGCTGGGTTCAGGGGGATGGACGTTGTCTCCATCCGTGATTTTTCGAGGGAGCAAATCGAGCATGTCTTGAAGCTCGCCGAGAAAATGGTGCCTATCGCCAGAGGGGAGGAAAGGAGCGTGATGCTCGAGGGGCACGTCCTGGGTTCACTCTTCTACGAACCCTCGACAAGAACGCGGCTATCATTCGACGCGGCGATGACTCGCTTGGGCGGCAGAACCCTGGGGTTTTCGGAACCTAAAGGATCGAGCGTCGCCAAGGGCGAGACACTCGCCGACACGATAAGGATGGTGGACGCGTACTGCGATGTGATCGTCCTCAGGCACACGCAGGAGGGGGCGGCTAGACTAGCCGGGCACTTCGCGAATAGACCCGTAATCAACGCGGGTGACGGAGCCGGACAGCACCCGACGCAGACCATGCTGGACCTCTTCACCATACGCAAGGAGAAGAAGCAGATCGACGGGAACCACGTCGTGATTGTCGGAGACCTGAAGTATGGAAGGACCGTGCACTCTCTCTCAGAAGCGCTCGCTATGTTCGGCGCGGAGCTCACATTCGTCGCCCCCCCGACTCTTCAGATACCCAAGGAGCACCTCAAGGCGATCGAGATGAGCGGCAAGAAACCCAAGATCACCAGCTCTCTCGAAGACGCGATCAAGGAAGCCGACGTGCTCTATGTCACAAGGATACAGAAGGAGCGGTTCCCCGACATGGCAGAGTACCAGAAGGTTGCGGGCATGTATAGGATCGACCTGAACATGCTCAAGGACGTGAAGAAGGACCTCATCATCATGCACCCGCTTCCGAGGGTAGACGAGATAAGTCCCGAGGTCGACGCGACCGTGCACGCCAAGTACTTCGAGCAGGCATTCAACGGGGTCCCCGTCAGGATGGCTCTTCTTGGCCTGGTCTTGGGGGGATTGAAATGAAGGAGTTCAAAGTCACCCCGATTCGCAACGGGACGGTCATAGACCACATCAACATGGGCATGGCGCTCAAGGTGCTGAAGATAATCGGTGTCAAGGAGGATGTGAACTCCACTGTCAGCGTCCTTATGCATGTACCGAGCAAGAAGGCCGGGTGGAAGGACATAGTCAAGATAGAAGACCGCGAGCTCGACCCTAAGGAGCTCGACCGGATTGCACTCATATCCCCGAACGCGACCATCAACATCATCAGGGATTACAACGTGGCGGAGAAGTTCATCGTCGAGGTCCCGAACGTGATCAAGGGGATCATGAAGTGCTCGAACCCTGGTTGCATAACGAATCAGGCTGAACCAGTGGAGCCGGAGTTCGTCGTGGAATCGAAGAAGCCAATCACTCTCAGATGCATCTACTGCGACAGGCTGACCACCGAGATTGCGGAGAACATCCAGTAGATCATCGTCATGGTGCGGGTGTGTTCACGAAGCTCAAGATAGAACCCTTGAAATGCATCTGCTGCGGACTCTGCGAGACTGCCTGCAGCCTCAACAGGGACTCTGTTCTGACGCCTATGACTTCGAGCATAATCCTGCATCTTGATGACAAGGCCGATTATTTCGGTCTCGTTCTGAAGACCCGATCTGAAGGCTTGGTCCTCGGGCGGCCGGAAGGAATATCGTCGGGTCAGCAGCCTTCGGGATCTGGGGGTCCGGGCGCGAAACCGATTCTTCTCAGAGAGCCTTGCGACCTGTGCAATGGCAAGCCGAAATGCGCGAAGGCATGCCCTTCCGGATGCATCTCCGTGGAGGAGTAACATGAACCTGCGGAACGGCAAGGTCTGCGTCTTCGATCTCGCATCAGGCGAGTCCTCCGAAGAGGATCTGGAGGAGGCCGAGTCCTGGGACGAAATGTCCTCTGTCAACTATGCCACTGAGCTCATGGCAAAGCATGGCGGCAGCGCGCTAGTTCTGGGAACGGGCATCTTCACGGGCAGCTTCGTGCCCGCAGCGTGCGCGGGCGTGATGGCAGCCCCCTCGACAGGGATCGATCGTCCACGATTGATGCCGATCCTCGGATTCGCCGGTTTCGAGCTGAAGCTATCCGGATTCGACTTCATAGTCCTGAAGGGCAAGTCATCCAGGCTAGGCTACATGTGGATCCGCGACGGGATCGCCGAGTTCGTCGAGAGCGAGGACCTGAGACCAATGGACTCTTGGGCTAGGACCGACAAGATCAGGTCCAGCCAGGGAGACGCCAAGATTCAGGTGCTCGCAGGTGGCCCGTGGTGTGATGCCGCAAGCCAAGCATCTCAAGTCGTCATCGATCACTGGGGCGGTGAGGATAAGGTCGGGCTGGGTGCGGAGCTTGGGAAGAGGGGTTTGCTCGCCATCGCCTTCAGGGGGATGGGAGAGCTCGGGCTCGAGGAGCCCGAGGGACACTTCGAGGAATCAATCCTGACGATGCGGGAGCATATCGAGAAGCTGGGCAAGAACGAGGGCCTGCTGTCGTACTCCAGCGTGGTGGACAGGGAGGACTTCAAGGGCCTTGTGCACAGGCACGTCTCTTGCTACGGCTGTCCGTTCCCGTGCAGGACTTACGTGAAGACCGAGGAGGACCCGAAGGAGATGAGGCTCGTCGTCAAGGAGCCAGGATACCTCCATTATGACATCCCCGCGCTTCAGAAGGCCTTCGAGCTTGGGATCAACGCAAGGGATTCCACAAACGTCATGGTCATGTGTGCGAGAGCAGGGGCTGAGCCCGTGTCGATCCTCTCCGCGGTTGCTGGAGGCGGTGTGAAAGTCTCAGTCGATGCCGTCCATTCTTATCTTGCGAAGCCGCTCGATACCATCTCTGCTAGAGCAATGAACTTCGAGGCGTCGATGTCGACCTTCGATGAGTACCTGGAGTGCCTCGGCCTGGGTCTGTGCCCAAGATACTGGTCGAAGGTCGGCTTCGACATGGCGGAGATCGGCAGGTTCGTGGACTCCACTCTCGGCTAGCATTTTGGGCATCGAGGGCACCCATTCCGGCCTGGTGAAAGCTTATTTGTAACCTGAACGTACTAGCAGGAGCGAGAGGACATGAAGATACTGGTGACCACGGGAATGCCGGGTTCGGGAAAGGAGGAGTTCCTGAAATGCTGTCAGGCCAGAGGGGCCATGATAGTCCGGATGGGCGACATCGTCCGTGCGAAGGCAAAGGAGTTCGGACTGGATTCCTCGGATTCCAGCATAGGCACACTTGCAAACGAGGAGCGCAAGAGGTTCGGGATGGACATCTGGGCGAAGCGCACGGTCCCGTTCGTCGGTGGAGACCTTGTTGTGATTGACGGGACCCGTGGCCCGGACGAGATCAAGGCCTTCAAACACGCCTTCGGGGATGATTTGATAGTCGTTGCAATCTACTCTTCTCCGAAGACCAGATTCGAAAGACTGAAGACGAGAGGAAGACCCGATCTGCCAGCATCCCATTCGGAATTCGATGCGAGGGAGCGCCGGGAACTTGATTGGGGCTTGGGCGAAGCTATTGCGATCTCGGATTACATGATAGTCAACGAGTCGACCGTCGAGGATTTGAAGCGAGAGGTCGACAAGCTCCTCGACAAGATACTCGGAAGGAAGTGATTCTGTTGGAATTCCTGGCCGTCAAGCCTTGCAAGTTCGACGCATTCGAGGCCTTGCCTAAGGACAAGGTCCGCCTCAACCTCGACGAATGCGAGAGGGTGCTCTCGGGTCGTGGCTACGAGATACTGTCCAATCCGAAGGTCATGCTAGTGGTCAAGAAGGATGTCGAGATCAGCATCTACCCACTCGGCAGGCTACTGATGCACCCAGTCAAGAGAAGGGAGGACGCTGAGAGGATCGCGAAAGAGCTTTACTATGCTCTTGGTAAGTAGCAAAGACCTGAAATCCTTGGTGCGGCGTTCCGACAATCCAATTATATATGTAACTGCGTTTGGTTCTCAGATAATCTCACAGAGGGGTTTGTGAAATGATTGAGATACAGAATCTCACAAAGACCTTCGGACCGATTAGGGCTGTCGACAATCTGACCCTGAAGGTCCCGAAAGGAGAGACGGTCGGCTTCCTGGGACCAAATGGAGCTGGAAAGACCACCACGATAAAGATATTGACAAATCTAATCAGCGCGACGAGCGGACGCGCGCTGTTGAACGGTGTCAATGTGCTGACTAAGCCGAAGCTGGCTCTGAGCCACGTTGGCGCCGTCGTCGAGACCCCCGAGTTCTACCCGTATCTGACGCCATTGGAGACACTGGCCTACATGGGCAGCATAAGAGGGATGCACTCGAAAGACATCAAGGTGAGATCCAACGAAGTTCTTCTGCAGGTCAAGCTTGAGCAGTGGAGGGACACCAGGATCGGCAAGTTCTCGAAGGGCATGAAGCAGAGACTGGCGATAGCCCAGGCACTTCTTCATGAGCCGGAGATCCTCATCCTGGACGAACCCACGAGCGGCCTTGACCCGAGAGGAATGGTCGAAGTGCGCGAGATCATGAAGGAGTTGCAGAAGCAGCACTACACTATCTTCATGAGTTCTCACCTGCTCAACGAGGTTCAGGAGATATGCGACAGCGCCGCATTGATCGACCGCGGCAAGCTGCTTGTGTACGATTCGATCGACAAGCTCAAGACGCTTTCCAAGGTCGTCAAACTCGAGGTGACGACCGTTGGGTCGGCCCCTGAGACGTTGCTGGGCAAGGTGCGACAACTCTCTCAGGTCCGGGCCGTGGAGAGAGTGGGCGAGAGCGCATTCCTGGTGACTTTCGAGGGGCCAGTCGATGACCGTGCAAACCTGCTTCAGGGGATTCAGTCACTCGGAACGAAGGTGTCTGGGTTCAGCCCCGTCGGCCTACCTTTGGAGATGATGTACATGGACCTTGTCAAGGAGTCGAGGTGATCGGACATGGTTGGATTCAAAGTACCTTCGGATATCACCCAAATCCCGATTGTCTGGAAATACGAGCTCCTCAAGTATCTCAGGTCATGGAGGCTCGTAGCGTCGATCGCAATCACGTTCGTGGTCATGGGTCTCATATTCTTCCTTCCGCCTGCCTTTGGTCGTCCTTACAGCGGGACGGATGATTTCCAGGTCAAAAGCAACGAGATGATCAATCTCGGGACGCCCACACCATACCTGCCGTATTCCTCACTGACAATAATCGGGAGGACCGGCGTTGTCGTCTCCGACCTGGTCGTCACGGTGAACGGTACCAACTATCCTTCGGATAGCTGGTTCTTGGCGAAGATGAGCGATGCCAACCAGATACCTTCGTTCATCAGCGACCTGCAACTCTCGGGCACCTATCTTGTGCTCTTCAAAGACAATTTGACCGGTTCGGTCGTGACGCTGAAATATGACTGGAGGATCACTGCTGAGACTTTCGAATTGCTGAACCTGAATTTCGCAAATATACTCATCATAATCTGCGCAACCTTCTTCGCCGCAGACTCCATCTCGGGAGAGTACTACAACAGGACAGGATACCTGATCTTCCCGAACCCGATGAAGCGGGAGATACTGTTCTTCGGAAAGTACTCGGCCAGCATGACAGCAGGAGTTCTCGTCGTTGGCCTCTTCTACATCGGCGTGTCCGGGTTCTCCCTAGCCGCGGCCGGCGAAGTGGACGAAGACACGTGGAAATCCTTCCTCTTCGGGATTGAGTATCTCCTGGCAGCGACCGCCGTCGGGTACGTGATCAGCTCGCTTCTGAAGGGAACGACTGGGGCCATAGTCTTGACGTTCTTCCTATTATTCCTCATACTGCCCATAGTCGACGGTGTCGCGATGTTCACGGGCGTGAAAATAGCGGCGTCCTTGACCTTCGCAGGCGGGGTGATGATCTACATCCTCCAGGATCCATACCCTGTGGACACAACCATGGACTTCGGCGGGTCCCCGTTCTCTATCTACTATCCCGAGCCCTCGGTGTCCGCATTCGTGATGCTCGCGTGGGCAGCGGCGGCGATCATCATCAGCCTGGTCCTGTTCAAGAGGAAGCAGTTGGCGGGCTAGGCGGAGGAGCGTAAGGCGGCTGGGGCGGTCCCCCCTGCCCCCAAACCATTCTACTTCTTGCCATCATGACGTCCACGGCACGCATGAAATCGTTCTTCGTGACTATGCCAGCGAGCCTCCCGCCATCAAGCACCACGAGCCTGTCGATCTTCCTCTCAGAGAGAAGGTTGAGCGCCTTAACCGCCTCCATCTCAGGAGGCACCGTGACCACCTCTCTCGTCATTATGTCCCTGACTCTCGCGAAAGGAAGGTGCTCCCTGGGCACTCGGTGCGTGTCGGATAGGGTCACAATCCCCACTAGGCCTCCTTCGACCACGGGGAATCCCTTGTGCCGGGTCGACAGTATGATGTCGTGAAGTTGCTCGACGGTCGTATCCGGGTGGACAACCTGGACCGCATCCGACATCAGCTGTCGAACAGTGACTCCATGGAGGCTCTCGTAAATGGTCGTGGCCTGCTCCTCCTCGGACGCCCCTATGTACACGAAGAGGGCGATTAAAATCAGCCAGATGTTGAAGATACCCAGAACACCCATCCCGATCGCGATATACTTGCCGATCCTGGCAGCCTTCCTGGTCGCTTCGATGTACGGCATCTTCGTTGCCAGGTGCGCCCTCAGCACCCGCCCACCGTCCATCGGGAACGCGGGGACTAGGTTGAAACCTGCCAAGAGAGCACTGTAGAAGGCGACGATACCGAACATTATCGACACGCCATCCATCACCATCGACCCGTCGCCTGCTGACCCGAAGAGGATCGCTCCAACGGATGCCGCTCCCGCAATCAAGAGGCTGCTGAGCGGACCTGCGAAGGCCATCTTCAGCTCCTGGCCGGGCTGTCTCGGCATCTCCTCCATAGAGGCCACCCCGCCGAAAATCATGAGCGTAATGCTCCTTATATGGACACCATACCGAAGGGCGAGATAGGAATGCGCGAGCTCGTGAGCCACGATTGATGCGAAGAACACTATCGTCGTGACAGTCCCGAATGAGTATTTCACCCAGGTATCAGCGTTCAGGTCAGTGAAGCTGAGCGGTATTCCAAAGAACTCTACTCTGTTCGGATCTGAGAAAGCGTAGATGAACAACGGCAGTATCAGCAGAAATGTCAGATGGAGGTAGATGGGGATTCCAAGAATCCGCCCTATCCTAATCGATGCGCTCACGGTGATGGTCTAGTGGACCAATTGTTAATTAACGTTTTCACGCTCTGGAGCGGTCATCGTGATACACTGGCGTGGTATTTTTTCCGAAAAGGTCATATAAAAGTGAAGCCTCTTGTAGTCGGGATGGGCACAGCTTTGCGAAGATTAGTGGCAGCATTGGCAATGGCCGCGCTTGTCACAGTGCTGTTGCTCCCTGCATTGTTCTGCATCGACTCGGTCGAGACTGTGGTCGACACACCAAATGTTTCAAGGAACTCGGTGGTCAATGCGATAGAGTTTCCGGACCAGATTGACACATCATTGACGATGCCAGAGTATTCTATGATTGCGAGGGCGCTCATGTTACCGAGCGGGGCCGTCGACGCAACGCTCGGCGACATCAACGGAGACGGTCTGATTGATTTGATGGTCGCAGTCTCCGAATCCAAGAACATCTCAATATTCTATGGGCAGCCCACGGGCGCTTTCCTGAGCTATCCATCTATGAACATAACCCTACCAAGGAGCCCCGTAGCGGTGGATGCGGTGGATGCGTTCAATTCGGGGCATCTCCAAATCGTTGTACTTGAAAGGAAGTTGGACGGGCTTGATACTGATCACATTGCCATATACAATTGGACATCAAACACTTCATACTCGAGGATTATTGATAGGACTCCTTACACCAATGCGGTCGCTTTTGAGTATGGGGAGTTCACCGGTGATGCATACTTAGACATCGCAATTGCATGCACTGGTCCGAATCCATCCGCGACTGATGGTCGTATCGAGATCAGACACGGTCCTTTGTACACGGATTACACCATCATCGTCGGAGGAAAGGGAACAGACTCAATTGTGGCGGGCGACTACGACCATAACGGTTCTCTTGATCTTGCTGTCGGCAACTACTATGATGAAAATGTGTTGATTTACTGTCAGCCGTTATCAGACCTGATGCCCGCGAGTCAGACTCTTCTCGCCACGGGTTCGATCCTTGACATCACTTCCGGCCGAATGGACTCCGATTCCATGGATGATCTTGCGGTAGTTGTGGAATCGCCATCCGCTCTTCTTTTCTACTTCCAGTCTGTCGGTCTCCAGCCGAGCCCCGACCCGACCTACAGCAGGTCGCTCAATATCACGGCCACGACAGTGGAATCAGGGGACATGAGTGGCGACGGACTCGACGATGTACTCCTCCTATCCACCGAGGACAATTCCTCCTTCGGCTACTTCCAGAGGAGTTCATCGAACATCTGGCCATCCGATTTCGACTTCCATTTCCCAACGGGCGGCTTGCCAAGAGCCGCTCTCGTTGGCGATCTGGATTCACGTCCAGGCGCTGACATAGCGATCTTCACAGCTCGCTCCGATTGGTCGGGCTCTAGCCTGGCGATACATTCGGGCGAGACCATGGTCAACCCGATGTTCTCCAACAGCAACGCGACGACCTGGACGAACAATTCAGACGTTGCTGACGCGATCGGGTCGGGCGACGTCAATGGTGATGGAATCGATGACCTGCTCGTTCTCTACAGGGAGACCGGAACTCTCTCCTACGTGTTGTCGTTCAATGAGACCCCTAAGGATTTGAGCATCGGTTTCATCCCTGACAAGATGCTCGTGACCGACCTGAACGGAGACAATCACGCTGATGTGCTGATTTCCCATGACGAGTCTCCGAGGCTGAACATTGTCAGCGGCCAAGACGACATTTCTCTGCCCAAAGTGTGGTTCGAGCTGAATTGTACGGGCAATGTCACCGATTTCGCCACTGGGGACTTCAACAATGACAGTCTGAGAGATGTAGTCGCGGTAACAGACCTTGGCCGGATTGACATCTTCTTCAACTCCGGAGTCGAGTCGGCCCCCTTCGGCCTCTCATCAGAGATAGTCCCGATTCCTGAGGCATCCATTCCAGCTATCTGCGTTGGAGACTTCAATTCCGATGGTCTTGACGATATTGCCTATTCCCGCCCGTTGCTGAACATCGAGATACTGACTCAGAAATCGGCTCCTCCGTATTTCTCCCTCCCGGCCGACTACGTTCTCTTTCATTCATCCACGGGATTCTTCACTTCTCTCTGGAGCGGGGACCTGAACACAGACGGCAAGACCGACATCGCTGCCATGCGCCCATCGGATCCCGGAGTCTATCTGTTCGACCAGGACGATCTCTGGTCAGTCAGGCACCCTTACAGAATCTTCCAGCTCCCGGAGCTCCCGAAGTTCGTGTCAGTGATCGATGTGACGGATGACAGCCTCGTGGATATCGTGGTCACATTCGATTCAGCAGATCTCTTGTTCGTCTACAGACAAGCCTCGGGATTGATCCCTTCCCTTCCGTCGATGACATTCGTCACTGGTGCCTACCCCAACTACGCCATTGTTGGCGACGGCACGCATGACAATAGAGGCGACCTGCTCGTGTGCGACTCATCGTCCCATTCTGTGTCGATTTGGTCGCAGATCAATGTCCCGCCTGTCGCTCACGCGAATGGACCCTACAGCACGGTCGAAGGAGAGACAATCGTCCTGCGCGGCTTCGCTGAGACCGGTTATTCGGAAAGGTCGCATATGCAGTATCGCTGGCAATTTGGAGACGGGTTCACTGGCAACTGGTCCGGGAATCCAGATGCCGCTCATGTCTACATGGATGAAGGCGTCCTCGATGCTGTCTTCGAGGTGAAGGATCCTGCTGGATTGACCGCCAACGACTCATGCATGGTGACGGTCACGGACTCCGTCCCGAGGGTCGATTTCGTGTGGTCCCCTGAGACGCCATCCGAGGGGCAGGTGGTCACTTTCACAGACAATACATCTTCGCACGACACGGTAGATATTCTCAACTGGACGGTCGATAGTGATTTGGTCTCCACAGGGACCAATTCCACAGTCGAGATTGCCTTCCAGAACGGGACTCATACGATCACCTTGGAGGCAACGGACAGCGACGGGTCCGTCGGCCAGATTTCGAAGTACCTGACAATCGGCCGGAAAGCGCCCGAGGTGGCGATATCCGCACCTTCCACGATGCCAGAGAGGTCCGAAGTGGAGTTGTGGGCGACCGTTGACCAATGGCATTCGGGTCAGGGAGACTGGATCGTCAGCTATGAATGGAATTTCTCATACACCGGCCTGCCATTTGTTGTTGACTCGAGCTCGGGGACATTGAACCACACGGCGCATTCATTCGACATATCGACCAGCTCGCACTGGTTCCAGGTGGCAGTGCGGGCCACTGATAACGATGGGGATTGGTCAGTTGCCGTTTTCAACATCACCATCTATGATGTGATCATGCTGACCGTCAGCACGGCTCCGAGCGGCCCCTGGGAGGAGTTCGACACAGTTGTCTTCGAGGCGTCGGTCGATTCCAGTTCCTCACCGACCCTGTTCGAATGGGATTTCGATGCTCAACCAACAGGTTTCACAGCAGACACATCAACAGCCAATGGCACGTCATCGCACTACTATGGCAGGGCGGGCAATTTCCTGGTCAAGGTAAGGGTGACCGTCGATAACGGGTCTTCTGCAATGAACAGCACGTACATAACGGTGTCCGATGTCAACCTATCAGGCAACTGGATCATCGATTGGTCTCGGAACCCTCTGGACACGAGCAACATCACCTTCGATGCCCGAGACATCGCCTCTGCCTTCCCTGATTTGACCAGGAGCATCTGGCAATTCGGGGACGGAACCAGCCTGGACATGCCGGGCGGTCCTCAGCAGTTGATTACTCACGACTATGCTCCAAGTCGGGACTTCACCGTGAACCTCACCATCACGGACGGAGAGGACGGCAATTGGAGGTCGTTCTATCAGATACTGAAGCTCAGGGCTCCGACGATAGATCTGGTCTCTCCCTCGGGAGACGATGTTGTCAGGTCGGGAACGCCAGTGAGATTTGCGATCAGCGACGACTCCCAGAGCCTGACCTCGGTGATGTACTCACTTGATGTCGGGGCGTTCGTGAATTTCACTAAGCAATGGGAGATCAACACTACCTCATGGGTCGACGGAACGCATTGGATAAGCATTGTTGCGGAGGACCCGGACGGGAACATCGCGAATATGTCCGGCGTGAAGATCGTGGTTGACAACATCAAGCCAGTGATTGTCCTCGGATGGTCGACGTCGACCGTCTACGGCGGGGACAAGGTGAACATCACCGTCACGATAGATGACCCGAACATAGACGACAGTTCAGTCGTCCTTCATGTGAAATTCCCGGGCGACAACACATACTCTCAGTTCCTGATGAGCACCACCGACCGTATCACGTTCTACGTTTTGGTCGAGGTGCCTAAGCGCGCTGGTGATATGGAGTTCTATGTGACAGCATCTGATCAGGCGGAGAACACACAGACGACATCGGAGACCACCGTGACCGTGAAGCTCCACTTCATAGACTATGCGATGCCCTATCTCGTCGCCCTGGCCGTGCTCTCAGCCATGCTGACCGCGGTCTATTTCCTCAGGGAGACGAAGATCGCGGTCGACGAGACCTTCGTCATATACAACGACGGAAGGCTCATCGCCCACAGCACCAGGCGGCTCAAACCCGGCATGGACGACCAGATCCTGGGGAGCATGTTCGTCGCGATCCAGGACTTCGTGAAGGAATCGTTCAAGGACGTCACATCGTTCACTCTCAGAAAACTCGAATTCGGCGAAAAGAGCGTGCTCATAGAGAAGGGCGATCACCTGTTCCTCGCCGTCATACTCCACGGGAAGGCCTCGAGAAAGGTCGCGTCGAGGATGGAGCTGGTGGTTGACGAGATCGAAGAGACATTCGCCGAGCTCCTGAAGGCCTGGGATGGAGACCTCGACTCCATCAGGGGCGTAAACGACATAATCAAGAAGCTGTATTCTCGCGCACCGATGCTGCCCGCGTCCTTCAGGCGGCTAGGTCGTTAGGTGATCGATTATGACCCTGCCGTTCCCGGACCTGACCGTCGCCTTGGCAGTGACCATCTTCTGCACTGCGATGGCGATCCTGTCGTACACCAAGAAGGTCTTCAACCTGTCAGGGTCGATATCTGCCTTCGTCGTGGGAATGATCATTGGCATATTCGGGGACGTTCTGTGGCTGTTTCTGCTCCTGGTATTCCTGATCGTGAGCTTCGGAGCGACGAAGTACAGGTTCGAATGGAAGAAGTCCGAGGGCTTCCAGGAAGGCAAGAAGGGGGAGAGGTCCTGGAAGAACGTGTTCGCGAACGGAGCCATCCCGACCGTGATTGCGCTCCTCAGCTTCGTCGTCGAGGCGTTGGATCCATCGGGCGAAATCTTCACAAAGGACATCGCGACATTCCTGTTCGTCTCCGCCATAGCCGTGGCCGCCTCGGATACCGCGGCTAGTGAAATAGGGATCGTCGACCCCAGGGTATACATGATCACCACGCTGAAGCGCGTCCCGAGAGGCGTCGATGGTGGGGTCTCCTTGACGGGCACGTTCGCGGCGTTCATTGCGGCTGCTTTCACGTCAGTGATAGCGTATGTCCTGTTCGCGACCTTCAACACCGACCTACTGGCTGGTCCGGCGACGCTGTTTATTCCGATGCTTTGCGGATTCTTGGGATGTCAGATAGACAGCCTGATTGGGGCGACCTACGAGACCAGGGGCAAGATTGGCAAGCTGGGAAACAACTTCGTGTCGATTCTCACCGGTACTCTGATAGCCCTAGCACTCGCATGGATCTAGATCTTCCTCAGCACATGGACGTCCATAACCCCCTTGTAGGTCCGGTCTATCGTCCAACCTGTCCTGTCACAGAGTCCTTTCAGCTCCGGTCGGGTGACCATGAGCAGGTCCCACCACTGTCCCTTCATGCCGCGATACATGTCCCTGAGAGTCGCCTGGCCAGGTGGCCTGCCCCTGGCTCTGTTGATGTCGTGGTATCTCAGGTGCGCCATGTTCGTCGTCCTGATCGGGTTGATAGATGAGGCCAGAAAGACACCGCCGTCCCTGACGATATCGTGGAGCCGTTCGAGCATCTTCATGACCGACCACATGTTCCCGCACAGCCCGAAGTTGTTGCAGAACGCGATTGCCGTGTCGAAGCTATTTCTCTTGAACCTCAGGTCGCAGGCGGACATCCTCCTGAGGTTCTTGACCCCTCTATCCCTGCATATCTTTAGCATGTTCTCCGAAATATCTATCCCGACAACCTCGAACCCCTTGCTCTGGAGATGAAGCGCGACCCTGCCCGCTCCCACGCCGATGTCCAGCACCCTTCCACTGGCATGCTTGAGCGCCCGCTTCTCGCAGACCGGGAAGTCGTCGTAACCGTTGAAGTACTGGCTCAGCTCTTGCTCGTCGACATATCCATCGTCACGCTCGAGCTTCAGGGCATGAGGCCTGCCTTTGTAGAAGTCCATGAACGCTTTGCCGAAAAGATCCTTGCCAGTCATATCGGCAGCCAATCTCGGTCTGTGATGAAAAATCTTACTACAGCCGTTCGATCGCATCGAGCACGTTAGTGAGCGATCCGACGTGACTGTCGGCGACTTCGGACCTACTGATCCCATTGACCACTAGCTGGACCGCCTTCATGCCGGCTCTCTTCGCGCCCATGATGTCGCTCTCGACGCTGTCGCCCACATGTACGGCCGCAGAAGGAAACACTTTGAGGTTATCCAGGGTGTGCCTGAAGACTCCTTCAGCGGGTTTCCTGACCAAGACCTCGTTCGAGAAAGTCGTCGTGTCGAAGAAGTCGAGGATGCCCATGTTCCCCATGACAACCCTAAGCACTGACCCAGGGGTCCTTCCAGTATTCGATATCAGCCCTATCTTGTGCCCGCGCTCGCTCACGGCGACCAGAGCCTCTCTCGCACCCGGAAGCAGGGCTGGGGGGTTCTCCAGAATCCCCTCGGCGTAGACGCGCTCGATTTCATCGAGGTCCGATTTGGAGATCCTCCCAGCGAGTTTGTCGTCAATCGAGCTCATCATGAACAGCACCTGGTCCCTCACTGCCATGTCTCTTTGCTTGGACCAGGTCATGCTGAGGAAATCCCCGGTCTTCGCGTAAGCATCCACGATCTCTTGGCTCGTATGGACCATTCCCTTGGCGGAAAGCAGGTCCCCGATCCCCTCAGTCCTGATCCTCGCCACCCGGTCCGCGCCTCCGGGGTGCTCCTTAATGAGCGTGTCCCAGAGGTCAAAAGTGACGGCTGCAATCTTCTTCATGTTGCGTCTTCTGCTAGTGGCCTGTCTCTATTCAATCCGACCCTTCTACTATGCCGTTTGTTCAGTCGAGGAGGCGTCGGGGCAGTTCTCGAGCGACCGGGAGCTTGTGCTCTGTAGAAACCCTTGGAAAAGCGACATTCTGGAAAGGTAGAAACGTCGGCAAGATATGGCCCCTCCAAGGAGTCAGCCATGATCTTTGCCGGATCACTGGCTCCAGGGATGGGATAGCCTCT
>Ga0315296_10000957_pt1 | contig 25604 bp, 17 predicted proteins | sample YL17G14_18_MG_FD_203921 | JGI IMG/M metagenome (GOLD analysis project Ga0315296, IMG submission 203921) | Sediment microbial communities from Yellowstone Lake, YNP, Wyoming, USA - YL17G14_18 | ecosystem: Environmental > Aquatic > Freshwater > Lake > Sediment | place: USA: Wyoming | collected... | reverse complement strand
GGACACCACTGTAGCGCCTGGGAGGATAGCTCCGTACACCTGCATGGGCACCCCATATCTACCCCGCCTCATGACCCATTATGGTGTACGGTATGTATCTGGACGAGCTCAGGGCAACAGGCCAGCGGCGCACGGGGTGTATAATGGCCTCAGCGGGGGAAGCGGCCTCACGTCCGCTTCTCCGGCTCTACACGTAGCCGTTTCGTTTGGCGGCCAGAAAAGACATGAGCACCGACAGGCCCGAGGGGCTGGCTACAGCCGCCCTGTGGTCCCCATCCTCCTCGCTCTCACACCGCGTGCGGCGCCTGCGCGAGGAGTTCTTCTCTTTCTACAGCCGCGACCACTTCCGAAACGAGGTCCGGCCCTACACCTCCGGCGCCCCCTGGGACGAGGTCTGGTCGCCCTACCACTGGGGCGTCGTGCCGGAGGTGTACGTCTTCTTCGACAGCTTCCGGGACAGCCTGCTGGCCGCCGCCAAGACCGTCCCCCTGCCCGCCGGCCGGACGGGCAGGCCCGCCGACTTCTGGGACGAACCCCTGGTGGTGCGACGCGCCCTCTTCTTCCGCCAGGTGCTCCAGCACCACCTGCCGGTGAAGATCCTGGACGGCGAGCTCATCGTTGGCTCCTACTTCAACACGGCCCTGTCCAAGACCCACACCCGCGCCGAGGCGCGCAAGTGGCGTCGACAGGCGGGTCGCTGGCGGCAGAAGGCTGAGGCGCTGAACCAGTTGGGCGTCGGCAACTGCGGCGCCGTGCCCGGCCACCTCATACCCAACTACCCCAAGGTGCTCCGGCTGGGCTTTCGGGGCATCGTAGCTGAGCTGGAGGAGATGCAGCGGGTGGAGAAGGACCGCCGGAAGCGCGACTTCCTGCGCGCCCTGCTCATCTGCTGCCAGGCGGCGCAGGCCCTCGCGATCCGCTACGCCGAGGAGGCGGAGCGCCTGTCGGAGCAGGAGCCGGACAGCCAGCGCCAGGCCGAGCTGCGGGAGATCGCCCGCATCTGCCGCAAGGTGCCCTGGGAGCCCGCCGAGACCTTCCACGAGGCCCTTCAGTCGCTCTGGTTCGCCCACATGCTAGTCATGGCCGCCGAATCGTACCCGGGGCCGGGGCTCTCGCCGGGGCGCATCGACCAGTACCTCTACCCCTACTACAGGGGCGACCTAGCAGCGGGGCGCCTCGACCGCGAGCAGGCCCGCGAGCTTCTCCAGTGCCACTGGCTCAAGCACAACTACGCCTACGACTACCAGGGCCGCGTCGGCCCCAACCAGGGCATCAACTCCGGCTTCGGCCAGCTCATCACCCTCGGCGGCATCGGGCCGGACGGCGAGGACGCCAGCAACGACCTCACGCGGCTGATGCTGGACGTTATCGAGGACATGAACCTGCTGGAGCCCAAGCCTAACATCCGCCTCCACCAGAAGACGCCGGATGACCTCCTGCGACGCGTCGCCGGGCTCATCGCTCGCGCCCAGGGCTCTCCCTTCCTCCTCAACTTCGACGAGGCGGCAATCCGCGGCCTGGAGTGGCAGGGGCTACCCGCCGACCGCCTCTGGGACTACGCGCCCGTGGGCTGCCTGGAGAACACCCTCCAGGGCTGCGACCGCTCCGGCACCGTCGACGTCAACCTGAACATCGCCAAGGCCATCGAGCTGGCCCTCAACGATGGGCAGGACATGCTCAGCGGCCGCCGCCTGGGGCCCCGCACCGGCGACCCGCGCACCTTCGCCGACTTCCCGGCCTTCCTCGCCGCCTTCAAGGCGCAGCTCAAGGCCCTCATGGAGCGCCTCATCGACTGCAACAACGACGCCGACGCCGCCCGCGCCGGCTTCGAGCCGACGCCGTACCTGAGCATCCTGGTGGACGGCTGCGCCGAGAGCGGCCGCGACGTCACGCAGGGCGGCGCCCGCTACAACTACATCACCGTCGAGGGCATCGCCCTGGCCACGGCCGTGGACTCCCTGGCCGCCGTCAAGCGGCTGGTCTACGACGAGCGCCGGGTGAGCATGGACGAGCTGCTGGCCGCCCTCCGCGCCAACTTCGAGGGGCACGAGGAGCTGCGCCAGACCCTCGTCAACAGGGCCCCCAAGTTCGGCAACGACGACCCTGAGGCCGATGACATCGCGCGGGAGGTGTCGCAGTTCTGGACGGGGGAGGCCTTCCGGCACCAGTCGCCGGCCACCGGGCGTCGCTACCGGGGCGGGTACCTTTCGTGGAATTACTGGGTGGCCTACGCGCCCTCCACCGCCGCTACGCCCGACGGCCGCCGGCGGGGCACGTACCTCTCCAACGGCGTCTGCCCCGTCAACGGCTGCGACCGCGAGGGCCCGACGGCGGTCATCAACTCGGTGGGGCGCCTGGGGCTGGAGACGGCGCCCAACGGCGCCTCCCACACCCTCAGCCTCAGCCCCGCCCTCCTGCGGGACGAGGAGCACGTGGCCAAGCTGGCGGCGCTGTTGCGGGCCTACGCGCACGTGGGGGGCACCGCCCTCCAGGTCAACGTCGTTGACGCCGACACCCTGCGTGCCGCCCAGGCCGACCCGGAGAGCTATCGCAACCTTTTGGTGCGGGTGACGGGCTACAACGCCTACTTTGTGGGACTGGGCCGCGAGGTGCAGGACGAGCTCGTCAGCCGCCACGCGCACCAGGCATGAGGGGTCGAACGGAAGGAGGCAAGCCGTACGCGGCGGGTGGGTGGTCCCGTAGGGGCCGAGCTTCAGCTCGGCCCAGGACAGAGCTGAAGCTCTGTCCCTACGGGTTGCCGGGCCGCGAGGTGCAGGACGAGCTCGTCAGCCGCCACGCGCACCAGGCGTGAGAGCCATAGAGAAAGGAACTGCTCATGTACAACGTCCTACTGACCCCAGACCAGGAGAAGCTCCGCGATGAGGTGGCGGCTTTCGTCCGCGACGACGTGCCCCGCCAGCTCATCCTGGACATGGACGCGGAGAAGGTCAACTACCCCCGCGAGTTCCTGGAGGCCGCCGCCAAGCGCCGGCTGCTCGGCCTGCGCTTCCCCAAGGAGTACGGCGGCCGCGGCCTCTCCTGGGCCGACGAGGTCGTCGCCCTGGAGGAGGTGGGAGTGCTGGGAGGTTCCCTGCCCTGCCTCTACTCCCTGGTCAGCATCGTCGGCGAGGCGCTGAACGTCTTCGGCACCGCGGAGCAGAAGGAGCGCTACCTGCGCCCCGCCCTGGAGGCGAAGATGACGGTCGCCGAGGCTCTCACCGAGCCTCGCGGCGGCTCCGACTTCTTCGGCGCGACGACAACCGCTCGCCGCGACGGCGACTCCTACATCCTCAACGGCCAGAAGCGCTTCATCGTCGGTGCCGAGGGGGCCGACTTCTTCTTCGTCTACGCCAAGAGCAACCCTGACGCCCCCTCCCACGAGTCGCTCAGCGCCTTCATCGTCGAGCGCGGCCCCGAGGTTGAGGTACAGCACGTCTATGGCCTCCTGGGCACCCGCGGCGGCGGCACCGGCCGCGTCTACTTCCGGGACGTACGCGTGCCAAAGGAGAACCTCATCGGCCGGGAGCACGGGGCCGCCGAGATCTTCTACCAGATGATGATCCCGGAGCGCATGACCAGCGGCGCCGGCTCCTTGGGCGGGGCGCGGGTCGCCCTGGAGATCGCCGCCCGCTACAGCGACCAGCGCAAGGCCTTCGGGAAGAAGATCCGCGCCTTTCAGGGGGTCAGCTTCCGGGTAGCAGAGAGCATCACCCTCCTCGATGCTGCCCGCGCCTTCACCCACGCCACCGCCCGCGCCGTTGACGCCGGCGGCGAGCCGGGGCGGGTGCGACGCCTGGTGTCCGAGTGCAAGAAGTTCACCACTGAGTCGGCCTGGGAGATCATCAATCACGCCATGCAGGTCATGGGCGGCATCGGCTACACCCGCGTCTATCCTATCGAGCGGATGCTGCGCGACGCGCGGCTCAGCCTCATCTGGACGGGCAGCAGCGAGATCATGAACCTGATCATCCAGCACGAGTACTACCGCGAGCTGGCCGCCTCCCGCTACGGTCGTGACGTGGAGGCCGACGCCCAGCACGCCGAGGAGCCCGGCGAGAAGGTATACGAGTAGGCCATGACCTCGGCCAGGCCGCAGGCCGGAAGAGCGGACTCCGTCGAGCCGGTCACCGGCGTCACCTTCAACGTCCAGCGCTTCAGCACCGAGGACGGGCCGGGCATCCGCACCACCGTCTTCATGAAGGGCTGTCCCCTGCGCTGCCGCTGGTGCCACAACCCGGAGGGCCTCTCGCCGCGACCGCAACTGGTCTGGTACGACGTGCGTTGCATCGGGGCGCGCCGCTGCCTGGCGGCCTGCCCCGCCGGCGCCCTGGAGCTGACGCCAGATGGTATGCGCATCGACCGCGAGCGCTGCTCGCCGTGCGACCTCTGCGCCGACGCCTGCCCCTCGGGCGCTCTGGAGGTCATCGGACGCCGCTGGACGCCGGAGGAGCTACTGGCTCAGGTGGCGAAGGACACCGCCTTCTACGAGACGTCGGGCGGCGGCGTGACGGTCTCCGGCGGCGAGCCGACCATGCAGCCCGACTTCGTGGAGGCCTTCCTGCGCCTGTGCCGCGACGCCGGCATCGCCACCGCCCTCGACACCTGCGGCTACGCCGACTGGAGCGTGTACGAGCGCCTCTTGCCCTACGTGGACCTGGTCCTCTTCGACCTGAAGATCCTGGACCGCGAGCGCCATCGGCAGGCCACCGGCGTCTACCCGGACCGCGTCCTCGCCAACGCCGCCGCCATCGCCGAGCGCGGGATGCCCATGTGGATCCGCACCCCCATCATCCCCGGCTACACCGACGACGAGGAGAACATCGGGGCGCTGGCCGCCTTCATCCGCACCAGGCTGCCGACGGTCGAGCGCTGGGACCTCCTGGCCTACACGAACCTGGGCGTCGCCAAGTACCGCCGCCTGGGCCTGACCTACCCGCTGGAGGAGACTCAACTGCCGGCCCGCCACCACATGGAGCGACTGGCCGCCGTGGCTGCGGACGGCGGCGGGCCCCGCCTGAGGCAGGTCGTCTGGTCCGGCGCCGTGCGCGAATGACGAGATGAGCAGGATCGATGCCTTGGAGGACAGGCTGAGCGCGGCGGCCATGAGGGCGCTGTCCGGGGCGCGCACTCCCAAGTTCCTTGCTACCCGCAGCGCCGACGGCATCCCCAACGTGGTCCCGGTGCTCTCTCTGGAGGCCATCGACGACCAGACCATCATCTTCGGGGAGATGATGATCTGGAAGACGCGCCGCAACCTGGAGACGGACCCCCGCGTCGCCGTCATGGTGCTGACCCCGGACCTGCGCGGCTGGACGATGAGGGGCCAGTTCGTCGAGTTCCAGCGCAGCGGCCCCCACTTCGACCACATCATGGCCAGCGAGAACGTCCGCTATAACGCCTACGGCGGCATCCGCAGCGCGGGGGTCATCCGGGTGACGGCGGTGACGCGGAGCTTCAAGCTCTCGCAGGGAGGCCTTCTCCTGGACACGGCGCGCAGTCGCTGGCTGGCCCGCCGCCTCTCCCACGACGGCCCGGCGGAGGAGGCCATGCCATTCCAGGTGCGCGAGAAGTTCAGCCGTTTGCGGGCGGCGAAGGCGCTGGCCTTCTTGGACGACAGCGGCCACCCCGACTGCCTGCCTGCCCTGCCGCTGGTCCCGGCGGGCCCGGCAAGGCTCGTCTTCGGTGGCGCGGCGGCAGACCTTGACGGGTTAGCACCCGGCTCGCCCGTCGCCGCCGCCGTGCTCGCGATGGAGCCGGTGGCCTACCAGGTGAAGGGTAACTTCGCCGGCCTGCGCACCAGCCTGGGACGCAGGCTGGGCGTCATCGACGTGCGGGAGGCCTACAGCGCCAGCCCTCCCCTTCCGGGCCAGCGGCTGCCGGGCGGCCGGGAGGAACCCAGACAGGCGCCCTGAGGGCAGCGCGTCGAAGGGAAGAGGCTAGTTGCTGGCGGAGGCTGCCGCCTCGGCGGGGTAGAGGGCCAGTTTGCTCCCGGACGACGGGTCGGGGCCTACCTCAGTCATGGTCTGTGCCACTGCTTCTGACGGCGTCCGGTTCTCTATCAGCAGATAATCGAGCAGGCGCTCCGTAGCCGCGTCTGTGTGGTCCGCCGAGACGCCGCCCGTCCAGCCGATAACCACCTTTGCGCCCTTGCTGACGAAGGCGCTGGCGGCCGTGTCGGAGCTGAGCGAGTCGCAGCCCATCAGTATGACGGTAGCGCCGTCCAGGCTACCCTTCATCTTCGCTTCGATGAAGGATGGCGCTATGCCGTAGTAATAGCTCGGGTCGTTCTCAGAATAGTGAGTGCGGACCAGATACCCTGCCAGCCGCTCGTCGGCATACTTCGTCCGACTGTACGGCTCGCCCGTGAAGAGGAACATCTCGTCCCTGGACACGGCCCCGGTGGCTTCGTGCAGTTCGACCGTGGAGTGAACCCTCAAGATGAGGTACTTGTAATGCTGGCTGGCAAGATCCTGGAGGAAGTCGACCGTCACCTCTTCCCCGGGGAAGTAGTCCACTTCATAGCCGGCCTGCTGGAGCAGCGCCGTAGCCTTCTCCCTGAAGCTTGGGTTCGGGAACGTCAGGCTTAGCTGGTCGACGATGGCCGCTTTCGGCGGCCCGGACTGCCCGCCCGACCCCAGGCCAAGGGCGAGGAACGTGCCCAGCGCGGCGACGGCGGCGCACACGGCGACAAGGGCGAAGAGAGCGAGCCACTTCAGTCGGGGGGCCCCGCCTCGGCCATGACGGGGCCCCCTTTCCTGACGCGGAATGCTGGAGCGCCGGTTCGCCTTCCCGCGCGGACTCATTTCGAATTGCCCGTAGCGTCAGAGTGCCTGGCTCAGCCTCCGCCAGAGGCGGATCAGCTACGGCTGAAGCGCCTCCTAGCGTACCACGCACCCGCGCTCAGAGCCACGGCCACCGTAGCCAGGCCGGCAGCCAGAGCGGCGTAAGCCCCGGCGGACCAGCCGGAGCCCTCCGCCGGCGTACCAGCCTGCTCAGCCGAGGTTGCGGCAAGGCCCGATCCTTCCGCTATGCCTCCCACAGTGAGGAGTTGCTTGGTGGCGGGGAGGCAGAGACGTGTGGCCGGGCCGACCACTACGCCATTCTCGATCGGGAACTGGGTCTTCAGGTCGACAACGACAGCGGGGTCCGGGGGAGGTCCGTCTATGGTGTAGCACTTCAGATGCGGTACTGCCGGGATGGTCGAGCTGTTCACGCCGGCTGGCAAGCACAGCCGCGCCGGCTGCCCAACGACGACATCCTCCTCAAGCCCGAAGTCCGTCAACAAGTCGACGGGGGTCACGGCGGGAGCGGGCCCGGCGATGGTGTAGCACTCATAGTTCGGCGTTGCTAGTGGTGGGTCTGCTGTCCTGCTGGCAGGGACGCATAGCTCTAGGGCCTGGTGAACCAATACCTCTCGCTCGAGGCCGAACTGGGTCTCCAGGTTCACCCATCGCTTTGCGTCCTGTCCCGATATATTGTAGCACTTAAGATACGGTGCAGTCGGGATGGGTTGGCCATTCTTGCCGGCCGGTAAGCACAGCTTTGTGGCCTGGCCAACCGCTACCCCAGGCTCGACGCCGAACTGCGTCTTCACGCTGACAGTGTCAGGTGGGTCGGTCCCAACTATGTCGTAGCACTTGTAGTGTGGCTCCGCTGGCGGCGCGGCGGCCGCGGGCCTGGCCCCACCCTGACCCAAGACAAGCACGGCAAGGGCCACCGCCAGCCCAAGCAAGGACAGCCCAACCAGTGGGGTTCGTAGGATTTTCACGAGGATTACACCCCTTTCTCGCGCAACACGGCTGGTCCCGCGTCCAGGCGGAGCCCCGCCGTCACCGCCTATCGCGGCAGAGAGTGGCCACCAGCGGTGGCTCTGGAAAGACGTATGACCGGCCTACGGGGCCGGTCATAGACGCCCTCCCAGGTGACAGCCCGCTCCGGCAGCCCGCCTCTGCCGTCGGGCCGCCGCTGGTTTCACAGGCGCCCAAGCTACGCCTGCCATGTGCCCTTCCCTGCCGACGTTGAGGAGACATCCGTGCTCCTCCAGGAGCGCCAATGGTCAGGCGGGGTAAACGCTTAATGGAGAGTGTTATGCCACCAGCGAGGCTTATTTACACCGCTTCTTGCCGCTTGTCAAGCCTTTTCAGAAGGAAATTTCTCGGCAAGGACGCGAGCGTGGCCGCCTTCTCCGATCCGGCAATCGTCATCTGTGCGGCGTGCTTGCTGGATTATGTCATGTCTGCTCACTCCCGCCGCTCTCCAATCGGGTCGGGGAGCAGCGGAGAGGCGACAACCTATCGGGACAGCCAGGCGCCCAGCCGCCGTGCCGCCGCTGGCCGGCTTGGGCGTAAAGGCAGCAAAGCGGGCAACATTGTTGGGGCTTGTCAGGGGAATGGGCTCGGCGGGGGCTAACAGGGTGCTGAAAAACTCGTTTCCCGCCCTTCGACAGGCTCAGGACGAGCGCATTTCGGATTCCGCTCGCGGTGAGCCTGTCGAACCGCGGGTGGCCCACATGGCTTTTTCATCACCCTGCTAGGCTACCACGCCGTCGCGGACCAGCTCCTCGATCTCCTCGTCGGGCATGCCCAGGAGCTGGCCCAAGACGTAGCTGTTGTGCTCGCCCAGGCAGGGCGACGGTCGGCGGATAGCGGCCGGGGTATCGGAGAGACGCCAGGGAGGAGCCAGCGCGAAACGGGAACCGATGACCGGGTGTTCCACCTTCTCCAGGGCACCCCGCTCCCGCAGGTGTGGATCCTGGGCCAGAGAAGCGCCGTCCAGCACCGGCATGGCGGCGACGCCCGCCCTCTGGAGGGTCTCGGTTACTTCTTCAGCCGTGCGGCCGCAGGTCCAGGCCGAGATGATGTCGTCGAGCTCTTCCCGCTGCCGCCAGCGGCTCACCACGTCGGCGAAACGGGGGTCATCCTCCAGGCCGCGCTCGCCCAGCACGTTGCACAGGGCGTGCCACTCCTCGTCGGAGCCCACGGCGATGCTCACCCAGCGCTGGCTCCCCTCACCGGCGATGGAGCCCCCTTCGCCGGGCTGGCAGGGGTAGCAGTTGTGCGGCGCCATGGTGCGGTCCCAGTTGCCATCGCGACCGGCCAGGCGCTTGTTCACGGCGTACTCCATGAAGACGCCGCCGAAGAGGGCGCTCACGGCCTCCGTCGAGGACAGGTCGATGTACTGCCCCTCGCCGGTGCGCTGGTGGTGGTAGAGGGCAGCCAGGACGGCCAGGGCGCAGGTAGTGCCTACTCGCAGGTCCACTGCACCGCTGAGGGGACTGGGCGGGCCGTTCCGATGGCCAGTGACGGAGGACAGGCCACCCAGGGCCGCGAAGGTAGGCGCGTAGCCCACGTAGGTGCGCTCTGGCCCGGTGCTGCCAACGGCAGAGGAGCAGAGCATAATGATGTCCGGCTTCACGGCCCGCAGGTCCTCGTAGCCCAGGCCCAGTCGCTCCAGGGTGCCCGGCCGCATGTTCGCGGTCACCGCATCGCAGAGGCCAGCGAGCTGGCGGGCGATCTCCACCGCCCGAGGCTGCTTCAGGTCCAGGGTGATGCCGAGCTTGCCGACGTTGAGGTCGCTGAAGATGGTGGAGTGATCCGGGCTGGTCAGGATAGGGCCGGTCATCAGGGAGCGCACTCGCGTGTGGTCGAGGCGTTGGCGGCTTTCGACCTTGATGACCTCCGCCCCCAGCAGAGCCAGCAGGAGGGTCCCTTGGGGGCCCGCCCAGGCCCAAGTGAAGTCCAGGATGCGAACTCCCGCCAGAGGGCCTTCTTTCACGCTCCTTCTCCCCTAGATGACGCCCGCGGCGGAGAGCCGGACCAGGTCCCGCCGCGAGTAGCCCAGCCGACCGCAGTAGATCTCGTCATTGTGCTCACCAAGGAGGGGCGCCGGCCGCTCCGCCCGCCAGGGCGTCTCCGAGAACTGGTAGGCGGCGGTGGGATACTCCAGCCGGCCCGCCTCCGGGTGCTCTATCTCCGCGAAGAAGCCGCGCTCTCGGGCCTGTTCCCAGGCCATCACCTCGGCAACGCTGCGCACCGGCCCCGCGGGCACGCCTGCGTCCTGGGCGCGGCGGTAGATATCCTCTGCCGTGTAGTGGCTCGCCCACTCCTCGACGTAGGGCTGGATCTCGTTGCGATGCACGGAACGGCTTATCTCGTCGCGGCAGGTCTCTTCCTGGGCCCAGGCTGGGTTGCCCATCACCTCCACCAGGGCCTCCCACTGGCGGTTCTGGGCAGCAGTAATGATGACGTAGCCGTCTCGGCAACGCACCAGGCCGCCGACCATGCCCGGGCGCTTCACCGGCGTGGGGTCGTTGGCGAAGCGGATGATATCGACCCTTTCCAGGGCCACGAGGGCCTCCAGCTTGGAGATCTCGACATGCTGGCCGCGGCCCGTCTTTGGGCGGCCCAACGCTGCGGCCAGGGCGGCCAGGGCGGCCGCCATGCCGACGTCGTACTCCCCGATATAGCCGCCGCCCACCACAGGGCCTTTCGCCGCTTCCCGTGGGTCTTGATAGATGAACGACGAGTGGCCGCTGCCGTGGTAGAGGTTGAGGTGATAGGTCCGCCAGTCACGGTAGGGGCCCGACGACCCGAAGGGAGTGATCGAGGTGACGATAAGTTCTGGGTACGCCGCCGCCAGCGCCTCGTAACCCAGGCCCAGGGCGTCGGCGCCGCCCGGCGGTAGGTCCTCGACCAGGATGTCGGCGTCTCGCAGCAGATCGCGCAGGAGATGCTGGCCGCTGGCGGTGACCACGTTCAAGGTGACGCCCAGCTTGTTAGTGTTCAGGTAGAGGAAGAGACCGCTCCGCTCCGGGTGAGGAATGTCCTGGGGGAAGGGCCCGGCTCGCCGGGCGGGGTCGCCCCGAGCCGGTTCCTCGACCTTCACCACCTCGGCCCCCAGGTCGGCCAGGAGCTTGGCGCAGTAGGGGCCGGCGATCATCCTGCACAGCTCGACGACCCGCAGGCCTGCCAGCGCCGTTTCGGTCATAACGATGCGTCTTCCATACGCCCCCCGTTACAGTGTCCACTGCGATCTAATCCATGCTAAGAAAGCCTGGCGCACAGAGCAAGGGTCTTACGTCCCGACATAGCGCTCGCAGGGTGCAGGCGCAAGACCCCCGAAGCTCGCCGAGATGGTCCACACCGCCTCCGACGTGGCCTTAGACCACTAGTGTGGTGAATCAGAAACCCGCAGGCAGATGTCATTCTGAGTCCGCCTCTGGCGGACGAAGAATCCGTGATGGGAATCCTGCTGAGCCGGATGCTTCATCCGCCTCTGGCGGATTCAGCATGACAAAGACAAAGCATTGGATTTGTCAGCGAATCTCTGACTCAGGACACTAGCAGGGTGATGAAAAACTCACTCCGTGCCCTTCGACAAGCTCAAGACGCCCTTCGACATGCTCAGGGTGAGCCGTTCTTGGTTCCGCTCGTGGTGAGCCTGTCGAACCACGAACGGCCCGCATGGTCCTGTCAGCACTCTTCTAGTCTGCCCGCGATCAGCGGGGGAAACGCCGCCGGGCCGTGGTTCAGTCCGTGGCAGCGCTGGAAGAAATCCGGAGAGCCCACACTTGACGGAGTTCCGTGATCATCCGAAGATGCTTACCAAATGCGGTAGGGAACCGTCGTCCGGCCGCGGAGGGTCGGCGCTAGGAAGGCGTGATGGCGCGCGGGCTCCTTTTCCTCTCCCTGGCAGTCCTCATGGCCGCATTTCGCCCCTCTGCTGCCGCCGTAGTCTCCGCCGAGCCCCTGGTGGCATCCCAGATCACGGTCTCGGCCCAAGGGTGCGAGACCGCGTCGCCGGGCAGCGTCAGCACCACCATCTCCTGGGTCCCCTCGCGCCGCGGCGACCAGTGGCTGGACATCAGCCTCTTCAACAACCGATTCGCCCCCGGCACCTTCATCGGCCTCGGCCCTTTCCCGGCCGAAACCAACAGGTTCGTCTGGAGCGGCCTTCGACCGGGCCTCACGCACTTCCTGCGCATCAACACCCGCAGCCCCTTCGGCTGGGAGCCCAGCCAGAGCATCGCCTTCGCCACCCCGGCCTGCGGCCCCGACCCCGCGTTGCCCCAGCCCAACGGCGACTTCCTGGGGCTGCGGGACCGCCTCGCGGCCGAGATCGCCGCCTCGGGCCTTAATGCCGCCGTGGCCGTCACCGACCTCCAGACCGGCGAGTCCATCGACGTCAACGGCGATGGGTCGCGGCTGCCGGGATGCACCATCAACTTCTTCGTCCTCCTGTCCGTGGTCATGGACCTCCAGGAGGGCCTCTACGGTGAGGGTGAGGTGGGCGACCTCATCGCCCGCACGGTGTGGAGCAGCAACCCCATCACCGCCCGCGACCTTTTGCGCAAGACAGGGATGGGCGACCTGGGGGCCGGGCTTGTGAAGGTGAATGACCTCCTGGACCTGCTGGGCCTCTCGGTATCCACCTACGACCACCCGCCCGCCTATCCGCACGAGTCGTTACAGGGGAGTATCAACGTCCTGACGGCGAACGAGATGAACCGCGCCCTGGTCGCCCTCTACGAGGCAAGGATCGTGGAGCCAGCCTGGCGCGACTACCTGCTGAACAAGATGATGGGCGTCAAGCCGGGGCTCCAGTACCTCATCCCGGCCGGCGTAGGCGGCGGCGTCGTGTCCCACAAGAACGGCTTCTTCGCCGACTATCTGGGCTGGGTCGACAACGACGCCGGCGTCGTCATGTTTGACCGCGGCGGCAATCGCTATGCCTATGCCATCTCTTTCTTCACAGAGAACGTGTCCTATAAGTACGCCGACATACCCCTGGGCCAGACGGTCTCGCGGCTGATCTGGCAGTACTTCAGCAGCCGGTACTACTAGGGGCGCACGGCTGGTGGTCGCGGCCCCGCCCGCGTGCCAGAAATCCAAGAAAATCGGCCAATTTGGCAGATTATGTCTTGACATATAGACGATGAGGGTTAATATGATGGCGTGCCGAATATCGGCGCTGTGTCCTTGAGGGCGCAGCACATCTTCTTCCACTTGGAGGTAAGGGCAAGGAAGTCACGACCCTTCTGACTCTGAAGGCTTTCTCCGGCTGTTGAGGCGAAGAACCGAGACGGGGTAGTGGTTACCGGGAGGCGGGGCCGGAACCTGGTCACTCGGGTCTCGGGGAGCCAATAGCGAAACCGGCAACGCTCCGCTGCCGGTTATGTATTTTCAGGAGGGGAACAGGGTTAGGGACTGAGATCGGGTAATAAAAGGTCGAGCCCCAGGCAAGTTGGCACGAGCTGGGGCCCGAGGCAAGAGGAGCGCTGCCGCACCCCTTGGCCATTTCATATTGTAGACGCCACGGGATCGCATTGCAATGGGGCGGCGCCTGCGTCGCCCGTTACTGCCTCCTCTGCCCCTTTCCAGTCCCTGACCCCCAAGTAGCCCTGGTCCCGCCAGCCCGGCAGGCAGGTCTGCGCGCCCTGGCGGGGGGGCTCCCGCAGGCAGCCGCCGGCTGGCGGGCGACGGGCGGGGCGCGTGGGTAGGAGCCGACCTTGAGACGTTTAGCCGTAGCCATCGCCGTTCTCTTCGCCCGAAGGCGAGCGCCCCGACTCTCCCGGCGACTGACCATAGGTCTGCTTGGGCTCGGTCTGATCGTCGCGGGGATATCGGGATTCGCTGCTTCCACCTCTCAGTGGGTCAACATCTTCGCTCGGGTCGAGCAGCCGCCGACCGTCGTGAAGCACGTCCTCAAGGACCCCGACCTTACCGGCTCGCCGGTGCAGCCGCCTGTGGGCTGCATGCCGGCGGACTCGGAACCCCCACTCGAGGTGCCGATCGAGACATGTATCTGGTGGGTCCTGCGTATCCAGGTTACCAACAGCTTTCCGGACACCATCATGGAAGACCTCGTAGTGACGGACCGCTTCGGCGCCGAGCTGGATGGGCAGCCCCTGAGCGACGTGCCGGTGAACGTGGAAGTCATCACGCACTCGCGTGGTCAATCGGGGAAAGAGACTTTCGAGACCCAGGTGCGCATCAATTGGTGCGTCACCGGCGACCTGGATGTAGCCGGCGAATGTGTCGATGGTGGGCAACTCCTCCCGGGTGAGAGCGCGTTCCTGGACATGCTGGTGTGGACGAAGCTCAACCCGTCGGGCAAGCAGGAGTACACGAGCCCCGGCACCTACGAGATGAACTCCGGGGCGACCGCGAAATGGCTCGACCAGAATGGCGTCCAGTGCGCGCCTCTGGCCGACTGCCCTTCGACACCTTCCATCATGGTCGAGGCCATAGAAGCGATCACCACGGTCACGGCCACGGCGACGCCGACGCCGACAGCCGACCCGCCGCCAGAAGACACGGCGACGGCAACGGCGACGCCGACGCGAACCTCCACGCCCACCTTTACTGCCACCGCGACGGCCACCGCCACCTCAACAGCGACCAGCACACCTACGGAAACGCCAACCGCGACAGCCACCGCTACTGAGACGCCGACTGCGACGGCCACCGAGACCCCTACCGCCACCGTTACACCTACCGCCACACCTAGCACGCCTCCGGAGCCCAGGCCCTGGCCTGAGTCTGAAGACTGGATTGCCATCCTTGGCACCGGCGGGAACCCCTGCGCCGACCCGCCGGGCACTGACCCGGTAGGGGATGCCCGTCCTGCGTTTGTCGACCTTGTCGGGAGCCAGACATACCCCTCTCAATTCGCCTTCTACGACGGCGTCAACATGTTTGTGAGGATGCGGCTGGACCGCAGCCCGCTGTCCGGAGGCGGTTTCCGAGGTCAGGTATGGGGTGCGTTGATCGACGTGGATAGCACCCTGTCGAGCTCGCCGGTCAACTCCTACGAGTGGCTGGTCGTGGCTAACGGTAGCAGCGGTTTCGTCCAGGTAAGGGCAAATGGCTCCCCTGATGACCCGTTCCTTCCTTACGGCAGTATTGATGATCTCGGCGCGGCCACCGTCGTCGCGCAGCTGCCGCTGGCTACTCACGCGCGGGTCGTATCGGCGCCCGCGGCAGACCCCTCCTTGGACGGGGGCGACGGCCAGGACTACTTCCTGGACATCCAGTTCCCGTTCGCGTACCTGGGAGTGCCCGAGGGCACGTCGCTGCGCCTCGCTTTCTTCACTTCGTCCGACGGCGCCGCCTTCAACAAGGACATCAACGCCACCTGCGGTTCCCCGGGGAATCTCCTGGCTGAGACGGGGCCGGTGGTGGCCGGACCCGGTTCGCTGGTCCTGGTCTGCTCAGAGCCTGCGGTGGCCGAACCCGGTTCGCTGGTCTGCACAGAGTCTGTGCCGACCTCGACCCCTACGCCGCCGACGGCGAGTACGCCAACGTCGACACCGACGCCAATGCCTACGTTTACGCCCACGGCAACCCCAACACCGACGCCAACAGACACGCCTACGCCTACGGCGACATCAACAGACACGCCTACCCCGACGGCGTCGCCGACGCCGGAAGGGGAAGGCGGATGATCCAACAGTATCTCCTCGGGGCGCCTGACCCGGGGGAGGAGAGTCAGGATGGGCGCCCCGATGCGGATAGGGATTCTGCTCTGGAAAGGAGGTGATACAGAATGAAAAAGAGACTAATCCTGGCGAGTATTGGCGTGATGGCCATACTGGTCGGCGTGGCGGCATTCGCCGCCAACACCGCCCAGTGGGTCAACGTCAAGGCCCGCCTGGAGAAGGAGATTGAGGTCGCGTGCGTGATCCAGGACAAGCTGGACCAGGACGGCGACACCCTTACGAACGACTACATCGTCGACCCGGACGGCTGCGACTACGGAGTGACCTTCCCTGAGAACATCCACGAGAAACTGGTTGAGGTCACCCTGAGCAACAGCTTCGAGAACCAGGATGTCAAGTCTGACGTTCTCTACGACGTGCTCTGGGAGTGCAAGCTCGTGGACGAGCACGCACTGCCGAGCGCCGCGAACCCGTGTCGCGAAGCCCTCACGAACGACAGTCTCAAGTACGACGCGACAGAGGGAAAGTGGGTCCACGACAACCCCCTGAAGCTGGACGGCAACATCCGTAACTACGTCGCGGTCGGGGGCACCGAGACCTGCCTGACCAAGCTGGCGACGGGACCTGGCTCTGGGTTCACGGACGGTGGGGACGCTAAGCTGAAGTACCTCGGCAGCGGCACCGTTGACAAGGACTCTGTGTCCAAGTGCTTCTACCACCTGGTCTTCACTCCTCCGGCTTGCGCGGGCCATGTCAACCTGTTGACTGACCCCGGGTCCGACCCGCTGACAGTGGCGTGTCACGAAGTGACGACAAGCCTGGATCCACAGGAGTGGGACCGCTTCGCCGAGTTCGGTGACAACTTCAAGATCCAGGTCTACGCCTTCAGCTTCGACTGAGGTAGTACAAGGGCGCGCCCGGCGCCTCCTCCCGGCGCCGGGCGCCCTCCCCAAGGCCGCACGGCTGTGGAACAGGAGCACGCGGCCTCAACAACTAAGGTACAGGCTGCAGCGGCGGCGCCGCAAGGGCACTCTTCTGACGGCGCCGCCGCCCGCAGGCCCAGGAAAGGTGGAGGCAGGGCATGGCCAGAGGGCAGACTCTAGCGGAAACCCCAGACGGCGGCCGGATTCGAGCGGAGAATGCAGGCAGGGACGAGCCGCCTCCGGACCGCGGGGAGGGCACTCTCGAGGAACCCCGGCGGGGAATCGCCGCTCGCCCCCGGCAAGTGCTGGCGGCCCTAGCCGCGCACCTGCCCGCCCCGGTTAGGACGCGCCTGGGCGGCTTCACCCGCTGGCGTATCGCCCTCCTGGCCGGCATCCTCCTGCTCATGCTCCTGTGGTCCGGGGCGGCGGCCACCTCCACGTCCATCTACTCCGCTACCGTCCTGGTGACCGAGAGCAGCCACGGTATCGCGGATCCAAACGCCCTTTTCGACTTCGGCGACCTGCCGCCGACCGCCGGCATAACTCATAAGCTGACCCTCAAGAACGACGGCAAGCTTGACACCTACATGATGATCATGGTGTTCGGCGACATAAGGGACTTCCTGGACATCAATGACGCCTTCTTCAACCTGAAGCCCGGCCAGGAACGAGAGATCGACATGAAGGTGACGGTGCCGTCTACGGCGCAGCCTGGCAAACGATACAACGGCAGGGTGGTGGTGACGCGCCTCCCCTGGTGGGCGCCCTGATGAGATGAGCCAACTTCTTTTTGCTGGCTGGGTCGTTGCGGGCGCCGTCCTTATCCTTCCTCTTGGCCTATTGTTCCGGGCGGGGCGTCGGCTGCTAGGACGCGGCGGCGCCGGTCCTCGGGGTGCCGTTCCGGCGAGCACCGCCCCGGTCCTGGAAGCGACCAAGACATCCCCCCACGCGGGCGATCTGGAAGCAGAAGAGCCGGGCTTGACGGCGGCCGCAGCTCCGGAGAAGGCTGACACTCAGCCGGCGCGTCGCCGGACGCAGCGTCTGGCCTCTGTCTTCAGTTTCCTCCTTTACGTGGCGTTCATCGCCGGGGCCGTCTACTACGTGCCGCAGATCCTCTCCTGGGTCCTGGACACGCCCCATCCCATGGCATCCGTGTCTTCCCAGTCCATGTGGCCGACGCTCAGGAAGGGCGATCTGATCTTCCTCCAGGGTGTCGACAAGCCTGAAGACCTTGAGATAGGCGATATCATCGCCTTCCGGCACGAAAAGGGCATCACGGTGCACCGGGTCCTGGAGATCGACGGCGACGTCATCACGACGCAGGGCGACGGTAACCCGGTAGAGGACGAGCCCATCCAGTTCGATCAGGTGGTTGGCAGGGTGCTCACGGTAGGAGGCCATCTAGCCAAAGTGCCACACGTGGGGAGCATCGCCGGCCTCTTCGGCCCTCTTGCCACGCAGGCCGGTCAGTCTCCGGAGCTGGAGGAGCCATCAGCGAACGGGTCTGGCGGCCCGTCCGCGCCAGCGGAGGCCGGCGCATCTACCGCGGAGCAGACCCCCGGCCCCCAGCCAGTCAACGCCTCCCCTGGCACGACCGAGCTGGTGAGCGTGGACAGCTCTGGCAACCAGGCCAACGGTGGCAGCACCTGGCCCGCCATCAGCGCCGACGGGCGCTTTGTGGCCTTTCAGTCGGACGCCAGCAACCTCGTTTCCGGCGACACCAACGGCGAGAACGACATCTTCATCCACAACCGGCAGACCGGCGCCACGGAGAGGGTGAGCGTCGACAGCGCCGGTAATCAGGCCGACGGCAGCAGCCGCGAGCCCGCCATCAGCGCCGACGGCCGCTTCGTCGCCTTCGAATCGGCGGCCAGCAACCTCGTTTCCGGCGACACCAACGGCGAGAACGACATCTTCGTCCACGACCGGCAGACCGGCGCCACGGAGCGCGTGAGCGTGGACGCGGCCGGCAGCCAGGCCGACGGCGGCAGCAATGCGCCCGCCATCAGCGCCGACGGGCGCTTCGTGGCCTTTCAGTCCGAGGCCAGCAACCTCGTTTCCGGCGACAGCAACGGCCAGAGCGACGTCTTCGTCCACGACCGCCAGACCGGCATCACGGAGCGCGTGAGCGTGGACAGCGCTGGTAGCCAGGCTGATGGCAGCAGCACCTCACCTGCCATCAGCGCCGACGGCCGCTTCGTCGCCTTCGCTTCCGCCAGCAAACTTGTGCCGGATGACACCAGCGGCGGAAGCGATGTCTTCGTCCACGACCGCCAGACTGGCATCACCGAGCGAGTCAGCGTGGACAGCGAAGGCGACCAGGCTGATGGCAGCAGCGGCGAACCCGCAATCAGCGCCGACGGGCGCTTCGTCGCCTTCGAGTCGCAGGGGGGGAATCTTGTGCCGCGCGACTTCAACCGCGACCAGGACATCTTCGTCCACGACCGCCAGACGGGTACTACCGAGCGCGTGAGCGTGGACAGCGCCGGTAAGCAGTCTTCGGCGCCCACTAGCGCACCCGCCATCAGCGCCGACGGCCGACTCGTCGCCTTCCACGCGGGCCAGAGCAATCTGGTGCCAGGCGACACGAACCGCTTCCAAGACGTGTTCGTCCACGACCGCGACACGGGCGCAACGGAGCGCGTGAGCGTGGACAGCGACGGCAACCAGGGAGACGATCACAGTGGCCTGCCCGCCATCAGTGGCGACGGGCGCTTCGTCGCATTCTGGTCATGGGCAATTAACCTTGCGCCGGTGGAGTTCATGGAGCAGGTCATACTCGTCCGCGACCGCGGGGCAGCGGACACGGGCCAGTAGTGATGTTCAGCGCGGCATTGAGAGTACCTGCGGCTAGCTGAGCTTGGTGAGGCTCGCACTGCGGTGGCGGCGTGAGCAGCCGCCAGAAAGAAAGATATAACTCCCCGGCGACGCCGGGGAGTGGTATGCTAAGCTTAGTCACCGTGGTGATGCGGGGCCGTCACGGGGCGAGCGAGGCGGCCCCGCCCGCGCCTGCCTGTCGCCAGGCAGGAGAGCGGCCACCACCTTGCCAGGACCCTCGTGGCGGCCCCACCAGCATTATCGGCCGTCGCCAGGGGTCTCAGCAGGGGGCGGGTTACTCGCCGCCGAGCCGTCATCGAACGCTTGCTGCCTAGTGCGTCACCATGCCCCCGCTGATGTTGATGGCCTGGCCCGTCATATAGTCGGACTGGCTGGAGGCGAGGAAGGTCACCAGGTTCGCCACGTCCTCGGGCACCTCCAGCCGCCCCAGGGGAATGTGCTTCACGGCCTCGGCGACTACTTCTTCGTAGGGCATGTTCAGCACAAAGGAGGCCACACGCCAGCCCCAGCGCTGTAGCTCCGTGTCCACCTCGCCGGGGCAGACGGCGTTCACCTGGATGTTGTGCTGGGCCACCTCCAGGGCCATCACCCGCGTGAAGGCGATGATGGCCGCCTTGGCCGCCGAGTAGGCGGAGAGGAAAAGACCGCCCGCCTTGGCCGCTATCGACGAGATGTTGATGATCTTGCCACCCCCGCCCCGCTCTATCATGTGGCGGACCGCCGCCCGCGAGCAGAGGAAGGTGCCGGTGGCGTTGATGGCTATGGTCTTGTTCCAGGCCGCCTCCTCCATGAGGATGACCGGCCCCGGGCCCGGGGCGCCGCCGGCGTTGTTGACCAGGATGTCGATGCGTCCGAAGGCCTCCAGCGCCTGGGATACCATGGCCTCCACGGTGGCGCTGTCGGTGACGTCAACGGGCACGGCGAGGGCACGGACGCCGGCCTCCCGGACCCGGCGGGCCGTCTCTTCCAGCCCCTGCCAGTCCCCCAGGCCGTAGTCCGGGAACTCCTCAAAGCTGCGAGTGATGTCGGCCACGACCACGTCGGCGCCCTCGCGGGCCAGGCGCACGGCGATGCCCCGCCCGATGCCCGCCTCGCGCCCGGCCCCCGTGACAATGGCGACTTTGCCCTTTAGGTCATACACGTGTGCCTCCTGGCGAATCGCTACATAAGCTCCATCTCTTTGAGGTCCGCCGCCACCTTCAGCTTGGGCTCCGTCAGAGCCTGCACCTCCTCCGCTGTCCAGCCGGGGATCACCTCTCGCAACAGCAGCCCCTCCAGCGTCACCTCGATGACGGCGATGTCGGTGACGATGAGGCTAACGCAGGCGGGCGCCGTCAGCGGCTCGCTGCACTGACGCACGATCTTGGGCCGGCCGTCTTTCGTGGTGTGGGTCGTCAGAGCGATGAGCTTGCGGGCGCAGAAGGCCAGGTCCATGCCGCCGCCCAGGCTGCCCACCTTCTTGCCGGGCAGGAGCCAGTTGGCCAGGTCCCCCCTCTCCGATACCTGAATCGCCCCCAGCACGGCGATGTCCACGTGCCCACCCCGGATCATGGCGAAGCTCTCGGCGTGGTCGAAGAAGGACATGCCCACCTTACGGGACACGGGCTGGACGCCAGCGTTGATCAGGTTCACATCGGCCAGGTCGGGGTCGGTGATGATGGGCCCGAAGCCCAGGACTCCGTTCTCGGAGTGAAAGAGGATCTCCTTCTCGGGCGGCACGTACATGCTGCACAGAGTGGGCATGCCCACGCCCAGGTTCACCACCATCCCATCCTGGAACTCCTTGACGGCCCGCAGGGCCATGGTCTGCTCGTCCAGGCGCTCCTTTTCCTGCTGCATCACTCACCCCCTGTCGGTCTGACCACCACCCGGTCCACGTAAAGGCCGGGGGTGACGACGGACTCCGGATCCAGCTCACCCAGCTCCACCACCTCGTCCACCTCGGCGATGGTGACGGCGGAAGCGCCGGCCATGGTGGCGTTGAAGGTCCGCGCAGTGCCGCGGTAGACCAGGTTGCCGTAACGGTCGGCCTTGTAGGCGCGGATGAGAGAGAAGTCGCCCTTGATGGCATGCTCCAGCAGGTGGGGCCGGCCATCGAAGACGCGCACCTCCTTCCCCGGCTCGACGACGGTGCCCGGACCGGTGGGGGTATAGAAGGCGGCGATGCCGGCCTTGCCCGCCCGGATGCGCTCGGCCAGGGTGCCCTGGGCGTTCAGCTCCAGCTCCACCTCCCCCGAGGCCACCTTCTTCTCGAACGGCGTTAGCACCAGAGGCGACGGCGCTGCCGGGAAGGCAAGGATGCCCTTCTTCACCTGGCCCTGCTCCACCAGGATGCCAGGGTCCACAAAGTCGGCCGGGAAGCGGAGGATACTCTTCATCCGCGTGCGGATGAGCTCGATGAGCTCCATGCCCCAGCCACCGGAGTTACCGACGATGGTGAGGTCTTTGACACCGCGGCGGGCTACGGCAGATATTAGATAGCTGGGACACTCGCCGGGCCCGCCGAAACCGCCGATGAGGAGGACGGCACCGTCGAAGACATCGGCCACCGCCTCGTCAAAGCTGGGGACCACCTTGTTGATGGGCACGTGGCATCACCTCCTTGAAAACACCGCTGGGACGGCGCCAGTATACTACGTGACCGGCGCAGGAACAGCAGTCGCGCACCTAGTTCGTCCACCACCGCCACCCCCAAAGCGCCTGGACGGCCATCCGCCGCCGGCGTAAGCTGGTCTGCACATTGAAGGCCGAGACTCAGTAGCATTGCTCAGGAGGCAGAGCGTGGAGATGAAAGACGTCTTCGAGATGGGCCGGAAGCTGCGCAACTGGGGCCGCTGGGGCCCCGAGGACGAGTTGGGCACCCTCAACTTCATCACGCCGGACAAGATAGTGCAGGCCTGCCGCCTGGTGAAGAAGGGCAAGGCCTTCGCCCTGGCCATCCCCTTCGATAGCCAGGGGCCCCAGACCGGCGGTGGCGGTCGCATCAACCCCCTGCACGTCATGCTGGCCACCGGCGCCGACGCCGCTGCCGGCGCCCAGGACCGCATCCCCGGCGGCTTCCGTTACGCCGACGACCTGGTGATCATGCCTCTCCAGTGCGCCACCCAGTGGGACTCGCTGGCCCACGTCTTCTACGACGGCCAGATGTACAACGGCTACGACGCTCGCCTGGTGACCGCCTACGGCGCCGGCCGCAACAGCATCGACAAGATGAAGGACCGCATCGTCTCCCGGGGCGTGCTGCTGGACATCCCCCGCTACAAGGGCCTCGACTGGCTGGAGCCGGGCTATCCCATCACGCCAAAGGACCTAGACGCCGCCGCCGACCGCCAGGACTTAACCGTAGAGGTCGGCGACATCCTGCTGGTGCGCACCGGCCACATGGCTCTCTGCCGCTCGCGGGGGAGCTGGGAGGGCTTCGCCGGCGGTGACGCCCCCGGCCTCGCCCTCAGCACCGCCCCTTGGCTGCACGGGAAGCAGGTAGCCGCAGTGGCCACCGACACCTGGGGCGTGGAGGTACGCCCCAACGAGCCTCCCAACTCCTTCCAGCCTCTGCACCTGGTCCTCATCCGGGACATGGGGCTGCTGCTGGGGGAGATCTTCTACCTGGACGAGCTGGCTGAGGACTGCGCCGCCGACGGCACCTACGAGTTTCTGCTGGTAGCGCCGCCCATCCCCGTCACCGGCGCCGTGGGCTCGCCGGTGAACCCCATCGCCCTCAAGTGATTGCGCTCCGGGCGGCAGCCCGCAGGAAAGGGACGAAGCGCCCTTGACGGCGCGCGTTTCAGGCATACACTGACCTTACGCCCGCCCGTAGGGCCTGTTAGAGAACACCCTCGCGTCAGCCTTGTCATTCTGAGCCCGCCAGAGGCGGGCGAAGAATCTGACTCATTCAGACCCTTCGCTTCGCTCAGGGTGACTGGACAGAGGATCCTGGCAACACGCTCTGTAGGCAGGCTCAAGGAAGAGAAGTCTGTGGGACATGCCATCTCTACCCAGCCTGACCCCGAGGTCGTGCGGACCTCCTTCCGGGGGTGCCGCCCACTCTTCTACGACTTCTTCACGGCCGGAGTCAGCCGCCAGTACCGCGCCGTGGCCGTGGGGCGACTTGCTCTCCGGCCCGGGGACGCCGTCATCGACCTGGGGTGTGGCACCGGCCTCAGCCTCCCGCTGCTGGTGGATGCCGTCGGGCCTGAGGGGCAGGTCATCGGCGTGGACGCCAGCCCGCACATGCTGGCCCGCGCCCGCCGGCGAGTCGAGGCGGCCGGGTGGCGGAACGTGGAACTGGTGGAGGCCTTCGCCCAGGACTTCCAGCCGCAGAAGCCAGTCGACGGCGTGCTGGCCTGCAACGTCAACCAGCTCATCTGCTCCCCAGAGGTGGTGCAGAACGCCGTCACCTGGCTGAAGCCAGGGGGACGCTTCGTGGCGACCGGCAGCCGCCGAGGCCCCGGGTTTGGGGGCTTCCTGCGCGCCCTCTTCCTGCGGGTCACGATCCCCCTCATGCAGCGGGAGCGGTCGGCGGTGCGCTGGATCCTGCAGGAGCGGCCCTGGCAGGAGCTGGAGCAGGCGCTGGGGCCGCTGGAGATCGAGTACTTCCTGGCTGGTGCCGCCTTCGTGGCTTGGGGGGCCAGGCGTCCTACCGGAGAGACCAGGGCGGAGTGAGGGCAACGGGCAGCGACGGTCAGAGAATCAAGGGGGAACCATCATGGCTACCATCACGGGCGGAGAACTTCTCCTGAAGTGTCTGGTTCAGGAGGGCGTTCGCATCATCTTCGCTGTCCCCGACGCCAGCTATAACACGGTGCTGGGCAAGCTCCGCAGCTACGGCGTGCGCCTGCTGCCGCCGCGCCACGAGGCCGCCGGCGCTCACATGGCCGACGGCTGGTCGCGGGTCACGGGCCAGTTAGGGGTGTGCATGGCCGGCGCCGGGCCCGGCACAGCCAACCTGCTCTCCGGCATCATCACCGCCTATTCGGAGGGTTCCCCTGTCCTGGCCATCACCACCAACCGGCACAGCGCCACCATCTACCCCGACCGCGGCGGGGTGATGCAGTACTCGGACCAGGTCTCCCTCTTCAAGCCGGTGACCAAGTGGAATGCCCTGGTGTCCCAAGCCCAGCGCATCCCCGAGCTGGTCCAGAAGGCTGTCCGCGCCGCCACCAGCGGCCGGCCCGGCCCCGTCCACCTGGACATCCCGGAGGACGTGATGGAGGCCGAGATCGACGAGGAGAAGGCACCGGTGGAGGAGGCCCGGCGCTACCGGGTGGTGCAGCCCCAGGTGCCGGACAGGGCCCTGATCAAGCAGGCAGCGGCCATGCTCACGGAGGCTGCCATCCCGGCCATTTACGTCGGAGGCGGCGTGCGGCACTCCGGCGCCTGGACAGAGCTGAAGCTCCTGGCGGAGCACCTGAGCTGCCCCGTCCTCCTTAGCCCCGGCGCGCGAGGCCTCTTTCCAGAGGATAGCCCTCTCTGCTTCATCCCCCTTTCGACGGGAGGCATGAACCTGCGCAAAGAGGCCGACCTCGTCCTCCTCGTGGGCACGCAGCTCCCCCAGCTCGACTGCCACGGCCGGCCCCCCTTCTGGGCGCCGTCGCAGCGCCAGAAGGCCATCCAGGTGGACGTTGACCCGGAGGCCATCGGCCGGAACCGACCCGTGGACGTCGGCATCCTGGGGGACGCCCGGGCCACCCTGGCTGCGCTGCTGGAGGAGGTGGAGGCCATCAGCGGGCCGCGACCCCCTTCGGAGAGGCTCCAGGAGTATCAGCGCCAGAGCCGGGAGTGGGAGGAGGGCCTGGCCGCCCTGGCCACCGAGACGAAGCCCGTGCACCCGGCGCGCCTCATGACCGAGGCCAGGCGCTTCTTCCCCCACGACGGCATCCTGGCCATGGACGGTGGCAACACGTCGATGTACTGCTTCCAGTATCTCCGCGTCTTCCAGCCGCGGAGCTTCCTCTGGACCTCCAAGTTCGGGCACCTGGGCACGGGGCTCCCCTACGCCATGGCTGCCAAGCTGGCGCAGCCGGAAAGGACGGTGCTCCTCATCACTGGCGACTCCGCTTTCGGCTTCAACATCCAGGAGCTGGAGACGGCCTACCGCGAGAAGATCCCCGTCGTCTGCCTGGTGTCCTGCGACTACCGCTGGGGGATGGAGGTGCCGGGCCAGTTGGTCAGCCTGGGCCTCGAGAACCTCATCGGCGTGGACCATTCCCGCGCCCGCTACGACAAGGTGGCCGAGGGCTTCGGCTGCTTCGGCGCCTACGTCGAGGACCCGGCCGAGATACAGCCAGCCCTGGCGGCCGCCGTGAAATCGGGCCTGCCGGCCGTGATCCAGGTGGTGGTGGACCAAGGGGCTAACGTGCTGCCGCCGGGCCTCATGGAGTACGCCGAGGCCCTCGGCGAGGTCA
>Ga0315296_10000956_pt1 | contig 25607 bp, 23 predicted proteins | sample YL17G14_18_MG_FD_203921 | JGI IMG/M metagenome (GOLD analysis project Ga0315296, IMG submission 203921) | Sediment microbial communities from Yellowstone Lake, YNP, Wyoming, USA - YL17G14_18 | ecosystem: Environmental > Aquatic > Freshwater > Lake > Sediment | place: USA: Wyoming | collected... | reverse complement strand
CCCACCGGCTCGCATACGTCACGGTAATAGGGGAAGCAGAACTCGTGGAACATGCGAGGCGAAATGCCCACGGTCTCCTGGCTATTGGCAGCACCCCACATGTCACGTAGCCGCACGGGGCCACCCGCGTAGTCGGGCCTGGGCAGCCTGGTCGTGAAGTTGTAACTGGAACCGAAACTGTCCTGGTTGCCGTTGTTGAGTTGCAGGAGCCCCTCGGCCTCAGCCCAGTGCATCACGCGCAGCGCATTGTCTCGCAGGAAGGCCATCAGCCGGTGCACCGCGCCGGGGCTATCGTACATGGCCAGGAAGAACGCCTCCATGCCCATCAACTGAACGACTTTGTAGGTCAACATGGTGCTGCCGTACGTACCGGTACGAATGCAGACGGGCAGCAAGTCGCCGAGCAGGTGCTCCAGGAACTCTTTCCAGGCCATGGTGCGCTGGCGATCCACGCGACAGACGGCGGGTTTGAGCATGGGGAGGTCTCGCTCCAGATCCTGGATGGGATGCAAGAAGCGGTAGCCGGTCTCGACGCCCTGAGCGTCTTTGACGGTTTCGGTCTCGATCTGCACGCCCAATTCGTCAATTTCCACAAACCAGCCGACGTCAAAGGTGTCGGGCATCACCTTGTCGTCATCTATTAACTCATGGTTGCGGACGTTCCGCAGCAGTTGCTGCTCGATGGCCCGGCCTACCCCCCCCATCCCCCCCCTATAGGGGGGGATAGGGGGGGGGCAGCGGAACACACTTGCCGGCATAAAGTCGCGATCGAAGGTCCACGTCTCGACGACGACCGGTGGCCGTGCACCTGGGCGGCCATCGTTCAGGTCATACCACATGTGCTTCCGTTGCGCCATGACGGGCAGCGCGGCGTATTCGGCCTGCTTGCTGGCCAGAGCGCGCAGGTATGCCCGTTCACCGGTGGGAACGTGCCATTCCATCAGGGCCACTCATTCCAATCAGATCATTGCCAGGGCACCTGTGAAGACCGATAAAAGTTCACGCCTATGGCGGTCCACCGCGGCCCGTGCGCGCCGAGGCGGATCTTGTACTCGTCCCAGTCCCTTCCGGTCGCCGGGGACCAGCCGATCTCGGCGTAACCGGGCAGCCGTGGGAAAACCATGAATTCAACGTCATCTATGGTCTGCAGCGTCTCCGACCAGAGCGGGGCTTCCACGCCCAGAACGGCGCTTTCCGGGACGCCGTCCACCTGCGTCGCCGGGTCCCAGGTATAGGCGTCCGGTACGTCCACGTAGCCCGCCCAGGACAGCCCGAGCGGCGTCGAAGCATCGTACTTCATGTCCAGGTAGGCCCTGGACGCCGGGGACATGATGACCTGTGCGCCCTGTTGTACGGCCCGGCGGGCCATATCGCTGTGCCAGTGCTGCACAATGGAAGCAGGAAGGAGAGTGGTCTGGGCGATCTCCTCCCAGCCGACCATCCGTTTGCCGTGCGCCTGCACGATTGCCTGGACCCGTTCGATGAAACGCATGTAGTCGGCCGGGCTCGTGGCGGCAGTCTCGTCGCCTCCTACGTGGAAGTAAGGGCCGGGGGTCAGCGCCGCCATCTCCCGGATCACGTCCTCGACGAAGGTATAGGTGATCTCTTTGTCTATGCAGAGCGAACTGAAGCCGACGTCGGTGCCCGCGTACAGCGCCGGCGCAACCCCATCGCAGTTGAGTTCGGCGTAGGAAGCCAGCGCCGCATTCGTATGCCCCGGCATGTCTATTTCGGGGACGACCGTGACGTACCGGCTGTGGGCGTAGGCGACGATGTCGGCGTATTCTGCCTGGGTGTAATAGCCGCCGGGACCCCCGCCGACCTCGGTACTCCCGCCGTAGGTGGCCAGGTTCGGCCAGGCCTTGATCTCGATGCGCCAGCCCTGATCGTCGGACAGGTGCACGTGGAAGCGGTTCATTTTATAGTACGCCAGCAGGTCAACCGTGCGTTTCACGTCCTCGACGCTGAAAAAGTGCCTGGCGACGTCCAGCATGGCGCCACGCCAGGCAAAGCGCGGATAGTCCCGGACCGTCCCGCTCGCCATCTCCCACGGGCCGGGTTGAACCGTGGCGCTCTCGATTGCCGGGGGCAGCAGTTGCCGGATGGTCTGGAGGCCGCGAAACAATCCGGCCGGCTGATAGGCGACCAGCGTTACCCGATCCTGTGTGATCGTTAATTCGTACCCCTCTTCACCTAAGGCCGGGTCCCCGCCGACGGTGGTGAGATAGATATTCCCGGGCGCGGGAACGCCCGCGGCCGGCAACACCTGCATTTCGTATCCTGTCGAGGGGTTCAGTTTGTCGGCCAGGTATTGGCCGATGCCGGTCAATTCGGCCGTTCCAGGCTCAACGTAGATCTGGGCGCCTGCCGTTAACGTGAATGTACCCCCCGTTGTCGTTACCGAGACAGGCTTGGGGATCACGTGGTCCAGTGTGGGCCTCGGCCCCGCTTCGCCAGTCGGCTCGGGCCGGCTCGTCGGCGTCGGCTCCCTGGCCGGCTCGGGCTTGCCCGTCGGCGTCGGGGTGTCCGCCGGGGCCTGCGTTGGCCCGGCGGCCTTGCAGGAGACCAGGACCAGCGCGTACAGCAGCAGCGCTGCTGGCCACCACGTCCAGTCGCAACGTCGTTGTACTTTATGCATCTCGCATCCTCCTTCGCTATGCAGGTGGGCGGGCTGCCCACCGAAATGCCATTACTTGCTCAACAACTGCCAACCGCCCAGGAGGGACATCCAGACGATGACGATATCTGTGCCACGTCTTGTTGTGCGCGAACGGGCATCTTGTCCACTGGCCCCCAGGCCATGGCCGCCCAACCTGCGGCCAGCCAGGCGCAGGCGACCGGCACAAACCCGGCCGATAGCCTCGGCGGGAGCGGCAAGAGGCCGAACAGGATCACCAGCACGGGGAAAAGCAGCGGGAGGAAGGCCAGGGTATACGTCGTCTGCCGGCCCGCTCTCAGCGTGGACGAGCGAAACGGGTCAGCTTACGCCACCTTCCCGATTCTCTGAATGTCTGACTTTCTACTGGCGATTTTGATCAGCCCGCGCAAGGCTTCGTTCACAGATTCGGAGTCGGGGAATACCTCTGCTACATCAGAGGACAACACGACAACATTACTCCCCTCTGCGAAGCGTTGGACATACTTGCCTCGCACGCCTTTGCTGAAGTCGTATTCGTCCAGCATGTCTGGATCGCGCCTAGCCTTCGATACCTTCTTCATATCGTTCTCTTTCGTGTGTGGTAGCTACACGTGCGCTGATGATACGAATCTTGCCACCCCGATCGGTATGAACAACAACCAAAATACGCCCTCGAATAGATTGACCAATGATTACGAAGCGGTCTTCGTCTTCCGAATGGAGTGGGTCCTCGATAGTTGATGACAGAGGGTCCGTGAACACGGTCGCGGCTTCTTCAAACGAGACGCCGTGTTTCTTGATGTTACGCCTGGCTTTTGCATTGTCCCACTCAACCGTGACTCGCATTCTTTCTCCGATCGCAAGTATACATCACTACAATGTCGTGCTTACGCTGGCGCGTCAGCCAGTAATGAGCGACGGCCTCAGAAGTTGCTTCGGCAAGATTTTGGAGGGTGGACTGTGGGCTCATCGCTGACATTATACCCTGATAGCCCGAGGTTGGGAAGCGCGTGCGGTGTTACGTGGTCCGGAAGGCGGCTTGATGGCTCGCGCATCACCCACCCGTTGGTTGGTCGGCTTTGTGCAATTTACCCCGTGGTGCTGGCCGAAAAGGCGTAGGGCTTGATGGCTTCCAGATGCCGTGTTTCGGCGCGTTGCGCTTGATACAAGTCCCAACGCAGTTGCAGGCTCATCCAGAAACTGGCTGACATCCCAAAAAACTTCTCGAGGCGTAACGCCGTGCTCGGTGTCATACCTCGGCGGCCATTGACAATTTCGTTGATCCTCTGATACGGCACGTGGATCGCTTCCGCCAACTCGCGTTGCGTCAAGCCCATTGGAATCAGAAACTCTTCCAGCAACATTTCCCCTGGATGGATAGGGGAACGATCAGTAGGCACGCGCACCATTTTACTGCTCCTTATTGCGAATCTCATCTTCGGTCTTGAAGAAGACTTCCAAGCAGGGGTTGCGAGTAAGGATGGTCTGGCGGGCCTCAATCAGTTTTTCTTTCCTGTCTCCGATCTTGTAGACGTGCTCCGGAAATGGCCAGTTAGGATATTCGATGGCACCAAGTTCGATCATCTGACGCCATGCAGGTGCCTCTTTACCCGCGGAGACGGCTCTTTCTTCGGCTGATGTCGGCGAGTCCCCGCGCAACTGGCAGTTCTCTTGCGTCTTTCGTTTCAGTTCATCCAGAGTGGCAAGAGTCGCAAGCGCGCCCACAGGATTCAGCACGACCATAGAAAGTCTACCGAACACGTGTCGAATCTGAGGGTTGGACAGCAAGACCAGGATAGCAGGCGCGTATGTCTCTGCCTTGGCAATCTCTCCATCGAGACCCTCCAGAAACAGAACCTGCCAGTCCCTTCGTACTCTCAGGAAGAGGGTCATTGCCTGAGGGAACCAGTGGACATCTTCTGACAAGCACGTGAGTCCGAGTCCAAGCCGTTGAAAGGTCAGGTAGAGCTCATCGCGGAGTTTGGGATGAGCATAGAACAGGTCTCCCTGATCCCTGGGGCCGCTGCCCCGCAGGCGATATGGATCTATACGCAGTGCATCCTTCTTTATGATCCCGTCCAGGGGACCCTTGCCGATTCCACCAGGTCCAACGATTATCAACGTGTCACGAATCATACGTGTGCCTCCGTGAAGGGTTTAGACCTCCTCCGCGTTGTGTACAACTCGGGGTCTTCTCGGACTACGAGTTGGCCGCTGGAAGACGGAAGGAGCACGATCCAACGGTAGCCGTAGACCCCGAAGTGGGTTTGTTCCACGCCAGGACCTCCAATAGTTATTTTCTTATTCGTATTGCACGGATATAGACATTGCCGAGTCCATCTAAGCCGACTATCCCCGTGACAGTTATATGATCTCCTTCTTCAGTATCGGGATACTGGGACGGCTTGAATTGTAACTCGATTGCTTTCGGCCCTTGATCTCCCTCGACGGGCTGGAAGGAAAATACGCTATAGTAGTCCGCCGCCGATTGCACAGACAGCGATGATAAGTAGGAAAACAAGAAGGCCGATCAAGAACTTGGTCTTGTAATTCATATCATCCTCCTTACACGGTTTTGGGGAAGGAACCACCGCGGTATCACCGCTCTCGTTTTTCCGGTAACGTGACCGTTTCTGCCTCCGCTGCCAGATAGAGTGCATCAATCTCCTGCTGGAGTTCGATCGTCTGCTCGAGCGCAGTGGCGATGCGGCAGTAGGTGCGGACGTCTTCCAACTCCAACCGCCGCCCCTGGCGGTCCTTGAGCCACTTTTCGCACACCTGATAGCCGCCAATCCGGTATTCCCATACCTCCGCAGGCACGGGAGCAAAATACTGGGTCGGGTTGATGTACACCCGCCCCGCCTCGGCGTCGTAATGCAAGCCCCGGCCCTTCGCCACGCGGCCATCGCCCTGGCCCTCGAAGCGCGCCGCAGGCGGGTCGAGTTCGGGCGATTTCAGGAGATGCAGGGCTGCCAACCGTGCGCCCAGGGCCGCCAGCGCTTCAAAAACCTCGTAGTCAGCAGCGAAGGGGATGCGCGGAAAGTCAATCCGCAGGAACTCGGCGTATTGCTCGCGGTACGTCGGCGCGTAGAGCACAGCATAGACGTAGTGGAAGACCTCCTCCGGTGTCGGCTCACGGCCGTACTCCGCCGCCAGCGCCGCGGCGACTTGCGGGTTCAGGTTGGGCCGCCGTTGCGAGGACTCGAGGGGCGCAAACAGATCGCGCCGGTCGGTCTCGGGGTAGAGGTAGAGGGGAAAATGATAATCAATAGTTTTCAAGGAGACCACAACGTGCTCGGACATCTGTCTGCATACAAAGGCATGTTGCCATGTGCCGGCATACTCCACACGTCTCGGCACAATCAGCGCCACGTTCTCCCCCGCCAGCATGTGGCGCATGACCTCGGGGCGGGGCATACAGATGAAGCCGCGGGAGTGGCCGGTGTAGTAGGTGTAGCGCACGTCGAACGGCCGGTAGAGGATCGGCATTACCTTTTCGCGGTCCGGCCCCGAATCGAGCAGGTCTTTCTGCGCCAGCGTGACCTTCCAGTCGCGGGCGTCCTTGCCCAGTCCATAGGCTTGTCGCGCCAGTTCCGGCTCCATGCGGGAGAACACCGTGACCGTTCGCCATACTTCTTCCGGCGACCGGTGGATCGTCAGGCGATCCCGGGCGGTCACGATGCCCACGCTGTTGACAGGAAAGAGAGCAGTGACCCGGATGAAAGCACTGTAGGACGCGGCCAGATCCTCAGCCCGCGGCACGAAGAGATAGAACGGCGATCCGGGTCGCACCTCCTGCCAGGCCGTGTCGGTGACGTCGTGCGCTTCGAGCCAGGCGTACTTGGCTTCCCGTGTGCCCCAGGCCTCCGCGTGATGAACGCGGGCGTCACCCCTGCTGGCTCCCCCACGCTTGACGAAGAAGGCGATGGCGACGCCCTGGCGGATGTCGAAGACGTTCTCGTCCTTGCTCCCGTCGGGACAGACCTCGCGCTTGAGCGCGTTGCCGTGCAGGTCGAGGACGTAGATGTCGTCGAACGTGCTCATCAGGCTCCGGCGCATGCCGCGAAAGGTCGGGTTGTCCAGGTAGCCGTGGTTGGTGATCATCCCGACGGCGCCGCGGCCGGCCTGCTCGATCTTCCACTGGGCAAAGCGCAGGAACTTGACATAGTCGTCCTGGAGCCATTTGGGGTTCTTCTCGCCGAGCGGCTTCCCGTCCACCCGTTTGTACGCTTCGATCTGGCCGAGAATCCAACGGCCCCGATTGGCGGAGTGGCCGGAATACGGTGGATTGCCGAGGATGACGAGGATAGGCGTCTCCTTCTTCACCTGACCGGCGAGATGGGATTCCTCGGCCAGCGAGGAGAGCCCCGGCAGCCGGCTCTGGTCCAGTTCCTCCATATCAAGGGTGTTGGTCAGATAAAAGCGGACGCGTTCGTCATCGGCCAGATGATAGCCGAGTTCGTCCAGGAAGAAACTCATCTTGAGGTGGCCCACGGCGTAGGGAGCCATCATCAGTTCGAACGCGTAAAAGTTGCGCAGGATGTGGCGACGGATGAACTCGGCGCGGGCGCCGGTACCGTACTTGCCCTCGAACTCGCGGACGGCCTCCTGCGCGGCGCGGGCAACGAAGGTCATGGTGCCCGCGGCGGGATCGAGGAGCGTCACGCCCTCGGCGGCCAGGCCGTCCACCTTGCCGAACTCGGTCGTGAGAATCTTGTGCAGGGAACGCACGATGTAGGAGACGACGGGTTCCGGCGTATAGTAGACGCCGCGCCGCTCGCGCTCCTCGGGATCGTACTGGGCCAGGAAGGTCTCGTAGAAGTGGACGATGGGATCGCTGCCCCGGCGCTGCTCGTAGTAGGTGTCCAGGATACCCGGCGCGTCGGCCACGGCCAACACTGCGGAGATGTCGTCCACGGTCCACTCGAGTTCGGCCGGCAGGTCACCCAAGGAGATAAAGCGGAAGAGGTCGCGTAGGACGCCGATGGTGTGCGGGATGCCGTCAAAGGCCGTGCGGCGGCCGAATCCGTTCTCCGTGCGGATGCGGGCGGCGAACAGGCCGTAGGTGATGGTCTGGGCGTAGAGGTCGGCAAAATCCTCCGGCGTGAGATCACCGATGAGGTACTGCCGGAATGCCTCGTAGAAGCCAGTGAGCCGGCCGGGTGCGTCGCGCTCGTCGGCCAGCAGTTGGGCTACGATCTCGCGCAAGAAGCGAGTGCGCTTGGCCAGTTCGACGGCGAGCGTTTCCGCCGTGAAGGTCCTGGGCAGCGAAAAGTCGAGGAAGCGGTCGAGCAACGCCTCGAGTGCGTCGGGCTTTTCCAGCGGCGGGGTAGTGCGAAGTGCATGTAAGACGAAGGGCCGGGCAAGGAGCACGGAATCCACGCACTCGCCGTTGTGGTAGAGACGGAACTCCAGGAAATTGGTCAGGACCAGGTTGGGGAAGGTGGAGCGGTAACGTCGGAGTTGCTCCGACTCCTCGATCAGGTCGAGATGCTCTTCCTGCGGGTTCTTCGCTTCGACGTAGCCGACGATACGGTCCTGGCCGTTCCAGAGGCGGAAATCGGGGTTGCCGGCGTCGGTGCGCCTGGGCAGGGTGGTGACGTGCACGTGCGGCCTTCCCGTTGTCTTGGCCACCTCTTCCAGCATACGGCTCAGTGCAGGGTAAAAGCTCTCCTCACGGGCATCTCCCCGCGAGGCAATCTCTGCAAGGTCTTGAAGATATTTCGTGAAGGCAGTCTTCATTGTTGTTCCACAACTCGTACTCGCTCAAATCAGTTTCATCGTTCCAAGATACCCCATATCCCCCAGGATCAACCGTGACCGTATTGAAGAAGGCTTCGTTCTTCAACCACCGAAAACGATCCAGGTGCATAATCCCTTTGCAGTCGTAAACCTTCTGCACCCCGTTGACGAATCTGACAAGTAATCGCCTTTCCGTCAAAGGCTTTACTGATTCCACTTTTGGAGCACTCATTGATTACGCCGCCACCGGCACATATAAACTTGGGCTTGCCTCACTCAAAATGCCTTCTCGTGCAGATTTGAGGCGCACGAAAACAATTGGCTTGCTTTGGCTCCCGTAGGTATCCAACAGTTCCAGGTTATACAGGCGCATTTCGGGATCATCGTCGGGTAGGATGACCAGTTCAAAGTTATCCGGTAGCGCGTTGAACACTTGAGGGTGCTCCAACAGATAGCGCATCAACTCCCCGGTCAAAGCGATATTTCGTTCAACAACATTGGGCATTGTCATCGCTCAAAAGGCGTCGAAATTCAACAGTGTGCACTCTTCTGGGTCTTGCGGTCACATAGCCTCACTGGTGTGACAAGGAATCCATTTCGGCATGTCAGATGTTCCTGGCTCGACAAATAGTATACAGCAGAATACTTGTGAGTCAAGCGCTCGTGAGGCCAAATCGGATGGACAAGATGGCCTCTTGCCCTACGTGCCGGATGTGATACAATACGCGCGCGAAGGAGGTGCGCGATGAACCTGGGCGTACAATATTACCGGCCGCCGTTCCCGGAGCAGAGGTACTGGGAGGACGACTTTGCCCGCATCAAGGACTGCGGGCTGAACACGGTGCAACTGTGGGTGCTGTGGGGCTGGGTCGAGCCGAAACCGGGCGAGTTTCACTTCGACGACTACGACCGGCTGGTCGAACTGGCCGGCAAGGTCGGCTTAGGCGTGATCCTCAGCACGATCGCCGAGATCCAGCCCTACTGGATCCATCGCCAGGTGCCCGGCAGCGAGATGATAGACCACATGGGCCACAAGGTCATCTCGTCCAACCGCAACGAGTGCCACTTTGGGCTCACGCCGGGCGGGTGCACCGACCATCCCGGCGTGTGGGCGGGGATGCAGCGCTTCTTGAGTGCGGTCGTGACGCGCTACCGCTCGGCCGCCCACCTGCGCGGGTGGGACGCCTGGAACGAGCTGCGCTGGAACGTCAACGCCGACGGGCTGGTCTGTTTCTGCGAGCACACGCTGGCGGCGTTTCGCACGTGGCTGGACGCGAAATACGGCGGGCTGGATGGACTGAACCGCGCGTGGAAGCGGCGGTACGGCAGTTGGGAGGAGGTCTGGCCGGGCAAACTCCCCGGCCGCCCCTACACGGAGATGATGGCCTTCGAGCACTTTCTCACCTGGCGCGCCAACCGGCACGCCAAAGCGCGCTACGACGCGATCAAGGCGCTCGACCCCAGCCACCCGGTCACGGTGCACGGCGGCGCGCCCAGCCCGCTGTACGGCGGTTCGGCGCAGGACCAGCCGGTCAACCGGGGCAACGACTGGTTCTTCGCCGACGACCTGGACGGCGTGGGATGTTCCAGTTTCCCCAGGTGGTTCGGCATAGACGATGCGGGCTTCGGCATGCGCATCGAGTTCGTCAAATCCGCCGCGCGCGACAAGCGGGTGTGGCTCAGCGAACTCCAGGGCGGGCGTGCGGCGCAGGGCTTTACCATCTATGCGCCGGTGGACGCCAGTGCGCAGCAGCGCTGGGTGTGGAACGGCATCGCCTGCGGCGCCGATACGATCCTCTTCTGGTGCTGGCGGGACGAGGTGTTCGGGCGCGAGTCGGACGGCTTCGGGCTGATCGGCGACGATGGACTGGCCGAAGAGCGGCTGGCGGCCATGCAGGTGACAGGGCGGCTGATCGAGGAGCAGCGCGACCTGATCGCCACTTACCGGCCGGTGCAGCCGGAGGTCGGTGTGCTGTTCAGCCCGCAGTCCTACTATCTGCACTGGGCGCAGGAGGGGACCGCCGGGCGGTGCATGCAGGCGCTGGAGGGCTACGCGCGCAGCCTGGTGCGCAAGTCCATCCCCTACCTGGTCGTGGAGGAGGAGCACCTCGACGCGCTATCGGGGCTGAGGGTGCTCTTTCTGCCGCGCACGGTCGTCGTGGACGAACCCACCGCCGAGGCGCTGGCGGCGTTCGTCCGAGACGGTGGGACGCTGGTGTGCGAGTCGGAGTGTGGCGCGTTCAGTTCGCAAGGGCTGTACCGCTACCCGGAGGATCGCTTTACGTCTCGGCTGAGCGGGTTGCGCGAGGTCGGGCGGCGCAACCTGAGCGTGGATTCCATCGCGGCGCAGGTGGGCGGGCGAGAGTTACAACTGGGCGTGACGCAGTGGCTGACGCCGTGGCAGCGGGGTAAGGGGCAAGTGTGGGCAGACGGCGCAGACGGGGCATTGATCGTGGAAGTGCCCGTAGGCCAGGGGAGACTGGTGTTGTGTGGGGCGTACCTGGGCGATGCGTACTTGCAGAACTGGACGGCCGGCTTTGAGGATTTCGTCGAGCAGGTGGTGCGCGGGGCGGGGTGGCGGCCAGAGGTCGAGGTGCTGTCGCCCCGGCCGACGCAGGACTCCTTCGTCTACGTCAAGCATGGCGCTGCGGCGGGGAAGCGGGTGGTGTTCGTCTTCTTCCCGGCGGGCGGCGGCGAGGTACGGCTCCGGTTCCGGCCGGGCTTTTTCCTTGTGCGGCGGGCCAGGGATCTGATCTCAGGCACGGACGTTGTCATTTCCGATACAGACGCAGGGCAGGAGTGCACACTGCAAGCATCCAGGTGGCGGTTGGCTGTTTTGGTCGAAGACTGACTGAGGGCAAATTCAGCGTAACTGCTCAATCTCTTGAATCAGGAACAGCAGGTTGGGTTCAGTGAACGAAGGTCCTGGCGCAGGGATACGGTGGCGCTTCATGTCGGGTGGAACATGCTTGTGATGAGGATGGGTAGACGCTAGCGAAGGATCGTCCGGATGCGGTTGAGAGTCGTACCAGTATAGCTTTTCGCTGCCACGCCAGACCTCGTATCCGTAGCGGGAAAGCCGGGGTGGGATCAGGTCAAAACGCACCACTTCCAGCACGTGTAGGCGAATTCCGTTGTGGAAGAACAAGTCACCCTCGACCGTAGCCACGTCACTGGCTTGACGGATGACGGTAAGCGTAGACATCCGAATGCTGGAATGGTCGTCTTGCAGTGCATAGATGAACAGCTCGTAGTCCAGCAGTGTACGGCCTAACATGGTCTATACCATCACAGGCTGGATGATCTTGAAGAAGGAAGGTTGTTCTGTGCGGATTTGTTGCACTGCCTGACGGTAAGCCTGTTGCTTGTCGCGCCAGACTTCATATAGGCCGGCCCATTTCTCAAAGTCGAGCACCCAGGCGTCGTCTTCCGGTTCCTCGCCAGCGATGTACGATTCGTAAAAGGTCTCGGACATCACGCCATACTTGCGCTCGAAATATTCGAGTTGGTGGCTGAGCCGGTGAATGTCTTGCACAAGGGTAGCGAGTTCCATCGTGCTGCCTCCTTGCGTATCGTCTTCTGGACACCATTGTACCTGAGTCTGGCTCCTGGTCAAGTCAGACTTGGTTGTTTCTCTTTCGCCGCTTCAAGAAGTTTGCTCGAATCCACCCCCAGTTCAGAAACAGGTGGAGCCCGATGCCGATGACGAGCGCGATCCCGCCGGCTCTGTGAGCGTTGTACGGCACTACAGCGGGCAGCAGCCCAGACAGGGCTTGAAACAAGAACACGATGGCCAGAACAGGATTCAGAACTTTCAGGGCTTTCGCTTTGTTCATGTGTGTAACCTCCTTTGACGCTTCATCCCAATTCTGCTGGCAACCAACGCAGTCCTTCCCCTCGCCTGCCGACAGCGGCAGGTAGCGGTTCAGGTTGAGCACGCCGTTTAGTCAGAGTATTTTCCAGGAGCGTGGTCATGTCGAATGGCTCCTTTCGCGCTCACCGGCGGAAGGCCTCGAAAATGCCGGAGTCCTTGGTGATGTGGATGGCGCCTCCCCGGGAGACCATTTCCTGTCCCACGTGCTCCGCAAACCTGATGCGTTGGTCGCCCATCATCCTCGTGCTTTCTGACAAGACGTACTCGACCAAAGGAGCAGCCTCTGTCACCGCCAGCGCGTCTTCGTAGCGGCGGATGGTCACGCCTGAAAACCACGGGGACAGTTGAGCGCCTCCATTTTCCAGCGTGAAAGGGTTGGCAGCGCTGCTTTCTGAGACCATGTCGGGGTCAAACCGGCTCACCAGGGCCTGGAGTCCTCTCAAGTGTGCCTCGCCCACCGTCGAAGCGACCAGGCGCCCGCCTGGCTTCAGCACCCGCCTGATCTCTGACAGAGCCTGCGCTCGATCCGGCACGTGATAGAGCATGTGGTTGGCGATCACCGCGTCAAATCCCTCACCCGGAAACGGAATGGCCTGTGCGTCGAGTACGGCAAACTCGAAAGGATGGGGACTGTGACAAAGGTTCAAGTGAGCCTGGTGCACCATCCCGGCTGAGAGGTCCGATAGCACGATCTTCCAGGCTTCCGGCAGGCGCGGCAGGTTCTCCAGCCACAAGTTGCCCGCTCCGCAGCCTACCTCCAGGACGTGGCAGCCTGGTGGCAGGCTGAGTTGATCGAAGAGCCAGGGCATCCAGCCATACTGATTGGTGCTGAAACGTGCGTGAAGTTGGACGCGGGCATTCAAGTTCGAGGCATTTCGATACTGTTGTGTCAGAAGATACGTGCGGTCCGTGAGCAGATTAGACATAGGGACAATGAACAATGGGACAATGAACAATGGGACAATTCGGCGTGGCGTAGCAGCAGTACAAGCGTGATTCCCGTGACAATTCCAACGCCTGCGCCCCACACCGCGCCCAAGCCTACCGCCGTAGCCAGAATCCACCAGCCTGCTCGTTTCACGTCACGTCGCAGGAGGAGCCATTGCCCCAGCCCAAGCGTAGCGCCTCCCGCGAGCAATGCCACGACGGAGAGAACAAGGCTCTGAGGGTGTGCCTCCATCGGCCCTGTGATCAGGCCGGCGTTCAGTGCCCGGTGAAACTCGAACGCGCCGGTGACGATGCCGGTGGCCCACACGGCTATGGTACAGATGACGACCCAGCCGGCCACCGTCAGCGGAATCCAGCCGTTGCGCTTGATGGACTGGCGACGCAAGATGTCCCATTGGCACAGGCCGGCGAACCCTCCACCGACGACGCCCCCCAGAACGCCCAGCCTGAGCGTGGTCACCCACTCGCTCTCGACCTGAGAGCCACCGGCCGAAGCCACGACGCACAATAGTGCGCTGCCCACGACCGTCCCCAGCACGGTCAAGAGCACGTTCCTCTTGCGCATGCGCGAGGCAAACCACAGGAGCAGGCCGAGCACGGCGGCGGGGACGAGGCCTATCGTCGCTCCGAGCCAGAGCCGGTCGGACACGCGTTCCCACAGTGAGGAGTTCAGGTAGATGCGGGCTGCATCTGAATCCGGGACTGAAAAGGCCGCGGCCATTACCACCATCAATGCCCACGCCAGGAGCCATCCCAAAGTCGTAGCGATGGTCCACGTCCCTCCCAGGAGCAGCCAGCTCTTGCTTGTCTTCGGTCCATTGAGTCTGCCCTCCATCTTCGCCCCCATTGTGGCAATTATACCATCTTGCCTTCCAGCGGACAAGGCAGCCTGGCAGGTAGGAGGTGGAGACCTTTCTTGCGCCCTGGACTTGGGTTTTTGGCCCTGGTATGATACAATCGTAGCCGGCATGAGCGGTCACGTCCACGTCGAGGTTCCTCCCGCATGGGAACACATCACGCTCCCGGCGTTGAGCGGCACGCTGCTCGTCGTCGGTGCGCCGGATACGGGCAAATCCACCTTCGCCCGTTACCTCTACCGTCGCCTGTGTGCCTGCCACGAGCGGGTGGCCTTCGTGGATGGGGACGTCGGCCAGACGACGCTGGGGCCGCCGACGACGATGACGCTCGCGCTGGGGAACCCTGGCGACGCCGGTTTCCCCCCCAAAGGGCCGCGCTTTCGTTCTTTCGTCGGCGACGTCTCGCCGCGTGGCCACATGCTGCCCGTGCTCGTCGGCGCGCACCGGCTGGTCGAGAAAGCGCGCCAGGCGGGAGCCACCGCAATCGTGTTCGACACAACCGGGCTGGTGGACCCCGGCCAGGGCGGAGGCGAGCTCAAGCGCGCGAAGGTCGAACTCTTGCAGCCGACGGCGGTCGTGGGCATCCAGCGCGAGAGCGAACTGGAACACCTGCTGGTCCCGCTGCGCCGCAGCCGCCGCACGCGCGTGATAGACCTGGTGGCCGCGCGGGCCGCCCGCCCTCGCGAGGTGCCCGCCCGCCAGGAGCATCGCGCGGCCCGTTTTCGCCGTTATTTTGAGCAGGCGCAAGCGTTGGAAGTCACCTGGCACCGTTTGGCCGTCTTTCCGGTTCCTACCTTCACCCCGCACCGGTTGGTGGCGCTGGAGGACAGCGCGGGATTCGTGCTGGCGCTGGGCATCGTCACCGCCAGCGACCCAGGTCACGGCGCGATCACGCTGTACACGCCGCTTTCCTCGCTGGCCGGCGTGGACGCGCTCCGCCTGGGCGACCTGGCGCTCGATCCCCACACCTTCCGTGAAGCGCGGTGAATGGCACTCCATTATCAGGATATAAACATGGTCAAAATCGCCTCGTCCGAAATCACGCCGGAGCACGTATACCTATCCAGGCGCAAGTTTTTGAAAGGCGCTGGCGCACTCGCGACGAGTGCGCTCGTCCTCAGCGCCTGCGGCCGCCAGCCCAGCCCAGCCCCCACCCCATCTGGGAGTGAAGTCTCGCCCCAGGCAGGCGCAGGTACAGGCGAGATGGGGGACACGCCGACGCCCTACGACACCATCAACTCGTACAACAACTACTACGAGTTCTCCACCGACAAGGAAGCGGTCGCCAGGCTGGCGCGGGATTTCAAGACGTCTCCCTGGACGGTCGAAGTCGGGGGATTGGTCAACAAACCAAAGACGTTCGACCTGGACGACCTGCGAAAATTCGCCCAGGAAGAGCGCATCTACCGCCTGCGCTGTATGGAGGCCTGGTCTATGGTGATTCCCTGGCTGGGGTTGCCCCTGGCTGCGCTGCTCAAGGAGGTGGAGCCGCTATCAAAGGCCCAGTACGTGCGGTTCGAGACGCTCTACGATCCGCAACAGATGCCCGGCCAGGAAGACCCGTTTTTCGACTGGCCCTACGTCGAGGGCTTGCGGCTGGACGAGGGCCTACACGACCTGACGCTCCTGGCGACCGGCATCTACGGCAAGCCCTTGTTGCCCCAGGCCGGCGCGCCGATCCGGCTGGTAGTGCCCTGGAAGTACGGCTTCAAGAGCATCAAATCCATCGTCAAGATTGACCTGGTAGAAGACAGGCCGACCTCCCTCTGGATGGCACAGGCACCCAACGAATATGGGTTCTATGCAAACGTGAACCCCAACGTGCCCCATCCGCGCTGGTCCCAGTCCAGCGAACGGCGCATCGGCGAAACCGGCCGTCGGAAAACGCTGCTCTTCAACGGATACGCAGAGGAAGTGGCATCACTCTACGAAGGGATGGACCTGGCCCAGTGGTTCTGACGCAGAAGTTGAAGGCGCACTGGCTGCAGATCCTGGCCCACCTGGGGGCGCTGGTGCCGCTTGTGGTGCTGGCATGGAATTACGCCCAGAACCAGTTGACCGCCAACCCGATCCGCGAGGTCACGCTCCGCACGGGCCGGGCTGCGCTCGTCCTGCTGGTACTCTCGCTCGCCAGCACGCCCATCTACGTCGTGTCCGGGTTCCAGCCGGTGCTGCGGCTGCGCCGTCCACTCGGGCTGTATGCTTTTCTGTACGCCGTCCTGCACGGCCTGACGTTCGCCGGGCTGGATTATGGCTTCAACCTCGCGCTGATCGGCGAGGAGGTGCGCCAGAAGCGCTTTATACAGGTGGGATTTCTGGCGTTCCTCATCTTGCTGCCGCTGGCGCTCACGTCTACCCGGGGGTGGATGGCGCGGCTGGGCCGGAACTGGAAACGGTTGCACCGCCTGGTCTACCTGGCGGCGCTGGCCGCCGTGGCGCATTATGTGTGGGCGGTGAAAGCGGACGTCCGTAAGCCCCTACTCTACGGGGCAATCGTCGTGGCACTGCTCATCTTCCGCATCCCGGCCGTGCAGAACGCGGTGCGCAACGTCCGTGCGCGGATAGGTAGATGAAGCGCGCCGGGCGGACTGCGCCGTCACCTGCTCGGCGCGCTCGATGAAGCGCACCAGGCGGACGCGCAGTTCGGCCGGATCGGCGCGCCGCCGGGTCAGGCGCAGGCGATCCGCCCCGTTGTATTCGCTCCACAGCCAGCGCAGGATCAGGAAAGGCCAGCGCGTGACCAGAAGCCGGTCCCAAACTCTGAGCCGTTCCTCAAAGCCAGGGTCATCCGGCGGCCGCCGGTAGTTCTCGCGCAGCCAGGCCTGCTGCGGCTCACTCAATCCTACGAACGCGGCGTGCCAGCGCGGGTCCGCGACGTCGAGCGCCGGGTCGCCCCACCCGCTGTACTCCCAGTCCACCCACCGCACGCGGCCATCGTCACCCCTTATGGCGTTCGCCAGGTTCTGGTCTACGTGGCACAGGCGCAGTGGGAAGCGCTCGCGGCCCGGGTCCACGGCGGCGGCTGCGACGAACTCTGTGCAACCGTCCACCAGCCGGGCCAACCGATCCCGTAGACGCTGCCCGTGTGGCTCGGCCGTCGCCAGCCAGGTCCCGTACTCTACCAGGAGGCCGTGCAGTTCGGCCAGGTACGCCGCAAAGTCGAACCAGTGGAAACAGGCGGTGGGGAGCCCGAAGCCATGATAGTCGCACTGGCGGAGGGCGTGCATGCGATGGACACTCTCCAGCAGCGCTGCCAGTTGTTGCGACGTGGGCGCTGCACCGAGCGGTTCACCGGGCAGCCAGGCGTAGACGACGGTGGGGTATGGAAGGACAGTACAACTCTCGTCCAGCCAGAGTGGATGCGGCGCGACGTCGAGCCCGGCGGCGTGCAGCAACTGGAGTGTGCCGTACTCGCGCGCGGCGCGGTGCCGCTCGTCGGCGACGCACAGTTTGCAGGCGCAGGATTGACCGTCGGCCTCCACGCGGTACAGCGCGTTGTTGGCTCCGCCAGCGATGCGGTGCACAGTCACGCCGCGCCCGTTCCAGGTCTCCGCGCCAGCAGCGTGCGCGGCAGCGACGACGTCCAACCAAGTGGGGGATTCACCTACCAGAGCCATTACTGGCCTGCTCCCGCCCAGGGTCCGGACTCCCCAACTTGTTGGGGGCTGCCCGAACAAGTTCGGAACTCCGATGCACGCCGCGTCCGGACTCCCCAACTTGTTGGGGGCCAGCCCGAACAAGTTCGGGACTCCGATGCACGCCGCGTCCGGACTCCCCAACTTGTTGGGGGCTGCCCGAACAAGTTCGGAACTCCGATGCACGCCGCGTCCGGACTCCCCAACTTGTTGGGGGCTGCTCGAACAAGTTCGGAACTCCGATGCACGCCGCGTCCGGACTCCCCAACTTGTTGGGGGCCAGCCCGAACAAGTTCGGAACTCCGATAACCGCTCCCCGCGCAATAACGTCAGCAGCCGATCGCGGTCGCAGTGGCGCAGGCACTCTGCCGCCCGGTCCAACCGGCCCCGCTGGACGTAGAACAGCGTCTCCTCCTCCAGCCAGGGGACGCGCACGGGCACGCCGTCCAGGTCCGCCGTCGTCTCCGTCGCGCTCGTCGCAGGCACCCAGCGCCCCGCCTCGCGCCGGTACAGGTCGCCCATGACCTCGACGGTCACTCCGTCGAAGTCGAAACAACCCAGGTGAGAACGCCAGGCCTCGCCCTCGCGCAGCGCCACAGGTTCCACGACGTGCTCGGCAAAAAGGCCCTGGAAACGGTAGACACCCTCGACGTCGGTCAGCAGGTCGAGGTCCTTCACCGGTATCGGGACACCGTGCAGCGCAATCGCCGCCCCGCCGCCGACCTTGTACGCCACGCCCGCCTCGTCCAACTGCTGTGCGATCTGCCTGAGCACCGTGCGCCAGCGGGGCTTGACGGCCACGGCCAGCAGGTGCTCGACATACCCGCGGATGGAGGGGTCCGCGGCCACCCGGCAGTTCAGGTCTACCCACGCGTCCCAGCCTGGGCCGGAGAGGGCGTTCACCCCGGCCTCAATTGCACTGATCAACCCTTCGACACCCAGGACGGCGACGACCTCGAAGCCGGCCCGCCAGCAGAGCGGGGTGACCTCCGTTGGATGGGCAAAGTGGGCGACGAATTCGAGGCTTTCTTCCCCCTGCGGAGGCAAGACGCCCGTGGCCAGGATCCTCTCCAGGAGTTCGGGGTGTTCCAGCGGCCAGGCAGGCTCGTTGACGGCCGCCCAGCGGGGGACGGCGTAGCGGGAAATGAAGGCCGCAAAGAGGGGCCCACCGGGTTTCAACACCCGGTGGGCTTCCACCAGCGCCTGGTGCCGCTCTCCTTCCTCCAACAGGTGATAGAGCGGCCCCATGAGCAAGGTCGCGTCGAAGGCGTCGTCGGCGAAGCGGGAGAGGTCGGTCGCCGTACCGTGCTCGGTGCCGGCCAGCGCCACGCCGGCCTCGGCCGCCTTCTCCTGCGCCAGGCGCAGATTGGCGGCCGAGAGGTCGAAGAGCGTGACGTCGTAGCCACGGCGGGCCAGCTCGATGGCATAGCGGCCAGGCCCACCCCCACAGTCCAGCACCCGCGCGGGAGGGGGCGGGAGATGCGCGGCCAGCGCCCGCATGGTCACGGCGAACTCGGTGCGATGGCGCTCCAGGCGCTCCCATTCGTGCCCGGGTTGCTGGTCGTAGTAGCGCTCAATCATCAGCCACTCTTGAGGCCGGTGCGCAGTTTGTTGGTTACCTCGCGCACGACGTGAGCGGCCAGGACACCCCGGTTGGCTTCCAGGTAGGCGGCCACCTGATCTGGATGCAGCTTGACCATCTCGCGCAGTGCCCACGAGACGGCCTTGGTGATCATCGGATGTCGCTCCTCTTTGACCCGGTCAACCAGTTGGAACGTCAGATCGGGGATGGTGAAGCCCGTATGGCCGCGGTTGATCGGGACGGTGGCGACCAGCGCCAGTCGGCGGCTCCACACGTCCTCATCGGCGATCAGGTCCCCCAGGTGGCCCAGCCGGGTGTCCGGGTCCTTCAGGATCCAGGAGCCCAGGAGGCCTGTCCCCAGCCCATCGGTCAGTCCCCAGTTGTCCAGTTTGCGCCGCCAGCGGTCAAAGTGGTCCCAGGTCAGCGCGGGGATGCGGCGATACCGCCCAAGCAATTCCATTCCCAGCGCACGCTCCTCGTGTGATTCCCCGTCCCACAGCGCCTCCACCAGCGCCATCAGGTCCTCGGGGGCGATTTCTCTGTGGGTACGTTGCCAGTTGCCGGCGATCTCGCGCACGTGGGGTACGCGCACGCCATAGATCTTGAGCCGGGTGCGCATCACCATGGCCGAGCCGGCCTGGTATTCCGGCTCGGCGTGCGCCAGAATCTGCTCCAACAGATGTTGCCTCTCAGCCTCTACGTCTATCACAAGCCCTCCAGGTAGTGCCAACCATCCGTTCCTTTCCCAATCCGTTGTAAGACGGCAGCCGGAGCGAAACACCCCGTCTACCGTCTACCGTCCGCCGTCGGTCACCTCACCACCGCTCGTGCCGCACCAATTCAGACAACGCCTTGCGCTTCTTCGTCCCGAGCCGGTCGGCCGGATATCCCAGCGGCGTGAACGCGATCGGTTCCACGTCGTCAGGGAGGCCCAACACCTCCCGCGCCGCGGCCGGGTCGAACGCGCCAATCCAGCACGTGCCCAGCCCCAGGTCGGCGGCGGCCAGGATCAGGTGATCCATGACGATGGCCACGTCTACGTCGGTATAGTTCTTGCCGTCCCGGCGGGTCCACCCGCGGGCCGGCGTCCCGCAGGCGCAGATGACCAGCGGCGGCTGGACGAACCAGTCCTGGCCGTAGATGCGCTTCAATTCGGCCTCCCGCCCCGCCGTGTGGATCACGATGAGTTGAAACGGCTGCCGGTTGGCCGCGGTCGGCGCCAGGCGCGCCGCCTCGAGCACCTGCTCCAGCTTTTCATCCTCCACCGGGTCCGGCTTGTACGCCCGGACACTGTACCGCTTCCCAATCAGTTCTGAGAATTCCATACATGGCCTCCTTATCGTCTCTTGGTTAGCTATCGGTATACCTCGCGCCGATGTTGTATCCTTGTCACGCGCACCAATCTCGCCTCGTCATGGATCTCGTACTCAACCCTGTACTGTGCCACTGACGCTTCCCTCGCGTGCCATTTATCTGTTACCCGCGCACGCCTATCAGGCGGGCGATCAGGTTGCTGCGCGGCTGGATGGCCCCCTGGGGGCAGATTTCAGCGCAGCAGAAACAGCCGACACAGCGGCTCATATCGAAGTGCGGGGGCTGACCGGGTACAATCGCCTCACCGGGACAGACCTCGGCACAGCGGCCACAGCCCACACACGCAGACAGGGTCAGCCGGGGGCGCAGCCGGATGGCCCGGTGCACGGGTGCACTGATCCACGCCGGGACACGGAAGTACCAATGGGCCTTGGGCAGGGAGACCATCCCGAAATCGAGCGCGCGCCGGTCTCCCACGCTCTGCACTGCGTCCAGGTCCGCGACCCCCAGCCCCCGGGCGCCGGCCTGAACCAGGTGGAGCACCTCGCCGGGCCGGTAGCCCAACGCGCGCGCGATCACCGCGTCCAGCGCCACCGGGTCCGCCGAAGCGGCCAGGCACCCGTATTGGCGCGGGGTACCGCCCATCCCTGGCCCGTGCCCCTCCTGGCCGAGCACGCCGTCCATCAGCGTCAGCCCCGGCCGGACCAGTTCGAGGACGTCCACGAGCGCACAGCCAAAATCCTGCACGCCGGGGGCACGGCAGTGGACCTCGCGCTTGCGCGTGCCGGGGATCGCGCCGAAGAGGTTTTTCACCGCGCCGGTGAGGAGTGTGAGGATGTGGGTCTTCAATTTGGGCAGGTTGATCACCAGGTCGGCTTCACAAATTGGGCGCGCGATGAAGTAGTCGTGGCCGTTCAGCCGTTTCCACTCCACCCCGTCGAAGGAGACCAGCGTGGCACCCGTATGCTCTGCCACTGCGGCCATCCCGCTCGGACCCCAGACCCGTCGGCCATCCCCAGCGGGGCCGCCAGGCGAATCGCCGATGAAGGCGCTCCCTCCTGCCTCCTGCACCAGTTCGGCCACCGCCTGAACTACCGTCGGGTGGGTCGTTATGGCTCGCTCCAGGTCAGCCGCAGCCAGCAGATTGGGCTTGAGCAGCACACGCATCCCCGGGTGGACGAAGCGGCCGATGCCACCCAGTGGGGCAAGCGCAGCGGCCACCGCCTGGCGCACTGCGTCAGGCTCATACGTCTTGCAGGCGACGACGGAAACTATGGACATAAGAGGGTCTCCCTACTAGTGGCACTAATGGCACAAATGGCACAATGGCACAATATAACACGGGGGAGTGGAATTAGCAACCACTGAACAGCAGGCACGGTCAGAAACCTGGTTTCTGGCCCAGCAGGCGCCACAAGCCATACACCACGTGGGCGAGAATGCCCATCCACGCCAGGCCGCACCACACCACCGGCCCCATACCCTCGTACGAGACCCACTGCCCGGCGTCGTCCACGTCGAGCGTATAACGCAGGGGCAACGCATCCACCAGCACCGACAGTCGCGGATTCGACGGCAGGTACAGGACCGGCTCTTCCTGCTCGTCACCAATGGCCTCACCAGACAGGGCCTGGCACGCGCCCGAGTACGTCAGCCAATCCTTGCCCTGAAACTCGTAGGTGTATTGCATCACCGGCCTGTGGTTCACCTGGACGTTGGTCGCCCGTGATGAAATCGTCCGCGCGCCGGCCACTTCGCCGTAGCGCAACAGGATCACCTGCCGCCACCCACGCACAGTGGCGCTCACGAACATCGCCGCGCCGACGACTGGAAAGATGAACACGAACGAGAATACCCACGGCTGGAACGTCGAGAGGCGCGTTTTGTCGAGCCGGGCCACGGCCGGCCGGTCTGGCACGTACCAGGCGGTCACGCGGTCGCCCACAGACCACACCTGGCCGGTGGAGTACGCGCGTCCCGTGACCGTCTCCTCGTCGGGCGTCATGAACGTGAAGCGGTATTCGTACACCTGCACGTCGTTCTCCGTGGCGCTCGTCGCAGCGACACCTGTGATGGTCGCCCGGGCAGTCGTCGTGGAATGTGCCAGCCGCCATTCATCCAGCGGTCCAAAGTCACCGGCGAAAAGCCATACGAACACCATACCCAGGAAGAAGAAGAACGCTCCAATTCCGCCAACCCATCCCAGCATGGCGGAACACACGACCGGGAGCGGAACCCAGCGTGGTGGCGCAGTAAGCCGGGCGATGCGATTAGATAACATCGGTCCTCCTGGTTCAGGCCGCCAGCAGCCCCTCACAGATGCGCACCGCCGCCACCGCATCCGGGCCATGGGCGTCACAGTCCATCTCTGCGGCCAGGCGCGGGGTGGTACATGCGCCGCCGATGATGATTTTCACCCGGGAACGCAGCCCCGCCTCGGTGAGCGCCTCGACCACGGCCTGCAGTTGGCCGACCATCGGCGTGAGCAGCACCGAGAGCGCGACGATGCCCGCCCGGTGCGCCCGCACCGCCTCGACGATGCGCGCTGCCGGAACGTCCACCCCCAGGTCCACGACCTCAAAACCCGCCGCGCGCAACATCGTCCCGACCAGGCGCTTGCCAATTTCGTGGATGTCGCCCTTTACCGTCGCCAGCACGACGGTGCCCTTGCCGCGCACGTCTGTCGCTGTGAGCAGCGGCTCCAGCGGAACCAGTCCCGCTTTCATCACTTCGCCCGCCAACACGAGGTCGGTCAGGTAGTAATCGCCGGCCTCGAAGCGCTCGCCCACGACGCGCATGCCGGCGCTGAGGCCGTCGTTCAGTACCGTGCGCGGCTCGGCCCCGGCCTGCAGCGCCTCGCGCACGCGCGCCGCCGCCCCATCAATGTCCAGATCGGCGACCGCCTCCAACACACGCCCAATCGCTTCTTCCGCGTTCATCGCATGCCTCCAATGAGTTCCAATGAGCTCCAATGAGTTCCAATGAGTTCCTTCATCTCATAGGAACTCGTGGGAACTCGTAGGGTTTCAGTCCAGCGCCAACGGATAGGTGCCGTAGCGGTGGGTGAACTCGATCATCCAGCGGGTGTTTTCGACTCTGACCGCGTTGTGCGAGTTCGTCATCGCCATGATGAATCCGCCGTCCTGGGCGGCCGCCCGCAGTGCGTGTTTGACCGCCGCTTCGACCTCCTCCCGTGTGCCGTGGCTGAGCACGTGGGCGATGTCCAGGTTGCCAAAGATGCACATCCTGTGGCCCACGCGGTGCTTGACCTCGGCCAGGTCTATGCCGGCGGTGGGCTCCAGCGAGTGCACGCCGTCGAAGCCCCACTCGACGAACAGGTCGAGCAACTGGTTGACGTTGCCGCAGGAGTGGATGATGATCCTGAGCCCGCGCGCGTGCGCTTCGTCCGTGATGCGGCGCAGACTGGGGCCGAAAAACTCTTCCATGACGCGCGGCGAGGTCTGCGGCCCACTCTTGTAGCCCATGTCGTCGGAGTAGACGAAGCCCGGCAGCCCCGCGTCGGCGACGGCGTGGACGGCCGCCAGGTAGAGCGTCTCGTAGTACTTGACCATGCGGCGCACGAATTCGGGAGCGCGGCGCAGCGCCACAGCAAAACCCGCCAGGCCCATCGTCTGCGAAGCGTTCTCCCACAGGCCGCACAACAGGCTCCCCATCAGGTAGATGCGCTCGCCGTAGCGGCGCTGCAGGCCGGCGAACACCCGCTGCAGGGCCTGGTGGAACCGGTCGGGGTCGGGATGGGGCCAGGCCTCCCAGCGCTCCGGCGTCGTCAACAGCCCCTCGCGGTACATGGGCGTGTCTATGTTGCCGTCGGGATCGGCGACAAAGTCGTACAGCCGCCCGTAGATGTCCGTGGCCTGCCGGTTGTCGCGCACGTTGAAGATGGCCGAGTACATGAGCCAGGAGCAGTCGTAGCCGAGCGCGATGTCGGCCTCGAGTTTCTTGGCCATAAATTTCTCGAACTCGCGGTTGAACCAGCCCGAGGCGTTGACCAACGGGGCCGCCAACTTGACGAGCCTACCGGTGATGCCTGCCTGGATCAGGCTGAGCGGCACCGCGTTGCCTTTCTGGCCCAGGATCTCGTAAATCTGGTTCTGCTCCTCAGTGCAGGAGAACACCGGCACCCGGTCCGGCTTCTCCCGGTTCAGCGCGGCGATAGTGCGTTCGTGGCAATTCATAGATCCTCACTCCTTTGACGCTCTCCAAGTTGACACCCAGCCGGCACTATGGTAACATCTGCTCCGCCGGTACACAAGATGTCACACGCCAGTATAGCACGTCTCTTCCTGGACTGCAATCTCACCTAAGGGGACTCTCGTATGCCTGACCGACCGCGTGCCATCGTCCACCTGGACATGGATGCCTTCTTCGCCGCCGTCGAGGTACTGGAGCGCCCCGAACTGGCGGGCAAACCGGTGCTCGTCGGTGGGCGGCCAGAGGAGCGGGGCGTCGTCTCTGCCGCTTCGTACCCTGCGCGCGCGTTCGGCGTCCATTCGGCCATGCCGATGGCCCGCGCGCTGGCGCTCTGCCCTCAGGCCATCGTGCTGCCACCCCGCCACCATCTCTACCAGGAGTATTCCCAGCGCGTGATGGAGATCCTGCGCCAGGCCTCACCGGTGGTGGAACAGATGAGCATTGACGAGGCCTACCTGGACCTGACAGACCAGGTCACGGCCTGGGAGGCGGCGATCGAGGTCGCCCGGCAACTCCAGGGCCGGGTCAGGGACGAGGTCGGGCTGTCGGCGTCGCTGGGAGTGGCGACGAACAAGTTGGTGGCGAAGGTTGCGTCGGCACGGGACAAACCGGGCGGATTGACCGTGGTGCGGCCGGGGGAGGAGGCGCCCTTCCTGGCGCCATTGCCGGTGCACGTGCTGTGGGGTGTGGGACCGGTGACGGCGCAGAGGCTGGCCGAGATGGGTGTGACGACGGTCGGCGACCTGGCGCGGCTGCCTGAAGAAGAACTGCGGGCACGCTTTGGCCGGCGTGGGATCGAGATGGC
>Ga0315296_10000955_pt1 | contig 25623 bp, 30 predicted proteins | sample YL17G14_18_MG_FD_203921 | JGI IMG/M metagenome (GOLD analysis project Ga0315296, IMG submission 203921) | Sediment microbial communities from Yellowstone Lake, YNP, Wyoming, USA - YL17G14_18 | ecosystem: Environmental > Aquatic > Freshwater > Lake > Sediment | place: USA: Wyoming | collected... | reverse complement strand
TATCGCTACAGTTTTTGTAAAGTCTTTTATGCGATCGAAACGATCCGTCTTAAACCCTAATCGCGAAAAAACGCCTATAATGTCGTAGAGTTTTGTGTCCAAATCCTGTCTAACATAAGGGTCCTGTGCCTGATAAGCTCTCAAAAATGGCGTGTCCGGATAGGATTTCCAGCCGGGTACGCGGTCTATCTTGTTTGCAGCCACGAGAAAAGGTGTTTTACGTGCTTTCAAAATTTCTATGCACTCGTAGGTTTGAGCCTCAAAACTTCGCAGAATATCAATTACAAGGATGGCTATGTCAGCGGCGCTGCCGCCCCTCTTACGCAGGTTCGTAAAAGCCTCATGTCCAGGCGTGTCGATAACGAGTAAGCCTGGAATCTCTATTTCGCTCTTAACCATAGAAAGTAAAGGTCCAACCAGCTGCTTAAGTGTGTCAACTGGGAAAAAACTTGCGCCGATGTGTTGTGTGATTCCTCCAGCTTCGCGAGCTTGGACGGTTGTTTTGCGGATTTTGTCCAAAAGCAGGGTCTTGCCAGTATCTACATGGCCGAGGACGCAGACGATTGGTTGGCGAATAGGCATTTGGCAATCTCTCCTTTGATATGGTTAAACAACTAGTTATTCAATGACGCACTTCAAAATTAATAAACTATTACCCTAATAAACACTCGGTCTTTTTATTTGCAATATATTTAAATGCGTGGCAGAATTCTGTGGAGGTGGTGAGAAGTTTTGCCTTATTGTTTGAAGTGTGGAGCAGAATTGAAGGATGAGGATAAATTCTGTTATGCTTGTGGGGCTCCTGTTGCTAAGGTGGTTAGGGAGGAGTTTGCTGTTTCTGCTGATAATCTTATTGGGAAGGTTAAGGAGTTGCTTCATGAAGGGAATGTGACTAGGATTATTGTTAAGGACGAGAAGGGGAAGGTTTTGCTCGAGATTCCTGCTACTGTGGGGGTTATTGGTGTGGTTTTGGCTCCTTGGCTTGCGGCTTTAGGTGTTATTGCTGCTTTGGTTACGAATTGTAAGATGGTTGTTGAAAGAAGAGAGTAGGCTCTGTTGTGTGTGCGTGCAACGGTGTTAGGCCCCTCTATTTGGAGCCAAATATGGTTATTGCAGGAGATTTGAGACGTTAGAAGTCTCTTATCTCAGCTATTGATTTGGGATTATCATAAGACCAGAATCAACAAGAATATGTCGTTGTAGAAGACCCGAGTTTTCTTGCAAGAGAAAATGGGTTGGTTGTTATTTTTCTATGCCTGGCTTGTCTATTAGGAAATATCGTTTGCGTGTTTGTTTGTCCCATGCTATGACAAAGCAGAAGTCCAGTTTTGTGTCTGCGGCTAATGTGATTAGTCTGAGCTCGTTGTCTTTGTGTCGTATTGTTGTTGTTCTGTGATGTACTTTCATGTATGTGGCTTTTCTTACTCCATAGTCTTTCCATCTTCGACTGCGCATCCTATTCTTGTTTTTGTTTTCTCAGTTCTTTAGCGATGTTTCTTTTTCCATGATAATTATTAGCTTTGGTATCGTTTAATGCTTCTTTGCATTTTGAAGTCTTATTCTTTTCTTTTGGGCGCTTGAGGTTTTTGTGCAGGTCTATGGTTATGGATGCTACGAAAATGGCCATGTAAACTAGATGCGGTACTATTAGCCAGGCGGGCACGTCTAGTGGGAAGCTTAGGAATGTTGGGAGTAGCACTGTGAATGTTGGTATGGATAGGATTAGGTTTGAGTTGTGTGGTTGCAAGAGTTTGGCTGTGTCGTTTGTTTTTAGCATGATGATCATTGATGTGAGGAATATTACCCATTCTATGGTTATGTTTGTTTGGCTTTGTATGCTTAAGCTTGTTCCGAAGTGTTGGGTTGTTATGGGCCATAGCAGTTGGCTTCCGCCTCCAGCTACGTAGTCGCCTATTAGGGAGTGTTGAATCAGGGCTATGAGGTACGGTGTTGCTTTTTTGTGGTAAATGGCGAAGATTGGAACGAAAATTATGAGTGACGTTATGATTGAGTGGGTTGGTCCTCTATGTTCGATGAATGGAATTAGGAGGTCGATGTCTGGAACAACCGATAGCATGAGGACTAATGGGATGTTAAGTTCCGTTTTTAGCAGCCTCGATGAGGCTTTGCTTGAGAGATATCCAAATGCCAGATGTCCTACTGCGAAACGATGCTGCTTCCTCCTTTTATAGCCAAAAGTGTTGATGTCTTATTATTAAGGTTTATACCCATGTTTATGATGTCGAACAGCCGCAGCATAAATTCGCTGCAGAATAGCTGTTAACACTAAAATTATTTCAAGGTGAGGCTTAATCTTCTTTTTGTTCAGCTGATTCTTTCCCTTTTATTTCGCTTGTAAGCTCTTCTATTGGTTTTGGTAGTGGTGTCGTTGCCATCGTCCAGCCTATCCATGCGCCGATGGCGAGGATGGCAACGAAGCCTATGAATACTGGTACGGCGACTATCCAGAAGCGGAAGCCTTCGAAGATCGGTAGGAAAAGTCCAACAGTGTATAGGATGGCTATTATTACACAGACTGAGAAAATTATCAGACCTATGGCTTGATCTTTGCTCATGATGTTTTTCACCTCCAGCTATCTTGTTTGGTTTGGACGGGTTTATTCTTCTATTTTGTGTTGTTTGAAATATTCTCTCACTTTTAAGAGGTCTTTCATTGTGTTTATTGTTAGCCATGTGCTCTTGTATGGGTAGCCTCTAAGCATTCTTTTATCTGCGAGGGTTTGGAGTGTTTGAAGTTCCATGTCTCCCTCGTTTGGAAAATACTTTCTTATTACTGATGTTTTGAAAACGTAATGTCCTGTGGAGGCGTAAAAATCGAGTTGCGGTTTTTGTTCAAATTTTATGATGTAGGTGTTTTGGGTTTGAACCCTTCCAAAGGGCAGAGTGGGCTTTGCCATTAGTATGGCTGCGCCCTTATCTGCGTATTCATAAAGCTTTTTCGGGTCGTAGAAGACTATGTCGTCAACATTCATCACGTATACTTTGTCATCTTTGACTTGTTCTGCGGCCTTTTTAACTGCTCCGCCTGTTCCGACCTTCTCTTTCTCCACTGAATGGATTATATCAGGATCCTCGGTTAGGTTCGGGTTGTTCGTGGCTAGAATTATTCTGTCTATTCCGTGTCTTCTAAGCCAGTTTATTTGATGAGATATTAGGGTTTCATTGTTTATTTTGAGTTTTGGTTTTGGAATCCATATGTCTGGTTTAAGTCTCCATCCGCTTCCGCCACATAAAATGATGGCTTCCAATATCATCCTCCCGCTAAGATGGCGGTTTTAGGTTTGGAAACTTTTCGGCTTCCCTCTTTTTTGTTTGGTGCTCGCGGAATATGGCGGCTGTTGCGAAGGTTATCGTTAATGCGAGGAGGCTTAGGGTTATTGGTGTTAGCCTTATTCCCCATGGCGTGTAATTGAGGAGTAAGCCTACTATTGGGACTATTGCTAGGCTTAAGCCTATGCTAAGGGCTGCTCGTTCAATTGCGTCTAGTTCCTTTTTTGATGGGAAAAGTGCTTTTATTAGTGTGAATCCTGGAAGCCCCAGGACGAATACGGAGCCTAAAACGTAGCGGATGTATACTAGGGGATATGCGTCTTCTGGAACTGTGAATACTGTTATTGCTGTTGCTATGGCTAGTGAGGTTGTTGTCCAGAACCAGTATGCTTCGCTGGAGCGTATGTAGGTTTTTAGGGATTGCGGGGTCTGCTTGGATTGTTCTTTCAGCTTGATTTTTTCGTGGTTTATCAATTGCATTATGTGTTCTTGGGCTTCTTCGTGTCTGAGCGATAGTCTCTCCTTTGTTAGCTTCAAGAGTTGCTCAATGTTTTCAGGATTTTCCTTTTTAACAAGTTGCAATATGCGCTGTTCTATGCCTGCGTCCTCGTTTTGTTTTTTAGTCAATGAGTCAGCCTCATAAACCGAAAATCTTTTTAGAATTGATAAACTTATTCGGGAAAGAACCAGCTTTATTTTTCACAACGGTTAAGTTTTCATTATTTTGCGCTTTCGTAGATAGCATAATCCGTAGGCGCCGCCGAATGCCGTAAGCCCCATGAGTGTGCTTGCTAGATCTGGAATGGCGAACATTGTCCCGCCACTGAAAGGAGTCTCGGCTGGGTTTCTCTTGGCGTCAGTTCCATAGCAAGCGCGCGCGTTTTTTCTATATTATTGTTTTATTTGTTGTTGTTAGGGTGCGGTTATTATTCCGTAGATGCGTATGGCGACCGTTATTAGGAATAGTATTCCAGTGGTTAGGGCTGCATTTTTTAGTTTTTTCTTGTTTATGAGGAGGTTTGTTTGTCCGTAGTATGGTGAGATGAGTTCTGCTGTTATTAGTAGGATTATAGATGTTACTGCCAACCAGAGGCTTATGTCCCAGAAGCTTAGTGGAATCTGCATTTTTAATCCTCTATTATGCGGTATTGGATTTTTGTTGTTTTTCCATCTTGGCTTTGTTCTTCTTTTTCGATTGTTATTGGTTTTCCTGTTGCTTTTGCTAGGGCGCATGCTATTGCGCTGGATAAGGTGCATCCTATTGTTTCGTGTGTTTTTGGGAGTTTTCTTGTTTCTTGGCAGATTTCACTGAAAATGTGGTTTGCTATTTCTACAGTTATCAGATTGTCTTTGATTTCAACTTCCACGTTTTCGGCTATTTCCATGTCTTCGATAAGTAGTTTGGGTAAGTTGTTTTGTATGTAGTTGAGGTCTGTTTTTGTGAAGGATGTTCCAAGTTCTTTTTCAAATAGCCTTGATAAGGCTAGTCCAGGTGGGGTTAAGAATATGCCCTCCGGATTCTTCGAGTATATTTTTTCCTCGTCTATTTCCCCTGGTCTTGGTAATGTTTTGTTGTTTTTGGAGGGGATGAACACGAGGCTTGATTCGAAATCTCTTAAGTATTTTGGTGGTAGGTAGATTCCTTTTTCATTTAGCTTTGAGCTTGTAAGCATTTTTTCGATGTTGGCTAATGTTGAAGGAGCAATCGCGTTTAGCAATTCCAATTTCACATGTCTGGATGGGGTTATGTAGAGGAGTATGGCGCCCCAGAAAGTTATAGCCACCCCGAGTATGGCTAAGAATGAGGAAACGTAAAACGCGGACAGTACTACTAACGCTACGCCTAGGGCGAGCATGGCGAATACGATTGTTTGGTTCATTCTTGTTCGATGATTCATGGGCATTTTCTAACACGGTTCTCCTTTAGCATATTGTGTGACCGAGATCAACTTTAGTATCCATTCGACCTTTCCCCATTAATACTGGTCCACGCTGTTTATGTTCTCTAATTTCATCTTGAGAGTTAGTAGCAGAACTTATGGCAAACTAGGTTTTCCTTATTAGAGAGGGGAAGTGGTTTTGTAGCCGTTTTAGTATGAAGTTTTTGTTTGGGATAAGGTTTTTCCATTGGATGGTTGTACGTCATCTTGGCCTGTGATGGCTTTTTTTATTAGCCCTGTTCGTTGGGTTTCGTCAGAGCTTTATGATTAGGGGTATGCCCATGAGCGTTATGTCTTGTTCGGTGAGTTTTCCGTAGAGTTTTAGGTAGGATAGTCTCTCCTCTCCGTTCGTGAACGTTGGTGGTGTACAAGCAAATTCAGAATGTGTAATTACAAACGTTTATTAAATATTACGATATATTATAACAATGAAGCAAAAGGTGAGCAACGAATGAAAAGAAGAGCATTCCTTGCCAGCCTATGCCTCATCCTTGCGATCGGATCCATTATCCTTGTAATGAGGTCGGCTGCAGGTTCAACAACGGCTCAAAGCATTCTAAGTTCACAGGGAACTATAGCGCCTTTGACGGCTAAATACATAGTTCAATCGGATGGGCTTGGCGGGTATAGCACAATTAATTCTCTAGGGCAAACTGTTCAATATGGAATTGACGCAGCAAACTTGATTAACAATGCGTTTGGTAACCTTACGGTTGGTGGAGAGGTTCTTTTAAACGGAAACTTCACTGTTGCTTCTCCAATAATTCCCAGTTCTTACAGCACTCTTTACATCAATGGAACAATAACATTAGCCAATTTTGCTCCCCCACCAATTCCTATTATTGATGTTGACAACAAAACGGAAGTTAACATTATCGGTGGACGTATCGAAGGGAACAGTGCAAATCAATATCAGGATGTTTATTACACTGACATCGGAATCTACATTACGGATGGTTCAACGTATTGTACAGTTTCTGATGTGTACATTAACGATTGTATGCCGTACTGTATGGTTGTTGGAAATTCTTGGGGCAATAGTTTAACTGCCGTATCAGATGTAAATGTTACTAACTGTGTTTTCAACAATGGTAGAGACAACTGTTTTTCGATAGACTGTTCTCAAGGTTCTACCTATCCTGTTACAAACGTTCTTGTCAGCAACTGTCAAGCTATGAATGGTAGCGACTACGGATTTGACGTTTATGGAACTTATGCTTCAAACATAACATTCAGCGATTGCATCGCATATTCAATAGTTGCAGACCGCAGTGATGGCGGTGGCAATATGTCTACAGGATTTGGTTTAGAATGGGGATGCCATGATATAACGTTGACGAATTGTGTTACTCACGGTCAAGCAGCTGGTTTTGCGGTAGTCAATGGAGCTCACGACATCACTATTATAAACCCGACAATATACGACCTTAGTGGTTATTATTCTAACGGTTCTCATCCGTGGCCTGTGGGAATACTGGTGGAACCTACCTCGTACAATGTTGAGGTTGATGGGGGCACAATTAGTAATGTTCAACAAAGAGCCATAAACGTAAAAGGTGCTGGCACAACCGTAAACGACGTGACAATATCTGATGTAACGTTTTATGACGGAATAGCCACAGGCATAAACATGGAGGATCAAGGTAATAATTCGGTGATTCAAAATTGCCTGATAAGCAATTGCCCCAGTTACGGCATTCTTATTTGGGCTGTCAATAACACGAGCATTTATGACACCGTAACAGCTTCGTGTGGATGTGGTATCTCAGAGGCTGGAGGGGCAGACTACACATTCATATCTAATAGTACCAACAGTAACAATGGTTATACTCAAACTTCTTGGGCAGCCCACTCACGATTATCAGGCAACATCGGCTGGGCAGATTATCCTGTCCAGCAACAAGGATAAAACGGGTCAAGGGATGGCGCGAGGAATAAGCGTCGCGCGCGCTGGTTTTTCCAGAAATTGGTGTAAAATGGTCATAACTCCTATTTTCTGATTTGGGGGCAAATTTGAGGGCTGCAATTCTTTTTTTGCTTCTTTGCAGTGGCCGCCCTTCTCGAACCTGCAAACGTGCCTAAGCCTACTTAATTGCAGCGCCATGAGCGCCTCATTCGGATTTTCAAGTGCAGCCGTCACCTGTTTTGTTGCTGTGGACGAAACGTGGTAGGTGAATTTGGGCCTTCCCAGATTGGTTGAAGCCATTTTCTCCCTACGAGGTCCCTAGCTGCTAACCGCTGAGGGTGCTGTTTCAAAGTGCTATGGGTAAAACCACTTCGCCTAGAAGCACGGTGAAGCCTCTGCGCGCGCGAGACATTTCTGAGGGTCCCTTAAAGCCGAGAAGCGGGTCACAAGAAGCGCGTCCACAGCCGAAAAGAATTATTTAACTTGCCCGCGCGTGCCTGTCACTCTTTTAACAGCAAGTAATTCAAATGCTATCATTGGATAACGATATGCCAATACTTGCGACAAACCCGCCAACGCAAGATACCATAATTGGTTAATTCTATACTCGGCTTTTTCCTTTCGGAAAAATCTAAATCCATTAATTCCATAAACGCTAAACCCTAGATTCTCTAATTCACGAACAGCCCATCCAGAAAGATGCTTTTGGTGAATGTTGTCTTCATACTCTTGCTGTTTCAAAAATCCATTGGGAGTAAACACCACAACTTTGTTTTTTGCTAAACCGTCCATTTGATTCATAATCTTGTAACCGTCACTTTTGTTTAAGTGCTCCAAAACCTCCAGCAAAGCTACGGTTTGAAAGCTTTTGGGCTTAAAACATAGATGACTAATACTAGCAAGAACGTAATCATCATGAAGTTTTGCCCGCTTACTTTTTAGTATGTAAGGTTTGAATGTGTCCAAGCCGACTGAATAACCTCTTTCTACAACATGTTTTATAGGTGAGTCCTTACCGCATCCGATATCAAGGAGGCTACCGCAACCAAACATATTATCCTTTAAGCAGAATATGAAAGATTTGCGGAAATTACGATATGTTTTTCTAATACGTGCAGGCAATATGAAACCACAGCTTTGCTTGACCATAAGAGTGTTTGTGTGCAACTTTTTTGGCTGTATCCGTTAGAGCAATCGTTTGCAGGAGAATGCACATTAGCAGGAAATGTCGTAAACAGTACCGTCAGCAACTAACTCAATGATGTGAAGTTGCATTGGCATTGCAGATTACCCTTTAGCAGCACAACACAGTAAGTAGACTACTATTTATCAAAGTGCTGATCAAATAGCATTCTTGTGACGAAACATTCCATGGTAATAACACAGGCGGATTTGCACAAGTATTTAGGCAATCCTCAGGTTAGATATATACCTCAAGTGTCGATTTTGGCGCCAAAGTCGCAGGGTCATCGTAGTTTTTTAATCCCGAGAAAGAAAGAAAGATCAAGCAAAGAAAAAACATCCCTGTCTGTTCTTGAATAACGTCCACTTTCGATCCTTCGCCTACATATTACGGCAGGCATCTTACGAAAAGCAGACATAAACGCTTTGAAAACTACAACTGGATCTTTCAGCTTGAACGTCATGTAAATTAAATATGGTCCTAAGGAAACTATATGCCTTATCAATAATCCTGAATCAGTGAAATTCTTCCACATAAAAAGCAATCGCTCCTCCAAATCTGTTGTTTGAAGAAATTTCGCTTTTCCACTGTTGGCCAAGCGACTTGTGGACCTGTGGAATTCAATGCTTTGAGGTTCAAAAATCACAAAGTATCCCATTTTCCACGCCCGATAGCACACATCAATTCTATTGAAGTAAATAGGGAACAACGAATCAAATCCCCCTAATTTTTGAAGGATCTCCTTCCGAAACGCGCCATGCTCTGCAACAAGTACTTGCGAACGAATATTTAGTTGTCCCCAATCCTTTTCATTTTCTGCCTCTCCAAAAGTCTGGAAGATTCCTAGTTGAATTGCTGCTTGTCTTCTACCCCCATCGATGGTAGATTTGTCCCACCGCAAGAGTTTCGCATGAGCAGCAAATAGCAGGGGCGACCTGAACCCCTTTAATAGGTACGGAATGAAATTCTTGTCCAAGATTGAATCATTATCAATCGAAATAATAATTTCATTCCTAGCTATTTTCAACCCTGCATTTAGAGCATCTGCTATCGAGAGGTGGTGCAACTCCACGAGTTTAATGTTCGGATATTGGGCTCGTACAAACTCTACGCTTCCATCCGTACTTCCCATATCCAAAATTATTATTTCATGCTTGCTATCGTAGGAAGTCGCCTCCAACACGGATGGCAGGCACTTCTTCAATAAGTCCTTCCCATTTAGGTTTGGAATAAGAATGCTACAGGAACTCAAGACTATCATCCCTCGTATACGCCAATCTGCCCATTACTATATACACAATTCATAGTAGTTTGCAACGTTTCTAGATTTGATTGGGTCAAATTGTAATTTATATCCTCAATTCCAATACTTAAATACTGAACTACTACGGCGTTGGAACCTGTAGAGTTTGAAGGGAGCGCTTGAAGGAAATACGCGAGACCTTGGGTTGTTTTTCCATATACACCTTCGATGAAATTCGTCCCGATGGAGCTGCACCAAATATTGTAATTGGATGGCAGATTTTGGTTAATCCAACCCCCTGTAGCCATCCATTGTGAACCATCGAGGAGACTAAGATTGTTTGGTGTGAGAGGCGAATTAGCCGTGTAATAAGGTTGGGGCAAACCTCCAATAACGGTTGAAGGGACTAGCATTAAAAATACCATCACGATCGCGAAATACCCCAGCCTACTATATTTTCGCGATACAATGTTCTTGAACTCAACTATACCCAATAGAGCCGGTGGAATAAGATATAAATATGCGTAATCGAGAAATCGACCTTGCCCAGTACTTCCCTGTCCAAATACTTGCCAGGAGGGCAAAAAATAACTCGCGGCACTTAAGCCAATCCCGAAGATAAACAGAAATGATTCAAACCTATGTCCTCGCTTTAAGCTGACTACACTTCCTAATAAACCAACAATAGAAATAACTGCTACACCGAGATACTCAAGGTACGTCCCAACAATTGATCCACTTTGAGAAGAAAGTGACGTTGATCCGACTATTCCCGTTTGAAAATGCCCAATAGTACTACTAATTGCAGTAGAGAGAAAACTGAAGAACAAATGAACAGTGGAGGTAGCAACAATTGCCTGATATGAAGCTACAACGATTACTAGAAATAATAAAGAATAACCTTTAACAGGTAAATGAAAATCGGCACTTCTACTCTTGAGCGCGTACAGGCAGACTGCCGAAAACAATAGAAAGAGGATTAGATTATAGCTTGACAGAGGCTGAGTCATGGCCAGAATAATGGAAAATAAACAGAAGAGACCAGCGTACCTCCTGCTTTTGCTTGAAAAAGACAAGAGCGCAAGCGCTACAAAGATGTATCCGAGACCTTGATAAGCTGTTATCCCAGTTAGGGCCCACACGATGGGGTTTGTTGCAAAAAGAAAAGAAGCAAGAACAGCCAGATCCGAGTTGCCCGTGACTTTTTTGAAGAAGCAGAAGAGTATTATCACAAAAAGAGGCATATAAACGAGCATTAGATATTGAGATATAACCAAAACCGGTATTGATGTAACAAAACTGAGGCTGACCTCAAGAAGAAGAAGAATCGGGTAATTGCTGTATTTTTTCATAGCATCGCCGACGCCTGCCCCTAGAACCCAATGATTCTGCTGCACAATATTGGTTGCACTTTGACTAGTGAATAAAGCAGCATTATCTAATGGTATACCGAATGGTTGGTTTAATGGGATAAGCAACTGGACAGAAACCGTGAGCACGACAATACCCAACAACTTCATCCAGGTTGAGGGATTGAAAATCATATTCAAAACAGCGAGAAGGCATATCACAAAGTAGCCGGTCCAGAAGAAGACCACCGCGAAATCTGAGTAGTACCAGTTTTTAACGCCTAGAACGAAAAATGGAATAAATATTATCTCTATGAACAAGCAAATCGAAGAGGTATGCTTAGAAGGCGTTAAGAAATTTGAGTGCGAATTCACGAATTTCTAAACCTCATTAAAGATTCATCAAAAGCGCGATGGCATAATCCGAGAAAAACCTGTTTGGCGCCTCTAATTCTATTTCTGATGACTAAATTGTTCGCGTAAAACCGTTTCATAAACTCTAACAACCTTAGTTGCTATCATGCTCCAAGTAAACTCTTTTTGAATCCACTTTAGCCCTGCAACCCCCATCTTAGTTCTAAGTTTCTCGTCTTCCAACAGAATTTCAATTGCATGGGCTAACTGCTTTTCATCTCTCTGTTTCACGACAAAGCCATTTTCTCCATTGAAAATGGATTCGGGCAAACCCCCAGTGTTTGATACGACTACTGGTTTACCACACGCAATTGCTTCTAGCGTGGACAAATTAAAAAATTCCGGAAACGGATGATATCGTCCCAAGTAATCAATATTTACTGTGGGCATTACGAAAACATCGCATATATTGAAGAATAATGGCAACTCTTCGTCTTTAACGGCACCTAGAAAATGCACTCTATTGGGAGATATATTGGATGCCAATCCTTTCAGATACTCTAGGCAAGCTTTGTCTATGCAGGGACCTACTATCAGTAACTTCGTGTTTAAAGGAAGATAGCGTAAAGCGCCAATTAGTACGTCTATCCCTTTGTATGGAAGTACTCTCCCCACATATAGTATAATGTGGTAACCCTCAGTTTTTAGTCCTTGTCTGAGAGTTTCCAAGTTATTTTGCGGATGGAAAATACCTGTATCGACGCCTCCATATATTACAAAGTTTGAAGCTTTGGGAGCTAGGTACTTAAACCAGTTTGATGAAAAATGGGAGACTGCCGCAAAAGCATCCGGAAATCTCGCTGGCAGAAAAGGACTGGGGAAAAAAGCCCTTGATCCCCCGCCATGATCCGTTAATATTGAGGGCTTTTTCCTTATTTTTGCTATACCACAACCCATAACGCTAGAAATTGTACGAAGTTGGTGCACATGAACGATTTCGTAGTCTTCGTTTAGCAATGGTCTTATTTTTAGAAGAAGAGGATTTTGATGGCGAAAAGGTATGGAAGTGATACTCTTTGCCCATACGATTCGCAGATTATCGCCAAAATTCGCTTCTTTTCCTTGCGATCCTCCACTAGTGACTAATGTTACATGGTGATTGGCTTTTGCAAGTGCTAGTGCCAAGTTGATAGGGTATGTTTCCCCCCCGCCTATATACCCTGTTTTGCCCCAAAGAGGAGGTATTTCAGGAGTAATCATAAGAATTTTCATTAATTCACCAAACTCAAATTCACTTGGGCAGCATACTAATGCCTTTAAACGTTTTTCAGTAACTTCCTAGAAGGCTTGAAGTCAAACGCATGCATGAAAATGCGCGGCAGTTATGGGAAGACGATAACTTTAGAGAGTTTTGTGACATAAAAGCCGAGCAGAATCCTTATCATTAATGAGCAAACTCAAGCTCGCATGCTTGTTCCGAAATTGGTCAAAAATGGCACTTATTCTCATTTTGCTCTTCTAACCTGTTCTTGGTTTCCATTCGGATCCCATACCTCGAAAAGTGATCCCCACCTAAGAAACGAACTTAAAACAGCTGTTTGCCCGACAACACATCATCATATAAGAATAATAATCTTTCAGTAACATCATCCCAAGAGCAAGTTTTAAGATAGTTAGTTGGTTTTATACCCTTATTCTTAAGAACATACTCTAGCTCTTTTGCAACTTTAAGTGGATCGGGAGGCCAATCAACGCCAATGCAGTAACCTTTGCGAACATAATCCTCCCGCACACCTTGTTTTGTAGTAATGACTGGTTTATGCATTGCTAAGGCATCTACGATGGCAATGGATTGAGACTCATATTTTGATAGAAGAACAAATGCATCGCAATCTTGATATAACCTTTTCAAACGTTCCTGAGGAACATTTTCGAGCATTTCTACCTTCTGTTCGATCCCCAATTCGTTGACAAGTTTAATGAGATTGTTCTTGTAGGGGCCGTTCCCAATTATAATCAAAGAAACATCTTCTAACTCTTTTTCTCTGCATATCATACTGTAACTCTTTATAAGATACTGAAAACCCTTTGATTTTTCCAGTCGCCCTACTGAAAGAATAAATCTGAAATTCTTTTTAGATGAATCAAAATTAGAACCCGAAAAATCAGTACCGTTAGGCATAAAAACGAATTTAGACGTGGGCAATCTCGTAATTCGGGAATACAGTTGCATTTCAGACTCGGAAACGCAAACTATTTTTTCTACTCGTCTAAGAAGGTAATGCATTAAAATTCCATCATAAGGTAATCGTAACAGGTTTCTATAATAGGACGAAGAGCCCCCCACATGCAAAGTTGCGATTCGCCGCCTGCTGCCTCTTGATTGTGTGACTGATAATAACGGAAAAGTATGTAAATCGTGACCATGCATTATGTCGCACTTGACCGACCACAGGGCAAGAAACAATTTAGAAGAGAAAAAGTATACATCATTGGGATGAATCAATTTGAAACGATACACACTTACACCATTTATGGACTCAAAACTCGGAAGTTTTCCGCTGGGATCTGTAGTATAGACCAGAACATCATGACCCAGTTTTGCCATCCGTTCACTGACATTTCTGACATGTGTCTCAATTCCTCCAAAGTAAGGATAATATCGAGTGCAGGAATGGACTATCTTCAAACAAATTCCTCAGAATTCCGTTAATCATTTCTAAATATTTAGATGGGCTAACTTGTGAACGCCCGCGCATTTTTTTTGAAAACTATTATTCTTTACATCGCATAGTTCTTGAGCATGCAGTTCACGTGCCAGATTATATAAGTAGCTAGCTCAGTTCCACCGTAGCTGGAAAGAAGACCTGCAAAAACATTGCAATTTTATTTTTTGTCATAATGTTTTCCAATCCAAATGCCTACGGCTTAGGCGATTTGTTCAATTTGATTAGGTCTTTTTCGAATTCATTAAACCAGGTTATTAAGGAGTTTAGACCTGAATGTAGTGTAACTTTGGGGGTAAAACCGAGTTTCTGTATTTTTGTAATGTCAGCACAAAGGCGATTTACGTTTCCTTTCCAATTTGAGTTTGTGAATTCTATTATCGGCTTTACTGGTAATAACCGCACCATCTCGTTTATGAGATTCCGAATGGAGATGGCTTTTCCGCAACCGATGTTTAAAACTTGACCTATTGCGTTTTCGCTTTCGGCAACTAAGTTGAGGGCATCCACAACGTCATCAACATAAATAAAGTCGCGTTCTTCGCTGCCTGTCCCAAGAACCTTGAGTTCCGTTGGGTTGATTGCAAGTTTGCGCAAAGTATCATACATGACGTATTTCCTTTGCATTGGTCCATAAACGTTGAAGAACCTTACAATTACAATGGGAAGATTATGGATTCGTGTGTAGAGTTGGGCATAAACTTCGGCGCAAAGTTTTGATGCACCGTAGGGTGAAATCGGCAACGTAACATAGGTTTCTTTTAGGTTGGGTTCATTGGTTTCACCGTAGACGGCTGCAGTTGAAGCAAAAACCAACTTCTTTGAGTATTTCTTGATGCTTTCGAGAACTACTAAGGTGCCTTTGCAGCTTACATCGAATTCAACAAGAGGATTATCCATAGAGAATTTGACCACGTGCCCTGCGCCATAATTTGCAGTGTTTGGAATGAATTCCGCAAGGTGGAAAACTATGTCAATATCTTTCACTAGTTTGGATACAAGTTCTTGGTCGCGTACATCGCCCTTGTAGAACTTGACGGATTTACTTACTAAAATATTAGATTCGTAGCCAGATGAAATATTATCAAGAATGTAGACCTCATTTTCATTTTCAACCAGTTTTCTAACTAGATGTGATCCAATGAAACCGGCGCCTCCCGTTACCAAAACTCTTTTTTTTGATATATGCACAGTTCTATATCCTCACTTTATTTTAGTTTGTATAAGGGGTTGTTCGCAAATTAAATCGAGGCTCAAATTTTCATCTCATTTCTTCCACTTTTCGCCAAGCGCCACTTCGTTTTCTAGTGAGAATCGGATATAGGCCCATGATGAGAGCGAGGTTGCTTGTCAAATAGGCGACTACAACAACTCTGGGTTTCTTTATCAGAAGTGGAATTAAAAGAAAGCCAAGGAACCAGAGTGTTCGAAAATCAATTATGTAAACAATTCCTGTCATGAGCAGTGTTGCAATTAGAAGCAAGGGGGAGATAACATGAAGGTAAAAATTGAAAAAAACTACTCTCCAGGAGAGCGGAAGTTTTCTTTTGATCTTCAGTCTAAGAGCCCGAACAACGCCCGATATCAAATGCTCAGATCTTCTCGATTTCAGCATCAGTCGTCCCCTAAGCGAAAACGGTGCGGTATCATGGAAAACCGCTTCGGGAACGAAAATACAACGATAACCGTTGCAAACAATACTTATGACCGTCCCGATGTCATCGGAGTAGCCCGGCCTGTCTTCAAATTCTTTGAAGACATTTCTTCTGTATAGCGCCAATTCGCCTTGAAAGAGTAGTGTTGAATGAATACAGCTTTCTCCGAGCCTTAGCGTGTAGAAGAAAGTCCTGTAAAATCCTTCTCCCATGGTGTAAACATTTTTTTTGAGGTTTACTATTTTCTCTTTGCCTGTTACCGCGCCAACTGATGGGTCCGCAAAATAGGAGACTGCTTTGAGCAATGCATCCTGATCCCAGAATGAATCAGCGTCAGAAGTTGCAATGATTTCTCCATTGGCTTGGTTTAGTGCAACATTAAGTGCGTGAGACTTTCCCAACCTTTCTTTCTCAGAAATTAATGTTATCGAGAAACGAAAGGTAGTTTTTGCCAAGAAAACTTTAACTCTTTCCAAAGTACCATCATTTGAAGCGCTATCAACTATAATGATTTGGAGTTTATTTTCCGGATAATCCAATTCTTGAATGTTTTCAAGTTTTCTTTCTATGACTTTTGCCTCATTGTAAGTACAAACAATCATCGAAATGTTAGGTTGATAGTTGCTGTCAGTCCGGGCGCAGAGTCTTCCTTTCTTCTTCACCATCCAAGCATAGTAAATGACCGGTGGGAGTGAGAGTGCTGCCCACATCGACAATGCGATCGGAAGGAGAGGTATCATTTATTATATCCACTAATCCTTGGGTTCAATTGGAATGAAAGAGTTTTTGACAGAGAATAGATTCCACCGCGGGCTGCGAGCCTTAAAGGCGCTCCCTGAAAAGCTTGAACGTCTCACTTGCCTGCTGCTCATTGGATACTCCTACAATTACACCCTTGAGATTATTTAGACTCGCTAGATAGTCCACTGCCATGGACGGTTTATAATAGCCCGCTGCCAAAACGCTTATGGCGAGGACTGTAGGACATGACATATTTGCCAAAGTTCTTTCACATTCTTCTTTTGATGGGTTCATTTGAAAACCTGCTTTGTTGAAGGGTGTGACTATCATTGTTTCATCCAAATCAATGCCCCATTCGTTGAATTTTTTGACAAGATAAGGAAAATTCCTAGTGTTAAACCCAGGCGTTATTCTTCTCTTGGAAAGATAACATATGAATGATCTGAAAAGCCAATCAAAGTCTAGAGCCAAACCCATATCAGCTATTACTTCATTAAGCAAAACTGAGACCAGCTTTGCTTGTTTACCGGCTGAGGATTTTATTCTAGAGAGCTCATAAGTAAGGTAAGTATTCATGAAACCTTCAGGAGCCATTCTGACTGCAGACCACAACCCTTCTAAAATTGCTCTAACGTCGCCCGATAGCGTCACTTGCTTCGCGAACCTCTTCACCAAACCAGGTGTTCCAGTCTGAGTAGCAACTCTCACATATTCAAAGGCGTACGGCACCATCGCATAAAGGCTCATTTGGTCAATACTTTTTCGTTCACGCAATGTTCGGAGAATCGAGAGAGTAAGTTCGCTCACAGAGAATGAGAAACCATCTGCACCGTTCTTGAGCGAAGTCAAGACTACGTTGGCCGCTTGGTCCGCGGGAGAAACACCTCTACTTCTGGCTCGTTCTTGCGAGAGATGACTGATTCCCTGAAAAGGATTATCGCCAACTAGTAACAATTTGCGCACTTGATCATTCACACTTGGCGACCCCCTTTCTTACTTGGTCAATAATGTAATCAACTTTTGAAGCATTGTAGAAATTGGGCTCCGCGTTACAACCCTCTAAAACCGACTTAACGAAGTGTTCATCTTCACGAAAGTATTCTGGTTCTCCCAGCCAGAAGAATACGTTATCGTTAAGGTCATGCCTGTACCACGTAAATGATTTTCCATCATCTAGCTTCAACTCCACTTTGTCATCATTTACCTTCATAATTCCTTTAGAACCTCTAATTAGTAGTCCTATCTCAGGTAGGCGATACATCTCCATACACTGTGATACATCAAATTTTCCTACTAAACCATTGGAGTTTTTAACTGTGAAGTATACAGAATTCTGTGAGCCTCTTTCAATTGGTGATGGCGGTTTAACTGAGTCCACCTGCAAGTCACCAAAGAACCATAACGTTAAGTCCACGACATGGCACCCTAAGTCTCTAAGAGCTCCTCCTCTAAATGCAGATGTCTTTGAACCTTTATTATTCCTTAAGAAATCCGATGAGTAAGCATATGCCTCAAAAGAAATTACTTTTCCTAGAATCTTTTGAGTCAGAAGATCCTTAGCTTTCCTAAAGGTTACAGCAAATCTTTTCATATAACCCACCATGTTAACACCTCCACAATGTTGGGCTAACTTACATAATTCCTTTGCCTCATCGTAACTTGATGCAAGTGTTTTTTCAACAAATAGGTTAGTTGCTATTCCCTCTAAGTATGCCTTCTTAACAATAGATGAATGGGAAAATATCGGTGTTGTTACGTAAACCACATCGAGATCTAAACCAGAGAGCTTCTCCACATCATTCACTACATGAACTCCATCGAATATCTTTTTAGAGAATTTACGAATTAAAGTGCTTTTGTCGCATAACGCTGTAAGCTGAACGTTAGGTAAGACGTTTAAAATACTCGCATGGAGTAACCCCATCTTGCCTAATCCAACAACGGCAACCCTCAATCTTTGTCTGCTCAAATTCTCCACACGATCCCAGAATATTTTTCAAACGTCTAGCGGCGAGCCGTTTTTATGGAAGGGCGCTAACAACTTCTTCAATAATTGTTTTAAGAATACGAATTCCGTCCCTAAAAATAGATAAATTCGATTTACCGTGTTTCCTTCGAAATTCTATACTTGGGACTTCTACAATATTCAATCCCAGTTTTTTAGCCTTAATGAAGATTTCTGTTTCAATCTCGGAAAGTTTTCCGACTTCAAATGTGGATATAACTTTTTTATTGCATCTTTTCTGAAAGCTGCAAAACCATAACATAAATCTGTATAATTTGCAGAGTAAAGCCAGTTAACCAACGAAAGGAAAAAACTATTTCCAATTCTACGAATCAGATTCATATCTTCTGAATACCCATACCGTAAGAAACGCGAGCCCTTGACCAAATCTGCGCCCAAATCTAAAGCTTCAATAAACAGTGGTATTTCCTTAGGACTCATTGATCCATCCGCATCCATCATCACAATCACATTACCATCAAGACCATCATGGTTAAACGCTTGGCGCAAAGCAGCACCCTTTCCCCTTCCGTTTTGAACAACAACATTGGCTCCAAATTCTTTAGCGATCTCAACAGTCCTATCACTAGAATTACCATCAACAACCAAAATATTGTAATAACCCATCTGATTCAATTCATGAATTACCTCTGCTATGTTTTTCTCTTCATTAAGAGCAGGAATAATCACCGTAACATCCGAATTGCTAACCTTCCTCATTCCTAAATCTCCCAACAATCCCTATGAACAAACCAAATGGGCAAAATGTAGACGAACTTAACCTGTGATTGTACCTCTAAGTTCCCGTAGCTATATTGCTCTGTTTCATAGACCCCAAAAGTTCACGACAGCTTAACCTAACAGCCTCTTCACTGTTAAGCGATGGCTTCCATCCAAGATTCAACAATTTATCCGCAGAAAGCAACATCGTTTTCACGTCTCCACGCCATCCACGGCCACCGTCGACTCCACCTGTTAACTTGAACTCTAGGTTCTGTAACCCCATTTCCTCGCTGACGATTTCAGCAATACGCTTAACATTAACCTGATCGAAAGAACCAACATTATAAACCTCAACAACCTTCCCATCATCAAGAAAACTTCTCAAAGCAAGAAAAACCGCATCAACAAAATCCTTAACATGCAAGTACGACTTTCTTTGATTGCCATCACCCAAAATCTCCAGCTCCTTCGGATTTTGCCGAAGCTTCCGAATAAAATCCACAATCACACCATGAGCCGACCTAGCCCCAACAATATTGGCAAGACGAAGAATAACGCCCCTGAGACCAAACATGTGACAATAAGAACTAATCAAAGACTCACAACCCAGCTTCGAAGCCCCATAAACAGAAATGGGCAAAAGAGGACCATAATCCTCAGAGGTAGGAAACTCCTCTGGCTCACCATAAATGGTTGAAGAAGAAAGGAAAACAATCACCTTAGCACTCCTACTTTCCCGCATAGCCTCCAAAGCATTAAACGTCACCAACAAATTCTCACGAAAATGAACAGAAGGATCAACCTCGCCAACCCTAACCTCAGGATTAGCAGCCAAATGAAAAACAACTTCAACCCCCTCTACGCTCTTTTGAGCAACGGCCAGCTCCTTCAAATCGCCACGAACAAACTCAAAACCAGAGGAACCTGACCAACGCTCAATATTAGTTAAACTACCGCTACTAAGATTATCTACCACTCGAACGAAATAGCCCATATCCATCAAACGAACCACTAAATGAGAGCCAATGAAACCCGCGCCTCCAGTCACAAGAACCCTAGAATAACGTGTCAACCCTAATCAGCTCTCAAACAATCAAGTCACATTGTTTGACAAAATTAACCTTAAACATGTTGGCGAACAAATTCCCTAATAATAGTGGCTAAGATTTGCAAGCCGTCCTTGAACGCTTTTAGATTTGACTTTCCATGCTTCCTTTTTAACTCAACACTTGGAACTTCAGCAACCTTAAGCCCCAGCTTCTTAGCCTTAATAAAAATCTCGGTTTCAATTTCAAAATTCGCAGAACGCAAGACAGGTGCCATTCGGCTAATCGCACTCTTGGAAAAAGCGCAAAAACCATAACAAATATCCGTATAACGCGTCCCCCATAAAAGATTAACCAAAGCTAAAAAGAATAGATTTCCAATTTTACGAACAAAACTCATATCATAAGTATACCCACCTTTCCTAAAACGAGAAGCTTTCACCAAATCAGCGCCGGATCTCAAAGCCTCAACTAGACGGGGAATCTCCTCAGGCTTCATAGAACCGTCAGCATCCATTAACGCAATTACGTCTACATTGAGGTAGCTATTGTTAAAAACCTGACGCACCGCATCGCCTTTACCATTACCGTTCTGAAAAACAACCTTAGCTCCAAAATCCTCGACTACCCCAACTGTACGATCCCAAGAATTACCATCAATCACCAAAACATCAGCATAACCCAAATCCCTCAACTTACTAAGTATGTAACCAATATTACCTTCTTCATTACGAGCAGGAATAACCACACCAACACGCAACCCATCATTTACAGAGTTCCCTGAATTAACACTATTACAATCGTCCCTGCTCTTAGTTCCTACAGTCAAACTCTCTCACCAAATCTTTGGAAAAGCACCATACTACTGTGTAAGTGACACTACCGGACGCTTTCTCCTTCATCCCTACAAATAACCAGCTTAATCCCCGAATAAAAACGCCTATGGAAAAACCACAAATTTTTCTATATCAATGTTCTTTACGCTAAATCTAAACACCAGTCATGTTCAACCAAAACTCACAAACCCATTGCTGCGATACTTCTCAGTCATGCTATCACCAAAGTGTAACTAAGGCATCGGTTTAAATAAATCGAGCGCGCGCTCGCAGTTTCAAACCAGCGGGTTTGAGACTTTGAGAAAGCTATAGGTTTTGAAGTCGTCAATGTTCTCTGTATAAATCATTTCTACATTGTTTTCTTTCGCCGTAACAGCTAACGCACAATCAAAAATTCCATCCTTAGACAACTTCAATTCTCTAGCAAGCCTGAAAACTTCCTTTGGCGCCATCACCGTTGGATTCACTTTTTCAATTTCGTGACATTCCCAAAGGTCTAGACATATGTCCACAGCATCATCAACCGAAATGGGATACTCAACCCTTTTACGGTTTGTAACCACCGTAAAAAATTCATATAGTATCTGTGGAGCAATACAAGCCTCAATTTCCCCACTCACAGCCTTTCTAACAACATCACTTGCCTTTTTCTGATATGGAGACGCCTGGTTATATGAATGCACAAGAATATTCGTATCAAGTAATATCTTCATAGATCTCTTCCCTCGTGATTCGCCCCATTAACTTCCCAAGATTCGGCGGATTATCCAACCTCTCAAGAACCCTCTTACCCGCATCGCTTCCACGTACCACAACCAACCGCGCCACGCCTCTACCCAATACCTCAATGTACAACTTATCACCATCAACCAAACCCAACTTCTCCTGCACCTCACGAGGAAGATACACCTTATCTTTATAATAAGTAGTTTCAGCCAATTCAACCACAACATTACCCAACCAATTGGGTAATATAAACCTTACGCGCACACATACATGAAAGCCTTAAACACTTATGAAAGAAACAGCAACCCCCTAAACACTAGTCATGTTCAACCATAAGCCAACAAAACGATTATGAAACTCAAAAGCACGGGATTCAACATTGTATATCCAAAGCTCCATGAAAAGCTGATAATAGTAACCATTATTTTCAACATCCCACGAAGCCGACTTATCAACATTAAAAGTCACACCGTTTATCATCAAACTTCCAACAAAAGACCTGTTCTCAGAAAAGGAAACATTCGAAAATGAAAACCTTAACGGAGCCTCCCAACTCTTGCCATCCTCAACGAAAAGGCGAAACTCAAACAACGGCGGAAGCGGGCTGGGCGTCCCAGCAGTGGCATTAGGCAAAGACTCAGTCTGATTCCTAAACTTAACATAAACAACATAATATGCAGAGCAACCCATATGGTTGCCAACACCCACATAAACCAAATAATTCACATCAGCCCCAACATTAAAAGGATAATCCTCAGCCATATGCCCAGGTCCTAAAACCCAAAGCTCAGAAAACTTTTCCCCGCCGGGCAGACGCAAAACCAAACCCAACGTTGGAGAGGCAAACAGCAAAACGCCTATCAAGCCCACAGAGGCGAAAACAACCTTATAATCTTCAAGCTTCAACATCAGACGCCACCTCAGGCTTCATCTTCAACATCCTCTCGACATCAACACGCTTAAACCAACCCCAGACAAAAAATAGCGCAACGAGAAACGCAGCGCTTCCAAAACAGGAAAACGTCAAATTTTGCCAAAAAGCCGTCTGGGCATCGGCCAAGGCAGTATTCTGCAGGCTTAAAGCCTCGCCTACAACGCTGTTCGCCAAAATGGAACACTCTTCAGCCCTACTAACAGCTTCGCTGAAGTTGCCAACCCTATAGGCGTTTTCAGCCTCCGCCAAAAGTCTTCCAGCCTCGTCTAGCTTAACAATCAAATCAGAGATATTCGCACCAGCCCTTTCAGCCTCCAAAACAGCCTCAAAAGCCCGCCTCAACGCATTATCAGCCTCGCCAATGGCCGAAGAAGCCTCATCACTCGCGCTCACATAGAATGGCAAACGAGTTAAGCTCAACGAAAAAACCATAAAAACCAACAAGAATAAAAGAGAAGCCTTTACAAAACGCCCACATAAACCCTTCACTTCGACTTCCCCCTTCTAACGCTAAGCTTTGGATTAGCATCGCTATCCGCCGTGCACATCCTCTCCAAAACCTCCATTTCAAACCTCATATTCTCAAGCTCCCTCTGAACCTTGGAATATTTACCAGAAAACTGGTTATACCTTTCTAGAAACAGCTGTCCTTTGTCTGTAACTTCGTAGCCGTCATTGTTGAAACGTATAAAACCAACGTTGATAGTCTTCATCAGATACTTCTCCAAAAGCATATGACTCAGATTCGCAACATACATTATCCTAGTCTTCTTTGCCCCATTCTTAGCGACTTTCAAAATGTCCGCTATAATCTCAAACCTACGCCTATACTTCACCATCTAAAAACCAACCAAACACTAAAAGTCAAAACTTGAGATCAGAAACTCATTCTTTATGAAGCCAGCCCCTACCGCCCTTCTTCAACTGCTGCTTCTTACCCTGGCGCTTGGGCTGGCCTTCATTAAACATCTTTGCTCTCGAATGAAGGAGCTTCCTCAACTCTGTCCTGATGAATTTGCCCCATCCGCCGACAATGGGGTCAGGAGCATAAATGCAGCCTTGAGAAGTCCAAAACTCAACAACTTCAGAAAAACTTGGAGCCTTAGCATCCCTACTCGCAAAAACAACAAAACCACGATCCATAAAAACCAAGGGGTAATCCCGAACAGCCACCCCCTCAGCCCTAATCCTATCGTCAAACCGCTCCCTCCACAGAAGCCTCCACTCCTCCTTAAGCCTCCGCAGAAACTCATCCCGCTTAACAGTTTCACTGTTACTCACTAACCCAATCCCTCCCACAGGAGCGGACTTGAAACATCATAGACGGGAATAACCATCAAGCCTAAACGCTTCTTCCTCTCCCTTCCCCACTCAGTGACACTACTTGTGAAACTCCCTTTTAAACTGTATAGAATGAAAAATCTAGGACAATTGTCTAGAACAAAAGCCCATTTTTCTAGAAGAAAACACATAGGCTCTAGAGCAAACTAAACTTTGGCTAGACATCTAATTCCTAAGCCTTAAAAATTAACACAACAACTTAAAACCATGCTAACCACAGCAGACCTATTAGCAATAATTAAAGAAGAAGAAACCTACAACATCAAACAACTGGCAAAGAAGCTGGAAATACCGACTGAGCAACTGGAAAAAATAATAAAAAACCTCAGGGAACACGACCTCGTGGAATATGACGAACAAACTGGAGAAGTAAAGCTACCTTCTTGGCTTGTCAACATTGAAAAGGAAGTTGAAAACATAAAACCCGCAATTGGAAACATAATTCTCCCAAAAAACCAAGAAATAACAATTCAAGACGTCGTCATCGGAAACTTCACAGACAAAGACCTTGAACTAAACGTCAGATTAAAGATGAAGCTGAAAGAAATTGCCATATGCAATATGGGCTAACTACGTAAAACGGACTTGACTTCTTTCAACTTGTCTAAAAGAAGCCTACCCTTCTCCGTTGTGCGATAAACAACAGAACCATCACCATGGCGCACATTGCTGATTAACCCCTTATCCAAAGCCTCAAACAAATACTTCCTAAGGGTTGAATAACTCAAATTCGCCCGGTACATAAGATGAGTAATCTTCACACCATTCAGACACACATTTAGAATATCCATCAGAATCTGAAACTCACTCCTCCGATGACCCATCCTAAACACCGATCTAAACAGCCAAAAGCAGACCTAAATATTATCTTAACAGCACTTAAAACTTGTGAAAAACTGTTCTATATGATTCATATGCGTCTTTTTTCCAGCGTAATAAAGAAACTGTTTTTATGGAACAATGTGTCAAATGAAATATGGTGGCGCAATTTTTTCAATGTTAATGTTTGCTCTTTCAGTGACCCGCGTGGAGAAATCTTCGGTTTCCTTTATCATCTGAATCAATCTCAACGGATGACCGAGAGGCATACGAATTGGTAAAACGCTATCCACAACTCGATCCCTGTTACCGCACAAGGCAGCAAGTCACACAAACAGCCGCTAAATTTAAAGCAATCATTCCTTACGTAGTGTTTGGAGAAAACAGACCTTAGAAGTCCCACATCGGGAGATATCTCGCCTCTGATTTTAGAATTTGAAGATGCTATTCTGTTTTTGCGATTATCAAAAATACTCCTACGGCTAATAGGAAAATGCTTAGAAATCCAAAAAATCCTGTAAAATCACCTAACGCTTGCGTGCTTGTAAATGTGTAATACGTAGCCATAGCACCAATAATAATGATTATGAAACCAAAAAATTTTTCAGCCAACGTTATTCCGAAACCGCCTCCTTCTTCACTCATGTCAAACCCTTCACTTTTCAATGTACTTTACATCATAGAACATGAACAGTTATTTTAAATTTCCCCCGCTTTACTTTGTCTCTTCAAGCTTCGCTGGCAAATACTCATCAACAATATACGTTAAACCATATCTGCTGAAAGCCTCTTGCTCCGCCTTCTT
>Ga0315296_10000954_pt1 | contig 25628 bp, 20 predicted proteins | sample YL17G14_18_MG_FD_203921 | JGI IMG/M metagenome (GOLD analysis project Ga0315296, IMG submission 203921) | Sediment microbial communities from Yellowstone Lake, YNP, Wyoming, USA - YL17G14_18 | ecosystem: Environmental > Aquatic > Freshwater > Lake > Sediment | place: USA: Wyoming | collected... | reverse complement strand
CGAACGGCATTCAGGCCAACATCGAGGCCGCGCAGGCGTCCGGCAACACGATGTCCATCTCGCAGGAGGACGTGCGCGAGACGATCGCCTGGCTCGAGGAGGACCTCCGCCAGACGATCGGCGACCCCGAGGTCTCCCTGCCGGTAGACCGCAAAGGGGCCCGCGTGCTCTACGCGCTCAACCCCCGTGAGCTGAAATTCTTCCCTCTCTCCATCTCGGCCGCGGGCATGATCTTTCACGCCGCTGGCGAGAGCTGGACTCTGACCTCGACGGACTTCGACATCACCAACTATGGCTTCTTCGCCGGGGACATCGAGGCGCAACGGGAAATTGCCGACCGGCTGATTCGACGAGCCGAGGAGCTTGGCATCCAGGAGTTGGTGGTCGCCGAGTGCGGGCACGGCTACCGGACCCTCCGCTGGGAGGCGCCGGACTGGCTGGGGCGGCCGCTCCCGTTCGCGGTGCGCAGTTTCGTCGAGGTGATGGCCGAGTACCTTGGCGCCGGCCGCTTGCGGCTCGACCCCTCGAAGAATCCCGATCCGGTGACGCTCCACGACCCCTGCAACCTCGTGCGCCACGGAGGCGTGATCGAGGAGCAGCGGTATCTCCTGCGCCACGCAGTCACCACCTTCGTCGAGATGACACCCAACCGCGAGGACAACTACTGCTGCGGCGGAGGAGGAGGGCTGCTGGCTGCCTCGGAGCACACCGCCAAGCGGATCGAGTCCGGCAAGGTCAAGGCCGAGCAGATCCGCGCCACCGGCGCCAAGGTGGTGGCCTCGCCCTGCCACAACTGCATCGACCAACTCATGGAGCTGAACCGCCACTACACATTGGGCGTCGAGGTCAGGACCCTCGGCGAGATCGTCGCCGACGCCCTCGTTCACCCCCTCCCACCATCTTCCTAGGTTGCTGCTTGTCCTGCGGGCCTACCTCCCGTTCTTTCACTGCGTGAGGCTTTTGTTTTGCCTGGCGGGCGAGCGGCCTCTCGGCGCTGGCTCGCCGCCGCTTGCGACGCGCCGAGACTCCTCCGGCCACGACCCAGCAGTGCATCCCGGGGTGGGGCCCCTCGGTGTCCACAAGAGACCGCGTCACCGACACCCCACCCCGGCTCCGCACGCTGGGGACCCCGTGGCCTCCGGAGAGATGGCCGCGTCACCCGCCGGGCGCATTCTCTCCACCCACCCAGAGACGCTGCTGGCACACGTCAAGCAGTGGCAAGGCGAGCGGGGGGGTGGTGGTGAAATCCGCCCCGCGAGCGAGAAGAGCCATGGCGCCGGAGCGTGCGGGGACCCGACGCGCTGGCCGTCGTGGGGAAACGGCGCGGCTGCCTCACGCCGACGCCGAGGGACCACGCGGCGGGCAGCGCTCTCGGGTCGCACGCGCAGGCGGGTCGGAGGGCTGGGCTCGACGCCCAGCCCGAGCGACCGCTCATGGCCCGCGGGGCAAGATAGATGCCTCACGCAGTGAAGGAAAGGAAGGCCATCCGTCGGGCAAGAGAAACTTGCGGTGGGGCGCAGGGAGGGAGACCCTCCCGCAGAGCTACACGCGAGCTTCCGCGGCGATTTCGGTTACCGCTGCGAGGGCGGCCTCGATGTCGCTCGGCTTGTTCATCGGGCCGACACTGAGGCGCACCGTTCCGCGCTCCCCCGTACCCATCTGCTGGTGGATGAGCGGGGCACACTGCAGGCCTGTGCGCGCGGCGATGTTGTGGTCCACGTCGAGCATCGTGCCGACATCGGCTGGGTCGCGCCCGGCCAAGGTGAAGGAGAGCACCGGGAGCCTGTTCTCCAGGCTGGTCGTGCCGTGCAGGGTGACGCCCTCGATTGCGGCAAGACCGCCCTGCAGCCGGGCGAACAGCTCCATCTCGTGCCGATAGATGTTCCCCATGCCGCGCGAGGCGATGTACGCCTGGGCGAAGTGCAACCCTGCGATGCCGAGCACGTTGCCGGTCCCCGCCTCCAGGCGGTAGGGGTACTCCTCCAGATGGTACGGGTCCACGGAGTTGACGCCGGTCCCGCCGAAGCGCGTGGGGCGGATGCCCACCCCTTCCCGCACGTAGAGCCCGCCGATCCCGGTGGGGGCGAGCAGCGACTTGTGGCCAGTGAAGGCGAGGACGTCGATGCCCATCGCTTCCACGTCGATGGGAACCATGCCCGCAGTCTGCGAGGCATCCACGAGGAAGAGCACGCCCCGGTCCCGGCACGCCTTCCCGATCTCGGCCACGGGCTGGACGGTGCCGATGACGTTGGAGCCGTGGTTGACCGCCACCAGCCTGGTGGTGCGTCTGAGACGGCGCGTGATCTCGCCTGGGTCCACGAACCCGTCACCGCCCACCGGCACGTACTCCAGGGTGACGCCCCGCTCGCGCGCCATGTGGTTGAGTGGACGGATCACCGAGTTGTGCTCGATGGTGGTGGACACCGCGTGGTCGCCGCTCTCCAGGATCCCCTGGATCGCCAGGTTGAGCGCGTCGGTGGCGTTGTAGGCGAAGACCAGCCGGTTGGGGTCGGTGCCGCCGAAGAAGCGGGTGAGCTCCTTGCGGGTGCCTGCGACCAGCTCGCCGGCCACCAGGCAGAGGTCGTACCCCGAGCGGCCAGCGTTGACGCCGAAGCGCGTGTAGGCGTCCAGCGCAGCCTCCAGCACCTCCTTGGGTTTGGGAAAGGTGGTGGCGGCGTTGTCCAGGTAGATGATCGTGCTCGGGTCGAGTTCGAGGTCCATCGCGCGTGACCCCCAAAGAGGCGTGGCGGCGGCCGGAGGGAACACCCCGGCGCGGATCGTATCACGAAGCTGTCACGGCGTCCCGAGGACCTTGACACGCTGATTTTGAAGATTAGACTACATTTTCATTTAGCCGCAAAGGAGGGAAGACCATGAGTAAATCTTTGCTCGTTGTGATCCTGGCGGCCGCCTTCGTCACGGTCGTCGCGTGCCAGCAGGGAGCACAACAGGCCGCGCCCCCGAGTCCCGTGGAGCGGGGCAAGTACCTCGTCACCAGCATGGGGTGTAACGACTGCCACACACCGTGGAAGCTCGGTGAGAAGGGCCCGGAGCCCGACATGACCCGCATGCTCTCCGGCCACCCGGAGGGGATGAAGCTCCCGCCCCCGCCCGCGTTGCCAGCCGGCCCCTGGGGGATCACAGCGGCGCTGACCATGACCGCGTGGTCCGGTCCGTGGGGGGTCAGCCACACGGCCAACCTCACGCCCGACCCGGAGACCGGCCTCGGCGCCCTGTCGGAGGAGAACTTCGTCCAATCGATTCGGACCGGCAAGCACCTTGGCGCCGGCAGGGACATCCTGCCGCCAATGCCCTGGCCAATGTACCGAAACCTCTCGGACGAGGACCTGAAGGCGATCTTCGCCTACCTGAAGTCGATCCCGCCGATCAAGAACAAAGTTCCGGATTCGCTTCCGCCCGCACCCGCGGGCAGGTAGCGCTCGGGTCTATCACGGCAGATCCAAGGCCGGCCCCGCGCCGGCCTCTCGTTTTCTTGCACGTCGTCAGCGGCCGAATGCTTCTCTGAGCACGAGACCGCGCCCCGAGCGGCCGTCGATGCGCACGTCCAGCGGCCGGTCGAGACGTACATGCCGCCAAGGCGCGCCATCGTGATTACCAGGTCGAAGGGGCGCTTCTCGAGAAGGGCGAGCGCCTCCTCTGCGGTGGGAACCTGGGTGATGCGAGGCGACGTGGCGAGGTTGAGCTGGTAGAACTCGGCATCCAGGCTCTCCGAGAGCTGGCCGTCCTCCTCCAGGATGTAGGAGTCGTACAGCGAGGAGACGAGCAGCACCTCGCGGACGCGGTAGCTCATCAGGTCGCGGAACACCACGTGGGTCGGGTCGTACTCGGAGAACCGCTCCGGCTTGTCCCAGGAGATCATGCCTCGCCCCTCGGCTGCCATTATCGCCCGGCTGCGTTCGCTTGCAGCCCGGACCGGGACTGGCCCCGACGCATGGGTGCAACGGCTGCCACCCAGGAGCGCGTGGTGCAGCCGGGCCGGGGGTCCGCGAGGGGTGCTTGCGCCGGCGCCTTCACTCCTGTGAAATAGCGGCGCGAGGTGAGGCGATGCGCGCTCTCCGGCTCTCGGCTCTTCCCCTGGCGACCGTGCTGCTGGCAGGCGCCGCCGCAGGCCAGACAGCCGCGCGCCTGGTGGTGTTCGAAGATTTCATGCGCCCCACCTGACCTATCTGTCAGGCCGCCGGTCCGGCGGTGGATGCACTGGCAAGCGAGTACGCGAACGCCGCAAAGTCCGTGGTCTTCTTGGAGCAGCACGTGGATTTTCCGATGGGCAAGCGCATCGCCCGCTGGTGGGCAGCGTACAACAGCACCGCACCTGCGTACCTGCCGCTGGTGATGGTGGATTCCGGCCACCGGATCTCGAGCGGCTCCCAGAACGACTTCAAGGCAACCTACCGGGCGCTCGTCGATGCGGAGCTCGCGCGGCCCGCGCAGGGAGAGATCGAGGCGTACACCAGAAGGGTCGGCTCCAGGATGCGGGTCTACGCGCGCCTCCGAAACGCCGCCGGAACCGCGCTCTCGGTATCGGGGAACGACGCCGCGCTGCACGCCCTCGTGTGGGAAGACGCACACGTCGGCGTCACGAACCGCATCGTGCGCGCGGCCCCCTGGGTCGGGATCTACCCAGACGTCGCGCCCCAGGGCGAGTTCACCGCCACGCTGGAGACGTCTGACCTCCCCGGCGTGAACTGGAACGCGCTGCACACCGTGGTCGTGGCGGACTGCCTGCCAGGCCCCGGCCCGGCCTACGACATGCTCCAGGGAGCCTTGGCCGAACCCGCCGCCCTGGCGGCCGATCCCCAGACGGTCACGCTGGCGTTCGACGCGAACACCCTCGAGGACCGGGCAGTACCGGTGCGCCTGGTCGGGCCTTACGTGCTGAATTGGACCGCCGTCGCGGACGTGCCGTGGATCGCCGTCACGCCCGACAGCGGCTCGATCTCGGTCCAACCCGCCCTCGAGGTGCGGTCAGGGATGCTCTCACCGGGTTGGCAGCAGGGCGTCGTCACGTTCTCCGCGAGCAGCGAGGACGGGATGAGCTTTGCCCAGACGATTGCGGTCAGCGCCTTCTCCGGCCCCAGGGTGGTGCGGGTGGGGACCGCGACCGCGGCTCGGGGGTCCACCGTCAGCGTGCCGGTGGAGTTCTCGGCACTGGGAGACGAGAGCACCGCAAGCTTCAGCCTGGCTTTCGACCCCGCGGTGCTGAGCAGCCCCTCTGTGAGCCTGGGGGCCGATGCCGGCGCAGCCGTGCTCACCACCGATACTTCCCAGGCGGCCGGCGGGCACGTCGCCGCGAGTCTCGGCCTCCCCGCCGGCCGGACGTTCGATCAGGGCAAACTCCAACTGGTTGTCGTCTCGTTCAGCGTCGCTTCCGAGGCGCCCGGTCAAGCCACGGAGATCATCTGGGCCGACCAGCCCGTCACGCGGCAGATCACGGGGGTGACCGGCGGTGCTCTCACCGCCACGTACCTGGACGGTGCGGTGCTGCTTGCCGATGCACCGATCGTGCGGGCTCCTCGCCGTCGCATCGCGCCCGGGGGACGCTAGCGGTCGCCAGGCGGTTACAGCACCACCAGCAGCGGGAGCAACCCCACGAGTGCCAGCACGAGCAGCGCCAGCAACCCCCGGGTACCGGTGGCGCGGTCGGAGAAGAGCCGCGCGTAGACCCCTTTGAGGGCGTTGTTGCTGGCGGTCGTGACCACGATGGCGGCGGCCGCGGTGCCAAGCGCCGTGCTCACGCCGGCGGTCTGGGTGAGGCCCATGATGAAGGGGTCAACGTCGGTGACCCCCATCAACGTGGCGAGGGCGTAGATCCCGACGGTCCCGAAGTGCTCCAGCACCAGGCCGGTGGCGACGAGAGCGACGAGGAAGATCGCCGCGAACAGGAACGCCGAGCCGATCTCCAGCGGGTTCCTGGCCTCGTACTCCCGCTGCACCGCCGCGCTCGACCGGTCGGGCAGGCGTGACCACGCGAAGCCGGCCAGCATCGTGACCGCCCCCAGCACCAGGAACGGAGTCGTCAGTTGCGCTGCCAGTGCACCGTTGAAGATGGCAAGCAGCACGAGCACTCGCAGGTACATCACGCCCGAGGCCACGACCATGCTGCCTGCGAACAGGTTCGGGCGGTTCTCCCGGCGCGCCCGCCGCGCCAGCGCCACGGTCATCACGGTGGACGATAAGGCCCCGCCGAGCAGCGCGGCGAGCACGATCCCGCCCCGCTTCTTGGTCACGCGCTGCAGCACGTAGCTGCCGTAGGAGATCGCGCTCACCGCGGTGACGATCAGCCAGGTCTTGAACGGGTTGAGGTGGAAGCGTGTGAACTCCTGGTTGGGCACCGCCGGCAGGATCACCACCGTGAGTAGGAGGAACTTGGTGAAGGTGATGACCTCCTCGGAGGGGATGCGTTCCGAGAGCCCCTCGAGCGCCGTCTTCAGCTCCAGCAGCAGCATCGAGAGCACCACCACTGTCACGGCGATCCAGTAGTACCCGTTGTAGACCAGCGCGCCCAGCACGTAGGTCACCAGGCCGGAGACCTCGGTGGTGACGCCGGCCTCCTCGGCGCTGGCCAGTTTGTGAAGGTACGAAACCAGGAGGAACGCCCCCACGACCACGAATCCCAGCGCTACCGGGAGCACCTGCTGCCCGGAGATCAGTGCGATTGCGTAGCCGAGCAGGCCGATGAGGGGAAAAGTGCGCACGCCCCCGAAGATGTAATGCCCGGCCGTGGCCTTGCGCCCCTCGCGCTCGAGCCCGAGCAGGAACGAGAGGAAAAGCACCAGGAGGATCTTCAGCGCCTCGGGGTTCGTCAGCGCCGCGACGTTGCGGACGAGGTCGGTGTTCATGGCTCTCACCTCACGTTACACGGAAAGCCCCAGGCTCTCAAGGCCGGAATGTGCGCAAACGGCAAAAGGACGAGGTTAGTTTGCTTCGTCGCTCTGAGCCCTGGAACCAAGGAGAACCCCGGTCCGGCGCTAGCCGCGAAAACCGACGGTCTCAAGCAGGCGATGGTTGACCGGCGCCGCGAGGTCGAGTTCGTGGGCCAGCCGGACCACTGCCCCGTTGCGGTACTCCAGCGCCTTTGCGGTCGAGGCGCGTACCCAGCCGAGGGGCTCCGCGGCGCGCAGGAAGGCGTCCCACCAGCTCGCGGATGGCTGTGTCCCGACCGCCCGCCCGGTTACCGTCACGGCCTCCGTGAATACGGCCTCGGCCTCGGCCCGGTGCCGGTCCAGGTACTCCGAGAGGCTCACCTGATGCGCGGCCAGCGGCAGCCCCACCACGCAGTTGAACCCCATCTTCTCCGCCTCGGCGGACGCGAAGGCGCCCTCGTCCACCGCCACCGAAGAGATCCCGCCGCGCCCGAGGGCTTTGGCGAGGAACTCCGCCTTCGCCCCGGAGAAGACGCTGGGTCGGAGCACCCTGAAGAAGTCGCCCTTGCTGGTGAACCAGACGAGGCCCCGGGTGCAACCTGGAAGCCCTGCAAGCAGCGGACGGATCCACCCGTTCTGAACGAACACCAGGCGGTGCGGGCTCACGCAGTGCAGGCGCATCAGCACCTCGGAAAGGACCTCCTCGCGGACGCACACCACAAGCAGGGCGCTCGGGTCGGCCAGCGCCTCCTCCCAGCCGGAGGCGCGGGTGACGGGGACGGTCTCGACCCCGTCGGCGCCCAGCGCCCCGCCGAGCCGCCGCCCGACCTCCCCCATGCCGACGACGAAGACTCGTGCAGCGTCCGTGCTCATGGCTTCATCATGCCGCAGAACTAGCGGAAGCGGGTGACGGTCAACTCGAGGGAGCGGCTCCCCCAAGGTGTGCCAGCCCACTGGATCAGGATCGGGTTCTGGTAGGTGCCGCACACGATCCCGTCGCCGTCAGAGACCAGCATGCTCAGCGAGCGCTTCAGGCGCAGGAAGCGCCGTGCGGGGACCGCCATCACGCGGGCCAGCAGCCTCTCGAGAGCGGATTCGGTTATTTTCAGGGCGTCCATAAGCTCGTTGAGCACCTGCACCACGTCGTAACGGGCGTACCCCCAGCTTTTTGACGCGATCGAGAGCGGGTCGCGTAACATCCGCCTGCCGGTGCTGGCCGCGAACTTGAGAGGATCGGCCAGCACCTCCGCGAGGTCGTGACGCATCAGCAGCGTCTCGTACTCGTTGACCGTGACGCCGGCCTCCCTCTCGGAGGCGGCGAGGGCGATATCGATGCGCCCCCTGGCGACGCCGTGGCGCGAGACGAGCTCATGGGCACAGGCCAGGACGCCGATGCGCGGATCGGCCAGGTTGACCGAGTCGATGGGGTGGCGGGAGACGGGCACCTCGCAGCGGACCTTTGCGACGGTCTCCTCCGCCGTGTAGCCGAGCACGCGGGTGCGCCGTGTCCGCGGCTGACCCCCGTACACGCCGTCCAGGTCCATGAAGTAGACGGGCTCGCCGGGCCGGTGGAGGTAGGTCACGCAGCTGCGCAGGCCAGAGCCGATGAAGGCGAGGTGGGAGTCGGCGTTCCTGGGCTCGCACTGGCGTTCGACCTCCGAAAGCTCACGGCGCAGGTCGAGCTGGTCGTGACGGTAGTCGGCGCCCGGGGGGAACAGCCCCTGGAACGCCCGCATGAATGGGTCCAGGCGCTCGCGCCGGTGGTCGAGGCGGCTCGAGAGGCTCTGCTCGAGATACCCTGCCGTGGTGTGGAGGGAGCAGTAAAGCACACGGCGAAACCCCGCCAGCGCGTCGCCGAACCCCTCCCGAACCCGGGCCGCGACGTCGATCGCGTCGTAGCGCGAGTGCGGTGTGAGCGTCAGCTTCAGCTCTCTCGGCTGGGCCGCCATCTCTCCCGTCCTGCCCTGATGTGGGCGCGCCGGCTCCCTTTCTCGGCGCCCGTCCAGGTTGCAACCCTCCGCGACCGTGGGGGCATTCCAACCGTCCGGCGTCCCGCCCCTGCCACGCCAGCGGCACGATCACCCGGAGCCATTCGCAACGGTTTGCAGCTCGGCCGTACCGATCTGCGACCGCCCTCGTCATGACGTCTCTCCTGCTGAGAAGTGGGTGCGCTCAGACGTGGTTGCGCAACATCAGTTCCTTGGGATGGGGCTCCAGGTAGATCTGCCCGGTAAGGTAGTGCACCGAGTGCAGCCGCACGTAGTGCCGGATGAGGGTGATCGGGACGATCAACGGCACGAGCCCGCGCCGGTAGTCCTCGATCAGCCCCAGCAGCTCGGCACGCGCCTCTCCGTCCAGCAGCGTCTTGAAGTAGCCGAGGATGTGGTGGAGCACGTTGGTGTTGCGGCGGGTGGTGGCGATCGCTTTGAGCCCCTGCATGAACTCGGCCTCGTAGCTCTGGCGGAGCTCCTCCCTCGGGACCCCCTTGGCCCGCGCCACCAGGCGCCCCAGCGCCTCGTAGCTCTTCGGCGCATGGGCCATGAGTTGCAGCTTGTGGGCGGTGTGGAACGCCACCAGGCCTCCGACCGTCCAGCGGTCCGAGAAGAACCGCCGCAACCGGTGGTAGGCGAACACTCGCTCCACGAAGTTGTCGCGCAACCTCGGGTCGCAGAGCCGCCCCTCCTCCTCCACCGGCAGGTTGGGGAACCGGGCCAGCAGCGCCTCGGCGAACACCCCATGGCCGGATTTCGTCGGCATCCCGTCGCCGTAGACCTTGACCCTCTCCATGCCGCAGCTCGGCGAGTCCTTCTTGAGCACGTAGCCGGAGAGCTCGGCGGCCGCGAGCTTCTCCACCCGCTGCGCCGAGTAGGCCCGCATCGCGTCGGTCCAGTCGTCGCCGCTCTTGGGGGCGAGCATGCGGACGTCACTGCCCTCCCGTACCAGGCGGACGGACTCCCGGGGTGTGCCCATCCCGACCTCGACCTCGGGGCAGACGGGGACCCACTCCACCCAGGCGCCGAAGGTGTTGACGAGGAAGTCGTCCTTCTTGTGCCCGCCGTCGAACCGCACCTTGGCCCCGAGCAAGCAGGAGGACACCCCGATGCGGATCGGATGCTCCTTGTCCTTCACTGACGCACCTCCGTACCCCACCGTGGAAGCATACCGTGAGGGACCCGCATCGCCCGACAGGCGCAATTCCCGGAATGGGTGTAGAATGCGTGGCTCAGCCCGAGAGGCTGCGCCTGGAGCAGGACCAGGCGGCAAGGATGTGCGCATGATCAAGGAGAAGAACCCAACCGCAGACGACCAGAGCTTCGCCGAGGCCCTGGCGCAGTCCTTCCAACAGGAGGAGTTTGAGATCGGGCAGTTGGTCACCGGCACCATCATGGCGGTGCACGGCGACATCGCCCTCATCTCCGTCGGAGGCAAGTCCGAGGCGGTGATGGACCGCACCGAGCTCGGGGAGCTCCGCCCGGGGGACGGGCTGGACGCGGTGATCATCGCGCTCTCCCCCGAACTGCGGGTCTCACACAAGCTCGCGATCGAGCGGCGCGAGCGTGAGGCGCTACGCGGCGCCTACGAGAACGGGGTCCCGGTCGACGGCAAGGTGACGGGGCGCAACAAGGGCGGTTACGACGTCTCCATCGTCGGTCTCCGCGCGTTCTGCCCGATGTCGCAGATAGACCTCGGCTTCCCCCGCAACGTGGACGCCTACCTGGGGAAGAGCTTCCTGTTCCGCATCACCGAGCTCGCCGACGACCTTTCCTCCCTCGTGGTCTCGCGCGCGCAGGTGCTCAAGGACGAGCGCGAGGCGGCGGCCAACGAGGTGTGGTCGCGCGTCACACCGGGCCTCGAGCTCGAGGGCAAGATCAAGAGCGTGCGCGACTTCGGCGTGTTCGTGGACCTCGGCGGCGTGGACGGCATGGTGCACGTCAGCGAGCTCTCGCACCGCGCAGGCGTACGCCCCTCGCAGATCGCCAAGGTGGGCGACACCGTGCGCGTCAAGGTGCTGGAGGCGGACCGCGACAAGGGCCGCATCGCGCTGTCGGTGAAGGTGCTTGAGCCGGACCCGTGGGTCGAGGTACCGAACCGCTTCGCGGCGGGCGCCTCCTTCGAGGGGACGGTTGCACGCAAGACCGACTTCGGTGTGTTCGTCGAGCTGCTGCCCGGGGTGGACGGCCTCATCCACGTCTCCCAGTTGCCGCCCGGCATGAAGCTGGATGACGAGAGCCTTGTCCCCGGCACCCCGGTGCGCGGGTGGGTGCGTGAGTTGGACGTCGAGCGCCGGCGCCTGTCGCTGACGCTGCGCGAGGTGGCCCTGAGCGACCCGTGGCTCGACGCGGCCGAGCGCTACCCCGTCGACACCGCGGTGGAGGGGACCGTGGAGCGCACCGCCAACTTCGGCGTGTTCGTGCAGCTGGAGCCCGGCCTCACCGCCCTGATCCCGGCCTCGGAGACCGACGTTCCCAAGGGTGGCGATCTCGCCGCCACCTTTGCCCCCGGCTCCCGCATCTCGGCCACCGTCCTCTCGGTGGACACCCAGCGCAAGCGCATCTCCCTCTCGGTCAAGAAGGCCAAGGAGGGCAAGGCGGTCAAGGAGTACCGTCGCTGGACGGAGGACAAGAAGGTGGAACGCAAGCCGGAGGTGACCGCTTTCGGTGCCGCCCTCATGAAGGCCCTCAAGGGCACGCAGGACTAGGTCGACCCGTGCCGTATGAGCGGAGGCTCCCCAACCGGGGAGCCTCATGTTTCTGGAGTGTCCCCCGCTCAGAGCGTGGGGCCAGCACCCGGTAGCAGGAGCGTGACGAGTGTGCCTTCGCCTTCGCGGGAGGTCAGGTTGACCGTGCCGCCGAGGGCGCGCACGAGGTGCTTGACGATTGCGAGGCCGAGCCCGCTGCCCCCCTCGATTTCGGCTTGCCTGCGCACCCGGTAGAAGCGCTGGAGCACCAGCCCGATCTCTCCGGCGGGGATGCCGATGCCGTCGTCCTGAACCTCGATCCGGACACCGCCCTCAGAGGCCGCCGTCCGCACCGTCACGTGGCCGCCCCGGCGGTTAAAGCGGATGCCGTTGTCCACCAGGTTGGAGAGCACCTGGGCGAACCGTACCGGGTCGGTGCGCAGCAGGGCGGCGTCGCCCTCGGCCGCCAGCGTGACACCTGCGCTCTCCGCACTACCACGCAGGTCCCCAATCACCTGGCGGCTGACCGCCGACGCGTCCACCTCCTCGGGGTGCAGGCGCAGCTGGCCGGACTCGATCCGCGCCAGCTCCTCGAGCTCCTCCGCGAACGCCCGCAGCTTCGCGACTTGGCGCGCCAGGGTACCGGCCAGCCCCGCATCGGCACTTCCCTCACCCAGTTCTTCCGCCACGCCGGAGAGTACCGTCAGGGGCGTGCGCAGCTCATGCGCGAGGTCCGCCACCAGTGCCCGTCGCGCTCGCTCAAGCTGCCGCTCCTCGCGCACGTCGCGCAGCACAACCGCCGCCGCCAGCGTCGGGTGCTCCAGGGCGCACACCCGCACTGCCAGCTCCACCCCGCTGGGGACGACGACGCTGGTGTGGCGGATCCCGCCGCGAGCGAGCGTCTCCTGCACCGCTGACAGCACCTCGGGCACACGCACCACCTCGACCAGAGGGCGGCCGGGGAGCAGGCCGCCGCCCAGGAGCTGCACCGACGCCGCGTTGGCGAAGCGCACGACCTCCTGACGGTCGAGCAGCACGACTCCTTCCGCGATCCGCTCGAGTGCGGTCCGAGTTGCCTCAAGTTCGCGTGTCAGCTCCTCGCGCGCTGCGCGGAAATGCCGGTCGGCCTCCTCCGCGATTGCCTCGAGCTCGGCGTCAGCTGGCAGCTCGCTCCAGGCCGCCAAGTGGCGCGCTGCAGCCTCGTGGTATCGGCGGGCCCACGCCTCGGCCAACCATCCCGCGGCTACAGCAACGAGGACCGCCACAACGATGCCGCCCCAGGGCCAGCCGGGCGGCGCCTCCTCCCGAGCCAGGCGGAGGAAGCCCTGCGGGTGCTCGGGCGGCCCGACGACTCTGGCCACGTAGGTCGTGGGGTGGTCGGTCGTGGCCGAGCGCCGGCAACTGACCCCGACATCTCCGGTCCTCGCGGCGACAATCTCCGGCCGTTGCAGGTGGTTCTCGACGCGCGACAGCAGGGTTGGGAGCGTCCAGGAGTCCGCGTGGACGAGCCCGCCCGCCGCGATCAGCGTCACCCGCAAGCCGCTCGCGGCCGCCCACCGCCGAATCTCAGCATCCGCGGCTTCGGGAGGCTGCGCTAGCAGTGCCGGGGCGTTTGGGGCCAGAACCCCCACCGCAAGCCGCAGCCGCGCCTCGAGATCAGCGCGGGTCTGCCGCCGGTACATCGCCTCCACCGCCACCAGGCCGGCCAGCGCCACCGCAAGCGTGCCGAGGCCAACGAGCAGGCCAGGGGAGCTGCGTCGCCTCACGCCTGGCTCCGAAAGCGATACCCCGACCCGATGTGAGTTTCGATGACTCCCTCCCCCAGCTTGCGGCGCAGGGTCCGAATGTGGGCATCGACCGTGCGGGGGTCCACGCTCGAGGCCAGACCCCACACCGCGTCCAGGATCTGCTCTCGCGAAACAACGCGCCCGCCGAGCGAGATGAGGTGCCAGAGCACGTCGAACTCCCTTCGCGTGAGGTGAACCTCGTTGCCCTCGCGTTCGACCCTCAGACGAGCCGGATCCACGGTCAGGCGTGTGTCGCGGTAGACTCCGCCGGGAACGCCACGTTCCCACTGCACCCGGCGCACCAGCGCGGAGACCCGGGCAGCGAGCTCGCGGAGCGAGAACGGCTTCGTGAGGTAATCGTCCGCCCCGAGTTCGAGGCCGGTGACGCGGTCGGCCTCCGCGGCGCGCGCGGTAAGCATCAGGATCGGCACGGTGCGGGTTGCCTCCCAGGTCCGCAGCTCGCGGCAGATGGTCAAGCCGTCGGTGTCGGGGAGGTTGAGGTCCAGGATCACGAGCTCCGGGAGCTCGCTCTCGCAGGCCGCCAGAAACTCCTCGCCGCGGACAAACAGCGTCACGCGATACGCTCCCGAGCGCTCGAGCTGCCGCCGCACCATCTCGGCGATGTCGCGGTCGTCCTCGACCACGAAGACCCGAGTGCTCATCCGAACCTCCCCGAGACGTATGCCTCGGTCTGCTCCTGGTGCGGGTTGGTGAACAGCTCCACGGTGGGAGCGTACTCCACGAGACGCCCGAGCAGAAAGAACGCCGTGCGGTCCGCCACCCGCGAGGCCTGCTGGAGGTTATGCGTGACTATCACCACGGTCAGCTTCCTCCCGAGCTCCAGGACCAACTCCTCCACATGTTCGGTCGAGATCGGGTCGAGGGCGGAGGCAGGCTCGTCGAACAGCAGCACCTCAGGCTCGACGGCGAGCGCTCGCGCGATGCACAGCCGCTGTTGCTGCCCGCCCGAGAGCATGCTCGCGGTCGTGCCGAGCCGGTCCTTGGCCTCCTCCCAGAGGCCCGCGGCGCGCAGGGCTTCCTCGACCTTGAGCTCGAGGCCGGCCCGCGAAAGCTGGTTATTCAGGCGCAGCCCGTAGGCGACGTTGTCGAAGATCGAGGAGGGGAACGGATTGGACCGCTGGAACACCATGCCCACGCGCCGGCGCACGCCCACCGGGTCCGTGGTCGGGGTGTAGATGTCCTCGCCGTCCAAGAGGACTTGTCCCGTAAGAGTAAAGCCCGGAACCACATCGTTCATGCGGTTCAGGCAACGCAGGATCGTCGACTTGCCGCACCCCGAGGGTCCTATGAACGCGGTCACACCGTGGGCCGGGATCTCCATTGAGACGTCGCGCACGGCCACGCTGCCACCGTAACGGCAGGTCAGCCCCGCGAGCGAGAAGCGCGTCGGTCCGCTCACGCTTCGCCGGGCCCCTCGTCGTGGCGGTGCCGAATGTCCTCCGCCTCCACCAGGTACACCACCTGCTCCGCGATGTTCGTCCCCTGGTCCGCGATCCGCTCCAGGGAACGGGCCACCAGAAGCAAAGCCAACGCCCGCGGGATCGTCTTGGGATCTTCCATCATGTAGGTGAGGAGCTCTCGGAAGACCTGCTCGTGCATCCCGTCGACCTCGTCGTCGCGGGCGATGACCTGCCGGGCCGCCTGCGAGTTGCCCTGGACAAAGGCGCCAATTGCATCGCGCACCATGCGAGTCGCCGCGTCGGCCATGCGCGGAATCGTGATAAAGGCCTTGAGCGGTGGTACACGGTTCAGGACGATCGCCTGGCGCGCAATATGCACCGCGTGATCGGCCACCCGCTCGAGGTCCGGTGCGATCTTCACCGCAGTCATCACCAGCCGCAGGTCTCGCGCCATTGGCCGGGCGCGCACGATCAGCTCAAGCACCCGGCGATCCACCTCGATCTCCCGGTGGTCGATGACCTCATCCCCTGCGATGACCTGCTCGGCCAGCTCGCTGCTGCGCTCGACCAACGCGCTGATCGCAAGGGTCAGCTGGCGCTCCACCTCGCCCGCCATCGTGAGGAGGAGCTTCTTGAGCTCCTCCAAGTCGTGCTCCAAGGCTCTCTCAGGCATGATCACTCCCTAGCCGAATCGTCCCGTCACGTACTCCTCGGTGAGCTTCTCACGCGGTGCGGCAAAGATCTCCGTGGTTTCGCCCTCTTCAATCAGCCGCCCCAGGTAGAGGAAAGCCGTGCGGCGGGCGACACGCGCCGCCTGCTGCAGGTTGTGGGTGACAAGCAGCACGGCGATCTCCTCGGCCAGCTCGCGAATCGTCTCCTCGAGCTTTGCGGTTGCAATGGGGTCGAGCGCCGAGGCCGGCTCGTCCAGGAGGAGAATGCCTGGTGATGAGGCGAGCGCCCTCGCGATGCACAGGCGCTGCTGCTGACCGCCGGAGAACTCCAGCGCCGACGCGTCCAGCCGATCCTTGACCTCGTCCCAGAGTTGGGCTCGGGTGAGCGAGCGCACCAGGATCTCCTCCAGGCTGTCGTGCTCCGACTCGCCGGCAAGGCGCGGCCCAAACAGCACGTTTTCGCGGACCGAGAGCGGGAAGGGGTTCGGTTTCTGGAACACCATGCCCACCTGGAAGCGAAGAGCCTCGAGAGACCAGGTCGGGTCGTACGCATCGCGGCCCTCGACCACTACTTCGCCCCGCCGGAAGAAACCGGGGAGGTGGTCGTTCATGCGGTTGAAGCACCGCAGCAGCGTGGACTTGCCGCACCCCGACGGCCCGATGAGGGCGGTGACGCCGCGAGGAGGGACCTCCATGGTGATCCCCTTCAAGACCTCGGTGGTCTCGAAGCCTGCCACCAGAGCCCGAGTGGTCAGAGCTGCGCCTGCCCCGCTCATACCGCCGACCCCCGAAGTTTGCGGCGAAACCGGTTGCGAAGCGCGATCGCTGCCAGGTTCAGCACCACCACGAGCACGAGCAGCACCAAAACCGCCGCGTACACCATCGGCTTGGCGGCCTCGACGTTCGGGGACTGAAACCCGACGTCGTAGATGTAGAACCCCAGGTGCATGAACTTGCGATCGAGGTGGAGGAACGGCGGCGTCCCGTCGAAGGGTATGCTCGGCGCCAGCTTCACCACACCGGTGAGCATGAGAGGCGCCACCTCGCCCGCGCCGCGCGCGACCGCCAGGATCGCACCCGTAAGGATGCCGGGTGCGGCGTAGGGCAGGACCACCCGGCGCAGCGTCTGCCATCGTGTGGCGCCCAAGGCGCGCGCCCCGTCCCGCACCGCCTGGGGCACAGCCTGCAGCCCCTCCTCGGTCGCCACCACCACCACCGGGAGGGTGAGTAGGGCCAGCGTCAGCGAAGCCCAGAGGATGCCGCCGGTCCCGAACGTCGGTGTCGGCAGCACGTCCGAGAACAACAACCGGTCGATCCCCCCACCGAGCGTGTAGACGAAGAACGCCAGACCGAAAGCGCCGAACACGATCGAGGGGACGCCTGCCAGGTTGGCGAGGGCCAGGCGCACCGCATTGGTGAACGCCCCCTCACGAGCGTACTCGTTGAGGTAGACCGCGGTGATCACCCCCAGCGGCACCACCGCTACCGTCATCAGAAGCACCATGAGCGCGGTGCCGAAGATTGCCGGAAAGATGCCTCCCTCGGTGTTGGACTCGCGCGGCTGCCCCGTGAGGAACCCCCACCAGCGGGAGATGTACAGGCCCAGCTTCTGCCGGCCGCTCAGCGTGTTTTCCGGCAATGCTCGTACGATCATCGCCACGGGGATGGACTTCTCTTGGCCCTCCGCCGCGGCGATCACCAGCTTCCCCTGAGCGAGGGCCTCGCGCACCGCGACGAGCCTCTCCAGTGCGGGCCGGGTTGCGCCATCCTCCCGCGCTTGCGCCGCGGCGAGTCTGGCCTCCAGTTCTCGCGTGTCCGCCCCACGCCTCTGGGCGCCAGCAAGCAGCGCCATCAACCTGGCGACAGGGGCATGCTGGTGGTCCAACTGGCGTAGCAGGCCGCGCTCCTCCTCGAGCAGGCGGTGGGCCTCGCTGACCATGCGCTGCAGTGTCTGGCGAAACTGCGGGCTCGTCGCGGCGAGCGAGCTGTTCTCCACCTCCAAGCGGCGGGGGAACCCGTAGAAGTTGCCGTTCTCCTGGCGCTCGAGCAGCCAGGCATCGGCCGGCACCGCCTCCTGCCGGACCTCGCTCTGGCAGATCCAGCGAAAATCCATCCCCGAGAGATCTCGGTTGCCCACTTTGAGCCGGATGCGCGCGCTGCCGGGGCTGGCCGGATCGGGCTCCCGGTCCCACACCTCGCCCAGCACCTTGCTGCCGTCGGTGAGGGTCAGCTCCACCAGCGGGCGCGGCCAGAAGAACCCTCCCGCAACATCCACGACCACGGCCACCAGGCCACCGATCATTCCGAGGGCGATCAGGACGCATGCGCCGGTGAGCCAGCGCTGGGCGGTGCCCTCGGCGAGCCAGCGGCGCAGCACGCTCATGCGGCCAGCCTCCCGAAGCGCTTCCGCAACCGGGCAGCCACGACGACCGCCGCGGTGTTCAGCACAAAGGTTGCCAGAAAGAGGAGCAGGGCAGTGAGGATCAGGACCCGGTAGAGCGCACCGCCGTAGGGTGCCTCGGGCATCTCCACCGCGATGCAGGCCGACATGGTCCGCATCCCGTTGAAAGGCGAGAACGAGAGGATCGGCGTGTTGCCCGTGGCCATCAGCACGATCATGGTCTCGCCCACGGCCCGGCCGAAGCCGGTCATCACCGCCGCAAAGAGGCCCGGGCTGGCAGCCGGGATCGCCACCGTTCGCGCCGCCTGCCAGCGTGTCGCGCCGAGCGCCAGCGACGCCGAGATCAGCGACGGCGGCACGTTGGAGAAGGCGTCCTCGGCGAGGGTGAAGATGATCGGGATCACCGCGAAGCCGAGGGCGAACCCGACCACCACCGCGTTGCGCTGGTCGTAGGTGATGCCCGCAGAGGCAAGCAGCCACCCCTTGAAGTCCCCCCCGAACAGAGTCCTCTCCACCACTCCCTCGAAGGTGAAGCACACAAGAGTCGCTCCTGTCAGCAGCACACCCACGAGCCCCAGCTCTCGCCAGCCCGTGGTGCGGCGGCGCAAGCCCGCTGGCACCGCCTCCCAGGCGGCCGCTGCCGCGATCACCACCAAGGGGATCAGAACGAGGAGCGCCAACGTGCCAACGATGTGACGCTGGAGCAGTGGCGCGAGGAGCAACGCAGCAAGAAAGCCCACCACCACCGAGGGAAGTGCCGCCATCAGCTCCACCAACGGCTTGGTGAGCTGGCGCAGGCGCTGCGGCGCAAACTGACTCACGAACAGAGCTGCCGCCAGCGCCACCGGTGCGGAGACCAGGAGCGCATAGAAAGCCCCCTTCAGGGTCCCCATGAGCAGCGGAACGAGGGAAAGCTTGGGCTCGAACGACTCGCTGCCGCCGGTGGACTGCCAGGCCAGCTCGGGTTTGGTGAAACCCTCGTAGCGAACCGGCAGGAAAAGCGTCGCGGCAGAGACCTCGGGGTAGCCGGTGTCGAGGGCCCACCGGTGCACCATCCCCTCGGAGGTTACTGCGAACAGGCCGTCCCCACGTGGCGAAATACCGAGCAGGAGGGCGTCTTGCGGGAAGGCAGGAACGTGCATCAGCATGCGGCGCCCCGTGAGGTACGCGAGTTCCGCGCCATTGGAGCGCACGATGGCGAAAGTCTTGTCACGCTGGGAAACCGAAAGACCGCGGACAGCCCCCGTACCGCGAAAGGTGCCTGTGAGGTCCAGCAACCGACTGCCGACAACTGTACCGGTCATCACCTGCCAGGCGTTGACCCTCCCGCTTTCGTCACCCAGCAGGAAGGTGACGTCCCCCAGAACCAGCGCGGCGACGGTGGGCACCTCGGACAGCGGTACCGTCGCCTGAGGCGCCAATGGGCCCTCGCCTGCTGCCGCCAGCGAGAACCATGCGAGCTCGCGCCGGGAGGCGAGCCACGCCTCGCTGCCGTCCCGCGACAGGGCACCCACCAGCGGTCTGGCATCCAGCTGCAGCAACACCGCGGAGACCTCGTCTCCCGAACCCGTAAGGACCGTCGCGCCCTCGTTGGCACCGAGCAGCACGCACGGCGTCTCGCGGTCGCCTGCCACGGCGAGGATGCGCCCAACCTTCGCCGGTGGCACTGCCATGACCCGGCCCATGGAAGGCACGACGATGCGCCTGTCCCCCTGCCAGCGGATCTCGGTCCTCAACGCCCACACCTGGAGCGTCCCGGCCCCGTCTTCAAGGGCCAGCAGCGTGCCGGCCACATCGGCGCGCGCCTCCCGGACCGGGCGACGAACACCCTCCAGGGGGAGCGAAACCGGGGCACCTTCCCTTGGCACGAACTGCGCGGCGCCATTGGCGTCCACCACCACGACGCTTTCGCGGTACTCGTCCTCGAGAGCCGCCAAGGGCGCGTGACCGTCAGACATGGTGGGCTCAGGTCGCAGCGAACCGCTCCTCAGCAGCGGCAGGCACTGAGCCACCAGGAAGACCATCAGGAACGCCACCGCCAGGAGAACCAGCGAGCCACCCACTGTGATCAGGGCGGCGACGATGCGGTCCACAGCGCGACTGCGCCTCAGACGGGACGTGGCGAGCGGGCTCATGGGTCTGCCAACCGCTGGCTCTCGGCCGACAAGCGTACCTCGGAACGGTTCGAACCGCTCCTAGTCTTCTTCCTTGACGGTCCGATCAGTTGAGCTTTGCCAGTTCCTCCTGCACCACCCTGGCCGGCAGGGGCAGGAAACCGTCCTTCACGACGATCACCTGGCCCTCGCGCGAGAGCACGAACTTCAGGAATTCCCTGGTGAGCGCGTCCATGGAACGGCGAGGGTCACGCACGACGTAGATAAAGAGGTAGCGAGAGAGCGGGTATTCCTTCGAGAGCGCGTTGGCATAATTGGCTTCCGCGGCGGGGGATCCGAGTTTGGCCGCGATCGGGACCAGACGCACCCCCGAGGTTCGGTAGCCGATCCCCGAGTAGCCGATGGCGTACGGGTCCTCGCTGACGCCCTGCACCACTGAGGCCGAGCCGGGTTGCTCCTTGACCGTGTCCTTGTAGTCGCCCTTGGCCAGCGCGTGGTCCTTGAAGAAACCGTAGGTGCCTGAGGCCGAGTTGCGGCCGAAGATCGAGATGGGCTTGTTGGCCCACGTACCCTTCAGGCCCAGCTGACCCCAGGTCGTGAGGTCGTTGGGGTAGCCGCCCTTGCGGTTCTTTGAGAAGATGGCGTCCAACTCGGGCATGGAGAGCGAGGCGATCGGGTTGTCCTTGTTCACAAAGACACCGATGGTGTCGAGAGCGGCGCGGATCTGGGTCGGCTTGAAGCCGTACTTATCCTCGATGGCGTCGACCTCCTCCGGCTTCATGTCGCGCGACATGGGGCCCAGTTGCGCGGTGCCGGCGATCAGAGCCGGGGGTCCCGTGGAAGAGCCCTTCCCTTCGACCTGGATGCGGACGGTGGGGTAGAGCTTTGCGAACGCCTCTCCCCAGTAGGTCATGAGGTTGTTCATGGTGTCGGACCCCACGGAGTTGAGGTTGCCGGACACCGCCGGCCCGCGCTGATACGCCGGGATCGCCGGATCGACCTGGACCACCTGCGCGCTCACGGCCGTGGCCACGAGCAGGGCTCCCAGAACAGGGAAAGCGAAACGACAGGACTTCATGGTGTCCTCCTCGAGGCGGGGCGTCCCGCCGTCGCGGATTCTCCTGCCGGGGTGTGAAGACACGGTGAAGGTCACACCGGGCCACGGTCTCCGCTACACTCTTGCCGTGAGAAAGCTCACCGTTCTCGCCGCTGTGGCCGTCATGGCTCACGCCTGCGCGGCCACCGACACCTCGCAGCCGAGGTCCGGTCCGCAGACCGCGGGGAAGCCCGGGCGGGTCGTGCTGGCCTCGCTGGACGGTCTTGCCGCCACTCGCCACAGGGAGAACCTCCGCCTGGGTCTCTACACCGACCCAGAGGGGCTGAGCGCATTCGAGGCCAACGGCTACGTGGTCGAGAGCGCGATCCCGGTCAACCCCGCCCTCACCTCGGTGAGCCACGCCTCGATGGCGACCGGGGCATTCCCGGCGGTGACGGGGATCGTCGCAAACAGGTTCCACCTGCCGGGGACCCCGATCGTGCAGGGCGTCTCCGGCTTCGACGCCCCGTTGGGCGCGGAGCCGCTCTGGCAGGCGTTCCGCCGCCAGGGCAGGCGCGTTGGGGTGCTGACCTTCCCCGCCTGCGACGCCACCTCCCCCTCGCGCACGGCGGACTTCGGGATGCTCTACGTGAACACGCCCAGCGCCCCGGCGGCTATCGTGACCCTCGCCGCGAGCCAGTTCGTGGCCACGACCGTGCCGGCCGGGTGGACGAGTTACTCGCCGCCTCGGCGCGCGACGCTCTCGGTCAAGCTCGCAGGGGCGGCCGGTCCGGCCACGGCGAACTTCACGCTCACCGCGCTCGACGCCAGCGACGACCGGGTCGCCAACTTCGACACCCTGGTGGTGGACGACGACGCCGATCTCGCCAACGGCATCCTGACCCGCGTCCACGCCGGGGAGTGGTTCCCCCTGCGCGTGCGCGCCCCGCACCCCGACGCCGGCACCCGAACCGTGGGCTCCTGGTGCCTCCTGCAGACGCTCTCGCCCGACCTCTCGCTGGTGAAGCTCTACCGGGGCGCCTTCTTCTCCACCGAGGCATACCCAAGGGCGTTCCGGGAGCGCCTGGACGAGAGGGCAGGGTTCTGGCCCGGGCCCGGTGACGACCGGGCACTCGAGCGCGCGCTGTCCGGCCAGGACGGCCTGCAGCTCGCCGATTTCATGGAGCAGACCCGGCGCTTCTCCGAGTTCTTCAACGCCTGCGCGCGGACCGCCTTCGCCAGCGAGACGTTCGACCTGCTCATGCTGTACCAGCCGGTGGTGGACGAGGTGGAGCACGTCCTGCTGGTCACCGACTTGCGGCAAAAGGCCTACTCCGAGGCGTTCGCCGCCACCGCCCGGGGGGCGGTCACCCAGGCGTTCCAGATCGCCGACCGCGCCGTAGGCGAGCTTGCCCGGTCACTCGATCTCTCACGCGACGCGCTGGTCGTGGTCTCGGACCACGGCATGGCCCCGGTGTGGGAGACCGTGCACCTCAACCAGCTGCTTCAGCACGCCGGCCTCGCGGCGGCGGAGGAGGGTGAGAGGGGCTGGCGCGTGAAGGCGAACTCCAAGATCGTCGCGTTCGGGTCGAGCGGCTGCGCCCATCTCTACGTCAACCTCAAGGGCCGCGAGCCATCCGGCGTGGTCGAGCCCGCCGAGAGGGAGGCCGTGGTGCGCGCGGCTGCCGTCGCCCTCGCCAATGCCCAGGTGGACGGCCAAGACCTGGTCGAAGCGATGTACCGCCGCGAGGAGTTGGCGCCACTCGGCATGGACAACCCGAACGCCGGCGACCTGGTCGTCTTCATGCGGCCGGGCATCATGGCCACCTCCGAGATCGGCCCGCCCGGCGCGCCGTTCCACACCCCTGCAGACATCGCCGGCCAGCACGGTTTTCTGAACACTCACCCCGAGGTCGCCGCGGTGTGGCTGGCGCGCGGGGCGGGTGTCCCGGCCCGCCACTTGAAGAGCGCCTCGCTCACCGAGGTGGCGTCGTTCGTCGCCCACATCGCCGGCGTGCAGCCCCCGGCCCAGGCCCGTCCCTGGAGGCCGTGACACGCCAGGAGCGGTTGCACAGGGGATCGCACCCCGCCCGCGTGCCGCACGTGACGAAGGCGTGCTTGCCCAGTGGAGAGCATCGCCCCTCGGCCGTACCCGAGCTCAACCCTGTTCATGAGGAGCGCAGCCGAACGCGAGTCGCCGCTCGCTAGTGCACGGCCGCGTCGGGCCTCGGCGCCGGGAGCTCGCGCAGCGGTACAGTGAACGACCAGTTCTCGTCGGTGGCCGGCGTGATCCTCTCGTGGCGCGTGAAGTATTCCACCAGCAGGTCTACCATCGGCCGATCGATCTCGCCCACGCGCGGCGCACCCGAGAGGTGCGGATATCCCCCGCCTCCCGCGGCCCGGTAGGAGTTGATCACCACCGCGAAGGTGTCGTTGGCCTGTACGGGTTTGCCCGCGACCCGCAGACCACGCACGCGCTTGCCGACGGGGGCCGTCGGATCCACGAAGTAGGTCGCGCCCTCGAGGGTGTCGTAGTTGTAGGGAGGCAGGGTGGGATCGCGCAGCAGACGGGTCTCCGCTCTGCCGCACTCCGTCCCTACCCACCCTCGCACCGCATGCTCGAGCACATCCCTGAGCTGGCTCCCGCTGAGGCGGACGACCACAAGCGTGTTGGGGTACGGGTAGAGGGCAAAGGCCAGGCGCGGCGTCACCGGACCGGCGGGAAACTCGACCTGGCCGCCCCGCAGCGGGGCAGCGAGCGAGAGCTCCGCCCCGCTCGCCTCGAGCTGCACCGCGTGGATGATGTCGACGCTCGGGTCGTCGGTTGTCGGCAGGCTCGTCACCCTCAGCGGAGCCGTGAGCGCACCGATCGGGCGCGCGAACTCGGCCTTCACCCGCTCCTGGGCGCCCGCGACCGCCGCCACTACCCGCGGGTCCGGCGCCTCGCCGCCTGCCTTCAAGTTCTCCCCGTGCCACCCGGTCACCCGCCACGCGCGGTCCTTCCGGGCGAGCTCTAGGTCTATTCGGGTCACGAGCTCCGCCCACCGTCCCGGCTGGGCCACTATGGTCTTGCCCAGAGCGCGCGGCGGGACGTCGCGGTGTGTGTGCCCGGTGAGCAACAGGTCGATGCCGTCAAGCTGCGCCAGCCGCCAGGCGTAGTTCTCGTCCTCGCTCCCTTCAGGTGCACTGGTGTCGAGGTTCCGCTCGAAGCCCGTATGGAGGACGACGATCACGATGTCGGCACGCTTGCGCAACTCGGGGATGCGCGCGGCGGCGACGGTGACCGGGTCGGCAAACGTGAGACCGGCCCAGTGCGAGGGGACCTCCCACCGCGGAATGTTTGGATTGGTGAGCCCCAGCACCCCTACTCGCACGGCCCCCCGCTTGAGCACCACCTCGGCCGCGACCGGGAGCCGTGCCTGCCCGACACCGGAGACGTTGGCGGCGAGCCAACGGAAGCGGGACTGTTCGAGCGAGCGGCGGAGCACGTCCAGGCCGAAGTTGAACTCGTGGTTCCCCAGCACGGCGGCGTCGTATCCGACGAGGTTCATTGCGGCGATCGTCGGGTCGACACCGGTGGCACCCGAGGCCGCGATGGCGTAGTAACCCAGGGGTGTCCCCTGGATCGCATCGCCGCCGTCCAGCACGACGACGCTCGGGTTCCCGTCCCGCACGCGCGCCACCAGGGTGGCAACCTGGGCGACAGAGCCGCTCGTCGGCTTCTCCCGGACGTCATCGAACGGCAACACGTTGGCGTGCATGTCCGAGGTGAACAGCACCGTCAGCGTCGCACGCTGCTCGGCGGGCGCCCAGCTTGCGGCGAACACGAGCAGCGCGGCGACCGCCGTCCAGATGCGCCGGCATCCTTCGCCCATCCTGGGGATGGGCTCAGGATGGCGCCCCGCTTTTTCGTGACGATCAGCCTCTTGCGGCCGCCGGACTGCCCGTTCCGTCTGCTTCACAGCGCCACCCCTTCCCTGTGCTCGCCGAAAACACGCACCAGCGTGCCCGCGATCTCGCCCAGCGAGGCGGAGGCCTCCACGGCATCCACGAGCAGCGGCATCAGGTTTTCTCTGCCAGACGCCGCCGCCTCCAGTGCGGCAAGCGTCTGCGTGACGCGGGCGCCGTCGCGGTGCCGCCGCACCTCCTCCAGGCGCTCCACCTGCGCCTTTTGCGCCGCCTCATCCACCCTGAAAGACCGCATCGGCTCCTCACGGTCGATGCGGAAACGGTTGACCCCGACGACCACCTGTTCACCCGACTCGATGGCACGCTGCGTCCGGTACGCCGCCTCGTGGATCTCGCGTTGCTGGAACCCGCGCTCGATCGCGGCGAGCGCCCCGCCCATCTTCTGGATGGTGTCGAGGTAGGCGCGGGCCTCCTGCTCGATGCGGTCGGTCCACGCCTCCACGACCCAGGCGCCCCCCAGCGGATCCACGACGTCGGCGAGGCCGGACTCGTGCGCCAAGACCTGCTGTGTCCGCAACGCCACGCGCACGGCGCCCTCGCTAGGCAGCGAGAGCGCCTCGTCCATGGCGTTGGTGTGGAGCGACTGGGTCCCGCCCGCCACCGCCGCCATCGCCTGGATCGCCACCCGCACCACGTTGTTCTCGGGTTGCTGGGCGGTGAGGGTGGA
>Ga0315296_10000953_pt1 | contig 25666 bp, 27 predicted proteins | sample YL17G14_18_MG_FD_203921 | JGI IMG/M metagenome (GOLD analysis project Ga0315296, IMG submission 203921) | Sediment microbial communities from Yellowstone Lake, YNP, Wyoming, USA - YL17G14_18 | ecosystem: Environmental > Aquatic > Freshwater > Lake > Sediment | place: USA: Wyoming | collected... | reverse complement strand
TAGACGGGAAGGGAAGGTATTCGTCCTGCGTTCTTGAGGCGGTGGAGCGAGTAGATCACCTCTTGCGTCCGCTCCACGGCGAAGGCGGGGATGATGAGTTTCCCGCCCCGCGAGTCGGTGTTCATCACAGCTTGAGCCAAGTCCTTCTCTACTGGAGGGATGGGGCAGCGGCTTGCAGGACTCTCGACCGCCGTGGTACAATGGCGAGGAATGGGCATGCCCCTGTTTGGGCACGAATGGTGCATTGCGCACGCTTCCTCTCGGAAGGAGCAGCCTGCAGCGGTCAGCAGACTCGCGCTGGCGAACCTGTCACCGGGCATCCTCAATCTTAAGACGCTGTGCGAGCATGGCGCCCGACCAGGAAGATGCGGTGGTGCGGCTGTGAGAGGACCAGACATTGACAGCCCCGCGGTCCCAGCTGATGTTTGTGCAGGTTGGCGACCATAGCGCATCGGATGGCCTGTGCGACAGGCTGGGTTGGTGGCCACGATGGACGCCCCCAAAGGGTTGGATCATTCGGCAGAAGATGAGACCATCCACAGCTAGGACGTAGGCTGACATGTCTGGCATGATGCCGAGGACTCTGGGCAAGTATCGCATCATCGAGGAGATCGGCCGAGGGGGCATGGCCGTTGTGTACAAGGCGGTTCACCCTGTGTTGGGGCGATATGTGGCCATCAAGGTCTTACCGCCGCAGTTCACGTTCGAGAAGAAGTTCGTGGAGCGGTTTCGTCGAGAGGCGACGGCCGCGAGCACTCTGAATCATCCCAACATCGTCATCATCCACGATGTAGATCAAGAAGACGATATCCACTACATCGTGATGGAGTATCTGGAAGGGCAGCCTCTCAGCGAGCTGATCAAGGAGCAGGGATCCCTCCCCCTCAGTCGTGCTCTCAAGATCATGCATCAGATATCCAGCGCTCTCGACTATGCCCACAGCTTGGGCTTCGTACACCGGGACATCAAGCCTTCCAACATCATCATTGGACCGGAAGACCACGCAACGCTGACTGATTTCGGCATCGTCAGGACCGCCGATGGTACCAGTGTGACCAAAGAGGGGGCACCAATCGGTACGCCGGAGTACATGTCTCCTGAGCAGTGCGACGGCAAGCAGGCGGACAGCAGGAGCGACGTCTATTCTCTCGGAGTTGTGTTGTATGAGATGGTGACCGGGCAAGTGCCATTCACCGCCGATACGCCGTTGGTAGTGATGTACCAGCAAGTCAACAAGAAGCCGGTGCCTCCTCGGCGGATCAAATCTGATCTATCAGGTTCGGTGGAGCAGGTAGTGATGCGGGCCCTGGCCAAGACTCCGGAGGAGAGATACCCGACGGCGGGGGCGTTGGCTGAGGCGTTGGAGGCAGCGATCCGGGGAGAGGAGGCGGCAGTTGCTGAGCAGGCACGGCCGGATGTGCAAGCCGTGCCGGAGAGGCCGGGGGAGGAAGTGGCTCAGCTGGTGAAGCCAGCTGAGCCAAGGGTCCGAGGAAAGGCTGTTGTCAGGTCGGAGCTCGGCAAGTATCGAATCATCGAGGAGATAGACCGAGGCCCGATGGGCGTTGTCTACAAGGGCCTTGACCCCAGGTCGGGCAGCTATGTTGCCATCAAGGTCTTGGCACGGCATTTCACTTCCGACAAGGAGTTCGTGCGGCGCCTTCATCGAGAAGCCACCGCTGCCAGCAAGCTAAGGCATCCGAATATCGTCATCATCCACGATGTGGACGAAGAAGACGACATCCAGTACATCGTGATGGAATATCTGGAAGGGCAACCTCTCAGCGAGCTGATCAAGATGCAGGGATCTCTGCCCAGTGACCGAGCGTTCAGCATTATTCGACAGATATCCAGTGCTCTGGACTATGCCCACAGCTTGGGTTTCGTACACCGGGACATCAAGCCCACAAACATCATCATTGGACCGGAAGACCATGCAACGCTGACTGATTTCAGCATTGTCGCGACCGCGGATGGCACCGCTGTGACCAAAGAGGGGGCGTCAATCGGCACGCCGGAGTACATGTCTCCTGAGCAGTGCGACGGCAAGCAAGCGGACAGCAGGAGTGATATCTATTCTCTGGGAGTCGTCTTGTATGAGATGCTGACCGGGCAAGTGCCGTTCACCGCCGATACGCCGTTGGTGGTGATGTATCAGCAAGTCAACAAGAAGCCGGTGCCTCCTCGGCGGATCAATTCTGATCTGTCAGAACCAGTGGAGGGCGTGGTGTTGGGAGCCCTGGCCAAGGCTCCAGGGGAGAGATACCAGACGGCGGGGGCATTGGCAGAGGCGTTGGAGGCAGCGATCCGAGGGGAGGAACCGCCAGCCCCTGCGGAACCAGTACCCGATGATAAGGCTGTTGAGTCTCTCTACATGCGGGCGTTGGCAGCCGTTGAGGAGAAGCGTTGGCAGGAAGCAATAGAGTTGCTGAACCAGGTTCTGCTGCTGGATGAGCACTACCGGGATGCTCGAGTCCTCTTGAAGAGGGCGGAGGAGGAGCTTTCTGACGTTCTCGCCCGGGCGCGACGGGACGCGGAGAAAGACGAAGCGGAGAGAGCTCGACTTAGGAGGGCGGAGGAGCTCCGTAAACAAGCAAAGCGGTTCATCCATCAGGAGCAATGGGAAAAAGCGGTGGACTGTCTGCGGGAGGCCATCTCGCTGGCCCCGGAGAACCGTGAGATAGCATCCCTCCTTGCCCAAGCCGAGGATGGTTTGCAGACGCAGAAGGAGATCGAGGACCTCTGTCGAGAAGGCACAGAGGCTCTGAAGGCGGAGGATTGGGAGGGAGCCATTGAGAGATTCAGCCAGGTCCTGCTCAAGCGCCCATCTCACAAGGAAGCCCGGGAGAAGCTTGAAGAGGCACGGAGGAGCGCCGAACTGGCGAGGAAGTATGACGCTGCCCAGGAGCTGATGGCAAAGGCGAACTGGCCAGAGGCGATCAGATTCTTGGAAGAAATCCTTGCCGATGAGCCGGGCTACAAGGACGCCCGGCGACTCCTGGACATTGCGCGGGCGGCAGTGGAACCCTTGGCACCTCCCGTTGGCCCTGCACCAGCGCCCGGCCTGGGCGTCTGGCAAAGGCTTCGCAGCGCGCTCGGCCAACCGAATGCGCGCATTCTGATGGCCTGCTCTGCTCTGCTTGGCTTCGTTTTGGTTCAGATCTTTTACTGGCTGTTGCTTCCGCGCTTTTCCGGACCACTTGCAGCTATCCTGCCTCCGGACACCGAATCGACGATAGGGCTAATGTCGGATGAAGACGCGGTAGCTCCTGGCCTCGTCCCCACCTTCACCCAGACGGCGACAGCGACTCACACAGCCACGCCATCTCCCACCGCTACTTCGACTACGACCAACACTCCCACGGCCACGCCATCTCCAACTGCCACGGCTCTGCCGCCAACTCCCACCCGGGTGGCTACGCCTAGGCCACCCACTCCGGTGCCGGCTACGCCAACAGCTGTGCCACTACAAGCGCCACCCGGTATGATCTATATGCCCGCGGGCGAGACGAGGGCGGCCGATGGTGGCGTGCTGAGCTATGAGGCCCACTTCATTGATGATCACGCGGTCACATGGGGAGAATATGAGGCGTGCGTACGGGACACGTACTGCGCCCGGATTGCGGAAGTCTACATGCTTGTCCCCGGGGAGGGGCGTTCATATGAACTGGCGCGTATCCAGAACTACATGCCGGTGCACAGGGCCACTTGGTACGACGCCGACCGCTACTGTCGCTGGGCCGGAAAGAGGCTGACTACACTGGCGGAGTGGCGAAACGCCTGCGAGAACGCCTCAAGGTGGAACCGAGCAATGTTGTGGGCAACTGGACAGTTAACCCTGCCAGAATGGGTCGCCGATCCTGTGGTCGGCACAGAAGAGAGGGTGCTCTGTGTTGACGGCTGCTACTCAGCTGTTGGGTTGTCTCCATTTGACGCACCGGGGTCCAATGACGCACTATGGGACTGTCTACGCGGACCTGACCCAGCGGCTTGCTCAAGAGGCTTCCGTTGCGCGAGGACTGTCGAGTAGCGATCCCTGTGATTGGTTCTCGCGCCGAGTGATGCGGGCGCCTGCCCTGATGATGCCAGGGGAGATGCCTGGCGGTATTGGTGTCGCGGTTAGTCAACCTATCCTCGGCCGTTCGAGATCGGTCATCTCGGTCGAGCACCGATACGGTTGGGTGTGGAGTGTTGCCGTCCTGGGGTCTAGAACCGGCATGTCGGCTCATTGCACCCAGAGGAGATGAATGATATGCTTAGGCCCATCGACGGCTCTCTTGGCTGCACCTTTCCTGTGCGATTTCTTGTCATGACACCCGTGAAGTCGAATGTTCCTTGCGAGCTGCCGTGCTGCCTGCGCTCCAGCGCACGGAGCTAGGGGAGGCAACGAATGACAGTACTGGATCGTTTGCAGAGGCGCCAAGAATCTGCGTACGAGGCAGCCGACGGAACCGGGCAGCTCGGCAGTGCAGCTCTCATGGAGCTGGCAGACCACCACCGGGCACGGCTGCTCAAGGAACAGGACCTGGAGAAGCTCACTGCTTTGCCGCCGGAAATCCTGCGGGCCAAGATCGAGGCGTTAGTCGGAGCCATGATCCGGGAGGAAGGTCGGCTCATCTCGTACTCGGACCGGGCTCAACTCATTACTTTCATCGCCAACGAAGCTGCGGGTTATGGTCCCCTCGAACCGCTGCTCCGCGACAAGTCCATCACCGAGATCATGGTCAACGGGCCCGACCAAGTGTACATCGAGCGCCACGGAAGGATATCTCCTCGCTCCGACATCAGGTTCAACGACCAGGACCACATCCGCCACATCATCGACCGCATAATCTCCCCCCTTGGTCGGCGCATAGATGAGAGTAGTCCCATGGTGGATGCCAGGCTCCCGGACGGCAGCCGAGTCAACGCCATAATTCCTCCACTCTCCATCAGCGGACCCGTGCTGACCATCAGGCGCTTTCCCGAAGTGCCGATGACCACGCAGGACTTGATCGCGAGCGGCACCATCGGCCAGGATATGGCGGATTTCCTCAGGGCTTGTGTCATCGCCAAGCTCAACATCCTGATCTCGGGTGGGACAGGTTCGGGAAAGACGACCACTCTCAACGTCCTCGCTGGCTTCATACCGCCGGATGAGCGCGTGATAACGGTGGAGGACACGGCGGAGTTGCAGTTCTATCGCACTCATCCCCATGTGCTACGGCAGGAGTCTCGCCCGCCCAACGTGGAAGGTCAAGGGGAGGTCACCATCCGTCAGCTCGTGAAAAACGCGTTGCGGATGCGCCCTCACCGCATCATCGTAGGCGAGGTGCGCGGGGCTGAGGCGCTGGACATGCTGCAGGCGATGAACACTGGCCATGAGGGGTCTCTGACCACCATTCACGCCAATTCTCCGCAGGATGCCTTCTCTCGACTGGAGACGATGGTGATGTGGGCAGGGACGGAGTTGCCGTCAAGCGCTATCCGTGAGCAACTGGTGAGCGCTATCGACATCGTGATCCACCAGGAACGCTTGCCGGACGGCAGTCGGAAGATCATGCGGATCGCTGAGATACAGGGGGTGAAACGGGGCCAAATCATCTTGCGCGATATCTTTCTATACGAGCACGTGGGCCTCGATCAGGAGAGCGGGGCAGCAATTGGCTCTTTTACTCCTACGGGCATGCGTCCCAAGTCAATGCCCAGACTGAACCGATACGGAGTCCCGGTGGCAGATGAGGTCTTCGAGCCAGAACACCTCGTGGCTGAGATGGGAACTGAGCTGCTGAGGAGCCAGGACATCACCGAGATCTTGGTGAATGGCCCGCATGAGGTGTACGTTGAGAAGGACGGACGCCTCATGAGCCGGCCGGACATCGCTTCTCGCATCAGGGACGAGTACCACTTGCGCAGCTTGATCAACGCCATCGTCGCGCCTCTCGGTCGACGCATTGACGAGGACAGCCCAATGGTGGACGGGTGGCTCCCAGATGGTACGCGGGTCCATGCCGTGCTGCCCCCGGTCAGCCAGGGAGGACCCGTTCTGAGCATCCGGCGCTTCCGTGATGTGCCCTTCAGCGAGGAAGAGTTGTTAGCGATGGGTTGCTTCGACGAGAGAATGATTGCCTTTCTCCAGGCGTGCGTCAAGGCCAGGCTCAACATCTTGATCTCTGGAGGAACGAGCAGCGGCAAGACCACAATGCTGAATGTGCTGTCTAGGTTCATCCCTGAAGAGGGACGCATAGTGACCATCGAGGAAGTGCCAGAGCTGAGACTGGAGAGACCCCATGTGGTAAGGATGGTCGCCAAACCGCCCGACGAACAGGGCGAAGGAGAAGTAACCATTCGTGAGCTCGTGCGCAACGCCTTGCGCATGCGACCTGACCGCATCATAGTTGGCGAGGTGCGCGGGGCTGAGGCGCTGGACATGCTACAGGCCATGAACACCGGCCACGAGGGTTCGTTGACCACCATCCACGCCAACTCTCCTGCGGAGGCCTTCTCACGACTCGAAACGATGGTGATTTGGGCAGGCGGAGACCTACCTTCGGGATTTGTAATGAGGCAGATCAGCGTTCTGGATATCGTGGTCCAGCTTGAGCGCCTGGAGGACGGCTCGCGCAAGATGGTTGACATTTCCGAGGTGCAGGGCATTCAGGATGGCGGCATCCAGATCCAGCCCATTTTCGTCTTCGAGAGGGAACGGATGACCACCGAAGGAGAGGTGATGGGGCATTTCCGAGCAACAGGCAACATCCCCGCCCACCTCGAACGGATAAGGCAGTACGAAGCAGGCTTGCCCGACGACGTCTTCGAGCTCACTAGGGCGCCCAAGGCCGGCCACAAGAAGGCATAGAGAGATGCGGGGTCCGCAGGATCGTACCGGGGCCTGGACAATGAAACGCTCAGTTCTGATGGCGGGCTTGACGGTGCTCAGCGTGATGCTCCACCTACTAGTCCCATGCAAGTCTGCGCAGGCGCAGTTCAGCTCGGATGCCATTGATGTCATACTGGTGGTTGACAACTCGGGGAGCATGAGGAACAACGACCCTGACAACATTCGCGTATCGGCCGCCAAGCTTTTCGTTGATCTGTCCAGCGAGGGGGATCGGGTCGGAATAGTCAGCATGTCCGGTCGGGATCATACCAAGATCGTGGCAGGTTTGACCTCCATCGGCACCTGGCTGGACAGAACAGGCATGGGAAGGCGAGCCCTTAAGGAGGCCCTTGAGGACTTGGCAACGCCTACCATGGGCGGGACTTTCATGGGCCAAGCCCTCGGACATGCCTACGCCATGCTAGACCAGACCGAGCCGGGACGCCGGCAGTTTGTGGTCTTCTTGACCGACGGAGTCCAGGAAGTAGAGGGCAAGCAGGTGCTGGTTGACGTGCTGGACGATTTCGAACAGCGCAGGTTCTGGAAGATCTTTCCCATAGCGCTGGGAGATGGAGCCGACTTCAACTTCCTGGAGACCGAAGTGGCGGGCAGGACAGGCGGAGAAGTGTACAGGGCAGCCACTCCTGTCGAGTTGATCAGAGTCTATACGGAGATTTTCGCCGCCATCAGGTACAATGCCTATGTCAACTACATTCCGCTGGAGGCGAACACGTTGCAGACTCTGGCTACTGTGCTCGAGGAGCAACGGGTGTCAAGCTTGGGCTTTGCCGTTCCGAGAGTTGCAAGCGAGGATCAGCTGCCGATTGACCTTCTCATCTCGCCTGCGAATGTGAATATCGTTGACCCGGCCTACGCCGGCGGGGTGTATCATGCCTACGATCCGCGCTATGAGGTGTGGGTCGTGGAGCGGGATGCAGTTCTCTTGGACGGCACATGGCAAATGCGCGTTCTCGGCGAAGGGACTGCTGATGTTGCAGTCTTGATTCGCTCGGAACTGGGAATGCAGTTGTCGTCCCCACCCCCTCAGTATGGGTGGGATGAACTGTCGGCGAGATATTCTCCCGCTGGCCGTCAGATCTTTGTCGACGTTGCCGTGTTGAACGCAGCACAACCGTCACAATACATATGGGACCCCGATGTGCCGAGCGGCCTCGAGGGGCAACTCGAGAGGTTTCTGATTCCTGTCATCAGCTGCGGCTCGCCTCCAGGCGAAGAACTGACCCTTAGTGACGCTGGCGAGGGCTCCGATGTGGCAAAAGAGGATGGCCATTACACGGGCTTGTATGAGATCCCAGATGGGGCACAGGAGTGCGTTCTGGAAGTTGAGGTTCCCTTTGCCAAGGCGGAGCCAATTCGCTTATTCAAAGATCGCATCGTGAAGACTCGGCCCTTGCCGGTTCTCTCCGTGGAAGTGCCTATGACGACAAGGATGGTGCCGGATACGCCAATCCCAGTGAGCATAAGTTTCCTGCAGCCCAGTGGTGCGCAGGTCGCGGTCAACAGCGCCGACGTACTCGTCTTGATCACCGAGCCAAACGGAAACAGATACAGAATAGAGCTGAGCGAGGAGGCGGATCGGCTGGTCGGAACCTTCACACCCAGCTCAGAGGGAGCCTACCAGATCGGCGCATGGGCCAGCATTCGCGCCAACGTGGAGGGAGAAGAGATCACTTATTCCGATTTCACCCAGGTGAGCTACGGAGCAGAGACGATCCACTCGCTCCTTGTCTCGGCCGAAGAAACCAGCATCACGACCGGCAGCATCAAAGACATGCCAGTGACGGTGGCCATCACCTCTCGCTCGCCGCAAGAAGAGACGTTGAGAGTCTCTGTCAATGGCTTGGAGGGAGGAGGCGTTCTACCAGGGAGTATCACAGTCCCTCCACAAGACATAAGTACCTTCACCTTCAAAGTGAGCGGTTCAGAAGACGCGGCCCGCGAGGGACAATTCACGCTTGTACTTGCGCCTGAGGATGCATCAGTCGTGGTAGAGAACGGGGAAGTCACACTTCACTACCAGGTCGGGTCGGGTCCTGTCTCAGGTATTTGCCCCGCAGCCATGTTAAGCCTGGGTGTCTTGGTATTGGGCTTGTTGACCATCATTAGGATGCTTGCTGGAGGTTGGGCCTAGTCATGCTGAGTCTCATCTCACCCCAAGTCATTTCCATTGTGGTTGCGGCGACGGTCCTTATGGGCTGCCTGGCTGGATACAACCTTTTCCTGCACCGGCAGCGTCGCGGTCACCTGGGGATTCGAGTCGCAGAATTGGCGGCCGAGGCGGAGGAGAGGGGGTTGTATCGCGGCAGCGTGCTCTTCCAGTTGGGTGCACGCCTGGACAGAACGGGGTGGGGCAAGAGGATGCAGCAAGAGCTATCCCAAGCTGACTTGCCTGTAAGGCCGTCCGAGTATGTGGCAGCCCTCATGTTGTTGGGCGTTGTCACCTACTATGCTGTGCAAATGCTTTTCGAGTTGGGTTTCCTGTACAACTTTGTCATCACCATCGCCGCGGTCATGATTATCCCTCGCTTTTTCTTGCGTATGAGGCAAGGCCACTATGTAGCTTCCTTCAACCGCCAGATGTCGGAGGTAGCGACCTTGATCAGCAACTCCTTGAGGGCTGGATTGTCTATCCCGCAAGCCTTTCGGGTGGTGGCTGACAAGATGTCACGGCCGGCGGGCGTAGAGTTCTCCACAACTGACCGGGAGTTGAGGATAGGTGTGGATGTGGAAACGGCGATGCAGAGAATGTTGGCTCGCCTGCCCAGCGAGGAACTCAGGATGATGATCACCACCATTGCGATCCAACGGTTGGCGGGGGGCAATCTGGCAGAAGCACTGGCGGTGATGTCCAGCGCTATCACCGCTAGGCGCAAGTTGATGGAAGAGATCAACACCATGACCGCCGAAGCTCGTTATACAGGGGTGCTGCTGGTGATTCTGCCCATCATTACTCTGGCTTTGGTTAACAGGATGATGCCAGGGTCCGTAGCTCGCTTCCTGAGCCATCCCATCGGTTGGGTCATCATGATTATCTATGTGATTGTTCAGGCGGTGGCTTTCATCCTGGTGCAGAAGATCTCAGACATCAAAGTCTAGCTATCGGACAGACCTGGGTTCGAGCGCGGGGTTTCCGTGTAGGAAAGGCAGGAGGCAGAGAAGTGAGCTTGATTGTCGCGCTAGGGTTTGCGGTGGCGATCCTTCTCTTGTTCGAGGGCTTGCGCCGCATCGTCCAGAAACCTGCCATCGAGGAGAAGCTGGCCCAGTACTCGATCCTGGGCGAGGAAGAGGCCAAGGCCAAGCGGTCCTATTTCGAACGCAGGATCCGACCGCTGGCCAGGAAGATAGCCCCTCGATTTCGCTCCTTGCAGCCGTTGATCCAGCCTCGCAACACGGCAGCAAATCTAGCCTATGCTGGAAATCCCCTGGGGCTCGATCTGGATCTGTTGTTGGGGGTGCAGGTGGTCGGCGGGATATCTCTGGGCCTGTTGGGTGCTGTAGCTGGCTTCCCTCGAGGGTTGGCCGCAGGCCTGGCGGCAACCATCGTTTTTGCGATAGGTGGAACCTTGTATCCCCTGGTGTGGCTGGATTCTCGGGGCAAGGAGCGGCAGCGAGCCATCACCCGGGCTGTGCCCGATGCCCTGGAGATATTATCCATCTCCGTTCAGGCGGGCCTGAATTTCGATGCGGCGATGGTGCATCTCGTGGAGCGACTGGAAGGCCCTTTGGCGGAGGAGTTGGGCAAGTTTTTTCGAGAACTGCGGATGGGGATACCGCGCGGCGAGGCCTACAGTCGCCTGTTGGAACGCAACAACTCCGAAGAGCTGCACGCAGTCATCGGAGCCATCTCCCAGGCGCAGCAATTGGGTGTGCCCATAGTCAAGACGCTCCAGGAACAGGCTGACGAGATGAGAACGCGCCGGCTGCAACGGGCCAAGGAGGAAGGGGCCAAGGCTTCGCCCAAGATAGCCTTGGTGACCACCATCCTGATTGCCCCTTCGGCTATGTGTCTGATGATCTCTACCCTCCTTTTCCACATCATAGTTGAAGTCGGTTCTCAGTTGAGCGTGGTGTTTGGAGGGGCGCCGTAGGGGTTGACATCACCCGTTTGGCGGGTTCAATAGATCAGAGTTTGCACAGTGTTTACGAAAAAGTCATTGACTTGGTTCAACATCTGTGGTAAACTGTGACTAGTAACCGAAATACGGAACATGAAGAAGAAAGGAGAGAGGGACGATGTTGAGGATCTATGCTTATCTTGATGCCTGGCGGACCCGTATGGTGAACAGTGTCAGGAGAGAGGAGGGCATCGAGACGGTAGAGTGGATCGCCCTGGCTGCCGTCTTGCTGACCCTGCTTGCGGGAATCCTGGTGGTCTTCCGGGATCAGGCCGCGACGGTGGCCAAGGCGATGATCGACCAGATGGTGAAGTGGATCGGAATCTGGGGTGGCTAGCTTGACGGCCCGCGGTCGGCACCTCCCACGAGTGTGAGCCGATGCGCGTGGGCGTGTGGCAACCGGAGGAACTCACAGCGGGAGCGAGGATCGCTCTGTGCCCCTCAAGGGAGGAGCAGGAGGAGCGTGCGACGGTGTGACGAGTAGGCTGAGCTGTCGTTGTCCCTGGCCGATTGATCTTGTGGGCGAAGCGGGCCGAGAGGATGGCAGCGAGTTAACGGAGTGGATCCCTCTGGGCTGCACGATACTGGTACTGCTCCTCATACTCATCTGTCTTGTTGCGTGCGTGCTCTCGGGGCAAGGGGCCGCGATTATGCGCCGAATTCTGGTGTTGCTCGGCGGGGCGGGCACCTAGCCCGGGGTTTGGGCCTTGGCTGGTCCGGCGAGTCTTGGTGATGTGGCGTAGCGGCGTAGCGAGCCGGCCCCGATTTGTGTTCTGCGTGCTTGGGGCAAAGAGGATATGAGGGAGAAACGGACTACTCGCGACTGGCAAGCTCTGCGCGATGAACGAGGTATGCAGTTGATCGAGTTCATCGGCGTGGTGATCCTCATTGTTATGGTGGCGCTGATCAACTGGCAGTTCATGGTCTTCGCGCACGCCTCGATGATCGCCAACAGCGGTGCGCAGGAGGGAGCGCGAGCTGCGGCTGTGTATGAGGACATTGATGCGGCCGTGGCACGAAGCAGTCCGGGATACGAGGTGGAAGTAAGTCCTACACGCTGTGGGAGGAAAGGCGAGATCGTCACCGTCAGGGTGAGGCTCAGGGTGCCCGTTACCGAGATCCCCTTCGTTGACCTGCCACAGATATGGACCCAAGGTACGGCCAGAGCGTGGTGTGAGGACCCACTCTAGTAGGGCGAGACAAATCAGGTCTCGCCCTTGTGCTACACGAACAGTGGGGAAGCAAAGATGGTCTTTAAGCTCTTGAGAAAGCTGTTTGGGAGAAAAGAGCCAGCCTACGATGAACGGGGTGCAGAACTGGTGGAGTTCATCGGTTTCATGCCCTGGCTCCTGATAGTGGGCCTCATCATTTGGCAGTTCATGGTCTTTGGCCACGCCATGTTGACCACGGGTAACGCAGCGCGACAGGGCGCCAGGGCTGCTGCCGCCTATACTAGTGTCGGCGCGGCTGTATCCCAGACTACCGGTAACTACGAGTGCCAACCTCCTAGCGTGGCGCAGTGCTTTGAACTTGGAGACCCGGTTGCGGTTACGGTGAGGTGCAAGGTGCCGATGATCGGGATTCCCTTTGTGTCTATCCCCGATATCTGGACCACCTCCACAGCCATAGCTCGTTGCGAACCTATGCACTGAGGAGGGCGACTACGGTGATCAGGAAAGCTTGGCGACGGCTTAGAAGGGCGCATCATGATCAGCGGGGGGCGAACATGTTCATCACCATCGCCATCATGTTCGGCCTGCTGCTCTTGGTGCCCATCTTCGTGGACCTTGCCAGTCTTCATTTCTCTCACCGGATATCCCAGACTGGAGCAGACACGGCCGCTCACGCTGCTGCAGTGGAGTACGCTCTACAGAACGGGGAGCCGTATTCGTACTCCCAAAGCTTCCCAGGTGACTGTGGAGAGAGCCCCGAGGTGGTGGCCCAGAGGTATTTGGATGAGGTGGTCGAGTACAATGCTAGGAGGGGGAGTTATGGATTTCGCATGGCGTATCGGCAGGCCGTTCGCTATGCCGGGTATCACCAAAGCGAGCTCGTGCGGCTTGATCCCCGCTATCCCTCTCACACGGCCCCTCGAACGTGCCAGTACCCGGCGGGCGTGCAGATTTGCGCCCTAGAATTCTACGCAGAGACCAGGCGCCCTGTACCCCTTGTTTACCGAGACTTCTACGGAGGAGATCGCGGAGCTCCTGCGAAGGCCACAGCCGAGGTGTACATGAACCCTGCCCGTCCCCCTGAGCTACTGGGGCCCTTTCGGTGTGCGGATGGCGAATTGAGGTACGATATCAGTTTCCACTGGATTGTGCGGTTGATAGACACAGCGAGATAACTCGGGGAGTTAACAGATGGTGAAGCATGTTAAGAACTTGTACTCCCGACTGAGAATACAGGTCGGTGGCGAGAAAGGCATCTCCACCGTCGAATGGATCGGCCTCACGGCTGTGGTGCTGGTGTTTCTGAGCGCTATCTTCGCCTATGTACAGCTTCACGGCGGCCAGGTGGGCGCCGCCGCAGGCTCCAGCATGGATGAGCAGAATACGCTGTGGATGGAGGGTGGGGGGAGGGTTAGCTCCTACGGTGATCCTGGCTCTATTGGAATAGAGGACCCAGGATTCGGGGCAGCGCCGGGCCTCTCACCGCCGGATGCAGAGGCTGGAGAAGTGCTAGGCGATTCGGATGAAGGGGATGAGGCGGAACCAGGCGGGGGTGATGATCAGCGTAGGTGGATACCGCCTTGGAGTCGTTTCGGGCCTATTGCTGGTCCGATATATGCTGCGGAGACCACGCCCCCTGAGGAGACTCCGCGTGGCAGACCTTCACCGTGGGATGGATTTTGGGGCTCAGTCCGAGGCTGGCTTTGTGATAACTTTGGACTGTTGTGCCCTGCTGGTGACTCATCACCCCCTCCAGAAGATGAGCAGCAGCCTGATTCAAACCGTTGCGATGGGCGGCCGGAAGTGGCATTCCCCTCGTGCGCCGAGATAACTGACGACACGAGAGATGAGTGGCTAGAGACGTTCAATGTGAAGACGGGCGATTGCAGGGACGTGTGCTATAAGGAGGAATGCTTCTACCACGAGTGTGTGACTCTTGCCAAGGAACTGGCAGATTGGATAGCGAATAAAGGATCCATCGGCCGGGCAGGGAACTACTACACAAGATATCACGGTGAGATGTGTGAGTTGAATGAGTATGCAGGGCGTGTTGAGCGAGGCGATGCGCTTGTCTGGCCAGCGACGGACCCAGCGACGGACAAAGAGGGCGACCCTCTGCGCGACGGCCATATCGCGATAGTGCTTGGCGGGTGCGATGGCAAGCTGTGGGTCGTGGAGCAGAACTGGCCGCGGGGCAGTTGTGTCAAGGTAAGAGAACTATCATATTTTGATGGTATCTACTGGTGGCCGAAACCCTAGCATGAAAGAGATGCCTCCGGTCCAGCCTATGCCTGTCTCGTACGCGGGCCTTGGGTGTGTGGAAGCCAGGCAAGACTGCTCATTGGGGGTAGCTCGACAACACTGTGCGGCTAGCAGAGAAGCGACTCACAGCAGAGAGATCACGCTGAATAGAATGATGGCGCATCAGTTGAGCAAGGGTGGCAACCGGGGTTCGCTATCTAGACGTGAGATACCATACGAGAAAGGCATAGAGACCGTTGAGTGGCTTGCACTGGCGGCGGTGATTCTGGGCCTGCTGGTGGGCCTGATGCTTGTCTTCACCCCGGGCGGGCGGCAGGTGGCCACGGAGATCTGTCGAGAGGTTGCCACCTAGCCATCGTTTGAGAGTGTGGTGGACATAGCGCGTGAAGTGCTGGAGAAGAGGAGACATCATGCTCAGGAAGAAGTCAAAAGGAATCATGACAGGTAGCAGGGCGATACGCGAGAGAGGGATCCAGACCCTGGAGTGGGTGGGCTTGTCGGCGGTGATCCTGACGCTGCTCTTGGGCATGCTCAGTGTGATGCCTGCTGGTGGCCAGGCCATCGGCGCCCAGATGCACAGTACCATCAGCAACTGGGTGGAGGTCTGGAGCACCGCAGGGCAACTGGGCGCGGATCCAGGTGGTGGGTCTTTCTCGCCGGGAGACACTTACCCACCTGATGTGTCCCCCTATCAACAGTTTGATCCTTATTATGGCGGGCTCGACCCAGATCTCCTGGGCACTTCCGACCCCTACGCTAGCTCAGCAACTCCCAACGGCAGGTTCGATGCTGCCTGTCCTGATTGCGGCCCTAGCTGGTGGAAAGAGGTGGTGAAGTTCTCCTCGAAACTCCCGGGAGCCCTGAAACACACGTACGAGGGGTTGAGCACTTCCCCATATCCGTACATGTACTTGAAGGATTACAGGCCGCCCTCGAAACTCGGGACTCTGTGGACAAGTGTCTCGTCCAGCAATGCGTGGATATCAAATGGGATCGTTGCCACGGGGATCAACTTCGTTGACTACAAGACAGGGTGGTTCAACTCTGACAACAAGGGAAAACCTATCGCTAGCACTGAGTTCGCATCAGCGGTGACGGTAGATACATTTGTAGGCGTGACTGCTGGAGCGATTGGAGCAGCAGTTCTTGGTCCAGGGTTGCTTGCAGCCGCTGCTGGGATGGGGCTTGTGATAGTCGGTAACTACGTGACCTGCAGGATCACCGGAAAAGACGCCACCGATTGGGCGAAAGAGGGAGTGAAGAAAGCGTATGACGGCGCGATAAATCTGTTGAGATAGACCCGTAAGGGAGGGGTGGAATGCGTCCTAATACTGTGGGGCATGACCTGTCACAGGTATTGGTGTCTCTCCCACAGGGCAATGATCCCAGGGAAAGATTTGGGACAGGCAGTATTCTGCCGTTGCATCATGGACGCTGTCATGGTATTCATAGCACATAACCTCACCAGGGCAAGAGACCTGGTGAGGATGCTTTTGATGGTAGGAAGCGATACTTCGGCTTGATGTATCTGCGAGGTAGAGAGTGCAGAAAGGATCATTAGAGCAACCGGTCGGGAGGAAGGTGTGGATTGGCGGGAAGTCCTGCTGGGAGTGTTGGTTGGGGTTGCCACGGCATTGTTGGGGGGCGTTGTCATTGCGGGCGTGCTGCAGATTCCCCTTGGCAATCTGACACAAGCTGTTGTAGCCTACTTGCCTGCTGGTTTCTGGACAGCGTATAGAGCCAGGAGAGGGCATCCTATCCTCAATGCGCTTTGCGCGGGAGCAATCCTTTTCTTGATTTCTTCCTTCCTATTTGCAGTCCTCGGTGGCGGGCCCATCCCTTCCGAGGAGCTCTTGATTATGGAGGTGCTGATCATCGCCGTAGTAGTGGCCCTGGGGGCTGTGATCGCTCAACTTTTCCGAAGAAGGACTAGTTAGCTGGCGGTGTCTCAGGAGCAAAAGCCGGGAGTGCACACGGATAGCGAGTGATTGGTATGAAGATCAACTGGGGTGCCTGCATTGTCAGTCCTTTGATCTACGTCTTCTTCATGCTTGTCATAGGCGATTTGCTGATCAACAGCGTAGGGGAGCAAGTTGGGCCCGCGACCGATATGGTCATCATCGGGCTGGTGCTCTTGATCATCGTGTATGCCACAGCAAGAAAAAGCGGGGAGGGCACATCGCGGTTCTGGGCGGGACTATTGGCCGGTGGGCTCTGTTTCTTGGCTCAGCTAGGTCTTTCCGCCTTGACGGTGGGCATCAGGTTGACCCCACTGGCGATTCAGACCGTGCTGTTTTCGGCTGTGGCCTTGATAGGAGGGTTTGCTGCCCAGCGCCTTTAGCGCACAGCAAAGCCTGGGCGTGGTGACGTGGGTCGGGAAGCGCTCGATAGAGAAGGGACCTAATAGATGGCTGCCTGGGCCACCCACCATGTAGGGAAAATAGCCTGTCCAACGTGATCAGGTCGACAGGAGGATCACTCTTCGTACAGAAGGGCGTGCTCTCCCACCAGGGCATTCAGCGTGATCTGAACGAGGATAGCATGGCCTGGCGTGAGCCAGACGTTGCGCACGATGTCCTTCGCAAAGGGTACGTGTATGTCGTGGCCGATGGTGTGGCCACCCGCCAGGCAGGGGAGGTGGCCAGCCACTACGCCACTCGAAGGGTTGGCGAACACTACTATTGCAGCCCCACTTCAGATACAGGCAAGGCTCTCGCCGAGAGCATCAAGCTAGTCAACGAGGAGTTGCTTGAGAGAGCCAGCCAGGAACAGGGTGAGGAGGGTATGGCTACCACCTTGCTGGCAGCGGTGGTGAAGGGAGGAAAACTCTTCTTGGCCAACGTGGGCGATTGCCGTGCCTATCTCATCCGTGACCAGCGCATCGAGCAACTAACAGAGGACCACTCCTTCGCTGCTGAGTTGGTCCGTATCGGGCGCATAAGTGAGGAAGAGGCAGTCTCGAGCACCCGCAACGTAGCGTCATCACCCGCTACCTTGGTGCCGAGGAGGTTATTGAGCCGGATATCTTCGAGCGGGACATTCAGGCTGGAGACATCATAGTTCTGTGCAGCGACGGACTGTGGAGCCAGCTAGCCGACGAGGAGATCAGGGAGATAGCGACTGGAGAAGAGCCCTCCCATGCAGTGAAGGTCTTGATAGATAGAGCCAGCCAGAGAGGTGGGACCGATAACGTCACCGCCATTATTCTCAGAGTTGAGGTCGGAGTTGACAAGCCCGTTTCGTTTCGCCAGCGCGTCAAGAGCGTGATCTTGAACAGTACGATCCGGGTGGGAGAATCAAGCCCGTAAGAAGAGGACAACTGTCGTCCCCAGGCCGAGAAAGGCGCCAAAAGGCAGCGTACTCTTGCGGTGAAGTCTACGTAAGAGGATGCCTATCCCGCCCACCAGTGCAGCAGCGGCGAAAGCCACAAACAAGGCCCAGTAGAGATAGAGAGAGAATCCAAGGATCGCGCCCACGAAGAAGCCCAGTTTTATGTCCCCGATGCCCGCCCTCTCCGGCCCGTAGATGAAGACGGGAACAGTCAGCAGAAGCGCGGCGGCCACTCCTCCCAAGAAGTTCTTCCACCAGTCAGGGTAGGTGAATGCGACGCCGCAAGCGAAGGCGATCGCAGGGTAGATAATGACGTTGGGGACGCGGTGCTGCCTGATATCAGTATAGGCGATAGCGAGCAACACCACGGCATAGATAGCATGCACAACGGTCCGTCCAGTTGTCCCCGCGAGTAGATAGCCTGATAGTAGCAGGCCGATGCCTAGAGCAGCTCTCCAGGCTACTGCTCGCGCGTTGGTGGTCTCCTTCGATTGCTCGTCACTCGCCACTCATTGACTCCTCATCATGTGCCTTGTTGAAAACCACGGTAAAGGTTGAGCCTTTCTCGGGTTCACTCTCGGCCCACACCTGTCCACCATGGGCTTCCACCAGTTCCTTGACCACGGCGAGGCCCAGTCCAGCCCCACCCGCTTTTTGAGCATCCACCTGGTAGAAGCGTTCGAAGATATGGGGCAGCCTATCATGAGGAATCCCTTCGCCGTTGTCACTGATCCGGATGATCACCCGATCTTCATCATCCTCGATCCCTAATTGAACAAGACCTCCGGAGGCGGTGTGCTTGAAAGCGTTGTCCAGAAGGTTGTCCAGAATCTGCCTGAGTCGTTGAGGATCAACACTTATGTGGATTCCATCTTCCCAGGCTTCCATTCGGAGCTCCAGCCCTTTGTCTTCGGCACGGGGTCTCAGGCTTTCGACGGCCTCCCCTGCCAGCGCTACCAGATCAATGTCTCTTAGATCCAGCCGCAAGGCAGCGGCCTCCAGACGAGAGAGCTCTAGGAGATCGGCCACCAATCTGCTCAAGTGATCGGTCTGTTGATCGATGATTCGAAGGGCATGCTCCTGCTCCGGCAGCCTCGGTTTGCGGAGAAGCGTGACGCAGAATCCTTTCATGATAGTCAAGGGCGTACGAAGTTCATGAGAGACTTTGCTCAGGAACTGGGCTCGCACCTGGCTCAGAGCTTGCAGTTCCTCGGCCATACTGTTGATCCTTTGAGCCAGTTGCCCCACTTCGTCGCTGCTGAGTATCGGAATGCGGTGGTCGAACTCGCCATGGGAGATGCGCGTGGCTGCTTTCTCAATCTCTCCCAGGACCCTGGTGGTGTTGCTGCCAAGATAAAGCCCAGCACCACCGATCCCTATCAGGGATAGGATGACCCCTTCGGTAAGCCTCATCTGCAAGACGCCCATCAGACTGTCTATTTCCCTCAAGGACGAGGCCAACTCCAGGACGCCAGCAATGTCTTCTCCCTCTCTAACCGGCAAAGCCACAACCGCATACCTCTCTGAGCCGTCGGCCAGAGTGACGAAGTAGGTCATCTCCTCACCAGCAAGGGCACGGGCGATCATCTGCTGGTCACGAGGGAGAACAAAGTTTTCCGAGAGCAAGCTGCCCGTTGCGCTATAGACCCTGAGGACGGTTCCCAGCGTCGTCTCATTCGGAAGGCCTTGAACGACGGTGGCCAATGGATCGCCTTCCCTCATCTGGGCTTCGATAGCCAATCTGATGTCCAGAGCTTGCTGGGTCACCTCTCGTACCTTGATTTGAGGCAGGGCTTGGACCAAGGTGAATCGTAGAGCGACACCGATGTACACATAGGTAATCAGTGCGATGGCGGCGAACATGAGCACAATGCGCCAGCGAAGGGAGCCCCATATTCGTCGCAGACATCGCATCACTTGGCCCTCTCACAAGGATCCGCATCCTTCATCGGTGCCTCGGGGGGCTGAAGCTTGTAGCCAACACCTCGCTCCGTGACGATGAGATCAGCATAGGCCGGCATCACCGACAGCTTTTTTCTCAGACGTTTGATGTGTTCATCTACGGTTCTAGATCTGCCCAGAAAGCTGTAGCCCCAGACTTTCTCCAACAGTGCCTCGCGGCTGAAGACCCGGTTGGGATGGCTCGCCAATAGGCAGAGCAGATCGAACTCCTTTGGAGGCAGATCCACGGATTGGTCCTCCAAAACCACGCTGCGCTCCATCGAGTTTATGATCAGCCCGCAGATTCGGGTGATGGGGGTCGCCTCCTCCCCAACGCGACGCACGAGGGCCTTGATACGCGCTGTTAGTTCTAGAGGGTTGAAGGGCTTGACCAGGTAATCATCCGCACCTACACCGAAGCCTTGGAGTTTGTTTTCGTCTTCGGCTAGGGCTGTAAGCATGATGATGGGGATGCGGGTGATCGTTGGGGACAAGTCATCCATCTCCCCTTGGCGAATGTAGCGACAAAACTCAAAGCCGTCCATGCCCGGAAGCCTGATATCGAGGACGATGACATGAGGACGTGTCATCTTGAGCACCTGCTGGGCCTGCTCAGCGGTGGCAGCCACAAGCACCTCGAAGCCGTCCAGCAGCAAGTTCTCTGTGACGAACTCCACTATATGGGGTTCATCCTCAACTAACAGCACCGTCGTCATGGCTGATTCCCAGTGTCAAATAACGGGAGAGGCCACAGCATGGGTGCTTTCGAGAGGGAGCGCTCGTTCAGGTACAACTCCTGGCGATTGTCAGTCTACTGAAGAAAAGCGGTCCAGGCCTTTGCTTCCAGTACGAAGCGGGTTACTCCCAATGTCGGGGACGACCTAGTCCCCGAATGGCACTGGCTTGTACGGGGTGTGATTGGCATCATGGCTAAGAATTAGGCCAGCGAGGGAATGGATACTGTGATGTCTTCCCATTTGCGGAAGGAATAGTGTGAAGCAAGCATCTCTCGATTTCAGTCTCTAGTCCGGGCTGGTGTGTCTGTCTTTGGGAGCTTCATATGGCTTGGCAATGACGATGAGCCGATGAGTGAAAGTCGTTTCTGGCCAGCAGGTGATTAGCGTTGTGCCCAGTTGCCACTAAGCCGGAACACGCGTCGCCTCGGGCACGATCTCCTTCGCTATCTTACGCAAGCTCTCAATGACCCGCCCTCCCTTGGGAGCATCAACTAGCGGTATCCCCGTGTTCACGTATGGCTCAATAGCGAAGAAATCGGCGGGAACCTCACCGACCACTCTGTTTGCGAAGAGGCTCCTGATGTGCTCCGTCTTCACCTCACTTCTCTCGCTGGTTCGATTGAACAGCAACCAGACCGAGTCCTGGGATATGCCCAGAGCTTCCCAAAGCTCCAGCGCAACCCGGGTCTTCCACACGGACAGCACGTCGGGGGTGCAGATTTGAAGGATCCGATCAGCCAGTTCAAGCGCCGCCAGCGTGACATCAGACAGAGCCGAACTCGTGTCCACGATGACTACGTGATGGAACCGCTTCATGGCCAGAAGGATCTGTCTCACGTGACCCTCCTTCACCAAGTCGGCTTGCTGGGGTTCCGGGGGTGGAAGAAGGACCCGTAGACCGGAGCGATGGGTAGTGACTGCGTTGAGTATGGCATCGGCGGTGAGTTCGTCTACTACGGACAGTAGGTCTAGGATCGAGCGAGAGCGATCCAGGTCCAAGAGAACTGCTTGATCACCGAAGCGCAAATCCAGATCAACCAATGCGATGCTCAGGTCAGGGTTCTCCTTCGCCAACAGTGTGGCCAGGTTCGCGGCAAGCACGCTCTTTCCCACGCCGCCCTTGGGACTATAGAGAACAATGAGCTGCCTGCGCACCTCCCGGAGGCGGCCAAGCGGTCGCCGCCGCGCCTCAAGACTGACCGCTTCCGAGATACTCCTGGTCAACGCGTCCGACTCAGGAGGAAGAGGTAGGACGTCGTTGGCCTTGCTGTGCACCGCGCGACGCACATAGCTGGCATCATCGCTTTGTCTGCGCTCAGCAAGGATGATGGTGGCGGTTCCCGGCAGATCTTCGTATATGGAGCGAGCTATCTCCAAAGCATCCACTTTCGATGCCAGGTCGATGAGTATGATCGCGTCAGGGCTCAGGTCTCTCGCCCTTTCAAGACAAGCTTTGCTCCCGCACCTCGCCACCACGTCGATTGGCGCCACACTCTCTCCTAGGAGCAGTGCAACTTGGTCAATCGTACCTGAGTGATCCCCAGCGATGATCACCCGCGTCCCGCCTGCCATCACACGAGATACGTTCAGCATGCTATCGTCGAAACCGCGCATCACCACTTCCCTCCACTGAGGATGACCAGGGCCTATCTGAAAGTGCGGGGCGAGACTGGTTCAAGGGGAGGTGTCTCTCGCTCATCGAGGCGCCGTATCATCAAGCGTACCTCCGCGGCAAAGTTGCTCATATACGTAAGTTGCATGGCCTGTTGGGGCGTCAGCGCGAGAGTCACGGTGGCGTCGCTGGCCAGCTCGCCAGTCGGAAGAAACCGTGTCGGTCCCACTCCTCCTTCCTCCGGCGTTGGGAGGAGTGTACTCACCGCTAGCACCTCGATATCCTGCAGGAGCATAACGGTGTTGCCAATGCCTGTGTCATCCTCATAGGAGACCAATACATCCACTCTGTTGCCCGGCCGGACATTCCCGCCCACGCTCGTAACCTGATTCACAGCGATACTCACTGCTCTCTCTCCTGGCCCCAGACCAGCGTTCTGATCAAGCGTCTCACGCAACAAGTACTGACCACCACGGATGTCAACCAGCGCAATCCAACCGACAACGTCTGCTGGGTTGAGAACGTAGGATTGCAGGAAGTATCTTTGGGGTATTGTTTCCATAGTCAGCAGTTCCGGAGTGATCAGGGTTCTTGCTGGAATATCTTGGCCAGCCGCAACCACCTCGACAGTCTGACCAATGCGGTTCTCCAACTCCTGCAGGTATCCGAACAACAGACACCCGGAGAGTGCTGCGAGCACCAAGGCCGCCCCGATGAGAGCAATGCCTCTTCTTCTTGAGATATCCATGCACGCGCCTCCTTCCTTCTCTGTCCTTTGAGCTGCTGCGCTCGATCCTCAAAGCCAACGCCTTACATTGTCAGAGGAGTGCCAGAGGGGAAGGCGCTGTAGGTCTTCCAGACTCGCGCGGCAAACTCCCTCGTGTTCTCAATCTCTTTCTCGGTGGGGTAGAACGTGACCTCCACAAACTCCTTCGGATAGGACACTCCAGAAACCGACGTCATTTGCACTTGTATGGCCTGCGGCTGGAACGCATTCGCCAGTTGATCTCGGAGGAGTTGTACTGCTTGTCCGAAGCCTCGGTGTCTTATTCGAATCTGACAAGGCCTGTGCACGTCTTCGAGGAACTGCTCCCACTGGGCCAGGTTGTAGCTGAAGCCGCTACGCCGTGCCAGCAATCTGAAGTAGCTTGACGATGTGTTGAAATCAAGCAGGAATTCCTTGCCTGGAATTCTGCTTTGAAGCCTCTCCCAACGGCTGAGACCAAGTCTGCCCACAAGCGGGGCAATGCTTCTGGTGACCAGGAAAGTCTTGATCAACTCGGTCTGGAGCAGGTGTAGCGTAACGAGAATCTGGCCCACTTCGTAGCCCTTCGGGTCGCGAGCGGTTTCCGAAGCAACCCTCACCAAGAAACCCACAGCTGAGTCGACAGTCTTGGCCTCGAAGATGACGACGTTCCCGCTTGCCTGAGGGTACAGCAGGTGGCGAGCCAGGCGAGCTTGATGCGAAACCCCATGCAGGGTCCGCGGAGGATGGACGGAGACCACATTGCAGGACGCCAGGTTCTGGTATTCCCTAAGAAACTCCCCGTATGAAGGCGCGGAGACCTCAGGGCTCTTATCGGCCGCAAGTTGGTCAAGTCGCACTAGGCTGCTGACGTATGTCTCTCTACCCATTCGAACGGGGCAAGGCACAACGACAATGCTTGGCTCATTCCGCACCGGGGATAGCAGATCAGTGATCCCGTCAGTCACAATCCTAGTCTCTGTCGACTCTCGTGACATAATGGACATCCCAGTCGCGGACTACTTCCTATGAGGATTGCACCCATCGGTCGACGGGCACGATGGGAAACTCGTCGCTTGCACCGACTATCATCGCCCAGGTCTCCCACCATTGCGTGGCGATTTCCGACACTGGCTCGCTGGCGCGTCCAGGACTCTGCGACGGTGCGGCGACAGCATTGTCATGTATGGGAAGACTTGCACAACACTACCACAGGTGCGGCAAATCGGCAAAGGAACCATTCTCGGGTTCAACGGTTAGCGCGCAGAGGCTGGCTAGGCGAGGGCACCCCAAGGCTTGAGCTTGGATTCGCGCCACGCAAGCGCTCTCGAATCAAGCACGATGGCTCAGACGATGTATCCCTTCTACGGCTTTTGTCACAGAACCTCGCGTTTCTGCCCAGCTCGGTCTCCACGAGAGGCAAAGGGGTGCCTGTCAAAATGGCCACGCACTGGATTCCGGCAATCATGCGAGTGCTCGTTGGCCCCAAGGCATAGGCTGCACGTAGCGACGCCCATGTTTGACATGCCAATGGATTCGCGGTAGAGTATCGGGCGTGCGCGTTACCCCGCGAGCAACGCGGCGGCGAGTACAGGACAGGGCTTGGTGAGACTACTCGCAAATGCGCGCGCTGCATATGACCTGTCGGTGACTACGTCATGTCTTCGCGAGGGAGAGGTTTCGTTACATGTGCGTTCCCTATTGTGGTGGGACTTGCCTTGGGCGTCTTCGTAGGGCAGATACTCGTGGTTGGACACCTGCTAATATCCAACTTCGAAGTCATTGCGAGAGCGCAACCTACTGCAACCCCCACGCTTCTTCTTTCTACCGCCACGCCCACAGCCTGCCCGACTGGGACGCCCGAGCCGACCGATACACCCCAGCCTCCGACACCAACTGAGACACCCCTGCCTCCAACGCCGACCGACACGCCGTTGCCGCCTGTGGCGACGCGAGCTCCGAGTCCTACCAGGACGCCGTTGCCGCCGACACAGACTCCCAGACCGACCCCCACCATGAGCTGCCCCTACCTAACCATAAACGTTCCCTCAGCGGCGCCCGTTCAAGGTCCTTTCGGGATCGAGTGGGACTCGTCGGCTCCACTTCCTGGAGGATGGGAATACGCACTGGAGTTTCGGCCGAAAGCGTGTGTACCTTCGTGGAGATGCGTTTGGACGCGCCTACCGGTGCCCCTCGGATGGTGGGAGGAGGGTGGGCATCTGCACGCACAGCTGAGAGGCCCTGGAGAAGGGGGCGTCTGGTATTGGCGCGTCTGCCTGGTGAATACGGCAGATCTTCGGGGTCCCTCGAGCTGCTGCGGCGAGCCGTTCGCCATTAGTCATTGAGACTGAGGACATAGTGGCCTGGGCGAGGCGGTGGGATCCCCTCTAGATGGTCTCCACAGAAGCTCTCAGCCAGGGAGAGAAGAGGATCGCTGCCTTTTGCCGGTTCCTGCGCAGCTACACCAGCTTTTTCACCGACGCTCCGCTGGTGATCGTGGCCTGCACCAAGCCGTATGAAAACCCGGTGCTCAAGATGCCCATGAGTACGGTGATCGAGAAGACCAGAGCATTGGGGGATGTCGGCCTTGATGTGAAGCCCATTGTCATTGACACGGTGCAGAAGAGCGTGGCTATGGCTGTGCAGAACATGCTGCTCAAAGCGCACTCCCTGGGATACGGAACCTGTGCCATGGATGGTCCCCTCGCCGTGGGAGAGACCATGAGGGAGATGTTGGGCATCGAGGATGGCCTGGATCTCGTGATGTTCATCCCCATGGGAGTGCCTGAGTCCACCGAGGTCGAGGCACCCGAGAGATTGCCGGTTGCAGACGTAATCAGGTATCACAAACCGTAGGCGCTTGGGCCTTCACACG
>Ga0315296_10000952_pt1 | contig 25687 bp, 24 predicted proteins | sample YL17G14_18_MG_FD_203921 | JGI IMG/M metagenome (GOLD analysis project Ga0315296, IMG submission 203921) | Sediment microbial communities from Yellowstone Lake, YNP, Wyoming, USA - YL17G14_18 | ecosystem: Environmental > Aquatic > Freshwater > Lake > Sediment | place: USA: Wyoming | collected... | reverse complement strand
CCCTTATCTTCTCCCGCTCATACTCTGCGATCAGCCCCCTCATATTGAAGAACATCCTGTCCTCGGGAGAATTACCCATGTCTTGGGTGATAAACTCCAGCTTTATCCCCTGCTTTTCGAACTCTTCCCACTCGTTCAGGCTGGGATTCTTTCGCCCCCAGCCCGCTGGCAGATAGCATAGCTTCTCACTTTCGTAGAAAGCTATGGCTTCCCTAATAGCCGGCCAGTCAAACTTAGGTCGTGTTTGACTTTGCCTTGGCTCGGACTTATCATTATGTTTAGAGCTATTCACTGGCTCAGCTCCATTTCCTTCTCCTGAAAAGCCCTGAGCCTGCCCATCTGGGGTTTTCTTCATTCTTTAGGGTTTGTACCGTCACCCCCGGCGTTTTCGAGCATTTTCAGGAGAGCTGCCCTGGGGATGAGAATTTTTCTACCGAGGTGGATATGCGGGATAGACCCATACCTTATCTGCTCGTAAACTGTGCCCCGACCGATGCGTAAAAACTTGGCAGTTTCAGTCGGCGTTAATACGAGTGGCAGTTCGCTGTTTGTCATCAGCTACCTCTTTCTCCTATTTTCTCCTGGGCTTCTTCTTCATCCTCACTTGGCTGCTTTTTTGAATCTAAGAAATGCTCCACCAAAGTCATCAAACAGGTATTCGACCTGAAAGACTTTGATAAATTCCTTGATGGAAAGCCCACACTTTCTCGCCTCCCGCTCAACGATAGCACGTGGTATGGTTGCCTCGAGCGAACCCGGTCCAACGCTTCTCATTCTGTACGACTTGGCGTAAGCATCTTTAACTATTTCAGCGATGATGTTGCTTATGATTGGATTTCGTTCTATCATTATATTAAAAGCCTAGCACAATTATAGTTGCTTGTCAAGCCAGATATTGGACACGACCACGATTGGAATTGCGCCAAATAACACCAAAATGCACTTGACAACCGAGAGTAGGTATGCTAAAATACATTTAGAAAAATATGCAAGGAGCAAAAAGATGGCTAAAAAATTAACATTTTTTGATAGGGAGAAATTGCTCAAAGCTCGTGAGAGAGGCCTTACCGATTCCGAGATAAAGGCACAATTTGGTATTACTGACGATAGGACGCTAAGACGACATCTTAAACTAGCTGAGCAAGAGCAGGAGACTAGAGTTGTTAAAACAGAGATATTGAAGGAAGCATTAAGAGACCATCTAGCTGAGTTGCGGCAACTGATTGAGAATTGGAAAGCGGGAATTAGGATACAACCTGTAACTGTTCTCTCCAGCGTTATGGCAAATTATATGGAGTCTCCTCACTCAAATCGCCTTTTTGACTGTCTGAAGGATCATTTGCCCTTCCCAATCCTCTGGAGGGACTATAACCAGTGGGAAGCTAAATACAGGTCATACATAGACAATTGTGAGAAGTTACGAGAGGAAATCCGGAGCGAAGCTACTACACAAATGAAATTGGATTTTGCACCTGACACAAGTGACTTCTTCTCACACTTCACATCAGGACTCTGGGATTGGATACTTGATCTTGTGCTCGATAAGCTTGAGGGAAAGGATATGAAAGAAGCGAAGTTTTTCTGGAAGGATTTGAGGATTTCGGTAAAAGGGGGTGTACTTGAGGGAAAGCAGATGTTTAGCTACTCAAGACAGAGAGAGCTTTTAGAAATCTTCAATCAGCCTGAGATTAATACAGATCTCTATGAGAAAGGGTGTCAGGCTTTATTAGACTTTTGTTTACGTAGCGGAACCGTAGCTAATCTTTCAACCTTATTTGACGATCTTAATAATTTAGAGGCTAAAATCCACAATTTCTTGGAAGAAATCCTGCTTAGAAGAGATTACATCCTCTATACCTGCAACCTGTGTCCTGGAGAGCCAAGATTGCTACGCTGATAGCTCAGATATGTAATCCCTATCTATAAAATTGCTCATAAGAAAGGAGACAGCTATGAGAGGGAGCATTAGACAAAGAAGTAAAGGTTCTTGGAATATCATCACTGATTTGCCCAGGGACCCCCAGACCGGTAGAAGGCACCAGCAATGGCATACTGTGCACGGCACCAAGAAGGATGCCGAAAGGGCTTTAAGGGAGCTGCTGCACTCAGTAGAAAAAGGCTCCTATGTTAAACTGAGTAAAGTTAGCCTGGCTGAGTTTCTTGAGGAGTGGCTTCAGGGCTATGTGGAATTAAATTGCTCACCGAGGACGAAGGCAAGTTATGAGATGATAATCCGTCGTCACATTATTCCAGAGTTGGGTGGCATACTCTTGAGCCAGCTTGATCCCCGCCATCTTCAGGCTTTCTACAGCCGGCAGAAAGTGCAGGGCCGTGTTGATGGCAAGGGGCAGCTGAGTTCCAAAACTGTACGATATTGTTATTCTCTCCTAGCAGAGGCATTAGAACATGCCGTCAAAATGGGGCTAGTAAGCCGCAATGTGGCTCAGGCTACAGAGGTTCCACGAGTTGACCACAAGGTCATGTCAACTTTAGCGCTAGAGGATATCCCGAAGTTTTTGAAAGCTGCAGAAGGAACTCCTTATTACACACTCTTTTACCTTCTTCTTCACACTGGGTTGCGTAGAGGTGAGGCATTGGCACTAAGGTGGAAGAATGTAGATTTAGGTTTGTCCTCTCTGGGTGTCTTGGGCTACCTCTCGGTGACTGAAACAGTATACAGACTCGCTGGGGACTACATAGTAAAGGAGCCTAAGACTCCCTCTAGCCGGCGCCGAGTTGCACTGTCGCCATCTTTAGTATTAGTGCTACGTCAGCATAGAGCTGAACAAGAGGCACAGCAGGCTCTACTGGGGAAGCCATTGACCGACAACGACTTTGTATTTGCGAACTTGGATGGCAACCCTCTGGACCCAAGCACGGTCAGCCATGCCTTTAATAAAGTTATTCGCAAAGCAGGCCTGCCCCATATTCGTCTGCATGACTTAAGGCATACCCATGCCAGTTTGCTATTACAGGCTGGCGTGCATCCCAAAGTAGTCCAGGAGCGATTGGGACACTCTAGCATCAGGGTAACGCTGGATACTTATTCCCACGTGATGGGTGGACTGCAGGAAGCAGCTGCCCAGCACTTTGATGAGTTCCTTACCTCGGGGAAAGCTGAAACAGAAAATGTTAGCAAAATGTTAGCAAACACCGCCAGGGATGCCGGTAAATAACCAAAATTAGCCTCGGGGTGGTCGGATTTGAACCGACGACCACCTGAACCCCATTCAGGTGCGCTACCAAGCTGCGCTACACCCCGCCTTGTTTCAGACATATTAGCATAGTTTGTTTCTCGGGGCAATGAAGCCTATTTGAAAAGATTGTGCTTTTAGGTTATAAATATAGGGTATTAATCTTTCAGGAGGTTCGGATTTGGCGAAAAAGAAGACGGGAAAACCTAAGCGTGAGCTTACCAGACGCCAGCTTTCCCGGTGGCAGCAGCAGAAGAGGAGACAGCACATTATTCTTGTTTCAGGGATTCTGGTTGTTGTTGCTGCCTTAGGTATTATGGGGTTTGGAGTTTATCATCAATGGTATGTTCCTGAGTATAAACCACTGCGTCAAACTGTAATCGAGGTAAATGATACCAAGTTTGACATGAGTTATTACATAAAGATGCTCAAGTTCTATAGCGGGGGCGCGTCTGAGCAACAAATGTATAGCATGGTTGATTGGGTGGCTACAGCTATTGAGCGCAATGAGCTGGTGAGACAGGGAGCGGCAAAATTGGGTTTTAGTGTTAGCGATGAGGAGGTTGACGAGAAACTTAAAAGTTATGACCCCCCATTAGCTAAGGACTATAGTGATGTGGTTAGAGCGCAAATGCTGGTGGGCAAATTGAATGACGAGTATTTTGACCAGCAGGTGCGGCTGTCTGCTGAACAGAGGCACATCTTGGCAATGTTCCTTGAGAGTGAGAGCCAGGCAAACGAGGTCAGAGCTTGGCTGGAAGCGGGTGAGGATTTCGCGACACTTGCCGGCGAGCTTTCTCTGGATAGCACCAGCAAGGAGAAAAAGGGCGACTTTGACTGGCGACCTAAAGGCATTTTGACTTTGAATTATGGAACTTCTCTACTTGATGATTATGCTTTTAGCAGTGAAGCCGGCGCATTAAGTAAGCCAATATTTGATGAGGATAAGACCAAGATGGTAGGCTACTGGTTGATTAAGGTGTTATCGCGGGATGATGAAGTAGAAACGGCTCAGCTTAAGGTAATGCTTCTAGGGAGTGAGCAGGAGGCAAATGAGGTTAGAGCCAGGCTGGAGGCGGGTGAGGATTTCGCTACCCTGGCTAAGGAGCTTTCTCAGCACGATTACTCTAAGGAAAACGGGGGGGATTTTGAGGTGACGTCTCCGGATGCGGTGAGTTCAGCCCTCAGTGAGTTTGTCTTTAAAGCTGAGCTTAATGTGTTGAGCCAGCCGATACGCGATGATACCGTTAGTACTAAGGGGGGCTATTGGCTGGTGAAGGTTGCCGAAATAGATGGTAACCGGCAGATTAGCGATGAAGACAGGGCTTCGCTGAAGTCTGATGCCTTGAACAAGTGGGTTGATGGGTTGTCTAATGACCCAGAGAATAAGGCCAAGAATTACTTAGATGATGAGAAGAAGCAGTGGGCAGTTATGCACGCTGCTGGGAGCTAGAATCAAATTGGGAGGCTAAGGCAGTGAAGAAAAAGAGTATCGGGGTAGGGCTGATGGGATTAGGGGTTGTTGGCGGGGGGGTAGTCAGGGTTCTGACCGATAAGGCGGAGGTCCTAGCTGAGCAAGTAGGTTGCCCTCTTGTCCTGAAAAAGGTAAAGGTCTTGGAGTCAGATTTAGCCAAGCCGCAGGCAAGAGAGATGGGTCTTCAGCTTTTTACCACTGACGCCGACGAGTTCTTTGCTGAGCCCGGGGTGGATATAGTGGTTGAGGCTATCGGGGGGGAGAGGCCAGCCCTGGATTATTTGAAACGGGCAATATCCGGCGGTAAACATGTGGTTACCTCCAACAAGGAGGTTATCGCCAAGCATGGCGCCGAGCTACTAGCTTTAGCTCATAAGCATCGGGTAGGACTACTTTATGAGGCTAGTGTTGGTGGTGGCATTCCTCTGATAGCCCCCTTTAAGCATGACCTTGTCGCCAATAAGATAAGCGGTATTTACGCCATAATAAACGGGACAACCAATTATATTCTCACCCGGATGGCAAGAGAGGGCATAGATTTCCCTTCAGCACTCAAGAAAGCTCAAGAATTGGGCTATGCTGAGGCTAACCCGCGGAATGATATAGAGGGGATAGATGCTACCTATAAATTGGCTATCCTTGCCTCTTTAGCCTTTCATTATCAGGTGCAACCTCAGGACGTCCATTGTGAAGGCATTTCTCGGCTGGATAGTCGTGACTTCAAATATGCTCGGGAATTGGGCTATGCCATAAAGCTACTGGCTATAGGTAAACAGGGTGATAACCTGATTGAGGTGCGAGTTCATCCGGTTTTTATCCCTGAGGAATCCCTTCTGGCGAAGGTTGATGGTGTCTATAATGCTATTCTGGTGGAAGGTGACCTTGTGGGCAAGGTGCTTTTCTACGGTGAGGGGGCGGGGGCTCTCCCCACCAGCAGCGCGGTCGTGGCTGATATTGTCTCATCAGCACTGAAGATTATTAATGGCGTTAGCAGCAAAGCTAGGTGGAGGCTTGAGCCGGGTAAAAGCATCAAACCTATAGCTGAGCTTGAGACCCGGTATTACTTGAGGCTAAACGTGGCTGACCAACCGGGGGTTCTGGCTCAAGTGGCTAAGGTTCTGGGTGACCATCTAATCAGTATTTCCTCGGTTATTCAGCAGGCGGTTGATAGTGTGGCGCAGACGGCGGAAATTGTTATTATGACCCATCCCGCTAAAGAAGCAGCAATGCAGCAGGCTCTTAGAGAGCTGGAACATCTGGCGGTGGTTAAAGAGATAAGTAACTTTATTCGGGTTGAGGCTTAGAGCGAGTGTCCTATAGGGAGTCTTAGAGGGGCGAAGCCCCTCTTATAAAAATACCTCCCCCTCCCTTGTAAGGGAGGGGGATACAGGGGGAGGGTTGCTAAGTATATGAAAACTGGGGTTCTGGTTAATTATAAAGACTTTCTTCCCATCACGCCCAAAACGCCTTTATTTTCTTTAGGGGAGGGGGATACCCCTTTGGTCAGGTGTCCGCAGCTTGAAAAAGAGACTGGCTGTGGCGAGCTATACCTTAAGCTGGAGGGGTGTAATCCTACTGGTTCGTTTAAAGATAGGGGCATGGTCGTGGCGGTGGCTAAGGCGATAGAAGCCGGCAGCAAGGCGATAATGTGTGCCTCCACCGGCAATACCAGCGCCTCAGCTGCCGCTTATGCTGCCTATTGTGGGCTTGACGCTATTATTGTTGTGCCTAAGGGCAAGATTGCCCTCGGCAAGATGGCGCAGGCTATTGTCTATCGGGCTAAGATAGTGGCTATTGACGGTAATTTTGACCAGGCGCTAAACATAGTGCGAAGTCTGACTGAGAAGCATCCGATTACCCTGGTGAACTCGCTTAACCCCCATCGCATAGAGGGGCAAAAGACCGCCGCCTTTGAGATTATTGATAGTTTGGGTGACGCCCCGGACTACCTTTTTATCCCGGTAGGCAATGCGGGCAATATTACCGCCTACTGGAAAGGCTTTGTGGAATACTATCAGGCGGGCAGGGCAAAGGGTAAGCCCAGGATGATGGGCTTTCAGGCGGAGGGGGCGGCCCCCATTGTTCGGGGCCATGTTATTGAGCAGCCGGAGACTATTGCCTCAGCAATAAGAATCGGCAACCCGGCGAGCTGGCAGAAGGCGGTTAGGGCTCGCGATGAGTCTGGCGGCGTCATTGATATGGTCAGCGATGGCGAGATTCTGGCCGCCCAGAGGCTTATGGCAACCAAGGGAGGCGTCTTTGGCGAGCCAGCGTCGGCAGCTTCTCTAGCCGGGCTGCTCAAACTTTCCCGGAAGATGGACTTCTCCCAAAGCCGGGTGGTCTGCGTGGTAACCGGCACTGGACTTAAGGATACCGAGACCGCAATAAAAGATGCTGAGCCTTTTATTGAGCTCCCGGCTGATTTAGTCGCAGTGGAGCAAGCTCTGGGTCTGGGCTAAAGGAGGACTAGAGTGATTGATGAAACCGAGATTAAGACGGCAGTAACTTCCATTATCAGGGCTATTGGCGAAGACCCCAAAAGGGAGGGTTTGGTCGGCACGCCGGGGCGCGTGGCGGAGATGTACACCGAGCTTTTTGGGGGACTTAATATGGACCCCAGGGAAGAGTTGGCGGTAGGCTTTGAGGAAGGGCACCGTGAGATGGTGATTTTAAGGGATATCCCCTTTTATTCCATGTGCGAGCATCATCTTTTGCCCTTTTACGGAGTGGTTCATGTCGGTTATATTCCTAATGCTACTGGGCGTGTTGTCGGTGGAAGCAAGCTAGCTCGGGTAGTGGAAATCTTTGCCAAGCGCCCCCAGATTCAGGAGAGGATGACCACTCAGATTGCTGATGCCATTGTTGATGGGATTAAGCCTGATGGGGTGGGGGTAATTGTTCAGGCTGAGCACCTGTGTATGATTATGCGGGGCATTAAAAAGCCGGGAAGCACTATTGTTACCTCAGCCCTCAGGGGAACCTTTCGCCACCGAGCAGTAACCAGGGCGGAATTTTTCTCTCTGCTACAGGGTAAATAGCCGGTAATCTGCTGTCAAAATCATTTACTCGCCCATAATCTGGACGACGATTTGTCTTGACCTCGGTCTATTGTCGAAATCTACCAGCACTATTTGTTGCCAGGTGCCTAAGGCTAGCTTCTTGTCGCTAAACGGGATTACTAATGAGGCGCCCAATAGCGAAGCTCGGACATGGGAGTATCCGTTACCCTCGCCCCAGGCGCTATCGTGCTTATACGGGATGTCTCTAGGAACATTTCGCTCCCACATGCCCTGAAAGTCAGAGAGAAGTCCAGACTCATATTCAATAGTAGATATTGCGGCGGTAGAACCGGAAATAAACAGGGTAACTGTCCCATTTCTCATATCTGTCTCAGCCAACTGCTGTTCTACCTCGGGAGTAATATCAATAATATCGCAATTTCCCTTGGTCTGGAGACTGATTTTTTTGGTGGTTACCATGCTCTACCTCACCCCCTTAGATTTTCATTAAGTAACCCTATCCCCTTTATCCCCTTCCCCTTTGATAAGGGGAAGGGGATATTTATATTATAAGAGGGGCTAACGCCCCTCTTCAACACCCCTTAGTTCACCCCACAGTATATCGTCTAAATCAAATATTGGTCCGTCCTTACATACCTGCCTTAGCCCGCTCTTTGTCTTTACCGTGCACCCGTAGCAGACGCCCAGCCCACATCCCATCCTTATTTCTAAGGAAATCTGGACTAGCTTTGTTTTCAAGAGGTTTTGGTTAATCATGGTCTGATACATTGAGGTCGGCCCGCAAGCAAAGATTTGGTCTGCCCCGCCAATAAAATCGGGCAGGAGGTCAGTTACCAGGCCTTTTTTGCCGGCAGTTCCATCCTCGGTAGCAATGATAAGTTTGACCTTTGCCGGTAGAAGGTTTTTGGGGTAAAGCTGGGTGGTGGTTGAAGCTCCTAAAAGCAGTGTTACTGAGCATCCTCGATGTAGCGCTTGTTGAGCCAGGAAGCACAATGGTGCGATGCCAATACCGCCAGCCACTAAAAGCAGATTGTGTGAGCCGGAATTAATAGAATAGCCATTGCCTAATGGTCCGAGCAGGTCTATATTATCGCCAGCTTTACACTGTGATAGCCAGTAAGTGCCCTTGCCGATAACTGTGAACAGCAAGGCAATTTTGTTACCGTCTCGTCGGTGGACGCTCAGTGGACGGCGTAGCACGGTATCTTCGCCGCAGCGAACCATGACAAACTGCCCCGGTTGGGTTTGAGGGGCTATTTGGGGAGAATCCAGCCAGATAAGGTAGACCGCGGGTATGACTTCTTTATTAGAAATAACGATGGCTGTAGTCTGCCTCAAACTGGCTCCTTTCTCCGATAGTCGGGAAGCGGTTGTGCGCTATAAATCTGGCTACCGCTAAGGAGTACCCGCAACGCCGCCTGGATAGTATCAAGGGAAGTAAAGCAGGGGATGCGCCTCTCGGCCGCAGCCCGGCGGATGCGAAAGCCATCCCGAAGTGGAACGCGACCGCCAGTTATAGTATTGACGATGCCACTCACTGTGTTGTCATAGATAATGTCAATGACGTTGGGATGCCCCTCGCTCAACTTTTTGCTAATCATTGTTACCGGGAGTCCAACCGCCTCAATCATAGCTGCCGTGCCTTCAGTAGCGTAGAGCTTAAAGCCTATCTCGGAGAACTTCCTGATTATGGGTAGTGCTTCCGGTTTATCCCTATCGGCGACGCTGAAGAGTATGGCTCCTTTCGGCTGAAGTATTAGTCCCGCGGCCTGGAGTGCCTTGGCTAGGGCAGCATCAAAGGTATAGTCAATCCCCATTACCTCCCCCGTAGACTTCATTTCCGGTCCGAGGTAGGTGTCGACGCCAATCAGCTTTGACATCGAGAAAACCGGGGCTTTAATGCCGACTAGCTTTTGCCTCTGCCACAGGCCGGTGCTATAACCTTGCTCCTTGAGGGTCTTGCCGAGCATGACCTTGGTCGCCACATTTACCATCGGCACGCCGGTAACCTTGGAGATAAAGGGGACGGTGCGGCTCGCCCGAGGGTTTAGCTCCAGGACATAAACCGATGAACCTTGGGTATCACTGCCGGGCATGATGTCAAACTGGATGTTCATCAAGCCCTTAATTTTGAGTTCCAACCCTATCTTGACGGTATACTCAACAATGGTTTCCACCTCTTGTTCTGTCAGGTTTATCCCAGGATAGACCGCCATTGAATCTCCGCTGTGGACTCCGGCCCGTTCAATATGCTCCATTATTCCCGGGATGAGGACATCCTTCCCATCAGCGATGGCATCAACCTCACACTCTCTACCTTCCAGGTACTTATCAATGAGGACGGGGTGCTTGGTATCCAGTTCCAAAGCCAGTTTCAAATAGCGGCTCAGCTCGCTGGCGTTGTGAACTATTTCCATAGCTCTGCCGCCGAGGACATAGCTGGGGCGAACCAGCACCGGATAGCCGATAAGCTTAGCCACGTTAAGCGCTTCCTCTACCGAGGTTACTCCAGCTCCTGGCGGCTGGGGAATGCCTAGCTCACTGAGGAATTGCTCAAATCGGCGCCGGTCACTTGCCAGGTCAATGGTATCAGCGCTTGAGCCGAGCAGGGACATGCCGAGACGGGATAGGGGTTGAGATAGATTGATGGCTGTCTGCCCGCCAAACTGGACGATTGAGGGTGGGGCACTGCCATTTTTGCTCTCGTTTTCAAGAATATCGCGCAGGCTTTCCTCGTCCAGGGCTTCAAAGTAGAGACGGGTGCTGGTGTCAAAATCGGTGGACACTGTTTCCGGGTTTGAGTTTACCATAATGCTTTTATAGCCCGATTCCTGTAATGCCCACGCCGAGTGAACACTGCAGTAGTCAAATTCAATCCCCTGACCAATGCGAATGGGCCCACTGCCGATAACCACCGCCTTATTTCCCTCAAGCGGTTGGGCTTCGTTCTCCTGCTCGTAGGTGCTATAGAAATAGGGAGTGCCAGCATCAAACTCGGCAGCGCAGGTATCCACCATCTTATAAACCGGACGAATGTTCCAGTCATGACGCTGTTGTCTTACTTGCTCGGGAAGCCTATCAGCCAGGGTTCCAATCTGCTCGTCGGCAAATCCGAGGCGCTTTGCCTCCCACATAAGCTCTGGCGTCAATGGCTGGGACAGGAGCTTCTTTTCCATATCCACAATGTTCTGGAGCTTGGTGGTAAACCACAGGTCAATCTTGGTGCGCTCGGATAGTGCCTCAGCAGTTATCCCCCGCCTCAGTGCCGCCATTAATGCCCATATTCTCAGGTCGTTAGGCTCCAAGGGGTAGGAATCAATATCTGTTCCCATCTTCCAGTTTGAGTCTTCCCAGAGCAGCGACCTTCGGCCGAATTCAAGGGAGCGTATTGCCTTCTGCAAGGCGGCTTCAAAGCACCTATCAATAGCCATTACCTCGCCGGTGGCTTTCATCTGCGTGCCGATAATCCTGTCGCCAGAGGCAAACTTGTCAAATGGCCAGCGGGGAATTTTGACCACCAGATAGTCCAGCGCCGGCTCAAAGGAAGCCATCGTCTTTCCCGTTACCTGGTTGGGGATTTCATCCAGCCTCTTGCCGACAGCTATCTTGGCTGCTACCCGGGCAATGGGATAGCCGGTAGCCTTACTGGCTAAAGCTGAGCTTCGGCTGACCCGCGGGTTGACCTCAATTATATAGTAGTTGTCGCTTTTGGGGTCGAGGGCAAACTGGATATTGCAGCCGCCTTCAATACCGAGGGCTCGGATAATCTTGAGGCTGGCTGTCCTCAGCATCTGGTATTCTTTATTGGTCAAAGTCTGGCTGGGAGCAACGACAATGCTATCGCCGGTATGTACCCCCATCGGGTCAACGTTTTCCATATTGCAGACGGTGATGCAGTTATCGGCGGCATCCCGCATTACCTCATACTCTATTTCCTTCCACCCCGCCACCGACCTCTCCACCAGCACCTGATGGATGGGGCTGGTCGCCAGCCCCACCGTTACCACACTATTTAGCTCATCCCAGGTATTTGCCATCCCGCCCCCACTCCCACCTAAGGTAAAGGCGGGGCGGATTATCACGGGCAAGCCTATTTCTCTTGCCACCTTTCTCGCTTCTTTGAGGCTGGTTGCGGTGGCGCTGGCTGGCACTGGCTCGCCAATGCCGATTATCAGTTGCTTGAAAAGCTCCCGGTCTTCGGCGTTTCTTATGGTCTGGATTGGAGTTCCCAGAGACCTCACATTGTATTTATCCAGAATGCCGGCATCAGCCAGGTCTACGGCTAGATTAAGCCCGGTCTGACCACCGAGGGTAGGTAGCAGTCCATCGGGGCGCTCGCGCTCAATAATGCGTCCCACCATCTCTACGGTCAGCGGCTCAATATAGACGATATCGGCGATGTCCTCGTCGGTCATAATGGTGGCCGGGTTAGAGTTGACCAGCACCGAGGTAACCCCCTCCTCCCGCATCGCCTTGCACGCCTGAGTGCCGGCGTAGTCAAACTCCGCCGCCTGCCCGATGATTATGGGTCCCGAGCCGATAATTAAGACTTTAGATGGTTTCAAACTTACTCCTCTTAAAATTACTTTGATTTCTCTGCTAAAAATTTTGCTATTATAGTTGCTATAAAATCTTTTAATTCATGCCAAGGTTTTAGAATTAAATAGGATTTAACCCTTTGTAAGATCTTCTTTCGTTCTGAAATTTTTTTAATCCCCTGCCTTTGAATGATAGACATCAAATCTGTTCTATGTTCATCTAACTTTTTAAGGTATCTCGCTTGCCTCTCAAGCTCCGAATCAAACTGGTTCCAGCTTTGCCATTTTGCTGTGAATCGTCTGTATTCCACCGAATCCATGCCAAATAGAGCTTCCAACGTGTCGCGTACTTCGTAGTGCCACGCTGTATACTCTTGATTGCCATAGTCGAGTGTTCCCAAGTGAGATATCTTGCGAAGAAGCTTATTTATCCTGGCCATCAGTTCTCCTTCGCCGTCCTTACTCCTCCCCATCTTTTTCTACCTCACCCCCTTAATCCCCCTAAAGAATTTCTTAATCATTGCTGTTTATAGGTGGACTGGTAAAATAGTCGGATAAGCTCAATATAGATTCTCTCCGTATTGGTTCCTAGATTTTTGAGTACATTAGCAGCCACTCCCTTATCTTGGCGTATCAGCCCTATAAGAATGTGTTCAGGCTGAACCTTCCTGCTGCCCAAGCGTTTTGCCTCCATTACTGACAACTCGATTGTTTTCTTAACTGCGGAGCTTAATCCGACTTCTGTTGATTCAATATCTGATTGCTGGTTAATAGATGCTTCTATTTCAAGAGGAGCCTTAGCTAAGTCAAATCCTACATTGCCTAAGACGACGCTTGTTATGGTAAGTTTTTTCTTTACTAAAGCCAGTAATAGGTGTCCTGTTCCCACGAAATTGTGGTTGAGGCGTTTTGCCTCCTCCTCTGCCAAATTCAGAACATCTTGAGATGATTCTGAGAACATTTCTAGCTGGGAGGGTTTCTTTTCAGTTTCATCTTTAACCGCTGTGATTTTTTCTGAAGGTAACGTAGTAGGCTTACCTTCTTCATCCAGAAGAGTAGCAGCCTTGCCTAAAACTTTCTCATCAGCAAAGATTGGTGCACCTACTCTTACAGCGACAGCTAGAGCATCGGAAGGTCGGCAATCAATCTCGGTTTGTTTTCTTCCTGATTCAAGAACAACCTTGGCATAGAACGTATCATTTTTCAGGTCGCTAATTATGACATGTTTCACACTACCTTTGAAGGCATGAACAATAGCCAGGCAAAAATCATGAGTCAACGGTCTTGGCACATATACGTCTTGCATTTTCACAGCTATCGCATCAGCTTCAGCGGGGCCAATCCAACAAGGAAGGTATCGCTCACCCTTTTTCTCCTTCAAGATTACCACCCGCTGATAGTTCATGAGGCTTACCCTTATGCTATCTATTATCATTTCTATATTAGCCATGCTAACCTACCTCCTTAATTCCCCACCCCATTAATCGGGTGTCTAAGAGGGGCGAAGCCCCTCTTTTATTATTTCTTCCCCTTCCCCTTAACGAAGGGGAAGGGGATAATGGGGATAGGGTCACTTCTTATCTACCCTTCACCATCTCCACAAATTGCTTAAATAAATACGTGCTGTCCCAGGGTCCGGGGGAGGCTTCAGAGTGATACTGGATGCAGAAGATGGGTAGCTCTTTGTGGCGCAAGCCTTCCACCGTGCCGTCATTCAGGTTTATATGAGTAACCTCCAGCCCGTCTTTAAGACTATCCGGGTCAACGGCATAGCCGTGATTTTGCGCGGTGATATAAACCTTGCCGGTGGCGAGGTCGCGGACGGGGTGGTTAGCCCCGCGGTGTCCGAACTTGAGCTTGAAGGTCTTGGCACCAAATGCCCGGGCGATAAGCTGATTGCCCAGGCAGATGCCCATAATTGGCTTTTCGCCAGCGAGCTTCTTGACTGTTTCTACTATATAGTCCAGCAGGGCAGGGTCGCCCGGGCCGGGGGAGAGGAGAATGCCGTCGGGCTTCAATTTAAGGATTTCCCTGGCTGACATGGTGCAGGGGACGGCAGTTACGGCACAGCCCATCTGGCGCAGGAAGCGCAGGATGCTGTATTTCAAGCCGCAGTCCAGCACGACGATATGGTGTGTTGGGGCAGAGCCAGTCGGCTCCCACTGGTAGGGGGTGGCGGTGGTAACTTGCTTGACATAATCAATGGAGCCATAATCGGGCAAGCTCTTTAATTGTTCTATAACCTGTTGTGGGGTCTTATCGCTGGTGAGCATGCCCATCATTACCCCGAAGGAGCGGAGTTTGCGGGTAATCGCTCGGGTATCCACGCCGCTTATCCCCGGGATGCCAGATTCGGCGAGATATTGATGAAGGGTCTTGGTGCTCAGGTAGTGATTAGGCTGGTAGCATTCTTCTCTGACCACAAAGCCTCTGACCTGTATCCTGTTTGATTCAAAGTCCTGTTCGTTTATTCCATAGTTACCGATGAGGGGGTAGGTGGGGACGACAATCTGCCCGGCATAGGAGGGGTCGGTGAGCATCTCCTGGTATCCCACCATGCTGGTATTGAAAACAACCTCGCCGTAGGCGTCAGCCTCGGCACCGAAGGAGTAGCCTTCATAAACTGAGCCATCTTCTAAGACCAGAATTGCCCTTTCTGTCATTTTGCTTTTACCTTAATAGAGTCGTCTTTGTAGACTAAATTCCCCTGAAATATAGTTGCCATTACCCTGCCTTTGAGCCTCTCGCCCGCCAGCGGGGTATTCCTGCCCTTTGAGGCAAAAGCCTTAGGCTCTACCACCCATTCCAGATTGGGGTCAAAGAGGGTAACATCGGCTGAAGCGCCAGTAGCCAGCGTCCCCAGCCCGCCATACTTATTGCCGATAATCTGGGCTGGTTCCTGGGTGAGCTTGGCGATGAGAGCAACCAGGTCTATCTCCCCACTGTGCACCAGGCTCATCAGGCTGCCTAGGGCGGTTTCAAGACCACTGATGCCAAATGGGGCAAGGTCGAACTCGCAGAGCTTATCGGCTTCGGTGTGGGGGGCATGGTCGGTAGCGATAATATCAATGGTATTATCATTAAGCCCCTGAATTAGAGCCTTGATGTCCCGTTTGGTTCTCAGCGGTGGGTTTACCTTGGCATTGGTATCATAGCCGATGACTCTTTCCTCGGTCAGGGTCAGGTGGTGGGGGGTAACCTCGGCGCTAACCTTGATGCCCTTCTCCTTAGCCCGGCGAATGAGTTCCACCGAGCCCTCAGTAGTAACATGGGCAATGTGTAGCCGCCCGCCGGTCAGTTGCGCCAGAGCCAGGTCGCGCGCTACCATAATCTCCTCGGCGGCATTCGGTATCCCGCGAAGCCCGAGCCGGGTTGATATTACCCCCTCGTTCATCTGCCCGCCCGCAGTGAGGGTTTTGTCCTCGCAGTGGTCAATGACTGGCAGGTCGAAGGCACGGCTGTAGTCCAGAGCCTGGCGCATAAGGTGTGAATTCAGCATCGGTTCGCCATCATCACTAAAGGCAATAACGCCGGCTGAAGCCAGCTCGCCCATCTCAGCCAGTTCCTCCCCCCTTCTCCCCTTGGAGATACAGCCTATAGGCAGAACCCGAACTACTCCCTCTGAAGCCGACTTTGCCTTTATAAACTCAACGACGGTCTGGTTATCCAGTGGCGGGCTGGTGTTGGGCATGCAACAGATGGTGGTAAAGCCACCTCTAGCTGCGGCTTTGGTTCCAGTGGCAATGGTCTCCTTCTCTTCAAACCCGGGCTGTCTCAGATGGCAATGCAGGTCAATAAATCCGGGACAGATAATTAGCCCTTGGGCAGGAAGGACATCATAGTCGGGCTGGGGTGGGGTTGCTTCTCCCTTGCCCAGCCATAAGATTTTGCCTTCCGCGATAAGCAGACTGCCGGTTACATCTATCCCCTGGCTGGGGTCAATTATTCTGCCACCTTGAATAAGCAAGTGTTTCATTGTTTCTGGCTCCCGGCTAAGAGGTAAAGTAAAGCCATGCGCACGGCGACCCCATTGGTCACCTGCTCATTGATGACCGATTGAGGACCGTGGGCTACGGCGGGTGAAATCTCAACCCCTTCATTTACCGGCCCGGGGTGGAAGACCAGAGCATCTGGCTTAGCCCGGGCTAGCCTCGCCTCAGTAAGCTGGTAGAGCTGGATATACTCACGGATGCTGGGCAGTAGTCCGGCCTGTTGCCTTTCTAGCTGGAGACGCAATGTCATTACCATATCAGCTCCGTCCAGGGCAAGCTCAATGTTAGGCTCAACATTGACCGGCGGTAGTTGCTCCCCGCCCAGTCCGGCAGGCAGAAGGGTAGGGGGGCAACACAATGTTACCTCTATCCCCATGGTAGTTAGACCCCAGATATTGGAGCGAGCCACCCGGCTGTGCATAATATCGCCGATAATGACGGCTTTTAGCCCCTTCAGGCTTTCCTTGTGTTCCTGGATAGTGTAGAGGTCAAGGAGGGCTTGTGTTGGATGGGCATGCCAGCCATCTCCGGCATTGACGATGCTTGCCGTGATATATTTGGTGACGATATAAGGGGCGCCGGAGTGGGGATGGCGCATTACCACGATATCAGCCCCCAGTGCTTGTAGTGTGCTGAGGGTGTCAACCAGAGATTCCCCCTTGGCGACGCTACTGGCTGATGCACTCAGGTTAGCGACATCGGCGCTCAAATTTTTAGCCGCAAGCTCAAAGGATAATCGGGTGCGGGTGCTCGGCTCATAAAATAGGGTTATGAGGGTCTTGCCCCGGAGCGTAGGTACCCGCTTAATTGGTCGGGACAGGACCTCCTTCATCGCCCTGGTGGTGTGGAAGACGAGTTCTATTTCCTCCCGGCTGAAGTCATCAACATCAAGGATGTGGTGATGTTGCCAGATTGACGTTGTCTCGGGCACCTTGGGCTTTATTTGTAAGGCAGGATTATCTTTTTGTCCGGTTGTCCTCATTGGCCCTCCTTAGCTCCAGGCGTAGGGGTAATGGTTACCTCATCTACACCATCGGTTTCCTTCAGTTTGACCTGTATCTCCTCATGTTTGGAGCTGGGTATATTCTTACCGACATAGTCAGCCCGTATCGGTAGTTCGCGGTGGCCGCGGTCGACGAGCACAGCAAGCTGGATTAGCTGGGGTCGCCCCAGGTCAGTGAGGGCGTCCATGGCGGCTCTAATGCTGCGCCCGGTATATAGAACATCGTCAACTAGCACTATGGATTTGCCGTCAACACTGGTGGGGATATCGGTGTATTTGACCGTTGGCTGCAGGTCTAGTGAAGAAAGGTCGTCCCGATAAAAGCTGATGTCTAGAGTGCCCACTGGTATCCTGGCTCCGGCAAAGCCCTCTATGTTGGCAGCGAGGCGCTTTGCCAGAGGCACGCCGCGGGTGTGCATGCCAACCAATATCAAATTCTCAAGGAACTCATTGCGCTCAATGAGCTCGTGGGCAATCCGAGCCAGGGTTCGCCTCATATCCTCTTGGGTCATTATTACTTTTTTAGGCATAAAATAACCTCTTGCTTTAGCTGGCAAGAGGTCTTGCACCCTGACTTCTGTTATTTCCCTTGCCAGCCTCACCGGACCGGCTTAAAGGTTTTCTATTCTATTAAATTAATATTATACCACTTTCTTCTGGGGATTGCAACATTTTGAATTTAGGGGGTTATTGAACCCCTGTTTTCCGTTGCTTATCTTTTTTCCTTTTCATTTATTCCTACGCTCATCATTAATGATATTTTGCCAGTGGGACACAAAATCCTTCGCCCATTCTTTGGGGTTTTGTCCTGACCAAACAATTGGTCTACTCATTGAACCCGCCACATAAGTTCTGGGGTCTTTCTTTTGCCAATCAAGTAGACTAAACAAGAACTCAACCGAGGGCTGGTTATAGGAAAGATTACGTAACAATTGAGCGGAGGGGGTCTTTGCTTCCAAGCCACGCGATATAGGTTGACCCAATGTATATTGTGGGAATATTTCATGCAATTCCCTAGGTAATTCTGGCAATTTTCCCTCTCTGGCCTCATAATCAAGTATCAAATTGCCGCCTGATATGTTTCTCTGTATTCTATAAACACCCTCCCATGTGATTAATAATAACAGCACTAAAAGCAAAATTAACCAATGTTCCCATTCCCAACCCGGGATTAATGTACTCACTGTAGGCCACCCCTTATCTGGGAAAAGCCAACGAATTACATTATCCCATAGTACGAGAATAAAATAAGCTACCCCCAACGCTTTTTGCCACCATTTCTGCAACAAGATTTCTCTAATTGCAGATAGCCTCTTGCCAATGGCACGTTGAACCATACCCCTCATACCCCAATTCTATTACTTGCCATCCTTCTTGACAATACTTGCGTAAGTAGTGCAATAGAACCCATCCAAGATTTATTGCCCCCCTCCAACAGTTCTCTTTCTTCCCATACCCACCCACCCTCATAGGCTTCGCTTTTAAACCAATGCTTTAAGGGGTGTCTAAGAGGGGCGTCAGCCCCTCTCCTTTTAAGGAGAGGGGGATAAAGGGGGATAGGTTTCTAAATAATCTCTATATCTAGGGATTCTCTTTACCAATGAAGTGCAAGCAGTTATAATAGGCAAAAGCTCATATTGTTTAAAGTTTAGCGGAGGTGTAACTTGGCTGCTTTATATGTTACCTCATCACAGGCAGGTGCGGGTAAAACTGCGGTTTGTGCTGGACTGGGCAGGCATCTGCGGAACGAAGGCAAAAAGGTCGGCTTTTTCAAGCCGCTTATCTCTGATATTAAAATTCCAGAAGCTATTGACAGTGATGCCGAATTTATAAAGCAGGCTCTGGCTTTGGCGGAGCCAATAGACAGCCTTTGCCCGGTTATTGGTGGGGAGGGGAATCTGACGGCTAGAATTAAAGAAGCCTATGCCAAGGTTGCCAGGGGTAAAGATGTGGTTATTGTTGAAGGCATATGGCGGCAGAGGCCAGGGGGTAAGGCGATTGAGGCTTCTTACGAAGTAGTGGCGGCACTGGACGCCAGGGTGATTGTTGTCGAGCCCTATTCGGCAGAGTTATCTAAGGGGAAGTATATTGATGGGTACAGGGATTTTGGTCAATATCTGCTGGGTGTAGTGGTGAATAAGGTGCCGAAAAGTCAGTTATCGGCTCAGTTCGGTGGGGCAGATATCCTGGGAGTGCTTCCCGAGGATAGAATTTTATTTAGTTTGACCGTAGGGGAGCTGGCGGAGCATATTCAGGGGGAAATATTAAACTGCGCTGAGAAATCGGGGGAGGTGGTGGAGAACTTTATGCTCGGGGCAATGACTTTGGACTCCGGTCTGGTCTATTTTGGTCGTAAGGCAAATAAGGTGGTGGTGGTCAGAGGCGAGCGCCCGGATATGCAGCTGGCGGCTCTGGAGACCTCAACTAAATGCCTGGTTCTTAGTGGTGGTGTATCACCAACCTATGCCGTACTCCGCAGCGCGGAGGATAAAGGGATTCCTATCGTCTTAACCAAGGGTGATACTATTTCCGCAGTGAACAGCATTGAGCTGGCTCTAGGCAAGACCAAATTTAACCAGGTAGAGAAACTATCAAGGCTGGCTGAAATTATGGGGCGGCAGCTTGATTTTCAAGCTATATATAAGGGGCTGAGTTTAGCGGGCTGAATTCGTAGTGAACTAGTTATTGACCCCATCCCCCTGACCCCCTTCCCCAGAGGGGAAGGGGGAAAGTATTTTTAGAAGAGGGGCTGGCGCCCCTCTTAAACACGCCGTTAAGTTAGTCTCTTTCAAAGGGTGGCGAAGCCCCCTCTCTTTTTATTCCTCCCCCTCTCCTGAAAGGAGAGGGGGGTTAAGGTGGTGAGGGGCAGAGAATTAAGCTAGCACTAATCATATGAACGAACACAGGTATTGCTAAAAATAGGCATATTGTTATAAAATCTGCTTTGCGCTCGGTTCAGCTTAGAGACTGGGACGGGGAAAATCTTCTAAGGAGGGCAGGTGATTGAATGCACTAGGAAAACATTTACTTTTGGAACTGAAGGGCTGTGATAAGGAGGTATTAAACGATATTGGCTTTCTCCGGCAGGCTCTGCTGGCGGCGGCAAGTGGGGCTGGGGCGACAATTTTGGGGGAGTCCTTCCACCAGTTCAGTCCCCAGGGGGTGAGCGGGGTGGTGATTATTGCCGAATCTCACGTGTGTATTCATACTTGGCCTGAGTACGGCTACGCCGCTGCCGACATTTTCACCTGCGGTAACTCAGTTCAACCGGGGAAGGTGGCAGAGATACTGATGGGAAAGCTTGTTAGTAAAAACCACTCAATAACCGAGACGCCGATAGGTGTTTTTGACACCTCGGTGGTTTGAAACGAGAACTATGGATAAAGACCCTGGTAAATGGTTTTGCGACAGGATAAGCCGAAATTTGATTCAGCTCCACAGCATTGAAGAGGTGCTGTATACCGGGCGGACTAAATTCCAATTGGCTGAAATTATCCGCACTGGTAGTTTCGGCAAGTGTTTGGTGCTGGATGGCAAGATTCAGTCCAGTGAGGCGGATGAGTTTATCTATCACGAGGCTCTGGTTCAGCCGGCAATGGTGGCTCATCCTCGTCCCGAGACGGTGTTTATCGCCGGGGGTGGTGAGGGAGCCACCTTAAGGGAGGTATTGTCCCATAAAACAGTCAAAAGGGCAGTGATGGTTGATATTGATGCGGAGGTAGTGGCTATCTGCCGAAAGTTCCTTCCTGATTACGGCCGTGGCTCCTTTGAAGATAAGCGAACTGAACTACTCCATGTTGATGCCAGAGACTATCTGGCTAAGAGCAGGGAATTATTTGACATAATAATAATTGACCTGCCTGACCCTATAGAAGAGGGTCCGGCTTATTTACTCTATACCCAGGAATTTTATCAGCTGGTCAGGGGCCGGCTTACGGCTAATGGCATTATCACGGTTCAAGCCGGGTCGGCATCTCTGAACGAACTCTTAAACTTTAGCTCAGTCAATAACACGCTGAAAAGCGTTTTTCCCATAGTTTGTCCTTACCAAATAGATATGCCTTGCTTTGGCGGTCCCTGGGGGTTCTGCCTGGCATCGCTAAAGCTCAGTCCCCTTCAACTTTTACCCTCTGAGGTTGACAAGAGGATTTCCGCCCGGTTGCTGACCCACCTCAAATTCTATGATGGGCTGACCCACCAGGGGATTTTCTCCTTACCTAAATACCTGAGGGAGGAGCTATCCAAGCAGGGGAGGCTCATCACTGATAACCAGCCCCTCTATATCTATCAGGGCTGAAAGAACTTCCGCCGGAAATAGAGAGCTACATTGACCAGACCGATAAGCACCGGTACTTCCACCAGCGGGCCGATGACAGCAGCAAAGGCTTGCCCCGAGCCAATGCCAAACACTGCCACCGCTACGGCGATAGCCAGCTCAAAGTTGTTGCTGGCCGCGGTAAAGGCGATAGTTGCCGTCTGGGGATAGTTAGCCCCTATTTTCTTGCCCATGTAGAACGAAACTAAGAACATCACCACGAAGTAGATAAGCAGGGGAATGGCAATACGAACCACATCCAGTGGCAACTGAACAATTATCTCGCCTTTTAAAGAAAACATTACGATGATGGTAAAGAGAAGGGCCGCCAGAGTGACAGGGCTTATCTTGGGGATGAATTTGGTCTCATACCACTCTCGCCCCTTTGACTTGATAAGGGTAAAGCGAGTGAGCATACCCCCGAAGAAGGGGATACCAAGGTAGATAAATACGCTTTGGGCTATCTGACCGATGGTGACTTCCACCGCCGACCCTTCCAGACCGAACCACCGTGGCAGTATGGTGATGAAGATATAGGCATAGACCGAGTAGAAGACTATCTGAAAGATGGAGTTGAGTGCCACCAGACCAGCGGCGTATTCTCTATCTCCCTTCGCCAGCTCGTTCCAGACGATGACCATGGCGATACAGCGCGCCAGGCCGATTAAAATCAGGCCTACCATGTAGTCAGGATAGGGCCATATGAAACCGAGGAAGAGGATGGCCAGGAGGAACATGAGCACCGGTCCGATAACATAGTTCTGTATCAGTGATAGCCCAAGAGCGCGCCAGTTGCGAAATACCGGTCCCATCTCCTCATATCTCACCTTGGCTAGCGGCGGGTACATCATCAGGATGAGCCCGATAGCTATGGGAATAGACGTAGTGTCTACCTGTAAGAAGGTTATAAAGCTGGCTACTTGAGGTATAAAATAGCCCAAGCCCACACCTAAACCCATGGCCAGGAAAATCCAGAGGGTCAGGAAACGGTCAAGCAGTGAAAGCCTGCCGACTGTGCTTCTTGGTTCACTCATGGTTATGTCTCCTTATTTCACAATGCTTTGGGACCGACCCGTCGTGCGTGCTTTAGTCTTTCCCTATCCTGGGCTAATACCTCGTTGCTGACTGATGAATTTCTTACCAGCTTGGCTAGGGAGGCAGCGTAGCGATTTGCTGTCTGCCAGTCCACAGAGTAAACTATCCACACTCCGTCTCTCCTTGCTTTTAAGAAACCAGCGTCCTCGAGAATGCCAAGGTTGCGCGAAGCCCGGGACTGGGATATATCCAGGGCTTGCATAACCTCACAGACACAGCATTCTCTCTCCAAGAGCACGTTTAAAATCCTGAGCCTGGTCTCATCAGAGAGACCCTTTGTTGCTTTGATTAAGTTCTCCATCACTTCCCCCACGAAGTAATAAGATTATATGCACATATCCGCATATATTCTACAGATTTAGTTGTTACTTGTCAACAAATTTCCGCCTTTCAACCGCCACATTTCTTTTTGTGTGGTGACCTATCCCCCTGTCCCCTTCCCTTAGGTATTTGTAAAGGGAAGGGGAGTGTAAGTAAGAGAGGGGCGAAGCCCCTCTCTAAAAATCTCTTCCCCTTCTCCTTTCAAGGAGAGGGGGATAAAGGGGGTAAGGTTAATAAACACTCTCTGCGTATAGGTAGAGTCGGTTTGGTCTTCATCACGGCATAAATGTTATAATTCAGTGATGGATATTCTGGCTGAGCTTAATCCCGCGCAGAGGGAAGCGGTAGAGGCAATTGATGGTCCGGTGCTGATTTTAGCCGGTCCGGGCAGTGGCAAGACCAGGGTCATTGCCCATCGGGTGGCTTATCTTATCAAGGTCTGTGGTATTAACCCCCACCGAATTATGGCAGTTACCTTCACTAATAAAGCTGCCCGGGAGATGGAGGAGAGGCTCCACCGCCTTATCGGCAGTTCCGTCGGTGATTTGACCATCGGCACCTTTCACGCCATCTGCGCCCGCATCCTGCGTCGGGACGGCAAGACTATCGGTGTTGACCCCAGGTTCGTCATCTATGATGAGGAAGACCAGCTCAGTCTGCTCAAGCGGAGTATTCAGGAAGTAGGGCTTGACCCCAAGCAGTATGTCCCCCGGGCGATAGCTTCAGCGATTACTGCGGCCAAGAGCCACATGTTAACCCCACAGGAGTATATCCAGCGTACCCGTAGCTACTTTGAGGAGGTGGCGGGGCGGGTCTATGAGCGCTACCAGCAGCTACTAACTGAAAGTAGTGCTGTGGATTTTGATGATTTGCTGATGAAGACGGTGCAATTATTCAGAAACAGCCCGGAGACTTTGTCTAAGTACCAGTCCCGGTACCTCCATATCCTGGTGGATGAGTTTCAGGATACCAATGTGGTTCAGTATGAGCTAATAAGGCAGCTGGGCGGGCAGAGGCACAATATATGTGTCGTTGGTGACCCTGACCAGTCAATTTACTCGTGGCGGTTCGCTGACCTGCGTAATATCCTTAGCTTTGAGAAGGATTATCCTGAGGCTAAATTGGTGTTGCTGGAGCAGAACTATCGCTCCACCAAGAGGATTCTGGAAACAGCCTCGCACGTAATCTCAGTCAATCAGCAGCGCAAACCCAAGGAGCTGTGGACCAACAATGAGCTTGGTGAGCCAATTAATATGGTTGAGACCTATACTGAGCAGGATGAAGCCCAGTTTGTCGTCAGCGAGATTGAGCGTCTATTGGAGCAGGGGAAAGCCAGGCTGAGCGACTGTGTGGTGACGTATCGGACTAATGCTCAGTCAAGAGCCCTTGAGGAGGCTTTTATTCGTTACGGGACACCCTATAAGCTGGTAGCGGCTACTCGCTTTTATGAGCGGCGTGAGGTAAAGGATATTATTGCCTATTTGCGGGTTATCCAGAACCCTCATGATAACGTTAGCCTGCTCAGAATCATCAATGTCCCGGGGCGGGGTATTGGCGAGCGTAGCCTGAGCCAGCTTTCCAGCCTAGCCAAGTCTCTGGGTATTTCTCTATATGATGCCTTGCCCCTCATGGTGGAACAAAAGGATAGCGAGGAGCATCAGCATCCGTTTAGCTCTCGTATCACTAAGGCGCTGGCTGGTTTTCTCGGTTTGATGCAGGATTTTACTCGCCGCAGCCGGGAGCTGAACCTGCCTGATTTGTTTGACCTGGTGGTGGAACGAACTGGCTATAAGGAATATATATTGAGCGGTGAGAACGGGGAGGAACGCTGGGAGAATATCCTTGAGCTTCGCACCGTAGCCCGGGATTATCGGGAACTGAAACCTAAGGAGGGGTTAACTTCCTTTCTTGAGGGAGTAACCCTGGTATCTGATGTTGATGGTCTTGATGCGGCGGTGGATGCAGTAACGCTGGTCACTCTGCACCAGGCTAAAGGTCTGGAATTTCCGGTGGTGTTTATTGTGGGTATGGAGGATGGCATCCTGCCCCACTTCAAGTCCTTTGACAACCCGGAGCAGATGGAGGAGGAGAGGCGGCTATGCTATGTAGGGATAACCAGAGCCAAGCAGAGGGTATATCTGGTCTATGCCTTCCGCCGCAGTCTTATGGGCTCGAGCACGGTAAGTAAGCCCTCCCGTTTCTTAAAGGATATACCACAACACCTGGTAGCCAATAGTGCTTTATGGCAGGGGGAGGAGAGCCAGGTAATGCCGTCTCTATATTCCTGGAATAAGGCGCCGACTCCCAGTTCCAGTGCTCCCGAATTTAAGGCTGGCGACCATGTTCACCATGCCCAATTTGGCGATGGGGTGGTGGTGAGCTGCCAGCCAGTGAAGGACGATAAAGAGGTGGTGGTGGCTTTCACCAGCGGGGTGGGGGTGAAGAAGCTTTTGTTAAGCTTTGCCCGGCTGGAGAAGGTGGAGTGACCCTTGACATTTTACACGAAACCGTGTAGAATTAGCTATGCCAATTAGAGCTTTAGACCCCAAAGTAGTCTCCCAGATTGCCGCCGGGGAGGTGGTGGAGAGACCGGCCTCGGTAGTCAAGGAATTGGTGGAGAATTCGCTGGATGCCGGTTCGTCCCAGATTTCTATTGAGGTGAGGGGTGGTGGGGTGAGCCTTATTAAGGTGACTGATAATGGGGTGGGGATTCCTTCGGGGGAGGTGGAGCTTGC